>Ga0210406_10000343_pt1 | contig 66291 bp, 52 predicted proteins | sample IncBWC30MmetaG_FD_155454 | JGI IMG/M metagenome (GOLD analysis project Ga0210406, IMG submission 155454) | Forest soil microbial communities from Barre Woods Harvard Forest LTER site, Petersham, Massachusetts, United States - Inc-BW-C-30-M | ecosystem: Environmental > Terrestrial > Soil >...
CAATTTGTTCCTGAACAACCATCAGTTCAATGGCGGCAGCCGGACCATGCAGCTAGGCTTGCGCTTGATCTGGTAGCCGCTTCGACTGCTTCGAATTGAGCGAGGGAGTCCGTGCTGGATTCCCTCGCTTTTTTTATTTGTGGCCGGAGGTCTCGTTCACGGGCAGAACGTCGATTTCCACGCTCGAAGGATATTGCTTCGAACGGTAAATCGTCTGCGTGGCTTTCTGGTAGTCCGATTCCTGTGCCTTAAAGATGTTGGGTACGAATTTCTGGGGGTTGCGGTCGTAGAGCGGGAACCAGGTGCTCTGCACCTGCACCATGATGCGATGGCCTTTTTGGAAGACGTGATTTGTAGAGCGCAGATCAACGGTGAATGGCGTGACTTGATTGGGCGTTATGGCTTCCGGCTTTTCGAAGGAATTGCGATAACGGCCGCGGAAGATCTCGTCGGCAACCATCAATTCGAACCCGGAGAGCTTCCAATCTTCATCGACCTTTTCAGGATAGACATCAATCAGTTTGACCACCCAGTCGGCGTCGCTGCCGGTGGTTGACGCAAAAAGTTTTGCCACCACGCTTCCTGCGACTGTGATGTCATCCTGCAAAATGCCGGTTTGCCATGTCAGCACGTCCGGCCGGCCATCGACGAAGCGTTGATCCTGCACCAGCCACGTGTACCAGCCTCCCGGATGATCCTGCGGATACGTCATGTCCACCGGGCGGTGGCGATAGGGAACAGGATGCGCCGGATCGCTCAGGTAACTATCGGCAGCATCCTTACCATCGGCCTGTGGCGGCTCGAACGAAAGCTTTCCGTCCGCCTGGAAATACAGATGCTTGGTCTGCGCTTCCTTCGGTGGCCAGGCGTCGTAAGAAGTCCAGGTATCGCTGCCGGTCTGAAAAGTTGTGGCTTCCTTCACTGGCAAAGTGCCCTTGTCGTGCAGCCAGTAGGCGAACCATGGCGCTTCGATCTTCTGGCGGAAATAAACCCCGGTATCGCTGTGAAAAGGAATTTCGCCCAGCGATTTGCCCGGACCGTGCGCCCACCCGCCGTGATTCCATGGACCGACGACCAGAAAGTTGTAGTTTTTCTTGTCGGATTTTTCCAGGCGCGCGTAAGTCATCATCGGGCCGAAGAAATCTTCCTGGTCCCACCAGCCCGCAACGTTCAGGTTGGGCACTGTCGGCTCGTGCAGTGTGTAGGCGACCGCGTGGCGCTTCCAGAAGTCGTCATAGCTGCTGTGTTGTACGAAATTGTTCCAGGTGGGAATTTTTCCGTGAAAATATTTTTCGTTGGCGTTGGAAAGCGCGCCCATGCCCAGGAACCACTCGAACATGTCGAAGCGGTCGAAAGAGAAGCTGAAATTCTGGTTGGAACTTTCCAGCAGCGCGGTGTACTCGAATCCATAGGTAAGGCGAAACGCCCCGTTGTGGAAAAAATCGTCGCCCAGCCAGGTGTCGGCCATGCAGGCCTGCTCGGAAACGGCTTTCAGCGCGGGATGCGGATTCACCATGCCCATTGTGACCAGATAGCCGGGATAGGAAATTCCGTTCATGCCCACGCGGCCGTTATTGTTCGCAACATTTTTGACCAGCCAGTCGATCGTGTCGTAGGTGTCCGTGCTTTCGTCCACACCTTTCGGATCTCCAGGATCCGGCGCGGTGTGCAGCATTTCAAATTTGCCTTCGGAGCCGTAGCGCCCGCGAATGTCCTGAAAGACAAAAATGTAGCCATCGGCAAACATGTCCGAATACCGATACAGGCCGTTGCTCATTCCCTTGTCCAGTGCGGAAATTCCATAAGGCGTGCGGTCCAGCAGCATCGGCAGCGGCTCTTTCGCATCTTTCGGCGTGTAAATTTCCGTGTGTAGCTTCGCGCCGTCGCGCACCGGGATCATCACCTCGCGCTTTTCGAACATTTTGGCGAGGTCAACGCGTTGCGGCTGTTGCGCACCCGCCAGCGGAGCTAGCGCGCATAGCAGGGCCATAAGCAGCGTGCAGCGGAGAATGCGACGCGTATGCTGGTTCGCAAGAAGCATGAAGACTCCTCGATCCACGACGGAGGCTGGTTTGAAAAGACCGGCAAAGAATAACACGGGCCGCAAACGGAACGCCTTCGAAGAACTGACTGAACCGGGATTGCTGCCCACTGCCTGAGCTGCAATTCCGACAAGACAGTGGGATACTGGATACTACGCTCTGCAAAAAATACCTATCTGGCCGGAACGGCCCAGCTTTGATAAACTGTAGTTGCAACGCCACACCTGAGAATTCCTGATCCGGGTATGCCTGGGTCGCTTTGACTAACGGGAGTTTTGTAAAGGCTGCTGGTTGTTCCAGCAGCTATTTTTGTCTTTAGCGGTTGACCGCCACGCGGCCACACTTAAAAGACGACATCGGAAGAAGAAATTATGAGTCATAAAGTACGTAATATCGCCATTATCGCCCACGTAGACCACGGCAAAACCACGCTGGTGGACGCCATGCTCCGGCAGAGCGGCATTTTTCGCGCCAATGAAGCCCTCATCGAGCGCGTGATGGATTCCAACGACCTGGAACGCGAGCGCGGCATCACCATTCTGGCCAAGAATACGGCGCTTTTTTTTCACGATACCAAGATCAACATCGTTGATACTCCCGGCCACAGCGACTTTGGCGGCGAAGTCGAACGCGCGCTGCGCATGGTTGACGGCGTGGTGCTGCTGGTGGACGCCAGCGAAGGCCCGCTGCCGCAGACGCGCTACGTGCTGCAGAAAGCGCTGGCCGCAAAGCTGCCTCCTGTCGTCGTTCTGAATAAGATCGATCGCACCGATGCGCGCCCCAACGAAGTCCTGGACGAGATCTACGACCTTTTCATCGACTTGGACGCCACCGAAGACCAGCTCGATTTTCCGGTGATCTATACCAACGCGCGTGACGGCGTCGCGCATCGCAAGCAGGGCGACGATTCGAAGGATTTGCTTCCGCTATTCGAAGCCATCGTGGAGCGCATTCCTGCTCCTGCCGGAGATCCGGCAGCAACTTTGCAGCTGCAAGTCATGAATTTGGACTACAGCGAATTCCTCGGCCGCATCGCCATCGCGCGCGTGTTCAATGGCACTCTGCTGCGTGGGACGGAAGTTGGCATCAGCAAACTCGACGGCAAACTGCAACCGACTAAAATCACCAAGCTGTTTACATTTCGAGGACTGGACAGGGATGAAGCCGAACAAGTAGAGGCGGGCGACATCGTGGCGATCGCGGGCGTCGAAGGAATTCAGATTGGCGAAAGCATTACGGATCTGGCCAATCCCGAGCCGCTTGAACCGCTGATCATTGACGAGCCGACGCTGGCGATGATCTTTACCGTCAACTCCAGCCCGCTATCAGGACGCGAAGGCAGCTACCTGACGTCGCGCGACTTGCGCGATCGCCTGGCCAAGGAACTCCTAACCAACGTGTCCATCCGTGTTGAGGATACTGACACACCAGAGTCTTTTCGTGTGCTCGGCCGCGGCGAATTGCAACTGGCAATCTTGATCGAAACCATGCGCCGCGAAGGCTTCGAATTGATGGTCGGCAAGCCAGAAATCGTGGTGCGCACTGAAAACGGTAAAAAACTCGAGCCGCAGGAACGTCTGGTCATTGACGTTGCTGAGAACTTTATCGGCATTATCATGGAAACGCTAGGCAGCCGGCGCGGCGAAATGGTCAAGATGAGCAATCACGGCTCCGGCCGCGTACGCATGGATTTTCGTATCCCGTCGCGCGGGCTAATCGGCCTGCGCAGCCAACTGCTAACCGACACGCGCGGCACCGCGCTGATTCACTCGATTTTCGATGACTGGATCGAATACGGCGGCGAAATGGCGCTGCGTCCAACAGGTGCGCTAGTCGCTGATCGCGCCGGAGTTTCCACCGCCTACGCGCTGTGGAACATTCAGGAACGCGGTGAACTTTTTGTCGGTCCAACGATTGATGTGTACGAAGGCATGATCGTCGGCGAAAATTCCCGTGAGCAGGACATGGAAGTAAACGTCACGCGCGAGAAAAAGCTGACCAACATGCGTTCGTCCAGCGCCGATGAAGCCATCCGCCTGATCCCGCATCGCGAACTCAGCTTGGAGCAAGCCATCGAATTCATCGCGGACGATGAATACGTGGAAATTACGCCCAAGACCATTCGGCTGCGCAAGAAGGTTTTGCAGTACAACAAGCGGCCCCGCCGCTGGCAGGAAATTCGCGCCAGCCAGGAAGCCGCCAGCTAAGCGCATCGGATGTGCCGCCATATGACGCATCAGAAGCAAGCTGTGCTGTTGGCTGGCTGATTTGCGCGCTGTGCATTAGTATGTAAGATAGGGACTCGCGATTATAATTGCGAGTATTTGACAAAAAAGTTTCGGCCAATTCCGCCAAAATGGGATAGAGTGACGCGCATCCATCTGCGCAACAAGTTAAGTACGACTGTGTTTAAACTTCAGAAGACTCTGACAGGAGCAACCTTCTCCGGCCGACTATGACCACGATGACCAGTTCAATCGAACAGACGCAGATCAAGAATGGCTACGAATTGCCTTGCGCGATCGTCGCTACAGCCACTGCAGTGCCGGAGCACACTATTTCGCGAGAAGATGTGAAGTTGTACCTGGGCCGGGTGTTCGACATTCCCGATCGGCGTCTCGAAGCCATGATGTCCATCGTAGACAACGCGCAGGTGCACAGCCGGCAGATGATTTTTCCGCTCGACTATACGATTCAGTCCCGCTCTCTGGAGAAAACCAATCAAGAGTACATGCAGCATGCGATCCACTTGGGGCAGCGCGCCGCCGAAGAATGTTTAAAGCGTGCGGGAATGACTCCGCAGGACATCGACATGATCATCACCGTGTCCTGCACGGGTTTCATGATTCCTTCGCTGGACGCACACCTGATTAATTTGATGGGTTTTCGCTCCGACGTGCGCCGCATGCCTTTCACCGAACTTGGTTGCGCCGCTGGCGCCATGGCACTGGGCCGCGCCACGGATTATTTGCAATCGCGCGCCAACGGCAACGTCCTGATTATCGCTGTCGAATTGCCTTCGCTCACTTTTCAACGGAAAGATATTTCTCAGGCTAACCTTATTTCTTCGATTCTGTTTGGCGATGGAGCCGCCGCCGTCATCGTCAGTAGCAAACCGGATGCCCCAGGCCCGCGCATTCTCGTTTCTGAAACCTACACCTTTCCCGATTCGCTCGGAGCGATGGGCTTCGACTTGAAAGATTCCGGCTTCCATATTTTGCTTTCGAAAGACGTCCCCGAAATGATCGGCGAAAAAATCGAAGGCCTGGTGGATGGCTTCCTGTCGCGCCACGGCATAACGCGCGATCAGATTCGTGGCTGGATTCTGCATCCCGGCGGCTCGCGCTTGTTGGGCAATGTGGAAAAAGCGCTTGGCCTGAGCAAGTGCGACACGCAGCCGTCATGGGATGTTCTCGGCAATGTCGGAAATCTTTCCAGCGCCACGATTCTTTTTATTTTGCAGGAGTGGCTGGAAAAGCGGCCCCTCAAAAAAGGTGACATCGCGATGGCCGCTGCTTTCGGCCCGGGCTTCAGCGCGGAATTTCTCCTTCTGCAGTGGAACTGACCATGCCGTTAAGCGTTGTCCTGTTTCTCGTTTTGCTCGTCGCCGTCGCCGCGATGCGCATCTTCGAACTGCGCATTTCCAAAAAGCATCAGCGGGAGATAACCGCGCGCGGCGGTGTGAAGGCAAAAGATCCGGTTTTCCCGTGCATGGCGATATTTCACACCCTGGTCCTGATTGGTGCGGCCGCCGAAGTTGTCTTCCTGCATCGCCCATTCATACCGGCGCTTGCCGTTACCATGCTCGGGCTTTTTATTTTTGCCAATATCGTGCGCTGGTGGGTCATTCACACGCTTGGCGAACACTGGAACGTGCAAGTGATGGACTCCACAAAGCTCGGCGTCATCACTAGCGGCCCATTCCGCTATGTCCGCCACCCAAACTACGCCGCGGTTTTCGTCGAGATGATTGCGCTGCCGCTCATCCACACTGCCTGGATCACTGCGCTGGCCGGCGCCGTCGTCCACGTCGTAGTGCTCATCTTCCGTCTCTCCGCAGAAGAACGCGTACTCTTTGCCGATTCAGAATACGCCGCCGCCATGCGCTCGAAGCCGCGCTTCCTCCCCGGCCTCTTCTAGTCTTCATTGCCAACGCAGCATTTAAACAAACTCGTCATTCCGAGCGGAGCGAGGAAGCTCGGTTCGATTGATACTTCAGCAAGTTCGCCGCAAGTGCTCGTTCGCCTGCTAGAATCCTCGCGGCACGAACCGCTCAGGTACGCGCCCAGGCGGTGACTCAGATGTTCCAAAAAGATCTTCTAAAAGACCGCGCAATTTTTCTCAGCGGCGGCGGCACTGGCCTCGGCCGCGCCATGGCCCTGCACTTCGCCTCACTCGCTGCAAAAATATTCATAGTCGGCCGTCGCGAAGACCCGCTCAAGGAAACCTGCGAAGAAATTCGCAAGGCAGGCGGCGAAGCCAGTTATGCCACCTGCGATGTCCGCGACTTTGCCGCCGTAGAAGCCGCCGCCGACAAGGCCACCGCCGCATTCGGCCGCATCGACACCGTCATAAACAACGCCGCCGGAAATTTCATGGCGCGCACAGAAAAGCTCTCGCCGAACGCTTTCGATACCGTAGTCAGCATCGTGCTCAATGGTTCGTTTCACTGTACACAAGCTTTTGCTCGCAGATGGATCACGCAAAAAAAGCCCGGCAACGTCCTGAGCATTATCACCACTTACGCCGCGGCAAACTGCGGCTCAGGCTTCGTGGTGCCGTCCTCATGTGCCAAGGCGGGCGTCCTGGCCATGACGACTTCGCTGGCGGTGGAGTGGGGAAAGTATGGAATACGCCTCAACGCCATCGCTCCGGGCCCGTTCCCCACCGAAGGCGCATGGTCGCGTCTCATTCCTTCCAAAGAGTTCGAAGAACATTCCCGCAATTCGAATCCCATGAAGCGCTTCGGCAGACACGAAGAGCTCACCAACCTTGCCGCATTTCTCATCAGCGATATGGCCCAGTATATCAACGGCGAATGTGTAGTGATCGACGGCGGCCAATGGTTGCAAGGTGCCGGCGAATTCAACGACCTGCTCATGCTTCCCGACTCCGCCTGGGAACAAATGGAGTCCGCCCGGACAAAAAAATAGCCTCAGTCAATATTGGCTGGCTAAAAAATGCGCCTGACCCCAAAGCCGTTATTCCGAGCGAAGCGAGGAGCCTCTCTTACGGTTTGTCATTCCGGCAAAGCACTCGCCTTCAGCAGCACTCGCAACCTCACCTCGCTCGGCGGCATTCCATCTTCAATCACTCCCACAACGATGTCGACTGGCTTTGCGTTCTTTAATTCTTCTTTGTTGAGCTCAGGCGAAGCGATTTCTAGGTTGAGCGTTGTCCGATTCTCCGCTGGCAGCCGCAAGCGTCCCGCTCCATTCATCGCCTGCCATCCATTCGGCGCTTTCACGGTTACGTTCACCACCTCACTCGTTTTCGCCGAATGTGAAATGACAATCGGCAGGCTCAGCGTCGACCCCGCCTTCACTGCGATCTCGGGCATCTTCGCTTCGGGCGCGTCCGTTAACCCGTGCCGCCGGCGGAACTCCTGGTAAAAGGACCACGGCCCAGCCAATTCCGCCAAGGGTATCGATGCAAGTTTAGAACCAGCTATCCCTGCTGGCTGATCTTCCTGAGAACGCGCTTGCGCAAACACAGCCGCTGTCCGCTCAGTTGGAACGGCCGACTTCCCAAAAATCAGCGTCATCACTTCCGGCCACCATCCCGCATTAGGATCGCTCATCATCTTGTTCAATTCGTCGTCACTCATTTTGGAAAAATGCTGAATATCTTCCGGAAACTGCGTCAGGTGTGGCATAGCCGCATCCATCGCCAGCCGCCAATACGGTTTTTTCTGCGAAGGCGAAACTTCCCGAATCGAGTACGCCGGCCCGCTTCCCGCAAATTGTTTCTGATCGTCGGCATCACTGAAGAAGTAGAGTTTCTTCGGCTGCCACGGCGTCAGATTTTCCAGATAAATTTCCAGCCGCTTCGAAGCGCCTGCCACCTGCGCAGGAAACGCGGTCGGATCATGTGCCAGGTCAAAGGCTTCCGTAGCTAACACTCCGGATGCCTGATGGTCGCCGTGGTTTTCCCCAATAAAAATTCCCGGCAGCCAGGAAATGATGACTTCCGGCCGCGCCAGACGAACGATTCGAACCAGCGCTTCGAGGTTCGCGCCGTGTCCCCAATTCGCCAGCGAATTCAGCACGTTTTGCGAAGCCGTGTCCTTGCCATCCAGAAACCACACGTTCGTAATTCCCAGCTTCGCGCAAGCCTGCCGCGCTTCCTGCTCGCGGATATCCGCCAGCGCCGGACCATGCTCACGCGAATAGTCATTCCCGCCGCTACCGCCGCGCGTCGTATAAACCACCGCCACGCGCTTGTGCTCATCGTAAATGGCGCGCGCAAGATATGGCGTCACTCCGCCCTCATCATCCGGGTGCGCCACCACCACCAGAATATCCGTCTTAAACCGCTCATCCGGCCCCTTTACCGTCTGAACAGGCGCGGCAGTCTGCGCTTTCGACGGAACCACGGTGAAGCACACGAGCGCCACAACGAACAGCAAGACAGAACGTTTCATTCCGCACCTTGAGTCATTCTTTTGTCTTCGGCATGAGGGAAAGAATTGTACCTACTCCTCGCTCCCTCGGCGAGTCTCTGCGCACTCTGCGTCTCCGGGTTATACTTTCCTCTGCTCGCTCATCTGCTTGACCCACTTTTCACCCGCCGATAAGCTTGTAGTTTCTCATTTACGGTTGGAGTCTCCCGGTTTCGGGGTTTATTTTACAAACCCTGAGGTAAAAAATGGAAACGATTCACGTAACTTTGCCCGATGGCAGCGTAAAAGAGGTGCCCAAGGGCACGACAGCCGCTGACATTGCGCGCGGCATCTCGCCGCGTCTTGCCGACGCCGCATTCGTCGCCAAGGTCTATTCAAACAACGGCACGCTCTCGAACTTTGGCGATCCGCTTGATGACGGTGGCTATCTGATCGATCTGCGCCGCCCGCTCGAGCAGGACCTCAAGCTGAAAATTCTTACCGACAAGGATCCCGATTCCCTTTTCGTTTTTCGCCATTCGGCCGCGCATCTCCTCGCCGCAGCCGTGATGGAACTGTATCCCGACGTCAAACTCGGCATCGGCCCGCCCGTGGACAACGGCTTCTTCTATGAATTCATGCGCGAGCAGCCATTTACTCCCGACGATCTCGTCAAAATCGAAAAGAAAATGCACGAGCTTGCCGCTCAGGACTTGCCGAACGAGCGCAAGTACATGGCCAAGCCGGAGGCGCTGGAGTTCTACAAAAAATCCAACCAGATTTTCAAGTGCGAGCTGGTCGAAGAAAAAGTCACCGAGCCGGTGGTTTCCTTCTACACCACCGGAAAATTCATCGATTTCTGCCGCGGCCCGCACATTCCGTCCACCAAGCGCATTCAGGCGTTCAAACTAATGAGCGTCGCCGGCGCCTATTGGAAAGGTCAGGAAGGCAATGCCCAGTTGCAGCGCGTCTACGCCGCCGCTTTCTTCACGCAAAAAGAACTCGACGCATACCTGCATCGTCTGGAAGAAGCCAAGCGCCGCGATCATCGCAAGCTCGGCCCCGAACTCGATCTGTTCAGCATTCAGGAGGAAGCCGGCCCGGGCCTCATTTTTTGGCATCCCAAGGGCGGTTTCATTCGCAATATTATTGAAACCTGGTTGCGCGACGAACTCATCAAGCGCGGCTACGATCTCGTCTACACCCCGCACATCATGCGGCTCGACCTCTGGAAAACCTCCGGCCATGCAGATTTTTATCGTGAAAATATGTTTAGCCCGGTCGAAGTCGAAAAAGCCGATTACCAGTTGAAGCCCATGAATTGCCCCGGCCACATTTTGATTTACAAATCTCGACTGCGCAGCTACCGCGATTTGCCCGTGCGCCTTGCCGAACTCGGCACCGTGTACCGCTATGAGCGCAGCGGCGTTCTCCACGGCTTGCTGCGCGTACGCGGTTTTACGCAGGATGACGCGCACATTTTCTGTATGTCCTCGCAGATCGAAGCTGAAGTGGAAGCTTGCATAGACTTTGCCTACGCGGTCATGAAAAATTTCGGTTTCGGTCAATTCGAAGTCGAACTCTCTGACTGGGAACCCAATCACCCGGAAAATTATCCCGGGAAGCCGGAAGATTGGCAGCGCGCTTCCGATGCCCTCGCCAGGGTGCTGAAGCGCGTGAACATTCCCTACAAGAAAATGGCAGGCGAAGGCGCGTTCTACGGCCCCAAAATCGACATCAAATTAATTGACGCCATCGGCCGCTCCTGGCAGCTCACAACGGTCCAATTCGATTTCAACTTGCCCGCCCGCTTTGGCCTCGAATACGTCGGCGACGACGGCGCCAAGCACCAGCCGCTGATGGTCCACCGCGCATTGCTCGGGTCCGTCGAACGCTTCTTCGGCATCTTGATCGAACACTATGCCGGGGCATTTCCGCTGTGGCTCGCCCCGGTGCAAGTCGAAATCTGCCCGGTCAGCGAAAAAGTGATCGACTACGCCAGGCACGTCCACGAAACGCTCAAAAATCACGGCATCCGCGTGCATCTCGACGACCGCAACGAAAAGCTGCCCGCAAAAATCCGCGACGCCCAAATGCAAAAAATTCCCTACATGCTCATCGTAGGCCCCAAAGAAGCCGAAGCCGGCACGGTCAGCGTCCGCCACCGCAGCAAAGGCGACCTCGGCCCCAAACCCCTCGCCGACCTTGTCGAATCCCTGTGCAAGGAATCCGACTCTCGCGCTACGACGTAGCGCCTCAATGCTTGACCTGGGCAGTCCGCGCTGGAAGAGGCCCTCACAAGCCTATGGCTCTGCTGGGGGTATTCCAGCCTTGTTGATCCAACTCAAAACTGCCCCGCCATCGGAAAGTTATCAGTCGGAACCTTGGAATTCTCTTGGGGGCTCTCTCTGTCAGCAGAGCGATGTTTACACCGCATCATACGCAGCGGCTGCTCACATGATTCACCTCGGAGTGAAGCGACCGGTCTCTGAAAGATTCAATGTCATTCCGATGTCAGCGAAGATCGAGGCCATGCGGCACAAGAAAGCTTCGCCTCGGGTGCCGAGAGATCTGAAGTCTTCATATGAAGACGCGAATTCGAAGCGGTAACGCCCTCGCGAAGAGTTCCCCGGACCATTCCTGGTCCGAGGAGGAATACCGCGTGATGCTTGGGGCACTTTTAGTCTTCCGAGGGAATCCGGCGCCCGGTAATATGCTCTTGGATTTTGACGGCGACAGGCAATGTCGCAACTGCGAAACAGTCTTTCCGCCGCTCGGTTACGATATTCTTAAGAGCGAATCATGCACACGCCTCTTCTCATTCCACGCCGCGCGTTTTTCATCTACGTCGGAAGCGCGATGCTCGCTCCCTCGACTCTCTTTGCGAACCGACAGGGCCGCTCCGACGTGCCGCTCGTTGATCAGGTGCCTCCCATGCTCGATCACATCCTTGTCGGCTGCAGCGACTTGCAACACGGCATCGATTTCGTCGAACGGTACACCGGCGTTCGCGCCGCGTTCGGCGGCGCTCATCCAGGCCGCGGCACGCAAAACGCTCTTCTATCTTTGGGCGTGCGCCGCTATCTCGAGATCATCGCGCCAGATCCGCAACAGATTGCTTCGCCCTCCGAGCTGTCAGCGAAGCTCATCCCGATGGCAGCGTCCTCCACTGGAAAACGCTAAACCTAAAAGACGATGCGAACGGCCTGCTCCCCTTCTTCATCGAATGGAGTGCCAACTCTCCGCATCCTTCCACCGACGCTCCGTCCGGCTGCCAGCTGCTCGGCTTTGAACTCCTCACACCAGATCCAGCCGTCCTGGCCAAGTCCATCGCACCCCTCAACCTGAAAGCCCCAATCGCAAAAGGGTCTTTGCCGCAATTACGCGCCGTCATTTCCGGCCGCAACGGCCAACTCGACATCACCTCCTGAACGATTCCAAGGTTTCCAGTTGGCTCGGAGTATTTTTTCTAGTCCGGCAACCGGCACGCTTTAACTCTTTAACCACCGCTCCTGCACACACTCCACTGCTTGTACGTAACTCGTGCGATACTATCCACGCTCAACGGAGGCCCCCATGTCCAGCACCCCTCAGTTCGGCACGGCGGAATATAAATCCGCATCCGGCCCGGATCGCTGCATGAGTTGCCAACAGGAATTGTCCGGCGCCTACTTCCGAATTAACGGGCTGCTCGCTTGCGAAAAGTGCACCCGGCAACTGCAGGCGCAAACTCCGAAGGACACTCACGCGGCGTATGTCCGCGGGATTCTGTTTGGTGTTGGGGGCGCAATCGTCGGTCTGATCCTATATTCAGCTTTCGGCATCGCCACCGGTATCAGGCTAGGTTACATCGCGCTTGCCGTCGGATGGCTGGTCGGCACCGCTATCAAGAAAGGATCCAACGGAATCGGGGGACGTCGCTATCAAATCGCCGCCGTGGCGCTCACTTACGCCGCGGTCTCGCTTTCCGCGATTCCGGTCGGCATTTACTACATCCTGAAGGAAAAAAATCCCGCGCAAACTTCGCATGCTGCCAGTTCTTCATCAGGTTCCAGGACAACTGAGTCCGGTTCGGCGTCTCCTCAAGACGATCCACCCGCAAGCGGCCAGAGATCAACGCCGAGCATTGCCTCCGCAGCCGGTGCGCTCCTCTTTGCAGGCCTGGCCTCTCCTTTTCTGGAACTTGCCGAGGGAGTTTCAGGCCTCATCGGCCTGGTGATCATTTTCGTGGGTATCCGCATTGCCTGGAAGATGACATGTGCACCGCCGCTAGAGATACTCGGCCCCTTCCAGTCCAATACGCCTCCACTTCCTGCGCCCACCGTCTGATCCACGGCGATCTCTGTGTTGGCATCCACCCCAGACCTGACCATTCGCAAGTGCAAGACCTGCGGCCGTGATCTGGACTCAACCGAGCTCGCGTGCGTGCGGTGTCACTCGCTCGTCTACTCCGAAGAACTGACCGTTCTCTCCCTGCGCGCGAATCGTCTCGAAGAGAGCGGCGATTTTCAGCAGGCTCTCGAGGAATGGCGCAAGTCTATTCAGATGTTGCCGCCTCAATCCACCCAGGCGGATTGGGTGCGCGATCATATCCGCAAGCTCGAACTTTCCATCCGATCTGCTCCGCCTGCACCCGACAAACACAATTGGGCAAAAAAGCTTGGACCTCTGGCTCCCATCGCCATTTTTCTCGCCAAAGCGAAATGGCTTTTCGCACTGTTCAAACTTAAGTTCCTGTTCAGTCTCGGCGCCTTCTTCGCGCTCTATTGGGCCATGTGGGGATGGAAATTTGGTGTTGGCTTTGGCGTTCTAATCTTGCTTCACGAAATGGGTCATTACATTGATATTCGCCGACGCGGCTTGCCCGCCGATATGCCCGTGTTTCTGCCCGGTTTTGGCGCGTATGTCCGCTGGCAGGCCATGGGTGTGTCGCTGGAAACCCGCGCTGGCGTGAGCCTTGCCGGCCCTCTGGCCGGACTGTTCGCAGGCGTCGGTTGTCTGCTCCTTTGGTGGAAAACAGGCGATCCGATTTGGGCGGGATTGACGCGTGCAGGCGTTTGGTTGAACCTGATGAATCTAATTCCCGTTTGGATTCTGGACGGCGGACAGGCCACCAACGCACTTGATCGAAACGGGCGCTGGATGGTGCTCGCCGCCGCTGCTCTTTGCGCTCTAGTATTTCAAGAGAGTGTTTTTCTGCTCGTGGCAGCGGGCTTTGTATGGAGGCTTTTTACCAAAGACCTTCCGCCAGTCGCCAGCCCGCGCACCATGACCTATTTCATTTGCGTTCTGGGACTCCTTGGAGTGGTCTTACGAGCGGTCCCCGGTCACGGGTTCAACCGCTAGTACCGCAGACGGTCAGCTTTTCCCAAAATGAAACGCTTTCGCCCTTTCCCTCACTACTCCTGTGCACCAACAACTCAGGGGAAGACCTGCACGAATCATCCGTGGGTTGAGGGCGTCAGGGGGCACACTAGAGATGCGGTCACCAAATCTAGCTTGTGCCCCTGCTTGTCGAAAACTCTAGCGGCTACCTTCAGGAGTGCGGCAGCCCAGCTGCCGCTTTCGCGCGGGGAGCACGCACTTGGCCGATCAGAACTCCGCTGGCAAGCACAGCAAGTGTTTGCACAAGCCGCAAGGCTCCGTCACTCCTGAGCCGCTTCGAACGCCAGCCGCGCGGCGTTTTTCCTGCTTGCTGCCGACAGCATCGGCCATGCTATAATTTTGACCCGTCCTCTGCCGGCCTTACGCCGTCTGAGGCCGGAATGTTGGCAGTCGATTCGGGCGCAGGGGCTGGCTGTACGTGTCCTTTGGTGCTTTTCTCAGCTAGAGGGGGATTTATCGCAGAACGGAATTTCCGGCAAGTGAGCGACAGAGTCCGTGTCAATGATCGGATTCGCGCTCGCGAAATCCGGGTGATTGACGAAGAGGGTGGCCAGCTCGGGGTAATGCAGCCATTTGAAGCGCTGAAAATGGCTCGCGAACGTGGATTGGACCTGGTGGAAATTTCTCCCACCGCCGACCCGCCTGTTTGCAAGATCACCGATTACGGCAAGTTTCTCTATCAACAAAGTAAGAAGGCGCACGAGCAGCGCAAGAGCAGCCGTGGCTCCGCATTGAAAGAAGTAAAGTTCCGGCCCGCCACCGCGGAACACGATTTTCAGGTTCGCAAGAACCAGATTATTCGTTTCCTCGGAGAAGGCCATAAGGTCCGTGCCATGATTTTTCATCGCGGACGCGAAATGGCGCACCAGGAAGTCGGCCGCGCCAAGATGACTCGCCTTTTGGGCGAAATTGGCGATGCTGGAGCGATAGAAACGCCGCCACGCATGGAAGGTAATGTCCTGGTGGCGCTGTTGGCTCCCAAAAAAGGCGCCGGAGCAGTCGCGCCGGGTCGGCCAAATTGATCCAGGCCAACCCACTCATCATTCCCTTAGGCAGGGTCAGGTAGGGTGGTGCGGTTCTTCGCACAAAATAGGAGCTATGATTCCTATTGGTACTGAAAACAAAGAGCTTCTGGACTTGTACCGCAGAATTGAATTGAAGAAAAACGAGGATTTAGGCAATGCCACGCAACCGATCGAAACCGAAGATGAAACTGAAAACACATCGCGGCGCCGCCAAGCGTTTCAAGATTACTGGCACCGGCAAACTGCTGAGGATGCATTCCGGCAAGCGTCACCTGTTGGGAACCAAAGCGCCCGGGCGTATGCGCAAACTCAAAAAGATGACCAAGGTCAACAAAGCCGACAAGCTCAAGACCATGCAGATGCTTCCCTACGGCTTGAAATAGGCGCGTTTTTCATTTTTGGTTCTTCGTTGCGACCGATTGGGCGCAAGATTCGCAACCAGAGTCAGTCTTAGACTTTGTCAGCCTGAGCGAAGCGAAGCATCGCAACCGCAGCGTTACGGCGGTGGATGACGTAAAAGGTTTTCTCGCGAAGTGGCTTCATCACTGCGCGGAAAAATGCAGGACGGAAACATCCTGCAAAAGCCGCTCTCGCAATTCCGATGAGCGGCGTTCGTGCCAGGCAGCGCTACACGGGTGCCTGCCGGCCGAAACTGCTGCGATTTATTTCTCGCGGCATTGTAGCGGCCATCTTCTGGTGGCCATCTTTGGAAACAAACCCGTTGCGCGAAGCTGCCCTGTCGGCAAAACAAGGGGCGCGTCGCCGTGACCCGTTTTGTTTCCAGAAAAAATTGAACTGCCGTAGCGTTTCGCGATTTTGTAGTGGCCGGTCTTTCGCGTTTTTTTGCGCTCCGCGAATTTTTGCGGGAAGGCCGGTTCTCTTAACTCCGATTCGTCCGGTCAAAAGGAGCAAAACCCATGGCTCGCGTAAAACGCGGTACCAAGCGCCGGGCACGGCGCAAGAAGTATCTGAAGAGGACAAAAGGTTTTTTCCTCACCAAGAGCAAGCTGTATCAGTCCGCGCAAGAAGCCGCCAATCGCGCCGATCGCTATGCGTTCCGCGATCGCCGCGTAAAGAAGCGTCAGTACCGCCGGCTCTGGATTCAGCGCATCGGCGCGGCTGCTCGTTTGAACGGCCTCACTTACGGTCAACTGATTCACGGCCTCAAAGCCGCCGGAGTCGAACTCGACCGCAAAGTTCTCGCTGACATCGCGGTGAAAGACGCCGCTGGATTCGTGCTGCTCGTCGAAAAGGCCAAAGCCTTCGCGCCGAAACCAGCCGAAAAACAAGCCAAATAATTTGGTAGCAGCTTTTTTCTGGGCACGCCTCACTGTTTAGGTGGACGCTCCGCGCAAGCCGTCATTCCGAGCGGAGCGCCCGCCGATTTTGCGAGCCAGAGTCGAGGGATCTTTTTTTCGATCGCCGCGTCGCAATAATTTTTCAAGGAGAACGACGGTTGGTCCTCCTTGCGATGTACTCTATCCTTCCAACATGCCGACTACTGACGGTTCGCACGAAAAAACGCTCGCCGCTCTCGACGTCACGCAGCCGGGACAGCTCGCGCCGTTGTTCGCGGAAATCCGCGCTCGTTTCGACGCGGAAGCGGCCGCTGCACGCGACGAATCTCGATTCAAACAATTTCGCGATGCGTGGCTCGGCCGCAAATCCGGCGTGCTAGCGGGCATCACCGACAATTGGCTGAAACCTGCCAATCCAGAACTGAAACGCGCGGTGGGTGCCGGCTTGAACGAACTTCGCGCGCACGTTGACTCGCAAATCGAAGCGCGCCGCGCAGCTGTCGAATCTGGCGCGGAAGCGGCTGCGCTCGCCAAGGATCGTGTCGATCTTTCGCTTCCTGGTGTCGTTCGTCCCGTGGGCTCCCGCCATTTAATTCGCCAAGTGTTTCAGGAGATCGAAGATATTTTTGTGTCCATCGGATTTTCTGTTGTGGAAGGCCCGGAAATTGAAACGCCTTATTACAATTTCGAGGCGTTGAATATCCCGGAATTCCATCCGGTGCGCGACGACATGGATACGTTTTATGTCGAAGCGCAAGACGCGAGCGGTGCAAAAACGCCGCCTGGTTCGCTGCTGCTACGTACGCATACTTCGCCGGTGCAGATTCACACCATGGAAAAGCGCCAGCCGCCTGTGCGCGTGATTGTCCCCGGCAAGGTTTATCGCCGTGATAACCCGGACGCCACGCATTCGTTCATGTTTCACCAGATTGAAGGGCTGGCGGTCGATACCGACATCACTTTTTGCGATTTCACCGGCACCATCGAATATTTCGTTAAACAATATTTTGGCCCGAGTGTGAAAACGCGTTTTCGGCCTAGCTATTTCCCTTTTACCGAGCCTTCGGTGGAATTTGATGTCTCGTGCATTTTCTGTGGCGGCAGCGGCACTGGCGCGAGCGGTGCGACCTGCGGCAAATGCAAAGGCTCCGGCTGGATTGAGCTTTTCGGCGCGGGCATGGTTGATCCAGCCGTGTACGGCTTCGTGAATTACGACGCGAAAAAAGTGAGTGGTTTCGCTTTCGGAATGGGCATGGATCGGTTGGCGATGCTCAAGTACGGCATTGACGACATTCAGGCGTTTTTCCAGAACGACGTGCGCTTTCTGAAGCAGTTTCCGTGAGCGTGCGGACGCAGCGAAGTAGGCGCCGCAAAAAGCGGATTCCTCGCTTCGCTCGGAATGTCGATTGGCTTGTAGGTTAGGAATAATTTGCATGAGTTTTGCTGACGCCAAACAACGCTTCTCGAATCGCGTGGCGGACTATGTTCGCTACCGTCCGGGCTATCCTTCCGCGCTGATCGAGCTTCTGCGCGGGGAATGCGGGCTGCGTGCAGATCACGTGGTTGCTGATGTCGGTTCGGGTACGGGAATTCTTGCCAAGCTTTTCCTCGAGAACGGCAATCGCGTATTCGGAGTTGAGCCGAACGAACAAATGCGGCAGGCAGGCGAAGAATTTCTTTCCGGCTACAAGAACTTTTCGAGCGTTCACGGTTCTTCGGAAGCCACAACGCTGCCCGCCTCTAGCGTCGATTTCATCACCGCCGCGCAAGCTTTCCACTGGTTCGAGCCGGTCGCTACGCGGCGTGAATTTCTTGCCATTCTGAAGCCGCATGGATGGGTGGTCGTGATGTGGAATGACCGCAGAATTTCGGAGACAGCCTTCGGCCGCGCATACGAAGATCTGCTGCTGCGCTATGGAACGGATTATGCGCGCGTGAAAGAGGCCTATCCCAAAGCGTACGACATGGAAAGTCTTTTTGGAAAAGGAAATTTCCAGCGACGTGAATTGCCCAATTTTCAGGAATTTGCTTTCGATGGGCTTGCCGGATGCTTGCGCAGCAGTTCCTATGCGCCAAAAGAAGGCCATGAAAATTACGCGCCAATGATGGCAGCGCTGCGCGAACTTTTCGAAGCCAACGAAAAATACGGACGCGTGCGGATGGACTATACGACACAGATTTATTTTGGCCGGTTGCACGCGATGAGGAATTCCGCATGAAGGTCGTTTACAGCTGGCTGAAAGATTTTGTGGGCGTCACGGCGACGGCGCAGGGGCTTGCCGCCAGACTGGCGCTGCACGGTACAAACGTGGCTAGCGTGGAGCCGCAGCCGCTTGGCGGAGTGATCGACGCGGAGATTACTTCGAATCGCCCAGACTGCCTGGGTGTTTATGGAATCGCGCGCGAAGTCGGAGCGATTTACAGACTGGACCTCAAGCGTGTTGCGCCGAAACCTGCGGAGTCGTCCGGTGCGAAAGCGAGCGAGGCGGTTTCGGTGAAAATCGACGCGCCGGAACTGTGTGGCCGGTTCACGGCGCGCATGATTTGCAACGTCAAGATCCAGCCATCGCCAGTGTGGTTGCGCGAAAGACTGGAAGCCGCGGGCGTGGCGTCCATCAATAATGTTGTGGATGCGACGAACTACGTGATGTTGGAACTGGGTCATGCGCTGCATGCATTCGATTTCGATCTGGTGCACAAACATTCGATCGTGGTGCGCGCGGCCAGACGCGGAGAAAAAATCAAAACGTTGGACGGCGTCGAACGCATTCTTGACCCGGCGATTTGCGTGATTTCAGATGGCGACGGTTCGCGTCCGGTGGGCATCGGCGGAATTATGGGCGGCGGCGAAACGGAAATTTCGTTTTCGACGAAAAATGTTCTGATCGAATGCGCCTGGTTTGAGCCGATTGCCATTCGCCGCGCAACTCGTTTTCTTAGACTGCACACCGAAGCCTCCACCCGCTTCAGCCGCGGCGCCGATCCGGAAATGGCGGAGCTGGCTTCGCGACGTTGCGCCGAACTAATTTTGCAGCTCGCCGGCGGCGAACTTCTCGGCGGCGTGGTGGACGTTTATCCGGGCAAGCACGCACCGAAGAAAATTTCCATCACGCGCGCGGAAATTCTCCGCGTGATGGGCGCGGACGTGTCCGATCGCGAAGTCGAGTCTATCCTCGGTGCTCTCGGTTTTGCTCCAGTTCGTGTAGACCAGAATCGCGGCCAAGCGGGATCTATTTTGGCTGAGTGGGAATGCACGCAGCCATCGTGGCGCGCGGACGTGGAACGCGAAATCGATTTGATCGAAGAGGTCGCGCGTATTCACGGGCTCGATAAATTTCCGCCGCGCTTGCCGGCCGCGCGACAGGGAGCCGCGCGTCTCCCGCAATACGAAGCGGAAACGCGCCTGCGCGAAAGGCTGATCGGGCTCGGTTACCGCGAAATCGTGACCATTCCACACGTCGCGGAGGATCGCGACATTCTGTTCCGTTCGGATGGCGTCGTCCCCGCGCGCCTTGCGAATCCGCTTTCCGAAGAAGCGAACATTCTTCGCTGCAATGGATCGGTTTCGATGGCCGCCGCAATCGAATGGAATCTCAATCACGGTCAGCGCAATGTCCGGCTATTTGAAATCGGGCGGCACTACCGATTCTCGTCGCAGAATAAAGCGGGCCAGCCATCGCTGGCTCCGGTCGAAACTGTTTTCCTGACACTCGGTGCAACCGGCGAGGCGCGGTCGCAAGGAGTTTACGATTCGGCGCGGCCATTTTCTTTTGCTGATCTAAAGGGCGATTTGGACGCGATCGGCGCGTTGAGCGGCGGCTTCGAGTGGAAGGATGGCGGAGCGGATTCGCTGCATCCAGCCAAGCGCGGCTGCGTGATGCTCGGTGAAATCGACCTGGGCTCTGCGGGCCAGCTCGCCAAGCGCATCGCCGACAAACTTAAATTCCGCCAGGACGTTTTCCTGGCTGAAATTGTTCTCGGCCCGTTCTATTGCAAATATTACGGAGTAAAAGATGCGCGCCGCTACCGGCCGCTGCCGCGATTTCCGGCGGTCGAACGCGATTTTTCGTTGCTGTTAAGCGACGGCACTACATTCGCGCAAGTGGCCGATGCCATACGAGCGCAGAATATTACAGAAATCGACTCGATCGAAGCGGCGGATCTGTTCCGCGGCAAGAATGTTCCAGCCGGAAAGTATTCGCTGATGATCCGGGTGACTTTCCAGAGTCGCGAAGCCACTCTGACTGACGCGCAGATCTCGGAGTATTCGTCGCGGATTATCTCCGCTCTCGAATCTTCCGTCGGGGCGCAACTCCGCACTTCCTGACCGGCTTGTTCGGCGCCAGTTCGAGCCCGCATTCTCCAACCGACATTATTGGGCTGACGACGTCTCCGACAAGGGTTGCCTTGTCTCGCAAAAAGCCGAAGAGGTCGCCGTGCCCGGCGCCTATCGGAAGCAACTTGGCGGCGGGCTTGCCGCGCGGTTCTAAGGAAGGTTTGCGGGTTCGCTCGGACTTCAGTTATTAGCGCGATGCACTCGGTTAGAAAAACCCGGAAGTGATGGTTTCGATTTTCATTCTCGTGCCGAAGCTTAGAACCCGATCTGAGATCCTTCGCAACTCGCGGACCTGCGTTACAATAAAGTGGCCATGGAACGGGTTATTTCTAAAGTGTTTCCAATCATCGCAAGCCTTGCGATTTGTTGGATGTGCGGGTGCGGGCGGACGCAGACCGCACAAGCGGATTCGGCGCGCGCGGCGGTGGCCGCGAAACAGCCGCAACCCGCGCAGGATGCAGCCGTCATTCAATTTGTGAAGAATCCGGATGCTGCGCCGGCATTTCAGTTGAATGATCTGGAAGGTAAGCCGTTCTCGCTGGCCGAAGCCAAAGGCAAAATTGTCTTGCTGAATTTTTGGGCGACGTGGTGCGGGCCGTGCCGCGCGGAAATTCCCGACCTCGTCGATCTGCAGAAGCGCTACGCAGACAAGCTGGAAATTATTGCGCTGGCGACCGACGAGGATGACGCCGACCAAGTTCGCCGATTCGTGCTGGAGTCTGGGATCAACTATCGTGTGGCGATGACTTCCGACGAAGTCCGCCTCGCCTATGGAGGAATCGCGGCGCTGCCCACTTCTTTTGTGATTGATCCGCAAGGGCGGATCGTGCAGAAACACGTTGGCCTGAACGATCCGACCATTTACGAATTGGAAGTGAAGGCCATGCTGGGCCTGCCGGTGGGTGCGAAGGTGGAATACTTCGAGGACAACGGACAAATTTTTTTGAAGAACGCGGAACGCGCCACGGAGCTTCCCGGTGTCGATTTTTCGAAACTTAATGCGAAACAGAAATCGCTTGCGTTGCGCCGGATGAACGCGGAATCGTGCAATTGCGGATGCAAGTTGACGCTGGCGCAATGCAGGATTAATGATTCGGCGTGCCGGGTAAGCCTGGCGCTGACTGCGAAAGTGGTTTCGCAGGTGGCGCATTCGCGAAGCGCAACTTCCGCCACAGACAGAAACTCTTCCGGCTTTTCTTTGCCAGACCGGCAAAAATGAGTTGCCGCGTATGTCCACACCTGAAAACTGTTTCCGTCTTCCTATTACACACGCGACGATGTGACGCGAACGGCGGGCACAGTGCTCCCTGCTTGATCGCTTGATCGCATGAATACAAAAACAATTTTCTTTTTACTGCTAATTCTGAGCGCGACCGGATTCATTTCTCCGCCGATTGCATTGTGCGCGGGAATTATTTTTGGATTGGCATTTGCGCATCCCTTTGCAGGAGACAGCCGGGCACTGGCCCGATTTCTGCTGCAGGCGTCGGTGGTGGCGCTGGGATTCGGGATGAATCTGCATGAGGTCCTGAAAGCGGGGCGCAACGGATTTTTATACACCGCCATCGGCATCAGCTTCGCGCTGTTGATGGGAACTTTAATCGGGAAGCTGCTGGCGGTTCGCGGAACGACGTCTTATTTGATTTCCACCGGCACTGCGATCTGCGGAGGAAGTGCGATTGCAGCCATCGGGCCGATCTTGCAGGCGAATGAGGAAGAAATGGCGGTGTCGCTTGGCACGGTGTTCATTCTCAACTCGATTGCGCTGTTGATTTTCCCCGCGATCGGATCGGCGTTGCACCTCTCGCAATCGCAGTTCGGATTGTGGGCGGCGCTGGCGATTCATGATACCAGTTCGGTAGTCGGCGCGGCATCGCGCTATGGCAACCTAGCGCTGGTCATCGCCACGACGGTGAAGCTGGCCCGAGCGCTGTGGATTGTGCCGCTGGCGTTGGCCACGGCAGCGGCGAAGCACAGCAAATCGAAAATACAGATTCCATGGTTTATTTTTCTTTTTTGCGCGGCGGCCGTAATCAATACCTATGGCCCGCAGGAGCCGCGCTTGTCGCAAATGTTTTTTCAGCTGGGGCGGCTCGGGCTGACGGTAACGCTCTTTCTGATCGGCACTGGAATATCGCGCGCGACGCTGAAGGAAGTCGGGTGGCGTCCGTTGGCGCAGGGCGTGCTGCTGTGGATTCTGGTGGGCGTCACGTCGCTGTACTTCATTCGACTGGGGTGGATCGCGTTGTAGACGGATTTGGAATGATCCGGATGCGAGCTAGATTCTCTGCGGTGCGGGTTGCAGCTGGCAGACAGCCCGCACTACACTCTGTGCAACCGCAGCAGAGTCGCTCGAACAAATTCCGCTGCGAAGGAGCTTCTGCCATGAATCGCCGAATCGCAATCGTCCTAGTTGCCCTGTTGATCGCAGGAAGCCTTACGTTGCACAGAGCGTATTCGCAGTCGTCGGGACAGTTGGAACGCAAGGCAGTCAAACTGCCGAATAAATTTGTGAACGCGCCCTTCAGCGATGGAATTGTTTTCGGCGACACGCTGTACCTCGCGGGGCGCATCGGCATAGATCCAAAGACGGGGAAGGTGCCGGAAAAAATCGAGGACGAGATCAAGTTATTGCTGGACAGCGACAAAGAGGTTCTGGCGCAAGCGGGAATGACCATGGATGATCTTGCCTATGTACAGGTGTTTTGCACGGACCTGTCGCTTTTTGAAAAATTCAATCCGATTTACAAAACGTACTTCACCAAAGATTATCCGGCGCGCGCCTTTATCGGCGCAGGATCGCTGCTTGCCGGAGGACACTTTGAATTGCAGGCGATTGCCGTAAAACACCAGTACCTGATGGGAGTGAAGGACGCCAAACCTTGAGCCCGCGGCAACGTAGTCGAGTTGAGGCCTGAGATTGGCTATTGCCGTTTGAAAACCTTGTGCTTTATGTCCGGCCAGAATTCGTTCCAGGCGTTGCTTGAGACCTCTGCAAGGACTCCGTAAGCGCTTCGCGTGAGCGCCGAGCTGGTGTCCGCCTCACTGCTCACGCGCCAGGTGTTGGAAAGAAAATTATTTCCGGGAATCGCGATGTATCGAGAGTAGGCCGGCATGAGCTTGCCTTGCCGGTTACGCGCGGCGAATGAAAACAAGAAAACATTGCCGAGACGATGTGTGAAGGGCAAATTCTGATTGCGTACGTAGCGTGGGTCTTCTCCCCATATGGCGCCAAGTCCGGCTTCGATGGTATGGCTCGCGGCGACGCCGGTAAAACGCATCCCATAGCGTTTGGCAAAACCATCCCAATGTGGCCCGTACTCGTCGGGTCTATCGCGTGCAGTTCCGATTCCCGCCGTTAGCGTTCCAAAAAGAAAACTTGGCGGGCCAAACGTTTCTCTCGCGGCCCACAGAACCCGCTCCTTCCCGGAAATGGTCCGGTACGGCGCTTGCGCGGCGATGACCTTGAGGTTTTCTTCGACTGGACCTCGCGGCGGTTCCGGCGCGTCGGGCCTTTGTTGAGCGCGGCTATGCGAGCAACCGAATGTAATAAAAAAAAATAATACCACTGCATGCAATACAAAGCGGGGGCGGCGCATGAACGAGATCAGTACTCCGGCGCAGATTTGCCGATCGACGGCAGAAAGCATTGTGAAGCAAGAAAGCAGTAGCGTCTGCAAGAAAATGCTGTTCCCGCCGAATGTTAGGGGCGGATCCGGCCAGGAACGCAGTAAAAAGTAGAGCTCCTTAATTCCAAAATAGCCCAAATATAGGCACTATATATCTGTCTGTATGATAACATATGCCCATATTTAGTCTGTTTTCCTGGGTGGTCAGACATCGGGAATTGGCGGAACTTATTGTAAATAGACACTTTAATAGATTAACGAAATTTAGCACAGTCTGGCTGCGATCTTGCACTTAAGTGGCGCACAAACCGGGAACCTTTATGCTCAGAATTACGACCGAAAAGAAACGCTCGAAAACCGTCCTCAGTGTAGAGGGGCGTTTGGCCGGCGCGTTGGTTGCTACGCTCGAACAATGCTGGAAAGAACTGAGGGCTGCTTCTCCCCAGGAGAAGTTTTATGTCGATCTGTGCGGGGTCAGCTTCATCGACGCCGCGGGGAAGATGCTGTTGCAGGAGATGTATCGCCAGGGAGGGCAACTGGTGGCCGACGGGTGCCTGAACCAGGCGATCGTGAAGGAAATTATTGGCCGGCAGAAGGCCGGAGGGCGCGGCGAGGAAGGCAAAGACCACAAAGGCACGCCGATCATTTTCTACCTGGCCTTGCTTGGTCTGCTTTTTGGGGCAAGCGGAGCAAAGGCGCAAGAAAAACCTCAGGAAAAATCGGACATGCCGGCGAACACGCAGGCTGTTGAACCGCTGCGGCTGACGCTGGACCAAGCGGTAAGCCTGGCGCTCAAACAAAATCCGACCGCGCAAATTGCAGTGCTCGAAGCAGCCCAGGCGGTACAGGACAAGAACATCGCACGCGCCGACTTGTTGCCGAGAGCGGATTTGCAGAGCAGCGACTCGGTTCGGCGCATAAATCTTGAAGAAGAATTGGGAAGCGCGATTCCATTTCCAGGAATTCCGGGCCACGTTGGTCCGCTGAACATTTTCAATGCGGGGCCAACGTTTGGCACTCCGGTGTTCGATTTGACGCTGTGGAACCGGTACCGTTCGGCAAAGGACAGCGCGAACGCCAGCCGGGCGACGAGCCTATCGACGCGCGAGCAGGTGATTCTGCTGGTGGTCTCGCAGTACATCGGAACGCTGCGAGCGATGGCGACGGTCGAAGCTTCGCAATCGCGCGTCGATCTGGCCCAGGCACTCTACGACCAGGCAGCCGACTTACAAAAAGAAGGCGTGGGCACAGGCATTGATACTCTGCGTGCCAACGTCGAGCTGCAGAACGAGAAGCAGGCTTTGCTGGTAGCGGAGACCGATCGCGATGCTTCTCTGTTTGCTTTGAGCCGGTTGCTCGATTTGGATCCTCGACGGGAAATTGCGCTGAGCGATTCGTTGAGCTTCTTCGAGACGCCGCAGCCTGACGTGAATACGAGCCTCGACGAAGCGCTGGCTGCGCGGCAGGAGTGGAAAGCGTTGGATTCGGAGGTGAAAGCCGCGGAGCACGACAAGAAGGCGTCGCAGGACCTGCGGCTGCCGACGCTACGCGTGGACGGAAATTGGGCCTACGAGGGCACGCGGTTGAACAACGGGATTCCTGTTTACAACTACCAGGCGAGCTTCAATTTGCCGCTGTTCACCGGCGGGCGCACACACGCGGAAATCGTGAAGTCGGACTTGCAGTTGAAAGTGCTGGACGAGCAAAAGGCAGATTTGCGCAATCAGATTTCGTTAGATGTGAAAACCGCGCTGTTGAACTTGAAGTCAGCGCGAAATCAGGTGGCGGTGTCCACGCTTGGAGTACAGCTTGCGAAGGAAGAAGTGGATCAGGCGCGCGACCGCTTCAAGGCGGGAGTGGCGAACAACATTGAAGTGATTCAGGCGCAGGATGCGCTGTCGCGAGCCAACGACAATGAGATTGCAGCCTTGTACCGCTTCAACCAGGCGCGCGCCGACTATGCGCGGTCCATCGGCCAGATGGAGAAAATTTACGCGAAGTGAGACGCAGCAAGTAAGTCAAAGAGAGGAACCCGGGGAATGAGCATTGAGATCGAAGTCGGCTTGGAAAACGCTTCCAAGGTAAGGCCCACGACGGAAGAGTTGAAGCTCGAGCAGCCAGCGCCGAAAGGGCTGGCAAATTCGAGGACCAGGTTTCTGCTTTTTGGCGGCGGACTGGTTCTGCTTGCGGCGCTCATCAGCTTGTTCCTTTATTACAGCGACCGCGAAAGCACGGACGACGCTCAGGTGGACGGTCACATCACGCAAATCTCGTCCAAAGTTTACGGCCGCGTGGGCGAAGTTCTGGTGAACGACAACCAACAAGTGAAGGCTGGCCAGACTTTGGCGAAACTCGATCCCCGGGATTTGCAGGCCGCGGTGGATCAAGCCAAAGCGCAACTGGCGCTGGCGGAAACGGACGCACAATCGGCTGGCGTGGATGTACCCAGAACGCAATTGAACACGCAGAGCGGAACATCAAGCGCGGATGCGCAACTTGCCTTCGCGCAGGCCGATTTAATGCGCGCGCAGAGCACCTACGATCAAGCGCGAACTTCGGACCTGGCGTGGGCGCAAGACAACATCGAAAAAAGCAAAGCGAACGCGCAGCTTGGGCAAGCAGACCTGGAACGCTACCGGCCGCTGATGGAAAAGGGTGAAATCTCAAAGCAGCAGTTTGACGCGGCACAGGCGAATGCCGATGCCACAGCCAGCGCCTTGAAAGCAGACCAGGAAAAATTGGCACAGGCGCAACGTGGAGTTGAGATTGCGCAGGCGCAACTCGATGCGGCAAAAGCGCGTGTCGATCAAGCCAGAGCGGGCATCATTTCCGCGAAAGCCGACACCAAGCAAGTGGTGATGCGGCAGGCGGACGCGCAGGGAAAAATTGCCAAAGTGCAGCAAGCGAGGGCCGCGCTCGAGGCAGCGCAGCTCAATCTGGAATACACGACGGTGGTCGCGCCGGTTGACGGCGTAGTGACGCACAAGCAAGTCGAAATCGGACAAATCGTGCAGCAAGGGCAAGGATTAATGGTGATTGTGCCGTTGCAAGACGTTTGGGTCACGGCAAATTTCAAAGAGACACAACTGCGCTCGATGAAGCCGGGCCAAAGGGTCGAAGTGAAAGTGGACACCTATGGCAAGACCTTCCCCGGGCATGTTGACTCGATCGCTGGAGCGACCGGCGCGGTGCTGAGTCTGCTTCCGCCGGAAAACGCCACCGGGAATTACGTAAAGGTCGTGCAACGCGTGCCGGTAAAAATCGTTCTGGACCCGATTCCGCCGGACAAGGCGATTTTGCGGCCGGGAATGAACGTGGTGGCGACGGCGTTCACGAATTGACGATCAGGATGTGACGCAGCAAAAAGTCCGCAGATGAGGAAAGGATTTCGAGGCGCAAGGTGAGAGACAGGTTCCTATCGAAATTGCGGATGCCGGACGGTTCGATCAACCCCTGGGTGATCGCCGTGACGGTTACGCTCGCCACGTTCATGGAAGTCCTCGACACTTCCATCGCCAACGTCGCGCTGCCGCACATTTCGGGCAGCTTGTCGGCCAGCGCAGACGAATCCACGTGGGTCCTGACATCGTACCTGGTATCGAACGCAATCATCCTGCCGCTGTCTGGATGGTTTTCGAGTTTGATTGGACGCAAAAGGTTTTACATGTCGTGCGTGGCGCTGTTCACGGTGAGTTCGTTCTTGTGCGGGCTGGCGCCAAGCCTCGGCGTACTGGTGCTCTTCCGCATTTTGCAGGGAGTAGGCGGAGGCGGCTTGCAACCGAGCGAACAGGCAATTCTGAACGACACATTTCCGATCGAGAAACGCGGCATGGCGTTTGCGGTTTATGGCATCGCCGTGGTTGTGGCGCCGACGATTGGGCCGTGGCTGGGTGGATGGATCACCGACAATTTCTCATGGCGCTGGATTTTTTACATCAACGTGCCGGTGGGAATCATCTCTCTAATATTGACGTCGCTGATTGTAAGCGATCCGCCTTATATGCAGCGGGCAAAAGCGAAGGTCAAAGACAGCTTCCGCATCGACTACATCGGCATCGGGCTGATCAGCCTGGGCCTGGGCAGCATGCAGATCATCCTGGACAAAGGCGAACGGGAAGACTGGCTGTCAAGCGGATTCATTCAAGTGTTCTTCGCATTGATGATCGTCGGGATCATTGCGGGAATTCTCTGGGAGCTGCGAGAAGAGCATCCGGTAGTGGATTTGCGGATGTTGAAAGACAGGAACTTTGCGGTGGCGACGCTGGCCATGTTTTTCCTGGGGTTTGTACTGTATGCCAGCACCGTGCTGATTCCCCAGTTCTTGCAGGAAATGATGGGCTATACGGCGGAACTTGCGGGGCTGGCGCTGTCTCCGGGCGGTGCGGTGATCATGTTCATGATGCCGGTGGTGGGAATTTTGGTGTCGCGAATGAACACCAAATATCTGATCGCCTTCGGGTGCACGATATCGGCGCTGTCGCTGTTTGTAATGGCCAGTTGGAATCTGCAGATTGATTACCGCCATGCGGTTCTGGCGCGTATGATGCAGAGCTTTGGGTTGGCCTTTTTGTTCATTCCGATCAACGTGTCGGCGTTCTCCTTCGTGCCGAAAGAAAAAACAAATATGGGCACCGGCATCATCAACCTGGCTCGCAACATCGGCGCAAGCGTCGGGATTGCCACGGTGACGACACTCCTGCAGCGGCGCACGCAGTTTCATCAGGCGCAGTTGATGGAGCACGTGAATACGTTGAACCAGGCGTACCAGAACAAACTGCACGCGCTTACGGTCGCGTTCACATCCGGTGGCTCCAGCGGGCCCGGTGCGGCGTCGCAGGCGCACGGCATGATCTACACCACCGTGCAGCGTCAGGCCGCAATGCTGGCTTTCGTCGACAACTTTCACATGCTGGGAATTGTTTTCTTCATCGTGATTCCGGTTTTGATGCTTTTGAAAAGACCGCCAAAGGGAGTGAACGCGCCAGTGCACTAGGGACCGCTGTAAATGGGGCTGAAATATTTTTTAGTGGAGTTTCGTAATAAATAGGGGGAACAATGGCAACGCAAGTGGCAGTGGGAACAGAGCTAAACGAAGTAAAACTGATCCGCGCGGGGCAACGGGGTGATTCGCAAGCGGTGGAAACGTTATTTCGCCGCTACCAGCGTCCCTTGTTCCAGACCGCGCTTCGTGTGCTGGGCAACGCCGAAGACGCCGAAGACGCGCTGCAGGACGGGCTGCTCTCCGCATACCGCAATTTAAAGCGGTTCGAAGGGCGTTCGCAATTCTCAACGTGGCTGACGCGCATTGTGATCAACGCCGCGTTGATGCGGCGGCGCAGTGCCAAGTCGCGCCCGGCGGTCTCGCTGGACGAGAGCCCGCGCGAGGATGAACTGCCGGCGAGCGAACGGTTCGCCGACGATGGACCGAATCCGGAGCAGGTATACGCCGGAACGGAACTGCGCGAAATGATAAATGAAAATCTCGACGAACTTTCTCCGCTGCTGCGCACAGCGTTTGTGCTGCGCGAAGTGCAGGGTTACTCGACAGGTGAAGCCGCGAAGAAACTGGGCGTCACCGAAAATACGCTGAAGGCGCGACTATGGCGCGCGCGCCATCAAATGGCGGAACGGCTGGGCCGTCGCTTGAAGAGGATGAGGGACGATATGACGGGAACCATGGGCGACCCGGAATGCAGCTACTGCTGACGATCGAAGCAAGCAACTAAGACGGAATGAAGCAACCAAGGGCCGGCGCTATTTCGCTGGCCCTTTTTTCCGCATTTTCAGTTTTGTGCGAGGCGCGGGTCTCAGTGCAGAGATGCGTATTCGTTCTTGGCTTCTTTCAGGATGGGAATGTCTGAGTCAGCATCCTTCCATGACGCCAGAAAATTCTGATATTCGATTTTAGCTTTGCCAGTATCGCCGGAAAGTGCGTACGCCCGTCCCAATCCCAGATGCGCGAGGACACCGATTGGACCATTGATAACGATGCCGCGGTGATCCAGTATTTTTTGATATTCAGCGGCAGCCTCCTTACCTTGTTTCGCCATGAGGAATGCTTCCGCACGGATATACACCGGGTAGAGGGAGATAGAAATGGTATTTCCAGAACTCGATTGTCCCGATTCGTAGGAAGCAGCCGGCCGCAATTCGGCAATGGCTTTCGCAGAATCATGACGCATAAGCGCCAGTTGCGCACGGAGACTGGTGATATAGATGAATTTGGCCACCGTATCGTCGGGAAAACGTTTCGTGAGATTGTTCACAAGAGTTTGCGTCTTGCCGACGTCTCCCGCCAATGCGTAAGCCAATCCCGCGAGAAACTGGACATCGCGGCCATCGGTCATGGAAAGCGCGGCAGCGGCATGTTGCTGGGCAGCGGCAGGATTTCCGAATAGCGCCTGGCGTATGCCGGATTGCGCTTCGTAAGAAGCCGCAGTTTCCTTCTCGTCAGCCCGCACCGCGGATGCGACGGCCTGAGCTGTCAATTCTTCGGATTTACGGAGCCGCCCGGAATACGCCGCGGTGTCCGCGTCCATTCCGAGCAGTGCGTCTTCAATTCCCGGTTTGCCCGATGCCCAGGCAAGCTGCTCGGCCATTCCTGCCGAATCATTCTTCAAAAACGCCAATTGGTACATCGCCGCACGCAAATACGGCGAATCGAGTTTTTTAGCCTGCGCGTCTTCGGCCATCGCCCGCGCTTCGTCGAGCCGGTTCAAACATATAAATCCGGTGACCAGATTCGTATAGTTGAGGCCGCTGGGATTCAAACGAAAAGCTTGTTGCGCTTCGGCGAGCGATCTATCGTAGCGGCCCCTCAGCGCGTCAATGGCGCCGAGGTTGGTATAGGGGATTTCATCGCGTGGATAATTTTGCGCCCACGCTTCGTATGCTTGATTGGCCTTGTCCAGGTCGCCGGAGACGAAGTTGTAATAGTGGGAGTCGATATAGAGCTTTTCGCGTTCGCTGGCTCTGTCGCGCAGGTCGTAAGCTTTCCGTGCGAACTGCGCGGCGAGTCCGGGCTCGGAAATATTGTTGTACGCGGTGGCGAGCCCGGCGTAAGCCATGGCGAAATTTGGGTCGAGCTTGATGGCGCGCTGCAGCGGTGCAATCGAGCCGGCGAAATCATTCGCGCCGGTCGTTTTGCGTCCCAGGCTGTAGGCCTGCAGGGCTTCCAGTGAAGACGTGGATGCTTGCTCGACCGGCGTGTCGAATTTTTTTACGGTGCTGAGCGATTCGCCGAGTTTGCCGCGAATGTCCGAGCCAGCTTTGGCCAAGGCGTCGAGTACATGGTTCTTGTCGTTGGCTTGTTCCTGGGCGCTGGCCAATGAATCTCCGGTGGCGCAATTCACCGCTTTCAAAATCACCGTGTATTGGCTGCCAATCTGCGCGATGGAGCCATTGAGCACGGCAGTACTGGAGGTCCGCTGGCAGACTTCGCGCGCGATTTCAGGAGTAAGCCGACCATTGGGCGATTGCTCCATCAGCTTCAGCGTTTGTTGAATTCGTTCTTCAGTGAGCAGGCTCAGAAACGGCGACTGTTCGAGCTGGACTTCGAGGCCTTGACGCAAGGTCCCGTCAAAAACGGAATCGCCAGTGGTGTTGGTGAAATCAGCGAGCACTACCGTATCTTTTTCCGACAGTTTTGGTGTTGCGTGCGCGCGCCAATAACCGGCGGCGGCAATCGCCGCGACCGCTGCGGTGCCGGCAAGGATCATCCTGTTTCGACGTGAACCGCGAGCTAGCGGACCGTGGGTTGACGCGCTTGAATGACTGGCCGCGGCTGCTGGGCGGCGACCGCTTGAAATTTTCCTGGTGCCGGACCCGGACGGCGCCGGCGCGTCGTCCGGGTCCGAAGATTGCTGAATCATGGAGCGGGAGGAACTGGTTTCGCGTTTCAGGCGCTTTAGATCGGCGCGCAAATCGGAAGCGTGCTGATAACGCAGCTCGCGATCTTTTTCTAGCGCTTTGTTGATGATGCGCTCGAGCTCGTCCGGCACTTCGTCGTTGAAACGAACGGGGGCCGTCGGGACTTTATGGAGAATCGAATCGAAAATTGCCGCTGACGTGTCGCCTTTAAAAGGCAAAACACCGGTGGCCATTTCGTACAGCACGGCGCCGGTGGAAAACAGATCGCTGCGCGCGTCGAGTGTTTTTCCAAGCGCCTGTTCAGGCGACATGTAGGCTACGGTGCCGACCGCGCTGCCCGGGCTGGTCAGGTGGTCCTCGGTCTGGCCGTCATTGGTGACTCCGGTTTCGCCCTCGACACTCAACTCAGCCTGCGTCAGTTTAGCCAGCCCAAAGTCCAGAATCTTTGCGTGGCCGCGTTCGGTTACAAAAATATTGGCGGGCTTGATGTCGCGATGGATGATGCCTTTGGAGTGCGCGGCGTCCAGGCCTTCGGCAACATCAATACCGATTTCCAGCAGGCGCTCCACTTCGAATCCGCGGCTGGTGATCAGGTGCTTGAGCGTCGAACCTTCCATGAACTCCATCACGATGAAGGCTCGGCCGTCGTGCTCCTGGATGTCGTGAATGGTGCAGATGTTGGGGTGGTTCAAGGCGGACGCGGCCCGCGCTTCACGCTGGAAGCGCTCCAGGGTATGGGGATCTTTGGCGACGTTGTCCGGCAGAAATTTCAGCGCGACGAAGCGGCCCAGCTTGGTGTCTTGGGCTTTGTAGACAACACCCATGCCGCCGCCGCCAAGCTTTTCGATGATGCGATATTGGCCTAAAGTTTCGCCGATCATGGCTGGATTCTGCGGTGGAAGTTTATCTGTAGGTGTGGCGCAGAGTCAAAGAGTCGATGACTCAAATGGCGGATTTGGAGCGAGCAGGAGAATAGAAACCGAGCACGCGCATGAAGCTTGTCTCGGCACCGAGTTCCTTCAATGCTGCATGGAGACTGGCGCGCGCGTCAGTTTGTACGTCCAGGAAAAATTGATACTCCCACGGGCGGCCGTGAATGGGGCGGCTCTCGATTTTGAGAAGATTGATATTGTGGCGGGCGAACGGTTCGAGCGCAGTCAGGAGGGCACCCGGCTTATGGGCAAGTCGCAGCGCCAAGGAAAGTTTCTGGGTCGCCGATGCTGGCAAAGGTTCAGAACGGCGAGCCCTTAGTTCGTCGATCAGGGCCGTTACTGCGGAGGATGCATCTCTGGCGCGATCGGCGTCTCCTCCTGCGGCCGGAGTCAGCAGGACGAATCTTGTGAAATTTTCCGCGTTATCCTGAATTGACTGGGACAGAATTACGCCGCCGTAACGAATGGCGGCTTGCCGTCCGGCAATGCCTGCGGCGGATCTATTGCCGGTGGCAAGAACGTCACGCACGCTGCCAGCGGTATCTTCTGCTGGAACGCGCTTCAGCCCGGGATGGGAAAGAAAAAACTTTTCGCATTGAGCGAGCGCCATGGGATGAGAGGAGACCGACTTCAGGTCGGCAAGCGTGGCACCCGGACAGCCGATCAGGTGATGTTCGATGGGAAGGATCGTTTCCGCAACGATGCTGAGATCGCTTTCAAGCAGCAGGTCGTAAACGCGGACCACGGAACCGGCCAGCGAGTTTTCCACCGGGGCCAGAAGCGCGTCGGCTGCGCCTTCCTCAATTGCCCGAAAGGCGGAGTCAAATGTTGGGCGTGGAACGGTCGTGATTTCCTCGCCAAGCAATTGAATCGCGGCGGCTTCGCTGAAGGCCCCGTGCTCTCCTTGGAACGCCACGCGCGGGCTCGAATTTGGGGAATGGGACATGGAACATTCCTAGTCTCAACGGTTTACGGACAAGAAGCAACTCTGGCGCGCAATTTCGCGCCACCTTCAGTTTTGTGTCGTAGCGAAGAAAGCGGCGTTATAATGCTGCACATGCCCCTGAAAGCGATTCCCCAAGTTCGTCCGCAGCCCAATGAATACGCTGCGTTTTATGAAAACTATGTTTCGCTGGTTCCTGGAACAGACATACTGGGTGTGCTGGAAGCGCAGCGTATGCTGATGACACAACTTCTGAGCGCTCGCAGTGAACGTGAAGGCAATTTTCGCTACGCGCCCGGCAAATGGACGGTAAAAGAAGTTGTCGGGCACGTCATCGACACCGAAAGAATTTTTGCATACCGTGCCTTGCGAATCTCGCGCAACGACAAGACGCCTTGCGAAGGTTTCGAGCAGGACGATTACGTCAAAAACGGCAATTTCAACGAGCGCACGCTGGGGGACCTCGCCGGTGAGTTTGCGCAGGTACGTGGCGCTTCGTTGGCGTTGTTTCTAGGGTTGGACGGTGACGCCTGGCAACGCCGCGGCGTCGCGAACAAAAACGAAGTCACGGTACGCGCCCTTGCCTACATCACCGCCGGACACGAACTGCATCACCGACGCATCTTGGAAGAAAAGTATCTTCCCGCGATTCCCCGCGCATAGATTCCATTTGGAATTTTCGCGGCTAGCAACAACTCGTATCGCAAATCGCATTGCAAGCCGATCAGCAAGCAGGAAGCGCTTATTTTAGCCGGCATGTTCATCCCCGGCCGCGATGCGCTATTCTGTTTGTTCAATTCCAGACCGGAAAAAGGGAGCAGAGCAGAAGCTAGCCATGCACGATTTGAGTTATTTTCGTGAGCACCTCGATCTTTTCGCCAGAATGGCGGAGCGCCGCAACATCACCTTGGATTTGGACGGGTTCCGCGAACTGGATAAGGACCGCCGCGAACAGATCACTGCGAACGAGCAGCGCAAAGCGAAGCGCAATAGAGCCAGCGACGAAATTGCGCGCTTAAAAAAAGAAAAACAAAATGCGGATGCGCTGATCGCTGAAATGAAGCAGGTTTCTGAACAGATCAAGCAGTCTGACGAACGCATCTCTGAACTTGACGCAAGACAACGCGAGCTCTTGCTCACTATTCCCAACATTCCACATTCGTCTGTGCCCGACGGAACGGGCGCTGCGGATAATCTCGAAGTGCGCCGCTGGGGAACACCGCCGATTTTTGATTTTCAGGCCAAACCGCACTGGGAGGTCGGAGAACGAGCAGGGATTCTCGATCTGCCCGCTGCCACGAAAATCACTGGAGCGCGGTTTGCGGTTTACAAGGCATGGGGCGCGCGGCTGGAACGAGCGCTGGCGAATTTCTTTCTCGATGTGCACACCCGCGAACACGGTTACACGGAAATTCTTCCACCGTTCTTGGTGAATACTGCGTCTCTGATGGGCGCCGGGCAGTTGCCGAAATTTGCCGCCGATTTGTTCAAGATAGAGAATACCGATTTCTGGCTGACGCCAACCAGTGAAGTGGAACTACACAATTTGTATCGCGATGAAACTCTGCCGGAAGAAAAACTTCCGATTCACGTTACCGCGTGGACAGCATGTTTCCGCTCCGAAGCGGGTGCAGCAGGGAAAGACACGCGCGGCATTTTGCGCCAGCACCAGTTTCAAAAAGTGGAACTCTTCAAATTTACGCAACCGGAGACAAGTTACCACGAGCACGAGGAGCTGGTTCGCAACGCGGAAACCATTTTGCAAAAGCTCGGGCTTCACTACCGCACTGTCCTGCTCTGCGCTGGCGATATGGGGTTCGCTTCCGCAAAAACCTACGACATCGAAGTGTGGTTGCCGTCCAGCAAGGAGTTCCGGGAGATTTCTTCCTGTTCGAACTGCGAAGCGTTCCAGGCGCGGCGAGCCGGCATTCGATTCAAACCGAAGGCCGGAGGCAAGAGCGACTTTGTCCACACGCTGAACGGCTCCGGGCTCGCAGTAGGCCGCACCTGGATCGCTGTGGTGGAAAACTATCAGCAAGCCGATGGCTCGATCATCGTGCCGGAAGCGCTGCGACCTTATATGGGAATTGACGTCATTCCGGCCGAACGCTAGTTGGGGGCGCCGAATCGGCAAAAACGCTCGGGTGATCCTTCAAGTATATGATAATATTAGCTTTACACGAGCATTCCTGGCTCCTGGCCTTGCCAAGGTGTGCCTGTTCGGTCGCGCAACCTATTGAAATCACACAATTTCGTTTGACGGCTGCTTTTGTGCTTGCATACACTCGGCTCGCCGCGTCTCATTAGAGATGTAAGTTCGATTGCGCATGGGAAGTTTCAGGGAGGGGCGCGGGCAAGCGCTTCAATGGTTATGGGCTTTTTGGGTCGTCTTATCCGATTTGTATTTTGGGTCTTGATCGTGTCTTGGGTCATCAGGCTGGTGGGCCGTTTGTTAGGCGGCGGCAGGCCAGCGTCGGTCGGGGCAACCGGGACAGCCGCTACGAATGATTCGGCGACGCGTGGCAAGCGGCTGGTCAAAGACCCGGTTTGCGGAATGCACCTTGCGGAAGAACTGGCGCTGGCAATGAACGCCAATGGCGAGACGCAATACTTCTGTTCGCAAGAGTGCCGCGCGAAATATGAAAGCAGCGTTTTGCGACGTGCCGCGAATGGTTGAATCACGAGACGAGATTTCTGGTATTGCGGATTTTTGTGGTCGGGCCCGCAAGTAAGCCGTAGACATACGACAAGTTTTTTAAAACGAACGCGTTAAAAACCACTGAGAAGAGGAAAGGACCGACGCCGATGGCCACGGTCGTAAAGCCGGCAGTGCAACCGATGGTGCCGCGGATAGCTCCGCGCGAGGATCTGAATCCATTCCGAATCGCGCAAATCCAGTTCGACATGGCGGCGGAATTCCTGAAGCTCGATCCAGGACTGCGGCAAGTGCTGCGCACGCCGAAAAGAATTCTTGAAGTTTCGCTGCCCACCAAAATGGACAACGGCCAATTGCGCGTCATGACCGGATTTCGCGTGCAGCACAATATTTCGCGCGGTCCGGGCAAAGGAGGCATCCGCTACCACCCTGGCGTGACACTCGATGAAGTGAAGGCGCTTGCGGCGTGGATGACCTGGAAAACGGCGGTGGTGAACGTTCCCTTCGGCGGAGCCAAGGGCGGCATCATTTGCGATCCGAAGCGCATGTCCAAAAGCGAATTGGAGCGCATGACGCGACGCTATGCCAGCGAAATTCTCCCGTTGATCGGCCCGGACCAGGATATTCCCGCGCCCGACGTTTACACCGATTCGCAGACCATGGCGTGGATCATGGATACCTATTCCATGATGAAGGGCCACACGATTCCGGGCGTGGTCACGGGAAAGCCGATTTCGATCGGCGGCTCGCTTGGCCGGGCGGAGGCCACTGCCCGCGGCCTGGTGTTCGTGGTCGAAGAAGCCTGCAAGTTAAAGAAGATACCGCTGCGTGGAGCGAGCGTTGCGATCCAGGGATTCGGCAACGCAGGAGCAACGGCGGCGCGCTTATTTTTTGAGAAAAAAGCGAAAATCGTCGCGCTGAGCGACACGCGCGGCGGTGTGACCAATCCTCGCGGCATCGATCCGATTAAGGCACTGCGCTACAAGGAACGTTCCGGGACCGTCGTGGGAATGCCCGGAGCTTCACGAATCTCCAACGATGACCTGTTGACCATGAAGTGCGACATCCTGGTGCCGTCGGCGCTTGAGAATGTCATCACGCTGAATAACGCGGAAGCCGTGAAAGCGCGCATCGTGGCCGAAGCCGCCAATGGCCCGACAACTCCGCACGCCGACGAAATTCTGGCGCGGCGCGGCATTACGGTGCTTCCGGATATTCTGGCCAACGCCGGCGGCGTCACCGTCAGCTACTTCGAATGGGTGCAGAACCAGGAAGGTCTGCTGTGGGATTCGGACGAGGTGAATCTCCGTTTACAGAAAATCATGGTGCGCGGTTTTCACGAAATGGTGGACACCATGCGCAAGCACCATGTTCCTCCACGCGCGGGTGCGATGATTCTCGCAGTCGGCCGCGTCGCCGAAGCGACGTTGGTGCGCGGACTGTTCCCCTGAGGCATTTTTTCTAGCGCAACCCGTGAAGGCATCGCTGGCACGGTTTAATTTTGTTTCAGCGCTCAGATTCTTCTTGCGCTGGGAAAATTCCGCGCGTAGATTCGGAATTGCCGGTACGTTCCAGCGATTTGTGGAGCGTGACCGGCAATTTTCGTCGCAGCAGGCCGTAGAACGTTGTCGTACAAGGAAGCCAGATCAACGATGAGCACTAACGGACACACAACAGCGGCGCCGCCAATCCTGCTGACCATCGCGGGATTCGATCCATGTTGCGGCGCAGGAACGGTTGCGGATTTGAAAACTTTCGCCGCGCACGGTTGTTACGGCGTCGCGGCGATTACTTCCATGACCGTACAGAACACGCAGGGCGTCGAAGCCGTGCACAATACGCCGAGCGCCGAATTGCGCGGACAGTTGGAAATACTGGTGCAGGACTGCGAAATCGCGGCGGTGAAAATCGGCATGCTCGGAAATCGCGGCAATGCCGTGGTGATTGGAGAATTCTTAGACGCGCACAAATTTCCCCATGTGATTCTCGACCCGGTCATGAAATCTTCCTCGGGCACGGAGCTGCTCGACGCCGGCGGCGTGAAATACGTGGCGACCGAATTAATGAAGCGCTCCACGGTTTTCGCGCCGAGTGTGCCTGAAGCGGAGATTTTGACGGGCCTGGAGATCAAGGATGTACTGGCGATGGAAGCTGCGGCGCGCAAGCTAGTGGAAATGGGCGCGCCAGCGGTAATTGTCAAGGGCGGGCACATGGAACGCGCCGTGGACATTGTGTTTGACGGCAGCGAAATGGTGCAACTGGGCGGCGACAGAGTCAAAACGGAAAACATGCACGGTACCGGTTGTACGTTCGCTTCGGCGCTGACCGCGCAGCTCGCCGCTGGCCGTGGTTTGATCGAGGCCGCGACTCTGGCCAAGGCCTACGTCACCAAGGCCATCGAGAAAGGCTACCCGATCGGCAAAGGACGCATACCGTTGGATCATTTTTATCGTTTGAAGATTGAGCCTCTCGCCCGCGGCACCCACGAGTTGCCAACCCATGGCATGCATCCGGCCGAGTCGGGGCACTGATACTTTGCCGCAGACCACTTGATGATTAAACGAGGGCTTCAGGGAGTCCTGAAGCAATTCGGTTACCGCCTGGCTCGTGCGAACGACTCTGTAGTTCCGAGTTGCGTTCTGAGCAATTTCTTTCCACTGATCAAGAAGTTCGGATTTAATCCCGAGCACATTCTGGACGTGAACGATTCGGTAGAAGCGCGGCCTTACTGACGGCGATAGACAACTTTGCCTGCGACGACGGTGGCCATGGGAGCGCCCTGGAAGGTACGGCCGTCGAACGGCGAATTGCGCGATTTGCTGGGCGATTCATTCACCTTGTAAGTCCATTGGTGTGTGGTCGAGAAAATTGTGACATCGGCGGGCTGTCCTGCAGCGAGCTTGCGTTCCATACCCAGGACCCGCGCGGGCCCCGTGGTAAAAAGTTCCACCATCCGCGCGAGCGAAATTTTCCTGGTGTGCACCAACTGTTCCAGCGTCAGCGCAATCGCGGTTTCGAATCCTAGAATGCCGAACGGGGCGCGATCGAATTCCACGTCTTTCAGCGCCGGTTCATGCGGCGCATGATCCGTCGCGATCACGTCGACTGCGCCGTCGGCAATCCCTGCGATTAAAGCGTCGCGATCTTCGCGTGATGCGAGCGGCGGATTCATCTTGAAGCGCGAATCGTACTTCACATCTTCATCGATCAAAGTGAAATGGTGCGGAGTCACCTCGCAGCTAACCCGCAAACCCTGCGCTTTCGCCGCACGCACCTGCTCGAGTGAACCTTTCGCGGACAGATGCGCCACGTGCAGGCGCGCTTCGGTAAGCTGCGCGAGTTGCACATCGCGCGCCACGCAAACCGATTCCGCCGCAGCCGGCATGCCACGCAAACCCAAACGTGTAGACGTGACGCCTTCGCGCATTACCGCTCCCGCGGCGAGTGAAACGTCTTCAGAGTGTTCGATCACCGGCAGATCGAGCGAACGGCAATAGTCCATCACCAATCGTGTCAAACGAGCCGTCGCAATCGGCTTGCCGTCGTCAGAAACCGCGACGATACCGGCTTCTTTCATTGCGGCGATTTCCGCGATGGCTTCGCCCTGGCTTCCAATGCTGGCGGCGCCGATCGGCCACACGCGCGTGGCGCCAACCGTGCGCGCTTTGTCTACGATGAAGCGAGTTATGGAGGCATTGTCATGCACCGGTTTTGTGTTCGGCATGCAGCAGACAGCGGTGAAACCGCCGCGCGCGGCAGACTTGGTGCCGGTCTCGATGGTTTCCGACGATTCCTGTCCGGGCTCGCGCAAGTGCACATGAAGGTCGATGAAGCCAGGCGCGACGATCATTCCGAGCGCATCGAAAACTTCCGTATCCTTTAGCGCGGCGAATTTCCCGGGCGTTCCGAGTTCTTTCACCAACTCGCCGTCTGTAAGAACATCCATCGCCGCATCCGTTTTCGATGCGGGATCAACCACTCGGCCATTTTTGATCAGCAACATTCTACGAGTCCTTGCCCTTCGAAACCGGCTGTTCAGCGCTGCGATCCGTCGCGCGGCGATTGTGGGCCGCAGGCGTGCCAGGAACAGCTTGCGTAGCGGGATGCGCCGTGCCGCCTTCCACTTCGCCGGCGGTCAGCAGATAGAGAATCGCCATGCGCACCGCCACTCCGTTGGTAACTTGTTCCAGAACGCAGGACTGCGGGCCGTCAGCGACTTCCGGGGTGATTTCGATGCCGCGATTCATTGGGCCCGGATGCAGGACGAGCGCATCCGGCTTGGCGCGTTTCAGCCGTTCGGCATTCAGCTGATAACCGTGAATGTAATCGTTTGCGGAAATGGACGCCTCGTGTTGCCGTTCCGTCTGCACGCGCAGCATGATGATGACGTCGGCGCCTTCGACGGCTTCTTCAATCTTATAAACCCTGCGGATCGCCGTGCCTGGCGCGATGTTTTCCAGTTCGCGTGGCACCCACATTGCCGGACCGCAAAGGCTGAAGTGGCAGCCAAATTTCCCCAGCAAGTGGATATTCGAGCGGGCGACGCGCGAGTGGGAAAGGTCGCCGAGAATCGTGACATTGAGATTCTCGATGGTGCCTTTGCGATCGCGGATGGTGAGGGCATCCAACAGTCCCTGCGACGGATGTTCATGCGTGCCGTCGCCGGCATTGATCACCGGAATATCCAGACGGCCGGCGACGTAATCCGCCGCGCCGGATGCGGAATGACGCATCACCAGGCAATCCGGCTTCATGGCGTTCAGGTTGAAGGCGGTGTCGAGCAGCGTTTCACCTTTCTTCAGGCTGGAGGCCTCAGCCTGAAGATTCATGGTGTCCGCTCCGAGCCGGGACGCTGCGGTATTAAAACTGATGCGTGTGCGCGTGGAAGTTTCAAAAAACGCCAGCGCGACGGTTTTTCCGCGCAGCGTGGCAAGTTTCTTCAAGGGATGGCGCTGAATTTCCTGAAATGGCTTGCTTTGATCGAGAAGAAATGTAAGCTCGGCCGCGGAAAGCGGCTCGAGAGCCAGTAGATCGCGGAATCTGTAAGTCACAACCTCTTTACCTCAGAGTTCGTAAGCACGAACCCTGAAACGCGGCCATCCGAATCTTTGCACTCGACAAAAGACACCGCGTCTATTCTACCCGGTCCACCAGGACCACGCGTTCTTCATTATCGATTTCGCGCAACCGCACTTCGATGATTTCGCTGTCGCTGGTCTGCACCACGCGGCCCGTGTATTGCGCTTCGATAGGCATTTCGCGATGCCCGCGATCGATCAGCACGCACAGCGACACGCGCCGCGGCCTGCCCAAATCGAACAGGCCGTTCATGGCGGCGCGAATGGTTCTTCCGGTGTAAAGAACATCGTCCACCAGCACCAGGTCCATTCCGTCCACGCCGAAGGAAATGTCGGAAGATTGCAGCACCGCTTGCGGCGCAACTTTGGAAAGGTCGTCGCGATATAAAGTGATGTCCAGAGTGCCTACCGGAACTTCCACGCCATCAATGCCACGCATCGCTTGCACAATTCTCTGCGCCAGCGGCACACCGCGCCGGCGAATGCCGATCAATGCCAGATGCTTTGTGCCGCCGCTCTTTTCGACGATTTCATGCGCCAGCCGCTGCAGTGTGCGGTCGATTTCGGCGGGTGACATCAATTGCGCTTTTTCCACGATTTTCATTGCGCGGAATTCTAACACAAGCAGGGTCTGGACGGCGTGTAACCAGCCGTCAATAAAATTACATTTCACGGCATGCTAGACTGCACAACGACGCGAAAGGCGAAGCGAATGAAATGGAAACCGGACCTGACGGTCTTTGTAACATTGCTGGCCGTGGCAAATTATTGCGCGGCGCAGACTCCGCACGTGGCGCCGCCGCCGCACAATACTCGTCGGGAAGCCAAGGAGACTCCGGCGCCGAACGTGCGTCCGAAATTGCTAGTGCTCCTCGTGGTAGACCAGATGCGCGGCGACTACGTGGATAAATTCAAGGGCCAGTGGAGCGGCGGGCTGAAACGTCTTCTCGACGAAGGGGCATGGTTTCACGAGGCCGATTATCCGTATGCCGAAACGGAAACTTGTGTCGGACACGCGACAATCTCAACTGGAGCGCTTCCCGTAACGCACGGAATGGTCGCCAATGCCTGGTGGGACCGCGACTCGCAGTCCATCGTCACGTGTACTGCCGATCCCAATGTCAAAAATTTTGCGTACGCGGACGGCACCGCTACTGGCGGCGATTCCGCCTGGCGGATGCGCGTTCCATCGTTCGCTGACGAACTAAGATTTCAGAGCGGCGGCGCTACCCGCGTGGTTACGTTTTCATTGAAGGCGCGGGCGGCGATTACCATGGCGGGGCACAAAGCCGACGCCGTTACCTGGTTCGAACGCGGCTCGTGGGTCAGTTCGAGCGCATACGGCTCGATGCCGTTCATCGACGATTTTGTGAAGACGCATCCGATGAAGGCGGATTATAAAAAATCCTGGCGGCTTTCACTGCCGAAAAGCGCGTATCTTTATGACGAAAAAGCATTCGGAGCAGCGGTGCCGGAAGGCTGGGAGCCCGTATTTCCTCACATCCTGGGCGGCAAACCTGCCAGCGATCAACCCGACGAAGCGTTCTACAACCAATGGGAAGCGAGTCCGTTCGCGGACAAGTACCTGACAAAGCTGGCTGAAAACGCCGTGGATCAACTAGGTTTGGGAAAAGGCGGCGGCACGGACTTTCTTGCCGTGAGCTATTCCACGCTGGACCACGTCGGCCACGCATTCGGACCGCGCAGCTGGGAAATTCAAGACACCCTCATCCAGCTGGATCGGGACCTCGCGGAATTATTCATGCATCTTGATGCAAGAGTTGGTCGGGGAAATTACCTTGTTGCCCTGAGCGCCGACCATGGCGTCGTTCCCATCCCCGAAGACATGCAAAAAACCGGCGCAGACGCGGGAAGACTGCGCATTCCCGAAGTGCAGGGAAAAATTGAGAAAGCGCTCGAGCCGTTCGGCTATACCAAACCGGCCGTTGCGCGGATGACAGGTTCGGCCGTTTATCTCTCGACGGGAACTTACGACAAGTTGAAAGCCGATCCCGCCGCCATGCGTGCGGTGCTGGATGCGATTCGCAGCGTTGCGGGTGTTGCTGAAGTTTTTCGCGCGGAGGAATTACAGGGGCGTCCAGAGACGCAAAGTCAGATTCGAACGGCCGAAGCCAACAGCTATTTCGAAGGGCGCAGCGGCGATCTAATTATTGTGTCCAAGCCATACTGGTTGCCATCGGGTCGCGCCGACAAAGCGCGCGATTATGGTACTGGCCACGGAACACCATACAATTATGATCAGCACGTTCCGGTTCTGCTGATGGGTTCGGGCATCGAACACGGTGAATACTTTTTACGGGTCAGCCCCGCCGACATCGCTCGAACGTTTGCATCGCTTTGCGGCGTCACTTTGGCAACTCGCGACGGACGAGTACTCGCCGAAGCTCTGAAAAAAACTGCCGCGGCGGCATCTGCAACCAACTAAATTCATGGCTAGAAAGTGATGCTCCCGATTCCCCGGCTCCAGCCGACTCAAACCAAACGGCTAAGGGAACTGTTCTGACGTCGTAGCCCTTCGTGCTATCCTTTTGCCCGAAGTGACCTCCCCAAGCGCTGCCAACTCCGGCCGATCCCCGGCTGATGTTGACCTGAGCGTTGCCATCGGCGCGCTTCGGCTTCGCAATCCCATCATCGCCGCCAGCGGCACCTTTGGTTACGGTGTGGAATTTGCCCATCTGGTGGCTCTGGACCGCCTGGGCGGCCTGGTCACCAAGGGACTCTCGCTCCAGCCGATCGAAGGAGCGCCGGCGCCTCGACTGTGCGAAACCCCCTCCGGAATGCTGAACGCCGTAGGGCTCCAGAATGTCGGTGTTCGGGCTTTTGTCGAGCAAAAACTCCCCGAATTGCGTAAGTTCGACGTACCAGTGTTTGCCAACGTCTTCGGTTACTGTCAGGAAGACTACGTGGAGGTTATTCGAATCCTCGAAGATGCGGACGGGCTGTCCGGATACGAGCTGAACATATCCTGCCCGAACGTCAAGAAGGGTGGACTCCAGTTCGGGAACGACCCCGAAACGGCGGCAGAGATAACCCGAGCGGCGCGCAAGGCTGCCCTGAAACGTCCCCTCTGGGTCAAACTCTCCCCTCTTGTTGCGGACATGGGACTTATGGCTAGAGCGGTGGCAGCCGAGGGCGCTGACGCCCTAACCGTGGCAAATACCTATCCCGCCATGGTGGTAGACCATCGAACCCGAAAGTCCCGTTTGGGGAACATGACGGGCGGCCTGAGCGGCCCTGCCATTAAGCCGATTACCCTCCGGCTAGTCTGGGAAGCCTGCAAAGCCATAGAAATTCCTGTACTTGGTCTCGGGGGCATCGAGACGGCAAACGATGTGCTTGATTACATCCTCATGGGAGCGACAGCCGTACAGGTAGGAACGGCCAGCTTTACTGACCCAAGGATCAGTGAGCGACTTGGGGCTGAGCTACGCAACCTGTTTTTCGATGATAAACTCTTCAATATCAGTGAGTTAAGAGGAAGATTTCTGACAGAAATTGGTTGACATAATGATGTTTTCCTGCTACACTTTTTGGTAAGTTGTAGCAAAAATACAACACTATGAAAAAGCCACTCTTCATGATCTGGGCTGCAGTACGCTGGGTGCCACTGATGTTTCTTATCGCACCGGTGATGGAAGCACCTCTCGTAGCCTATAAGACTGAACCTGCCAAGCCTATTAAGACGTGGGTTGGCAACGCCAGTTGGTACGGAACCGAGTTTAATGGCCGCAAGACGGCCAACGGGGAGCGGTTTGATTGCGAGTCCCTTACAGCCGCCCACCCCAACCTTCCTTTTGGATCGATTGTGCGCCTGGTCAACCCCCGCACCGGGCAATTTGAATTGGTTCGCATCAACGATCGAGGTCCTTATCAGGAAGGGCGCGAAATTGATGTATCCTATCGTGTAGCCCGTAAGATCGGCTTGATTCACTCGGGCGTCAGCCAGGTCCGGCTGGAGCTTCTCGACGTTCCCAAGAAACACTGACCCTTACAGGACCGTCGGGGTCACCAAAACCGTGACCTTCGACGCTCATCCGCGCAGCAGTCTGATCGTCGCCCTGGACTTCGACTCCTTGTCGACGGCGCTGAAATTTGCCCAAAGGATTTCCGATCTGGTTGGCATGTTCAAGATCGGCAACCAGCTCTTCACCAGCGCCGGGCCTGAAGCCGTCAAACAGATCGCTGCCCTTGGCAACAGCATTTTCCTTGATTTGAAATTTCACGATATCCCCAATACCGTCGCGGGAGCCGTTCTGGGTGCTGCCGCTATGCCCGGAGTGCAACTGATCAACGTGCACGCGCTCGGTGGCACCGCGATGCTCGAAGCCGCGGTGCAAGCCGTCAGCGCCGGCGTGCCAATGGGCGCGGACCGCACTCGACTGATTGCGGTTACAGTTCTAACCAGCATCGATCAGAAAACCATGCGCGAGGCCGGCATCGGGGGCACGCCGCTCACACGCGCCGTAAAGCTGGCGCAGCTCGCGAAAAAGTGTGGAGTGGACGGCGTTGTGGCCTCGGTGCAGGAAGCCAAAGCCATTCGCAAAGCGTGCGGCCGCGAATTCTTGATCGTCACGCCAGGTGTTCGTCCCACGGAAAAGCCGACAGGAAGCAAGAAAGACGATCAGGCGCGCACCGCTACTCCTACACAAGCCATCAAAGCTGGCGCCGATTACATCGTGGTTGGCAGGCCGATTATCGCCGCCGAAGATCCGCGCGCCGCTGCACAGGCAGTCGTGGATGAAATCGCCTCGGCAAAATAAATTGCCCATCGACCACAGCTTGCCTTTCCGCCGCGATTTGACCGGCTTATCTATTTTCCGTAGCATCCAACCATAGCGGCCAAAAAGCAGCACTTCGAACCACTTCATGTCGAACTCCACGAAGAACATCATTGTCGGTACCGCCGGTCACATTGACCACGGCAAATCGTCGCTGGTCGAAGCTCTGACCGGCACCCATCCGGACCGCCTTGAAGAAGAAAAGCGTCGCGGGATCACGATTGACCTGGGCTTCGCGTTCTTGCAAGAAGGCGGCGTGCGATTTGGCTTCGTCGATGTTCCAGGTCACGAACGCTTCGTTGGAAATATGCTCGCCGGAGCCGCCGGAATCGATCTGGTGCTGCTTGTGATTGCTGCCGATGAATCCATCAAGCCGCAGACGCGCGAACATTTCGATATTTGCCGGTTACTGGGAATTAAACGCGGTTTGATCGCGTTAACCAAGGTTGACCTGGTGGACCGCGAGACGCTCGAGCTGGTTCGAATGGAACTGGACGACTTTCTGCGCGGCTCGTTTCTGGAAAACGCTCCGGTAATTCCCGTCAGCGCAAGAACCCGCGAAGGCCTGCTGGAACTTACCCAAGCGCTGGTCAAACAGGCGCGCGAAGTTTCGGGCAAAGACTCCCAGCGTAATTTTCGGTTGCCGATTGATCGCGCTTTTGCAGTGAAGGGATTTGGTAGCGTTGTCACGGGGACGCTAATCAGCGGCCACGTTTCACCCGAAGACGAAGTCGAACTCTTTCCCTCAGGCGAAAAGTTGCGCGTGCGCGGCGTTCAGTCCGGCGGGAAGAGCTGCAATCGCGCTGACGCCGGACAGCGCACCGCCGTCAATCTCGCAGGCATCGATCACCATTCTGTGCAGCGCGGCATGACGCTGGCCGCGCCATCACGTTTTCGCGCCACGCGCAGGTTGGACGTGAAGTTGCGGCTACTTACCGGCGTGCGCAAACTCAAAAACCGTGCACTGGTCCATTTTCATGCTGGCTCGTTTGAAACCATGGCTGAGGTGGCGCTGTTCGAACGAACTGAATTGTCCGCTGGCCAAGAGTGCTTCGCGCAATTCCGGCTGCGGCAAGCCGTGCTGATACTTCCCGGCGATCCATTCATCATTCGTCAGTCGTCACCGCTGATCACGATCGGCGGTGGCGTAGCGCTCGACCCGCTTCCTCGCCGTCCCCGCGCCCGCGAAGCCTCCCGCAGCGCGTTTCTCGAAGCCGTCGAACGCAGCGACAAACCTGAAATCCTCACGCAACTCGCGCAGCGATCATTGTTCGGATTGCCTCAATCAGAAATTGCGCCGCGCACCGGATGGACCGATGCGGAAATTCAGACAACGGTACAGAACATCGTCAGCAGCAAGCGCGTTCGCCTGATTCCGGCTGAGCCTGCAATCCTTTTTGCCACCGCGTCGTTCGAAGAACTGCTCAAAAAGATCACCGAACGCGTCGAACGTTTTCACAAGGAAAATCCGCTGCAACCCGGCGTAGCCCGCGAAGAACTGCGCGTAAGTCTTGCTCGCCGGCTTCGTCCAGAAATTTTTCGTGCCGCGCTGGAAGAATTGGCTGCTGCCCAGAAAAAAATTGAACTGCAGGGCGAACTCGTCAAACGGGCCGGATCGCAAATTTCCCTTATGCCGGAGGAAGCCAAGGCCAAAGAGCAAATTGAAGCCGCGTTCGCTGCCGCAGGGCTGGCAGTTCCTTCCGCCAAGGAAGTGCTGGCCACGCTTTCTCTGGAGGCGAAACGTTCAGAAAAGTTGCTGCAACTCCTGCTGCGCGAAAAAGCGCTCCACCGAGTCACTCCTGAGCTGATCTTCCATCGTGAAGCGCTGGCCCAACTTCGCGCAAAACTTGCCGCTTACAAAAAGGCGAAAGGCGAGCGAATCTCGGTCCCCGCTTTCAAGGATTTGACTGGCATCACCCGCAAATACGCCATCCCGCTGCTTGAATACCTGGACCGCGAACGCCTCACCCGCAGACAGGGAGACGAACGTGTTATACTTTAATTTCGCGGTTTTTTCGCCTTTTACGGGGCATGCTAAATTTGTAGGTGGCAGGAGGCTTTATGGAATTTCCAATGCACTGGCTGATTATCGCGGTCATCGTGCTGATCCTTTTTGGCGGCCGCAAAATCCCCGAACTAATGCGCGGGCTTGGCGAAGGGGTTCGCGGTTTCAAGGAAGGCATGTCCGGTAATCAAGGCAAAGGAGCTCCTCCAGCGCAATCCGCCTCGACTGAAAAGCCGGCGGAAGAAAAGCCACAAGCCTAAACCACCAGCCGCAGCAAATTTTCCGATTCACAGGGCGGCGCTCTAGCCGCCCCTTTTCATTTCTGAACAGTATGTTGGCCTAGCCTTCTATTCTTCCGACCAGCCAAGCTCCGCAAGTTCCTTGCACAGCCGCGCCAACGGCAATCCCACCACGTTGAAATAGCAACCATCAACCCTCGGAATAAATCGCCCGCCAACTCCCTGAATCGCGTACGCGCCGGCCTTGTCAAACGGTTCGCCCGATGAAAGGTATTTCACAATTTCTTCTTTCGAGATCGAAGCGAAATGCACCTGCGTGGTCTCGATGAATTCGCGTCGCTCGACATCCGGCAACCGGATCAGCGCGATACCGGTCAGCACCGAATGCGTCCTTCCGGAAAGCTTTTCGAGCATTTGCCGCGCATCTTCCGAAGTCCGCGGCTTGCCAAGAATAGTCCCTTCCAGCGCAACGACCGTGTCCGCCGCAATCACAATCGCCGGCCCCAGCGCCCGCGCCGCCACCAGTTCCGCTTTTGCCAGCGCCAGCCGCTGCACAAGGTCATGCGGCGATTCGCCGGGCATCGGCGTTTCATCCACCGCCGAAGAGAGCACAGAAAATTGCAACCCTGCGGAGCGCAAAATCTCCGCGCGGCGCGGCGACGCTGATGCCAGTATCAATTTCATCGCATTCTTCGAGAAGAATACTACAGCAGCTACAGAACTACCGACTCCTGATACTCGCCGAAGACGCCGCGAAGCGCGTCGGAAATTTCGCCGACGGTAGCGAACGATTCCACTGCCGTCAGGATTGCCGGCAACAAATTTTCGTTGGTTCGGGCGCGGCGTTCGAGTTCCGCGAGCGTCGCGCCCGTCTCGCTGGTGTTCCGCTTGCTGCGCAGTGCTTGCAATCGTGCGATTTGCTCGCGTTCCAGGGCAGGGTCAATGCGCAGAGTGGGTATCTGCCGTTCTTCCTCCGCTTGAAATTCATTTACGCCGACAACGATCTGCTCTTTCGTTTCGACCGCATGCTGATAATCGAACGCGGCCTTCTGTATCTCCGTTTGCACGAAGCCAGAATCAATCGCCGGCAACATTCCGCCAAGCGCGTCAATCTTATCCAGGTAAGCCTTCGCGCCGGCCTCGATTTGACTGGTCAGCGACTCGATTGCGTAGGAACCCGCCACTGGATCGATGGTGTTCGCCACTCCGGTCTCATGGGCAATGATTTGTTGCGTGCGCAACGCAATCAGCGCCGCATCCTCGGTCGGCAGCGCCAGCGCTTCATCCAACGAGTTTGTATGCAAGGATTGGCAACCGCCCAGCACCGCTGCCAGCGCCTGTATTCCTACGCGTACGATATTGTTTTCCGGTTGCTGGGCCGTAAGAGAAGATCCCGCTGTCTGCGCGTGAAACCTCAGCGTCAACGAACGCGGGTCATTCGCACCAAATCTTTCTCTCATGATCCGCGCCCACAATCGCCGCGCCGCCCTGAACTTTGCGATTTCCTCAAGCAGATCGTTGTGCGCATTGAAAAAGAAGGAAAGCTGAGGCGCGAATTCATCCACCGCCAGCCCCGCATCCAATGCGGCCTGAACGTAGGCAATTCCATCCGCCAGCGTGAACGCCACTTCCTGTATCGCCGTCGAACCCGCTTCTCGAATGTGATACCCAGAAATCGAAATCGTATTCCATTTCGGCAGTCGATCCTTGCACCACGCAAAAATGTCGGTCACGATGCGCATCGCCGGACGCACCGGATAGATGTAAGTTCCGCGCGCGATATATTCCTTCAAAATGTCGTTTTGAACGGTTCCCGACAGCTTCTCGAGCGACGCGCCCTGCTTTTTGGCCACCGCAACATACAAGCACAAGAGAATCGCGGCGGTCGCGTTGATGGTCATCGAAGTCGAAACCGTTTCGAGCGGGATTCCCGCGAACAGCGTTTGCATATCCTCGATCGAATCGATGGCCACGCCAACTTTGCCCACCTCGCCCGCTGAGAGCGCATGGTCGGAGTCCATTCCGATCTGTGTCGGCAAATCGAACGCCACCGACAATCCTTTTTGTCCCTTGCCCAGCAGATAGCGATAACGCTGGTTGGATTCCGCGGCAGTGCCAAATCCCGCGTACTGGCGCATCGTCCACAGCCGGCTGCGGTACATCGTCGGATAGACGCCGCGCGTGAACGGGAATTCGCCCGGGAAACCAGGATGCTCGGCGGCATCATCGCCGCGAAGATTTTCCTCTGTATATAGACGCTCGAGCGGTGCACCGGAAATGCTCCTGAACACCGGCTTCCGCTCGGCCGTTTTGTCTTTGTTGGGATCGCTCATCAAAATCGCAATCGAAGCTTCCTGCCAAACACCGGACGTCAACGCCTAACGAATCTGCCGCGAACGCCGAAACGAAGTCCAGGCAAAAATCCCCATCACGACGGCCACGCCACATGCGGCAAATACCAGCCAGTGCGCAACATCACGCGTCCAAGCGCGAATCGCGCTCTGTACCCACACCAGCGCCAGCATCGCGAACACACCGCCCACAATTTCATGAAATATCTGTCTAAGCGTGCGCCAGAACCGCGCAAAACCGCCCTTCGCCGCAGGCTGTGTACCGGAAACTACAATTCCACCCATCTCCTAATCTTACCGTATTGCCAGCTTGCGCCAAGCCCGCGCTTTTACCACCTGCCTGTACTTATGGGCCTGTGAACCGTTTGGAGACAGCCCCCGCACTCGGACTTGAATCAGGCGTAACGCAGTTCTACAATTCACATTGTGGTTGGGGAGAGCGACCCTTGCAACTTGACGATCACCTTAAAAACCTTCTCCGCGAGTTGGGACACGCGATCAACGATACGGTTTCGGATTCCGACCGCATCACCGGCGCCATCGCTGGGGTTCGCGCGCATGGCTATGACATCGTGCTGAAACTCGATGCCACGATTGGCCTGGCGCGCCGCGATGCCTCCGGCAACCAGGATTCGAAACTTACCACGCTCGATCGGCGCTTCCTCGAATCGTTGCGCATTCAAGTTGATCAGGATTCTTTCAACGAGCCCGATCTCGAACGCCGAGCTGTCGCCAAGCTCACCATGACCCCACAGGACATTCGCTTTCTGAAATCGCTTCGCATCGCCACCGAAGACCCGGAATGAAACTCGTTTCACAATCCGCTTTGCTTCGTGCCGCGCTGGCTGCCGGCCTTGTGGTATTGGCTGGCTCAACGGCGAATGCGCAGGTCCCTGTGCCTGTGCCAGCCGCCGTTCCCGTAATAGAAACCGCTGTTCCCATCGTCGTGGCAACCTTGAAGCCGAACAAAGGACCGCAACCTCCAAAGTTCGAAGGCACCGTAATTAACGCCACCGTCGCGCAAATCACCGTCCGCGCCAAGGGAAACGATATGGCCATCCAGACTTTCCCCCTCGCTCCGGACGCTTCCGCCAAAATGCTACAGATTATCGACAAAGGCGGCTACCAGTACGGCGACAAAGTCACGGTCTTCTTCGATCCAGAAACAAAAAAAGCTCTCAAGGTTAAGGGTAAACCCTCAAAGGCCAGCTGATTCATCGAGCGGCTATGCTTCGCCTTCCAGTCGTTGCCGGCACGTTTTATCCCGACAGTCCTCTCGCACTCACTAAACAGATTGAAGGTTTCACGCGTTCTAAGACCGTACCGGAGAAGATCTCCTGTCAGGCCTGCCTCGTACCCCACGCCGGCTATGTGTATTCGGGGCATGTCGCCGCGGCAGTTTACGAGCGCATTGCGCTCCCGAAACGTATCATTGTCCTCGGGGTTCGCCATTTCCTCCACGGTGAGCCAGCCGCCATCATATCCGAAGGCGCATGGCGCACGCCGCTCGGCGATGTCTCGATCGATGCCGAGCTAGCGGCGAAAACTTCTCACGCTTGTCCGCTGCTTCATGAAGATTCCGTCGCCCATGAACGCGAACATTCCCTCGAAGTCCAACTTCCATTTCTACAAGTACTCGATCCCGGCTTCACGTTTGTGCCCATCGCTCTGGGCACCATTCACTTTGACCAGCTTGTCTCCATTGGCGACTCACTCGGCAAAATTCTCGCCTCTGAGCCCGACGTGCTCCTCCTCACAACCTCCGATTTCAATCATTACGAAGACGACGCCACCACCCGCAAAAAGGATCGTCTGGCCATCGAACAAGTCTTAAATCTCGATCCGCGTGGACTTTTTGATGTTTGCCGCAAGGAAAAAATCTCCATGTGTGGGCTCGGCCCAACCGTCGCCATGCTCAGCGCGCTAAAAATAACCGGTTCGAATCGCGCTGAATTGGTGAAATACGCGACTTCCGCCGAGGTCTCCGGCGACACTAGTGCTGTAGTCGGCTATGCCGGATTGTTTTTCCGTCGCAGCGCAAACAAGTCTGTTTGAACGCCGTTGTGATGGCACTGGAAAATTCATAACGAGTTCGAACTGCCCGGGTTGCGAAGGCTATGTGGCAAAAAAAGAAGGCCCGAAATTTCGGGCCTTCTTTCGATTCCACATTCCAATCCTTTTACAAGAACGAAAATAATTCGCTCAGTGTGGCCGACCACCACCGCCACCAGAACTGCTGGCGCTTCCGCTCGAAGCCCTGGCGCCGGACGCCGAAGACGAAGAAGCGGAGTTTGCTGTGGGCGAAGAAACGCCCGCAGCGCTCGATCCGCCACGCGAAGTTCCGCCGCCGTTAAACGCCCGCTCCGTGCTCACCGATCGCGGAACGCTCGGAGGCGGAACCGCGGTTCTCACCGGGGCCACAGTTCGCGCGCCAGGAATAGCTTCCCGCTGCCGTTCGCGCCCACTCACGCGATCCGACACCGCCGGAACCTGGCTGGTCGTGCTCCCGGAGCGGTTTTGCACCGGCGACACTCGAATCCCCGGTATGCCTTCCTTAGCCGGTTGTGAATTTTCCGCGTTCACAAATCGCCGTTCGGTGCGGTCATACACGATAGCTGAACTTCCATCGCCAGTTGCGATTCGCGCATTTGCCGCCCCACTTGATGCCATCGTTCGCGCCACGCGGGCGGGAGCGCTCGCTTCCGCTAACTGGTTTTGCATCACATCGCGCGCCGGAGTCTTCTCCACTTTCCAGCGATCGGTGCTTTCGGGCGTCAGCGTACTGGTAACTCCGCGCGGCGTCACCGCAAACAATCCCGCCGAAAGGTTCAGTGGCGTTTTGCCTTTCACATCCAGCGGATGTGCTGGAACGATTCCTACCGTTCCTCCAGCGGAGCGCATCCACACTCCGGTCACCGGCCTCCACCGCCCAACTCCGCCCCCTCCGAAAGATCCACCGGGACTCCAAACCCAGCCCACTCCCGGCCGGAACAGCCATCCGCCGTAGTGATACGGCAGCCAGCCCCACGGTTGCCCTCCGAGAAAGCTCCAACCGAACCCCGAATCGTAGTACCACGAGCCAAAATCAAATGGCGACCAGCCAAAACCAACTCCATACGGACGCCAGCAATTTCCATATCCCGCAACCGGAAACCATGCGCCATAAGTATACAAGTCCCCAAAACCCGAAGTGTAGTCATAGGAGTTCGCATACTGCGAACCCGAAGCGGTCGCGGTATTGAAGCTTTGAACTTTTCCCGAGACCCACTGGTCAAAATCGTCGCTGCCCGATGCCTGTTCCACCGCTGCCGATTCCGGTTCGCCCGCTTTTACCGAAAAAGCCTGATTCTTCTGCAGTGGCGTGCTTTTTCCTTTGGTCAACGCCGTTAACCTGCCCTGCAATACGTCCACGTTGCTGCCATCATCGAAATTGTTCATTCGAAATGTAGTTCGCGACTCCGCTTGCACGCTGAAGTCGCCACCGGTCACGCTGAAATAGTCGCTGCGAGAGGGATTCACGTAAAACTCTGCGGTACCCTGGCGCAAAATCAGCCGCGTCGTGAATCCTCCGTCTTCGCTTGAAAGGTCGTAGAATTCCAGCACCGTGTTTTCTGAAAGGAACGCCATCGCGCCATTTTCAAATTCCACGACAGCGCGGCCCTGGTCGGTCGCTAGAACGTATCCTTGTCGAATCGGCAAATTGAGCACGGCAGCTTCCCAGCCGGGATTTGCGTCCGCTGCCAGCGGATCACCCTTCACATCGCGCGCAAACCGCACGTCACCTTCTACCAGGCTGAGCCGCACGATTCGGGCATGGCTGGAGTCGGCCAGCGCGACTCTTGCGCCGCTCCCGGCAATGAACGTCAATATGCATGCGGCTGATAGAATTCGCTGAAGGCCGATCATCGGTCACCCCCTGGAGTGACGCTCACTAGGTTGGACGCCGCATATTCTCCTGCGGTTACCCACTCTCGTTGGAACCTTGTAAACACATGGTAACAGAACCGTTTGGTGGCCGGACGAGGGTCATGCTCGGAATGCGTTGCTCGACAGCGTCCCAAAAAATGGCCCCTCGGCCAAATTCATCTTCGACTTTGCCCCCCGATGCGTCTCGGGCTTAGCCCGATGTGTCGGATGGAGATTTTGCGTCCACATTCTTGACACTCCGCAGGTCAGACATTAGTTTCATTCTAGGGGATGTGCCTGTCGTTCCAGCGCCGTTCCTCCATGGTCCAGAGCATAGGCGGCAAAGTTTCGCGCGCCTCGGGGGGATCGCTGAGGACTCAGGTTTCCGGGTTTGTCTGACAAACGCTCAGATAAACAAGTTGTACTTGAAACCCTGAGTTACTTCGCAGTGCAGTCCTAGGTTGGGGGAAAAAACAATGCATCGCAGTTTGAAGTCTCTACTCGGGGTGTTTCTGTTCGCTCTTTTCTTGCTGAGTTCAAGCCGCGCACTCTACGCTCAAGGCGGCGCCACCGGAGCCATCAGTGGCCAGGTTGTCGATTCCTCCGGTTCCTCGATCGCCGACGCCGAAGTGCAGATCATCAATGCCGCCACCGAAGCGCTGGTGCGCAAGGTTCCCACCACCGCCGAAGGCAGCTTCGTCGCCACACTACTCCCTCCCGGCAACTATTCGGTCGTCGTGAACAAGTCCGGATTCTCCGAAGCCAAAGCCGACGGCATCGAAGTTCGCGTCACCGAAACCACCAGGGTCACCATTGCGCTCAAACCCGGTTCCGTTTCCGAAAAAGTGGAAATTACCGCTGAAGTCACCAGCGTCGAAACCACCAACGCCACCACCGGCCAATCTCTCGGCACGCAGACCATTCGCGAGTTGCCGCTAGCCACACAAAATTACCAGCAACTGCTCACGCTCTCCGCCGGCGCCCAGAGCGACCTGAACGCGGCCGCACAGCTCGGGCGCGGCTCAGTGAAGCTTTTTGTGAACGGCCAGCGCGAGGATAACAACAACTACCTTATCGAAGGGATTTCCGCTACCGATTACAACGTCGCGCAAGCTACCTACGTTCCTCTACCCAATCCTGACGTGATCCAAGAGTTCAAAGTACAAACCTCGCTTTACGACGCCAGCCAGGGCCGCAACGGCGGTGGCAACATCAACGCCATTCTTAAGTCCGGCACCCGCCAGTATCACGGCGATGCCTACGAATTCTTCCGCAATGACGTCCTCAACGCCAACGACTTCTTCCTGAATCGCGAAGGCGAGGCCCGCCCGGTGATCAAGCAGAACATTTTCGGCGCCAGCCTCGGCGGCCCCGTGGTCCAGGAAAAGTTGGGCTATTTCTTCGTGAACTATCAGGGTACCCGCCAGCGCAGCGGCCTTTCTCCGGGCACTTTTATCAGCACCACGATCCCCTCGTTGCCGCTGGACCGCTCGGATGCCTCAATCTCCCAGGCGTTTTTTGGCAATACCACTACGCCGATCGATCCCGTGGTCAGTAAGCTCCTCAATTTCAAAAGTAATCAGTTTGGCGGAGCCAGCAACGGCTTTCTGATTCCCAGCAGCAATCCTGCCACCGGAGCCTTCGCAATCAGCGCTCCGGGTAAGTACACCGACGATCAATTCACCTCGAACTGGGACCGCGAATTCCACAGCGGTCAGGACAAAATTTCGGCGCGTTTCTTCTACTCCAACTCCGAAACTTTCCTCCCCTTCGGCGGCGGTGACTTGCCGGAATCGCTCGGCAGCACACTCGCCAGCAGCGTCAGTTCCACCGCTCTTAATTTCCCGTTTGATACTCCGGTTCACGCGCGCTTCTTGAACGTGACCGAGACCCATCTGTTTTCACCTACACTTGTGAATGAGTTCCGGTTCGGCTTTGTGCACATCAACGACGTCCTTGCCAACGTTCCGCCGGTCACCACTTCGGATTTGGGCATCGACCGCCCCACCAACAGCGTCACCAACTCCATCTACAAATTCGTTTTCGCCAGTTCCGGATTTGAAATCGGTCCAGCGCCTTTCGGCAACCAGTCCCAGGAGCAGAACAATATCAACCTCGTGGACACCGTGAGCTGGGTCAAGGGCTCTCACGTCTTCCGTTTTGGCGGTGAATTCACTAACGTCAGCCTCGACAAGAACTTTCCCCAGGTTTTCAACGGCGAACTCTTTTTTACCAACACTCCAAACGGCAACACCGACTTCCAGAACTTTCTTCTCGGCTCGCCGCAATTCAGCTTTGGCGGTGGCGGCCTTTCCAACCACGAATATCGCTCGAAGAATTTCGCTGTCTTCGCACAGGACGACTGGAAAATTCAGCGCAACCTGACCCTAAACCTCGGACTGCGCACCGAAGTTTTAGGAGCGTTCCATGATGATCTCTGCCACATCGGCAATCTCGATCCGGCATTGGCCAACGCAGGCCAATTTCCGTTTATATACCCATCCTGCGTGAACAAGCTCAACCTGGCTGGATTGACTGGCAGCGGCAACGGCACCACGTTCAACAACGCCTACTCCACCGGCCTCGGACCTCGCATCGGCCTTGCCTACGATCTTTTCGGGCATCACAACACGACGATTCGCGCGGGCTACGGCATCTACTATGTTCGCGAAGATGTTGGCACCGCCGATCAGCTCTCGTTCCAGACACCGTTCTTGCCGGTAGCCTTTGGTGGTGGCTCTCCCGGTTGCTTGGGCTCCTATTTCTCGGCAACACCACTGCCCGGTTGCCCGAATCCAAATCCAAACGCTTTGCCTCAGGCTGGAACTTTGGATCCAACTTTTGTGCCTTGTCTGAACGTCTTTCAGGGCTTCCCAGGTGGCGACACAACTCAAGCTGCTAACTACGGGACCGCCACCGGAACTGCCTGCCCGGGTCCGTTACAGACTTTGGGAATTTTCGGCCTTGCCGTGCCGCGTCACTTCGTCGTACCGAACACGCAACAGTGGAACCTGACCATTCAACGCGCTCTCGGGCGCCAGTGGGTTCTCGAAGTTGGGTACATCGGCACCAAAGGCACTCACCTGCGAGAGACTCGCGATGCGCTGCAATCGCAGAATGCGACCGCCAGCAACCCGGTTGTGGTCGATGGCAACCAAATCACTGCCAATACTTTCGATAACGCCATCGCCCGCTCGCGCGCACAGGGAATAAATGGCTACAGCGGATTCCAACTGTTCGCCAACGACGCCTACTCGCACTACAATTCACTGCAGACCACTCTGTCGCGCCGTTGGGGTGCCGGTTATTTCCAGGCTGCGTATACCTTTTCCCGCTCTACGGACGCAACTTCTACCGGTAACACTGCTTTCAACAGCGCATTCAACGACGAATCAACACTGGCCGGTTCACGCGGACTATCCGACTTCGACCGCACGCATCGTCTCGCCGTCAGCTATCGCTACGATTTGCCGTTCTTCAAGGGCGAAACCGGCTTCAAGGGGGCGCTCCTGGCGAATTGGGCCATCAGCGGCATCACCATTATCCAGTCCGGCTCGCCCTTCTCCGTGTTGGATTCCGGCGCCGGCAGCGCGTTTCTCGGTTTGGGTTCCGCTCCAGGGGTCGAAAGCGCCAGTCTTGCACCGGGCAGCTCGCTCTCGAGCGGCCTCAGCAGCGGCGACATCCATTCCCGCATTAACGGCTACCTGAATCCTGCCGCCTTCACCACCGCTCCGCTTCTTTACCCGTCACAGTGCGACCCCAACCAGCCCGATCCGACAATCTTTCCCAATTCCAACTTCTGCACCACCGGCTTCGGGAACCTTGGCCGCAACACCTATCGCGGTCCCGGTCAACAGAATTGGGATTTCTCGTTGATCAAGAACTTCCGGCTCACCGAGCGGCAGACCCTTAGGTTCACTACCGACTTCTTTAACATCTGGAACCATGCCAACTTCTCCAACCCGGCGAGCACCGACGTCGAATCGATTCCCTTGTCCAACAGCCCGTTCGGCAAGATCATCAGCACCGTGGGCACACCGCGCCTGATCCAATTCTCGCTGCGCTATGCCTTCTAACGCTTCGGGTCTCTACAGCAGCTTCTTTTTCTTATAGCGGCCGCCTTCTCACTAGGGCGTTTTTGGAGTGCGGCAGCCCAGCCGCCGCTTTTGCCATCTATCCCCATATCGGACGATATTTCTTTCACCAAGGAGACCTACTCACGAAATGTCCGCCACTCCACGCATCCCGCTACTCGAACGCGATTCCGCCTCCGACGACGCCCAAAAAATCTACGACGCTCTCCTCGCCACGCGCGGCGTCGTACCCAACATGTTTAAAGTCCTGTCCTATCGCCCCGAAATCGCTCAAGGTGTTGCCGGCTTCCTCAAGCCACTGCTCTCCGACGGCGCATTGCCAGGCTGGTACAAGGAACTCATCGCCATCCGCATCTCACACCACCACAACAGCGTTTACGCCACACGGGCGCACGGCATCTCCGCCCGCCAAAAAGGCGCCACCGAACAACAAGTCGAAAGCGTCGCAAGTTTCGAAACCGGCCCGTATACAGAAAAGGAAAAACTCGGTTTCCGCTTGGCCGACCATCTCCACCGCGGGCCCGACGCGGTAGACGATTCCTTTTACGCTTCGCTTAAGCCCAGCTTTACCGACCCCGAACTCATCGAACTCTTCCTCACCGCTGCCGCCTTCGAAATGTTTCCCCGTTTCATCGACGGCCTGCGCATTCCCGTCACACCGCCGCCCGCCGCAAAATAATTGGTCCAGTGTTTTTCTGAGGTCACAGGGGGTTTTTAACCGCTCAGGTCAATCGCCCGGGCGGCGCAATCATTTATGAGATTTGTTCGGTGATGATAAACTTTCACCCATGTCCCAACGCCGCATCGCGACCCGTGTTTCACAGCTAAACGGAGAAGGCGCCCTCGCGGTCTTTGCGCGCGCCAAGGAACTTGAACGCCAGGGCCGCTCCATCATCCATCTCGAACTCGGCGAACCCGATTTTCATCCCGCCGCTCCTGTGGTGGACTCGCTCCGCAATGCCGTGGCCGCGGGCCGTGACCGCTACTGCGCTACCCGCGGCATTCCCGCGCTTCGCGAACAGATCGCAAACTATCTCTCGCGTACCAGAAATCTTTCCATTCAGCCGGAACAAGTCCTCGTAGCTCCCGGCTGCAAAATGGCTCTCTCCCTGGCCATGATGGCGCTCATCGAACCCGGCGACGAAATTCTTTATCCCGATCCCGGTTTTCCAATCTATCCGTCATTCACGCGCGGCCTCGGCGCGAAAGCCGTGCCCTTCGGCCTGATCGAGAAAAATAGATTTCAGCCGGATCTCGATGAAATTGCCGCGAAAATCACCGGCAAAACTCGCGTCCTCATTTTCAATTCGCCCAACAACCCCACCGGCACGGTCTACGACGACCGAGCGCTGGAAGGCATCGCCGCTCTCGCCATCAAGCACGACCTGTGGGTTCTTACCGATGAAATTTACGCGCGCATCGTTTTCAATGGCGATTACAAGTCCATTGCGCTTCTTCCGGGAATGGCCGAACGCACCGTCATCATCGACGGTTTTTCAAAAAGTTTTGCCATGACTGGTTGGCGTCTCGGCTACGCCGTTGCTCCCGTCCAGGTCATTGATGCCATGGACCTGCTTGTTTTAAACACTTTCACTTGCGCCGCCGAATTCACCCAGGTCGCCGCAATCGAAGCCTTGCGCGATTCCACCAACGCCGTCGACAGCATGGTGGGTGAATATAAATTGCGGCGCGATCTTTTCGTTCATTTCCTCGCGAAAATTCCTGGCTTCCGCTGCCATTCTCCGGAAGGCGCGTTCTACGCCTGGGTCAATGTCGAAGACACCGGCCTTCCCGCCGAAGAAGTGCAGAAAATCCTCCTCGAAGAGGTCGGCGTCGCCGCCATCGCCGGAGCCGCTTTCGGTATCGAAGGAAAAAACTATCTCCGCTTCTCGCTGGTCAGCGCTCGCCACCTTCTCGAAGATGCTCTCGACCGCATCCACCGAGTCTCTGTAAAATGGCGTGCTCTTACAGCGAGCCGCTAAAACGTGAACGTGATCGATCTGCCGGTGTTAGCCGCCGCCCTTTACCGCGCTTATCGCGGCGCCGTAGCGGGCGCGGTTTTTCTAGCGGCCGGCTTTTAGACCGGTGGCTTTTTGGTGAAGGTTTTGCTTTCGAACAGTCCGGTCTTTCAAAGGGATCGATAATGAAGCATTTGTTTCATCTACTCGCGGCTCTCCTTTTCCTGTTCTGCAGCGCAGCCCAAGTCCCCGCGCAATCCTCTCCCTTCCCAACTTCCGACCTTGCCCAGACCTACGACCGCCTCCTGACAAAAATCAACGCCATTCCCATCTACGACAACCACTCCCACCCGGGTTTCGCCGACGACACCGACGTCGACGCCATGGCCTCCCCTCCCGACGAAAGCAGCGTTCTTCGTCTCCGCGACGACAATCCCGAATTCGTCGCCGCTTCCAAATTTCTCTTCAAGTATCCTTACGACGACTACAAGCCCGAGCATGCCAAGTGGCTTGCCGATATCAAGAAAGCCGCGGAGGCAGCCGGCGGCCAGGCCTATTTCGACAGCATCCTGGACAAGCTCAACGTCGAAACCTGCCTTGCCAATCGCGCCTTTATGGCCCCTTACCTGAACCCCAAGCGCTTCCACTGGGTTTTCTTCGCAGATTCGTTTTTCTATCCATTCGACAATCGTGATCAAACCGCCAGCACTCCCGATATGGGTGTTTATATTCCGCTGCAGGAAAAAATGCTGGCTCGTTACAAAAAGCAGATGACCGCCAAAGACAAAGACGCGCTGCCCGCCGATCTGGCCGGCTATGAAGATTTTGTACGCAACACCATGGCCGACAATCAAAAACGCGGCGGTGTCGCCGTCAAATTTGAAGCCGCTTATTTCCGCACGCTCTATTTCGCCGATCCGCCGCGAGAAAAAGCAGATGCCATCTACGCCAAGTACCGCTCCGGCGGCGTTCCTGCCGCGGAAGACTACCGCCTGTTCCAGGACTACATTTTCCGCGTGATCGTCGATCAAGCCGGCAAGCTCAAACTGCCGGTGCACTTCCACAGCGCCGTTGGCATCGGCGACTATTTCAGCCTTCGCCAGGGCAACGTCCTCAATCTCGAAAACGTTCTGCGCGACCCCCGCTACAGAAACGTCACCTTCGTTCTCCTCCACGGTGGCTGGCCCTACGAACGCGAAGCCGCGCTTCTCACTGCGGTAAAAAATGTTTACCTCGATACCTCTCTTCAATCCGAGATGCTCTACCCCTCACAATTCAAGAGCGTTCTCAAACAGTTCCTCACTCTCTACCCGGACAAAATGATGTTCGGCTCCGATGCTTTTCCTTTTAACGACGCTCTCGGCGCCGAAGAAAGTTTCTGGCTCGCCGCCTACACCAGCCGCACCGCTCTTGCCGGCGCACTCGCTGAACTGGTCAGCGAACACGCCATCAGCGAAGACAAAGCTCTCGAACTCGCACATCTTTATCTGCACGATACCGCCGCAAAACTCTATGGAGGCACAAAGTGAGCACCGCACCCTCAGGAAGTCCCGAACCCAAATACATCGCCTGGAATCAGGTCGAGCGCGAACATCTCAACCCGCTGGTCGACCGCGAAATGGTTTACGGCCAGCAGATTATGCTCGCCCGCGTCTTCCTCAAAAAAGGTGGTCACGTCCCGCTCCATCATCACCACAATGAGCAGCTCACCTACATCCTCGAAGGCGCATTGAAATTTGCCATTGATGGCAAAGAGATCGTCGTCCGTGCCGGAGAAGTTCTCTGCATTCCCGCGAACATGCCGCACGAAGCCTGGGCCCTCGAGGACACACTCGATCTAGACGTCTTCACTCCGCCCCGCGCCGACTGGATCAACAAAACCGACGACTATCTTCGTCACGGCCGCTAAGTTCCCTGGCGGGACGATCGTTTTCGCATCGGTCGGCGCGCGCCATTTGTAGTGCCCGTTGTTTCTTTCTGCCGATGATTCGCGAATCACCATAGACAAAACCCCCGACTGTTGTTTACCGTAAATGGTGTGGCCAGCTCCACCCCCGGGGTTCACCCCTGAAGGATCGCTAAATGAAAAGGTTCGCACTCGTCGCATGCTTCGCGCTAGGGACCTGCGTCTCGCTTTCCGCCCAACAGTCGTCCCTGTTGCTGTTTGCTCCAGCTGCCCAGCCATATACGCCCTCGCCCGCGTTCAACTTCGCGCTCGTGCCCGAGCTCGCGCCTCCGGCGACACCTTCAGAACCTTTTGCTTCTCCGTCGCCGAAACCTGCTCTCCCAGATGCGCCGGCGTTACCCCAACGCTCCAGCTCGAATGAAGAAGGCTATCGCTGGGATCTGGCCATCGGCTACGAATATATCCACTTCGATTCCTCTCAGTTCAGCGCAAATCTCAGCGGTCTGCATACGGACCTGACCTACAACCTCAATTCGTGGTTTGGTCTCGAAGGCAACGTAATCTCCGCTTGGGGCGGTCAAATCGGCGGCGAACGGACAAAATATGTTCTCTACGCCGGCGGTGGCCGCATCGGTTTTGGACCTACGCACAAACGCTTTTCCCCTTGGGTTCACGCGCTTGTCGGCGGCGTTCATTTAAATCCCCAGGTCGCTCGGGAGAGCAAGAACAGCGTAGCGGTTCAGGCCGGTGGCGGCGTTGACTGGGCCTACAATTCGCGCGTCGCTTTGCGCGCCGAAGCCGACTACGTGTACTCCAGGCTCTATTCCGGCACGCAAAATAACGTCCAAATCGGTGTGGGCGCCGTAATTCACTTCTAACCGATTTCGTACTGGCCGGCCTTCAGACCCGCTCTTATCCCGCGCGCCGCGTCCCGGCGAGTTGCAATTCAGGCCGGACCAGCACATCTTATTGTCTCTGTACATTTGTGCGCCCGCCCTCTGCGTCTCAGATCATCTTTTTCTCTTTCTCGTGTCTCTGTGCCTCTATGTATCTGTGGTATTTCTCCCGCCTCCGCGGTTGCTCTCTCCGCGAACTCTTCCCCAGCCCCACGGCCCGGCGCAACGGCTGTGTCCAATCCATCGCCGTGATCCACGTCGCCTCTCGCGCTGTATAACAACGGTGAGTTACACGGCTGTCGACAGTCCAAGCCAGTGCACCCGGACCGGATGCCGCTAGTATCGCCGCGATTGTCGCTTGTAATCTGATAAGCTCGGTTGGTTCCACCAGTACTGTACCGCTTCTTGCTGCATGACCTGAGAGGAAGAAGAGATTATCGATGCAGCAGCGGATCTTCACATCTGACCGATTCGACAGCCTTCGTACGTTAATACAAAAGCTAAAAGCCGATAGGGTAGCAAGCTACGGTCTCGCAATCCTGCTCGCATACGCGTTGCTTAGAAGTCTAGTCGCTGCCGCCAGCAAACCCTTTTGGTACGACGAAGTGATGACGTTCATCGTCGCGCGACAGGCGACCGTGTCTCGAATCTGGAGTGCACTCGGAAAAGCAGTTGACGGGCAGGCCCCAGGCTTTTACCTCGTCGAGCGATTGTTCGCCTCTATGGTCTCTTACCAAGAGGTTGCATTCCGGCTCCCTCTGATCCTAGGTTTTTGTCTTACGACGGTGTGTCTATTCCTTTTCGTGCGCAGGCGATTCGGCAGCGCTTATGCTCTTGCTTGCGCCGCCATACCTCTGACGACGAGTTTATTCCATTTCTATGCGACCGAGGCCCGGCCCTATAGCTTGGTCGTGGCGTGTATCTCCATCGCGTTGCTATGTTACCAACGCGCGCCCGCCCCCGGCTGGATGCTTCTTATGAGTTCGATGTTTGCCGTCTCATTGACCTTGAACTACTACGCGGTTTTCGCTCTAGTTCCATTTGCGCTGGCAGAGTTTGCTCTATTTCTCAGTGCGCGCCGGTTCAGATGGTCTGTGTGGCTGGCTTTGGCATGCGGCACTACTCCACTCGCCCTTTTCTGGCCATTGCTTGCGCAGAACAAGAAATATTACGGCGCGCTGCCTTTTGCGAAGCCAAGTCTCAGCGCCATTCTGCACGTCTATGGTTCGATCTTTGGTACATCTCCACCCTGGGGAGTGGCCATCGTCGCAGCGATTTCCCTCTTCATAGTTGGCATCATTGTATTCCCAAAAGGAAATAAAACTGGAACCGAAAGTCAAACAAACAGCTCTCCCGACGAGTATGTGCTCGTATTGGCGCTGCTAGGTCTACCGCTCATCAGTTATCTATTGGCAAAGATCATGCACGCAGGATTGAGTGAACGATATGTGCTTTCAACCGCCCTGGGTGTCCCACTCGCCGTGGCGCATATTCTACCGAGGCTAGAACGACGCGGTCTGGTCGTTGTAGTCGGCTTTGTTATTTCGCTGTTGGTAATACAGGAGGCGATATTCTGGAAATCCCACGGAGGTCGGCTGACACGATTCGAGTCGACCGCGGTTTCCGTCGAAAGGTTGGTGGGGTCTGCTGGCTATCCAGATATGCCCGTGGTGGTGTCGGATGGAGGAGATTACTTGCCAATTGCTCATTATGCGGCGCCCGCAATGGCAAAGCGTTTAGTCTGCTTAGTGGATGTACCAGCTTCTCTCCTTTACGCCGGAGATGATGTGATGGACAAGGAACTTATTGTTCTCCGACCCTTTGCATCCTTGCAGATTTCGGACTTCGCGGATTTTGTCTCGCAACACCGTAGTTTTCTGCTGTATTCGTCGAACGGCTCTGGTGGAGATCCGCACGACTGGTGGGCGACCAGGCTGCTTCGAGACGGTTACGCGTTGCGAGTCGTGGCCGCCGACCATCGTCAGAGCGTCTTTCTGGTAACTCGCTTCGACGAAACCCGGCCAGAATAGTTGCGTTGCGGCCTAAGCAGAACTAATGCTTACTCCAAATCACGGTGAACGCCGCGCGACCACTTCATCAGGAGCGAGAAACTGCAGCTGATATCCAAGATCCAAAAGAAAATCACAGCACTTGGCATGAATTTTCGCTCCGTGAGTGGCCAAAAATATTATGGGTCCAGCTTTTGAAATTACCTTCCGCGCACCGATGAGGACTTCATACTCGGCACCCTCGACGTCTATTTTCATGACATTTGGCAATGGCTTCCCGTTTGCCACGAATGAGTCTAATGAAATGCTTGGTACTCGGATTGGTCCGTCGCTC
>Ga0210406_10000344_pt1 | contig 66176 bp, 36 predicted proteins | sample IncBWC30MmetaG_FD_155454 | JGI IMG/M metagenome (GOLD analysis project Ga0210406, IMG submission 155454) | Forest soil microbial communities from Barre Woods Harvard Forest LTER site, Petersham, Massachusetts, United States - Inc-BW-C-30-M | ecosystem: Environmental > Terrestrial > Soil >...
TCACGGAACTCTACGGCAGGTTCCATCATGCAGAACACGTGGGAATCGCAGAGGGCTACCATGGCCACGAGTACTCCATCGAGAATCAGGAAGCAGCGATGAGTTTTCTGGATCATTTCAATGGGCTGCGTGGCGATCAAGGTGCGCCCATGGTCAAAGAACTCGACGAGAAAACGCTGCAATGCACGCGCACAGGGCAAGTCATGCTCGACTTCGACGATGCGCGTTCGCTGATGGACATCATTCGCGACTATTACCAAGAGCACAAGAACGTGCAAGGGAAAACTCTCAAAGAGTTCTATCATTCCGAACTGTATCCGCGAATCAGTTCCTGGTCGATCGCCGAATTCCGCGGAGAAATTCCCGGGCTGGAAGAAATCCACTGGGAGGCTCGCGGTAGTGCGCAGTTCGGTGGAATCACGATCGACAAATACGTGCTTCACCACAGCAAGTATCTCGAATTGCCTCTCCTGTATTTGCACCAGGAAGACGGCAAACGGCGGCCGGTCCTGATTTGGCTGGGGGAAAACGGGAAGGCCAGCGCGCGGGACTGGCCCAGCTTGGCAAAATACCTGGCTGCTGGCTATGACATCGTTTCCGTCGATCCGCGCGGGTTGGGCGAAACGCGAATGCCATACAAAGCCGAGTCTCCTGACGATCCGGCGTTGGCGCAAATGGATCTTGGTCACGCGTACATAAATCCGCTTTCCGGAGTTCTGGCAGGGTACGTCTACAACTCGATCTTAACCGGGAGACCATATTTTCTACAGATGATTGAGGACGTGGAGATTGCTCGGCAGTTTTTGAAGGCAAAACTCGACCCTCAAGCCGAAATGGTTGTCACAGGTGTAGGGGATGCGGCTACGCTGGCCAGCGCGGTTTCCGAGACTCTCGCAGACATTCGGCTGCTTCCTCAACCCGACACTCAAGTTGTGAGGTGGTCCGAATTGGTGAATGAGAAGACGGAGTTATGGCCGATTCAGTACCTGCTCCCGGGCGGGGCCTACATTCATTAGAATTAGAGCCGAAGGTTTCCGCGATTCGCGGTCGCAGGACATGATCTCGCTCTGAGGTGCGTCCGTCGGACGCTCGCGCGAGCCCGAGTCCGTGCAGATCACTGGTTGGGCACGACGGGCAAAACCAGTGACGAGGGATGCTCGGTATCGTGATAGATGGTGTTCGTAGCCGGTACAGATTTTCGAGCGTAGGCGGCGTTCTCGCCGGTGTTCAGGTTTCTGTCAAACCTTGGGAAGTTGCTGCTGCTGATTTCGAGTCGGAGCTGATGCCCTTTGCCAAAGACATTGCTGGTGGCCCATAAATCCAGGGCAAGTTTATAGGTTTGACCTGGATTCAGGAGCGTGGACTTTTCCTGAGAATCGCGATAACGAGCCCGGATAATTCCCTCGGTCAGATTTTGCGCGAATCCGTTGGGCCAAACATCGACTAGCTTGGCCGTGAAATCAGTATCTGAGGCCGAAGAACTCGCGAAGAGTTCGACGGTCACTGGCCCTGTCACCTCGAGATCCTGGGAGAGTACAGGGGTCGAATAGACCAGAACATCCATCCGCGCTTCCACCGGCCGCTGATCCCGCGGTCCGGGCTGCAGATGTTGGGAGTCGCAGCACAAGGGACCGCCCGCTGTTGGCGCTGGATTCGTCGGGTCATACAGATAATGATCCGGTGATTCCGTTCGAGGAGACGCGGATGAGAGGGTGCCGTCGCCTGTTCCTGAATTTGCTTTGCCCCTTGAGTGCAGAAAATAGCGCTCCTGGCGCACGCGGCCGAGAGGCCAGTCATCCTCGTTACGCCATTCGTTGGCGCCCATCACGAAAATTCTCACCGGTTGTGCGCTGGCAAACTCGTTCGTCGCGTTCTTGAAGAGATGGTCATACCAACTCAGAATCACATCATTTTCAGAAAAATCAGCCGACGGACCGAAGTCCACGTCCCCGATTTTGCGACCCGAACCGGCATGTCCGCCGATCGTCACCAGCAAGCGTTGACCACGGCGTGCTGCATCACTCCCGCCATGCGCCTTCATACCGATGTAGTTGCGCAGCGATCCCCCAAGAAAAATGTCATACCAGGCGGCGACCGTCAGCATCGGGACTTTAATATCGGAGAAATGTTCTTCAATGGACCAAGCCTTCCAATACCCGTCATAGTCTGGATGGGCTAACCAGTCGAGGAAATAAGGAGCCAGTGAGTGCGTCAAATCTGCATCTGCCGCAGCTGCCGGTAACTCAAAAAGTGGATACGCGGTGAGAGGAAGCTTCCAAATTCCGTTGAGCGCATTCGTTTTGCTTCGCACCGCGCGATTGAGCGTGTCCTCGGCTAGACCGGAAGCCCACGACTCATTGAACCATTGCTCGAACGCTCCGCCCTGGTAAGTCCATCCGTCGTGGTAGTTGCTGGCGGTAACCACAGGGCAGATTCCGGCAAGATGCGGAGGCTGTGCGATAGCGGCCAACATTTGGGTTGCGCCCACGTACGAACCACCGAACATTCCGACCCGGCCGTCGGAATAGGGCAAAGACGCGGCCCATTCCACTGTGTCAAAGCCGTCGCTTGATTCGTGTTTGAAGGGATACCATTCACCGTCAGATGTATAGCGCCCGCGAACGTCTTGCGCAATTACGACATAGCCAAGGGCTGCCGCCCTCCGGCCGAAGCTGGACGAACCACTCTTGTCGTAGGGAGTGCGCTCGAGAAGAACGGGGAAATTGCCATCCGCCTTTGGCCGATAGATGTCAGCTCGCAGAGCCGCGCCATCGCGCATTTTGACCACTACGCCCTGCTCCACGGTCACGGCGTATGGGTCCGTCGCCCATGCGCAGTGCGCAGCAATCGTCAGGTAAAGGAATGCAACGGCTAGAGTATTTCTGCGAAGGATGAACATGCTCAGGGCTCCCTTGTAGAAGTGCCTTACATCTTGGCGATTGCGTTCAATGTTCGTTCCCGAGCAGTTTGAGCAGGCCAAAGTGTTCGGGCTCGTGAAAGGAGCTGCTCATCGGCGGTTGCCAGGTTATCTCCTGGATATGCTCAGGAGGTCCCTGGCTACGGAACAAGTTCAAGCGTAAAGTGTTTCCCGCTGCCGGCGGCCGCGCATCAATTGCCGCGAGCGGGATCCGCATCGCAGCATACCAAATGTGTTTTCCCCGATCGATCCTCGCCGTCGCTTCGAACCCGGAGTTCCACCTCCAACCGTCCTCATGATGCGGGTTGTGGAGATTCACGTCCAGGTCGATCCATTCGCCCTGCGGTGAAACTTCGAATTCCTTATAGCGTTTGATGTCCGCGAAATCGGAGCCGACAAACACCTCTGCCACATCCCAGTTCCACAGCTGATTGGTTTCTTCGCGAGTATTCGGTTCGGGTTTAAGGTGCAGTTGATCGTACGGACAAATAAACAGAAAGTACAGATTGTCTTTCGTCCAGCGTGAGCGGACTTCGGTGCGATATCGCGGAACGGTTTTTCCGAACGAATCTTTCTCCATGTAGATGGGGCGTGAGGCGCTCCAGAATGGCGAAGCCGGATCGAGCGTGAGAGTCACGTCTTGTGTTGCGAAGGTACTGTCTGCTACCGCTTGGTCCACCGCTAGCGCCGGGGCACAAACAAGAAGCAAGATCACAAAAGCTCTAGGGAAGCTAATCATCCAGGTGCTCCTGTACAAAAGGTGTCATCCTGCAAACGCGGACAGGATTCAGGAACTCGTGCGATTTCCGATCCACGCCATTGTCCAACAGCGCGCTCGTAATTCGGTGCACTTCAAAGGAACGCGGCCCCCCTCCGCCGCAGCATATATGTTCGGTAATTAATTTCGTTTAGTATCTATTAACTTCCGTATTTTGGACGAACGCAGTATAAGAACTGGGCGGAGACGAATCAAGACGGGCCGCGGCAATACTGTGGTCGACTGCGTTGGATTGACCTGCACTCCATGCGAATCGTGCTGGTCGGGCTTAGTGTTGTGCCGTTCGAGGGCGGGCCGCCGAATGATTCCGCGCGCCGACCCGCAAGGAAAGCGCGCCTTCGGTTGAATAAGCGCTTTCCGTCCCGTCGCACTTTGCATGATGGCTATGGCCGCAAAAAAGCGAGCGACAGGGTACCCAGGAAAAGGTGTTGGGAGGATTTCAACGTGGTAATAAGGTGCTTCAATGACAAGCGCGAAATGGCCAAGGCGGCCGCCGAACAAGCTGCTGCAATCTTGCGCGAAACGATAGAAGCAAACGGAATCGCCCGGATGATTGCGGCCACTGGCGCCTCTCAGTTTGAATTCCTCGATGCTCTTACCAGTCTTCCGGGAATGGACTGGCGGCAAGTCGAAATGTTCCATCTTGACGAATACATCGGACTTCCAGCCACGCACCCCGCCAGCTTTCGTCGCTTTCTCCAGGAACGGCTGATTCAGAAGGCCGGAATTACCAATTACTTTCTGCTGGATGGAGAACAGGACGCAGAGGACGTGATCCGTCGAGCCAGTAAAGCATTGCGTTCCGCACCTATCGACGTGGCATTTGTGGGTATTGGGGAAAATGGACATCTCGCGTTCAACGACCCGCCAGCAGACTTCGAAACCGACGAGTCTTATATTGTCGCCGAGCTGGACGAGGCCTGCCGCCGCCAGCAACTGGGCGAAGGATGGTTCGCGAACCTCGCTGACGTGCCGCAGCGAGCCATTTCCATGACCGTAAGGCAGATCCTCAAGGCGAAGAGAATTCTGTGCATCGTGCCCGACACTCGAAAAGCCAAAGCTGTGAAGGCCTGTTTGGAAGGAGAAATCACTCCTTTGGCTCCTGCCTCGATCTTGCGGACTCATCAAGACACAACTGTCTACTTGGATATTCATTCCGCCGCTCTTCTTCGGCCATCTACAGTCCGTGCTGCCCTTTGAACCCTCCCTCTCGCATCGTCTAATGTTTTCTTTTACCTTGCATGTGTTTCCGGGTTTTCGGTCCAGGTTTGGACGCACGATCTGGCCGGAGCACGCGAATCGCGCGCCAAGGGTTCTTGCGGGGCACCGATGGGCTTTTTCTGAGGTCTGCGAGGGAAACTTCGTCCCCGACCCGCTTTCGGACGTGGGCGCTGTCTGTCGAGTGCATTCAGAGCTTCGCCTCCCATCCCACTGAGGTCTGAAGGTTTCCCGAGCCTTGGAGAGAATGAAGAGGAATTCGGAATGATTGAATGCTTGCGTTTCATTTCATATATTTTTTCATTTACTATTCTTTGTTTACTTTTCGTCTCCAAGTGTGGTAAAAAGCTCCGCAATACACAACGCACGCACTTGGGGGATCTCTATGAGCTCGGTGACACGTCTTGCCCTAGTTCTCATTCTGCTTTCAGGTTTGCAGAGCGCCCAGTGGGTGTTCGCGCAAGGAACTGACCTGGGTACGATCCAAGGGACGGTGAAGGATGCAAGCGGTGCGGTCATTGCCAACGCCAAAGTCACCGTCATCGATGTCGACACGAATACTCCGCGGGAGACCCATGCGAACGGTGCGGGAGACTTTGAGGTTTTCGGCCTTCGGTCAGGCCGTTACAAAGTCTCGGTGACTGCCTCGGGAATGAATACAGAAGTGATTGATGACGTCATGGTAAACGGCAGCAGGACAGTCGGGCTCGCTGTAACCTTGCGTGTCTCCAGCGTCGCTGAAAAAGTCGAAGTCACCGCACAAACGGAGACCATTGATACCGAGAATCCAACCATTGGCGACACGATTGGTCATCAAGCGGTGATTGAGTTGCCCCGCGACACTCGCGATATCTACTCGTTTCTGTATCTGAATCCGAACATAACAGGGGCCGATGAACCTGGAGATTTCAAGTTCATCGGTGGGCAAAGTTACGGTGGCAGTTTCTCAGTCGATGGGCAGCGCTCGAACGGAGGCATATTCGGCTCGCAAACCGACAGCAAGCCTTCTCTGGAAGCGGTCGACGAGCTTAACGTTCTTTCCAACAGCTTTAGCGCTGAGTATGCAGGCACGGCGAATATTCGCATCACCACCAAGCGTGGACAAAACCAGTTTCATGGTTCCGCTTTCTACAACAATGCAAATTCTGCTTTGGCGGCTCTCTCGTTGCAGGACCTCGCCGGGATCGCCGATTTTCAGCCCAATGCGTTTGCCTCCAGGTATCCCACGCCGTATTTCAATATCAACGACCTCGGCGGATCGATCGGCGGTCCTATTAAAGGACTAAAGCGGACATGGTTTTTTGCAGCGTACGAACGGGATTACGACTTTTCGCCGGTGAATATCTCATCGACGAGGCTTCCCCATCCGTCGCTCTGGACCGGAGATTTTTCTTTGATGGCAGATGCCGACAAGCCCGATGTGCCCTCGGGCGTTGTGCTGACTCCGCAGGAGAGGGCTAGCGACACGGTTGGCGGGGCGGGTCTCCAGTTTATCCGGATTCCGTCGGAACTCCTGAATCCTTCGGCGCAGAGCTTGATTACCAAGTACTTTCCACACATTGGCGTGTCAGCGCCAATCGACAGCACGACCGGCCGGATTCCCAGCTATCAGACGCAGTTGCCAGGTCGGGATACGCTCGATACCGGCTCGCTGCGAATCGATCACGACTTTAGTGAAAAAGATCATGTATATGCCAGCTACAACACGTCAGCGGAGACGAGCGCGACCAATCCGGTCGTATCTCCTTATACTGGACTTGGTCTGACGCAAAACAATCGTCAAAACCAGACCGTTGCTCTTTCCTACACGCGCATCTTTAAGACAAATCTTGTCAACGAAATGCGCGGTGGATTCAACAAGCAAAACTTGTTGGAACATAGCAACACCACCTTGCAAGGGTTCCTCTCCAGCATCGGCTTCGACGCAGCCGATATTGCCGCTTATGGTTCCGTCGTAGGCCAATTTGCGCTGAGTACATTCGGGCATCCCGCAATCAGCTTCAGCAATAACTTTGCTACGTTCACCAACGGCGGGCGTAATACGTATCGGCCGCAGAACCAGGACCTGATTACTTTCGGAGACACCCTGACGTGGGTGGTCGGAAAGCACAATTTGCGAATGGGAGCCGACTTTGTGCGCAATCAGGCGGTGGACGGTTTTGCGCTCAATCGAGGCAACCCGCGTGGCTCCATGACTTACAGCCAACCGAGTACTTGCGCTGCTACCGACGCTGATCCTGCTGCTTCTTGTTTCGACACCAATGCAGATCCGTTCACGGAATTTCTGCTGGGGCTACCGCCTACCAGCGCAAGCTATGTACTGCAGGCTCGGCCGCCCATGAATGTCTATAACTGGGAAGAGGGATACTTTGCTCAGGACGACTGGAAACTCTCTTCGAAGCTCACTTTAAACCTGGGTCTTCGCTATGATCTGGCAACTCCCTTTATCGAGAAAGACGACCTGCTCATCAATTTCGACCCGAACGGCAAGAATCCCAACGGCAATCCCGGAGTTTTCATCATTCCTTCGTCGCGGACGCTGCCTTATGTGGACACTCGAATCGCCAGTTACGGATATATAACGGCCTCGCAGGCTGGCTTGGGTCGCGGCCTTGTCCATAGCGACAATAATAATATCGCCCCGCGGCTGGGAGTTGCCTACAGGCTTGGGGACAAGTCGGTATTGCGTGGGGGCTGGGGCGTCTTCTATCCGACATCCGCGGCGCAAGGAATCCGGGATGCCATCGGAACCAACCCATTCAATCAGGGAGTGACTTCGAGAACGACACTGGAAGGGTGGCCAAGTTCGTCGCAGGATGGCATCAGTCCCATCACCGGTGGAACGCTTAAAGGATTTGGCAACGCCGTGACGGCCAACGCAATCCCTCTGAACCTCCAAACGCCGCGCATCCAGCAATATAACGCCACCTTTGAGCGCGAGATCATTCGCGACGGAACTCTTCGGCTTTCTTATCTCGGCACGCACATGGATGGCTTGATTGCCGGGAAAGACTTGGATGAACTTGCGCCGAACAATACCCCGTTTGGCACAACGCAGGGGGATGGTATCCCGGGGTTCTGCGATCCTACCCAAGGAAATTGCGCCCTCTCGTCGCAGGATTTAGCTCGTCTGCCCTTTCCTCTGGTGGGGGAGTTTCTTCTGACTTACGGAAACTTTGGGCATGGAAATTCCAACTCCTTCCAAACAGAATTCACCAGGCGCTACCGTAATGGCCTCATGTTGGATATGTCGTACACATATCTTGATCAGAAAACGAGCGCCTTGGACACTGCGAACTCCAGTCTGGGAGGGATCGGATATAACCCATTTAATCCCAATGCGGATTACGGAACGGACGGTTACGTATCCAAGCACCGGTTCATTGCCTATGGAATTTATGATTTGCCGATCGGACGAAACCGTAAAATTGGCAACTCGTTTCCCAAATTGGTGAACCTGTTACTGGGTGGCTGGCAAACCACGTTCAACATGTTTGCCAAGTCCGGACAAGGCTTCACCCCGTTCTGGGTGTGCGACGACTGTGACCCGGTAGAGCCGGGGAACATCGCGGTTTCCTCGATTGATGCGGTTGGAGATTTCAACGCCGAGCCCTCATTCCGTCCGCTGGTCTTGAACCACAACATCAACACCGGAAAGAAGGGCAGCAACGCCATCATCTGGAACGCCAGCTCGTTTGGCTTGCCCTCAGTCGGGTCGGACCTGTTAAGCAACTCTGCGGTCGCGAAGAGGAATTCGCTGGTTGGCCCGGGGGCTTGGGGAGTGAATTTGGGTATTCATAAGGCCTTTCCCATCCGCGAGCGTGTGGTTGCGACTTTGGGAGCTGATTTCGACAACATTTTCAATCATCCTCTGCTTGCACCGGATGCCAACTTCGGCGGTGGAGGAGGCACGTTCGCGCAACTGGGCGACTTTAACATCAGGGTCAATCCAAACACCGGGGTCGTGTTGCCGATCGATGCGGTCAACGACGTCAACTACAACTCTCTGTTTGGCCAACTGACAAACAGTTTTCCCCAGGAGGGTGTGCTCAGCCAGAGGACTATTCGTCTGCGATTGCGAATCACTTTCTAGCGGTCTGGCGGCAGGCAGTGCGCAATTAGAACAGCGACGGTGCTGCGCGCACTCGCGTGACTGTTGTCGCCTCATTCTCAGGAGCCCATGAAACTCCACATCTTTGTTTGTCACGCATTTCTCGTGGCGGTGTGTTTGACCAGCGCCTTGGCTGATCGGCCCGGAGGTTTTCGTGTCCTTGGACCGGGGGGCGGCGGGGCTATGTTCAACCCCACCATCAGCCCGCACGATCCCAATACCGTGCTGCTCTCCTGCGACATGACGGGCTCTTATATCACCCACGACGGGGGACAGACTTGGCGCATGTTCAACCTCCGCGGCGTGGTCAACTTCTTTGTCTTCGATCCGCTGGATCCGAAGACCATGTATGCGCATGCGACGGCTTTGTGGCGCAGCACGGATGGGGGCGAAAACTGGAATCTCGTCTACCCCGATCCGTCCTCGGTCAAAGGTGTCAATATGAATTCGGATCATTCCGACGAACAGATCTTGGCCGACCCGGATCCCCTGAAGATGATTACCGCGTTGGCGGTTGATCCATCCAACTCACAGGTTCTTTATGCTGCTGCCGGCGCGAAGGAAGGTCCCGCGCTTTTTGTTTCGCGCGACTACGGAAAGAGTTGGCAAAAGCAGGTGAGCTTGCCGGAGGCTCCGCGCCGGATTTGGGTAGACGCGTTTTCTGCGGCGGGTTCACGGACCTTGTTTCTGGCTAGCGCGCACACGATCGCGGTGACCGACGCTGGGGCAGTACGGCGCCTCACGCTTCCCGCGACCGCGATTGACGTGTCTCTCGGTTTTCGTTCGGGCTCTCAGCCGACAATTTATGTCACCTCGGAACAGGGAATTTTTGTTTCGCCGGACGGCGGCCTGAATTGGCGCAAGCGCGACTTGCCGGGCGAGGGAGCGAAAGTGCGCGCCATCGCGACCAGTCTGCGTCATCCGGAGACGGCGTACGTCTCATATGATCAGCTGATGCTCGCTGGAAAGCGCTGGATGGGAGTGGCCAAGAGCACGGACTCCGGCGCTGACTGGCAGCTGGTGTGGAAAGAATCAGACGTCGCTGCAGTGAACCTGAAAGACGCGTGGATTACCGAGCGTTTTGGGCCAGGTTGGGGAGAACATCCTCTAACCCTTACGGTCGCTCAACAGGACGCCAACCTAGTTTACGGCACCGACCTCGGAAGAACCATGCGCAGCGCCGACGGGGGGGCTACCTGGACAGCAGCCTATTCCCGCAAGGTAGACGGCGCTGGCTGGACGACCCTCGGTCTCGATGTCACCACGAGCTACGGGATTCACTTCGACCCTTTCGATCCAAAACGCCAGTTCATTACTTATACCGATATCGGACTCTTCCGTAGCGAAGATGGTGGAGTCTCGTGGACCAGTTCCACAACCGGCGTACCCAGGGAGTGGATGAACACGACGTATTGGATCGTCTTCGACCCTGAGGTGCGTGGACGGATGTGGAGCGTGAACAGTTACACTCATGATCTTCCTCGTCCCAAGATGTGGCGGCATAACTCAATGCTCAATTACAAAGGTGGGGTTTGCCGCAGTAGCGATGGCGGTAAGAGCTGGACCAAGTCGAATACCGGAATGGACGAAACCGGCGCGACCCATATCCTGCTCGATCCCGCGAGTCCGGTGGATGCCCGCGTATTGTACGCAGCCGGTTTCGGTCGAGGAGTTTACAAGAGTTCAGATGGCGGCCGGACTTGGGCGCTGAAAATAAACGGGATCACGCAGGAACAACCATTCGCATGGCGGTTAGCGCAGAGTTCGAATGGTACGCTCTACGTCGTGATCGCGCGCCGGTCGGAGGATGGGAGCATTGGCAATGCGGGGGACGGTGCTCTCTACCGTTCGATGGACGCAGCTGAACACTGGCAGCCCGTTTCACTCCCGGAAGGAACCAACGGACCGAATGGCATGGCGATCGATCCGCAATCGCCAGATCGTCTTTACCTGGCTGCGTGGGCTCGAGCAACCGGAGAACACGGAGACGGCGGAGGGATCTTTCTCTCGGAGAATGGCGGCAAAAGCTGGAAGCAAGTGCTCGATAAGGATCGGCACATTTACGACGTTACGACGGATCCACAAGATCCTAATTTGCTCTATGCGGCTGGCTTTGAATCGTCGGCCTGGCGATCGGTAGACCGCGGACTGAACTGGAACCGTATCCCCGGATTTAACTTCAAATGGGGTCACCGCGTGATTCCCGATCCGCTGCATCGCGGTGAGGTTTACATTACGACTTTCGGCGGAAGCGTCTGGCATGGTGCGATCGATGGGCGACAACGCCCCCTGGACATCGCCACGCCAGTGCTTGAGCCTGGACAATAGCTGGAGGAATCTAGTGATCAGTCGGCGTCAGTGGCTATACGGAATGGGTCTGGTGGCGGGATCTGGCACACAAGTTGGCAGGGCCCTCGATACGGGGGCAAAGAGGGAAGCCCCGCCGGCGCCATTAGAGCTCTCGCGGTACGAGCCGAGAAGTATGCTCCAGGTGCATGGGTCGCACGTCGAGCGTTCTAGATTTCCCGTCATCGACTTCCATACGCACATCTCGGGCTCGACACAGTCGGAAAGAGGCGTGGAACTTTCGCCCGATCGCGAATACCTGGGAACTCCTCAAGAGCTGCTCGCGGTGATGGAACGCAAGAACATTCGGGCGATGGTCAACCTGACTGGTGGCTACGACAATGGTCTGACTGAAGCGGTGGCGAAATACGATCGTGCGTATCCCGGACGCTTTTACACTTTCACAGAGCCGAGCTACTCCCGCTTCCAAGAACCGAATTATCCGAAGACGCAGGCACGGGCGATAGAACAGGCCCATCGCGACGGAGCGCGGGGCTTGAAGATTCTCAAAACGTTGGGACTCTACCTTCGCGAGAACATCACCTCGGGCACGCTGGTACGAATTGATGATGCCCGTTTTGATCCTATGTGGGATGCCTGCGGGCAGCTAAACATGCCGGTAGCGATCCACATCTCAGATCCCATAGCATTTTTCACGCCGACCGACCGCTTCAATGAGCGCTACGAAGAGTTAAATAATCACCCCGACTGGTCGTTCTATGGAGGAGATTTTCCGAGCAATGCGGATTTGATAGCGGCTCGCAACAGAATGATTGCCCGGCATCCTAATACGCAGTTTGTGACGGTGCATGTGGGCAACTTCTCGGAAGATCTGAAAAACGTGGGCGAGAATCTCGATCGCTTCCCCAATATGTCAGTGGACATCGCTGCGCGCATCGGCGAACTTGGACGCCAGCCGATGACCGCACGAAAGTTTTTCGATAAATTCCAGGACCGAGTCCTGTTCGGCACCGACGCGACGCCGCACGGTGACGAGTTTCCGCAACAGGTATTCAACGACCAGTTATACGAGATCTATTACCGGTTTCTGGAAACGAACGACGAATACTTCGACTATGCTCCGGCGAAAATTCCGCCGCAAGGACGCTGGCGTATCTACGGCATTGATCTGCCGGATAGCATTCTGCGCAAAGTTTATTCTGAAAACGCGGCGAGGCTGCTGCGAATCTAGATGCTCATTTTCTCACGAATCTTCGTACTTGGGCTGGCAGCACTGGCAACATCTGCGTGGGCGGCTCAACCGGAAGTCCGCGTCTGGCAGGGAGTTCTCGCTTTGCCAACTTATGAAGAAGGGGCGCCCGACACCAACCCTCCCTTCGATCAGATGGCCACTGGCCGGTTCAACTATCCCTATACCCTGCGAACGAACCTGACCAGTCGGCGAGTCGTTCATGAATGGCGGGCGATCTATCTCGAGAACGAATATCTGAAATGTTCGGTTCTGCCGGATCTCGGTGGCCACCTCTACACCTGCCTCGACAAGATTTCCGGCAAACCCATGTTTTATGCCAATCCTTCGATTAAGAAGGCAGCCATCGGTTACCGCGGGGCTTGGGCCGCATTCGGAATGGAATTCAATTTTCCCGTCTCCCATAATTGGGTCACGATGTCACCGGTTAACTTTGCTTTTGCCAAGCATGACGATGGGAGTGCATCCGTAAGCGTAGGCAACATCGACCGTGTCTACGGAATGGAATGGACGGTGGAGTTGATGCTGCATCCGAAATCGGCCGTCCTCGAGCAGCGCGTGACTCTTAGTAACCGCAGCGATGTGCGACATCGCTTTTACTGGTGGAACAATGCTGGCGTGGAAGCGTGGGATGATTCGCAGATCTCTTATCCCATGCGGTTCACCGCCACCCACGGCTTCACCGAGATTCATCCTTGGCCAGTGGATCAAGATGGTGTGGACTACAGCGTGGTTCGCAATCAGACCAAGGGACCTGTCTCTATGTTCAGCTATGGAAGCCGGGAAAATTTCATGGGGGTTTGGAATCCGCATACAAATACTGGGACAGTCCATTTTGCCGATTACGAGGAGCTTCCCGCCAAGAAGATCTGGTCCTGGGGCGTCGATGCAGACGCCCAGGATTGGCGCAAAGCTCTCTCCGACGATAACAGCGCCTATCTCGAAGTGCAGGCGGGCCTGTTCCGTAACCAGGAAACCTACGCCTTTCTTGAGCCCCGCCAAGTAATCCACTTCTCGGAATACTGGATGCCGGTGCGGAAGATTGGCGGAATTTCGCGGGCGACTCTTGCCGGCGTGGCGAACCTCAGCCGGACTGAGGGTGGCTTGAAGATCGGCTTCAACGCCAACCGGCCCATCCCGCATGCGTCGCTATCCATATGGAAGGACCACCAGGAAGTAATTCACGAAACAGTCGATCTGACCCCTGAGCACTCCTGGATTCGCGAGATTCCGAATGCCGGCGGACTGGCAAAATATACGATTGATATAAGAAACGAAGAAGGTGCGCGACTCTTGCGCCAGACCGAGGGCGAATATGATTGGACGCCCGAGCCTGAGATTCTGGTTGGGGTGCAATCGACTTACCATTTTCCAGAGCCCCTCAAACGCACAGCCGACGACTGGGTTCAGCTTGGCAAAGATCATGAGCTCAATGGCAGAAATCTGAGCGCTCTTGAAACCTATACAGAGACGCTGGCTAGGTTTCCGGATAGCTTCGCGGCAGGGAAGGCTGCTGGACGCCTGACGGCTGGTTTGCTGCGCTTCGCAGACGCCAAGAGATTTCTGGAGCCACTTCATGCGCGGGACACGACAGACACAGAAATTTCTTACTATCTCGGCATTGCTTATGATGCCTTAGGCGAGAGCGATCACGCGCGCGCTGCTTTCGAAGAGGCGGAGCGCCTGCCGTCCTTTTATTCCGCAGCGGCTCTTGCGCTCGGCGAGTTGCTGGCTCGGGAAGGCGACTGGCGCGGTGCCGAGCGCCATCTAACAGAAGCTCTAGGTGCTTCGCCCGATGATCTTCGCGTTGTGGAAGAGTTAGTCGCGATTAAACAAGCTGCAGGGGCTTCCGGGAATGCGAGAGCAATGGCCGAGGAAGGGCTGGCCCGCTTTCCTCTTAGCGCTTTTCTTCGAGAGGAACTCGATAACCCCGATCTCGGCCACCTGGCGAACGATTCCGACCGCGTGCTGAACATAGCTTCGCAGTACATGCGGCTCGGCCGCTATCAAAAGGCCCTGACCGTGCTTTCCAGGAAATATCCACCGGTGATTGGAGACCAGAGTGAGCCCGGCGGCGTAGCCCCGCAAGACCATCCAATGGTCGCCTATTTCCGAGGCTTTTGCCGGGAGAAACTGGGGCAGTCGGGGTCGGAAGATTATCGCTTGGCCGCGAAACTCTCGACGGCCTATATATTTCCCAACACCGCGGAAGAGTTCGCCGTGCTGCGGGCAGCCGCGCAAGCGAATCCTTCGGACTCCACCGCGCACTATCTGCTCGGAACATTCTACTTCTCCCGCGGCTTGACCGACGCTGCACTCGACGAATGGTCGCAAGCTCGCAAGGTAGGGCGTGAGCCCCCAGTCTTGAGCGCGAGCATGGGGCTCGCGCTCCTTCAAATAAAGAATGACCCGGAACGCGCACTTTCCGCATTTCAGGATGGGTTACGAAGTGATCCCACCAACATCGCGATCTACATGGGAATGGACGAGGCTCTTAGCCTGCTGAAGCATCCGGCACGAGAACGAGTGGAAGCCTTGGAGAAATATCCTCAACTGGATACTGCTCCGACGACTCTGATCTTCGAGTTGATCTTGAACCTGGCGGAGGCCGGGGATTTCGACCGTGCCACAGAGCTCTTCCACAATCGCTTTTTTCCTCGCGAGGAAGGCGGGACCAACGTCCGCCAGGTGTGGATTGAAGTGCAATTGCTGCGCGTTCTTTCTTTGGCGAGCGGGGGACATTGCACCGATGCGTTGACAGTTGCTCGGCACCTTGATTCAGAAGTTCAAGGGTTGGAGTTCACGCGCGACGGCCTGGATCCCCTCCTTCAATCCGCAAGCACCAGTTACTCACTCGGCACCGCCTTTGCCAGTTGCGGACAAACTGCGGAAGCCAAAGCTAAATTCGAACTCGCCTCCACGGCCTCAAACCTCGACCAGATCAAATGGACCTGGTTGGCAGCTAAGAAATTGCCGGGGTTCAATGAGGCGCAATGGCAAGCACGGCTGCAAGCTTCGCTGGAGGAGGTGGAAAAGCGCAGCAATACCAGCTCATACCCGGGTTGGTGGGAATACACGGCAGCATCGTTGGCCAAGGCACTCGGGCAGTCCGCCACCGCGGAAATTGGTTTTCGGAAAGCGCTCTTGTTGCCAGATCGCATGCTGACTTATCACTTTACACGTCTGGCTCAGAACGAAACTACGCCGTGATCACTTCGATCTCGGCCATGCGCAGGGCCTCGCAGAACTCAGCGGGGGCTTTGGTGTCAGTGATTAATCGATGCACCCCTGAAAGAGGACCGATGCGCGAAACACTTCTCCGGCTTAACTTGCTGAAGTCGGCCACTACATTGACCTCTCTTGAAATACCCATCATCAGACTGTTCAGTTGGGCTTCGAGTACGTCTGGAGTGGACGGGCCAATCTCCAGGTCGAAACCGTCGACAGCCAGAAAAAAACGGTCTGCATGAAACTCCTTGAGCATCGCTTCCGCTTGCGGTCCCACGAAAGAGCAGGATACAGGGCGAAGTAGCCCTCCGATCATGATCACAGAAATGTCTGGAGCGTCCATTAACTCGCCGGCGATATTTAACGCGTGCGTAATGACAGTAACCGAATGCAGGCGGCGAACTTTCAGGTGTCGGGCGATTTCAGCTGTGGTTGTCCCTGAGTCCAAAATAACGGTTTCGTTGTCTTCGATGAGATCCGCAGCGGCTCGACCAATTCGGACCTTCTCCGCGTGGTGCAGAGTTTTCTTTAGGCGGAGAGGATATTCCTGGGCGGGTTCCACGAGTCGAACGGCACCTCCGTGCGAGCGAACTGCCATCCCCTGCGACGAAAGCACATCCAGATCCGCGCGCGCCGTGACCGCGGAAATAGAAAACTTCTCCACCAGGTCCCCGACTGTGATCTGGCCCTTTTGTTGGATTAGGTCCGAAATCCTCCGGCGCCGCTGTTCCGCCAGCAGACGAGAGTCCTTGCCATTGCTGCGCATTAGTTCGATCCTCACGGGTTCGAGATGTGACGACGGCAGCCCACCGAAATGGCGGCTTGCACAGTTATACACTTGCGCCGGCCTCAGAGAAGAAAGAAAATGACATGCAAACGACAGCCTTGGGAAGTGCTTATAGATCTTGGGGTTTGCTCCATTTTTGGCAGAAACGAGGCGGCTTGCGATATTCTTACTGTTTCTTTTGGCTTTCTTTGTTTTCTAAGTTTCCATGCCGAATTTAGGAATTGCTGCTGTACTCGTTTCGAGTGCAGCTGAGCCCGGAGGTAAGTTTATCTCAGATTCAGACATCACGACGATCAAGCTGCAGGCTGCTTCAGGCCGCAGGCCGATCTCGAATTTGCGTTGGTGGATCGGCGGAATTCTGTTGGGGTCCACCATCATCAATTACCTCGATCGGCAGTCGCTCTCGTTGCTGGCCCCTTATCTAAAGATCGAATATCACTGGACCAACGCCGACTACGCGAACATCGTGATCGGTTTTCGCCTTGCTTACTCAATCGGGCAGACCGTGTTCGGCCGATTCATGGATCGCATCGGCACCCGGCGCGGATTGTCTCTCACCGTGGTCTTTTATTCCGTGGTCTCGGTGCTGACTTCGCTGGCCAGAGGATTCTATAGCTTTGCCGCGTTCCGCTTTTTGCTGGGCGCGGGCGAATCGGCAAACTGGCCTGCTGCGACCAAAGCGGTTTCGGAATGGTTTCCATCGCGCGAACGGGGATTGGCCACCGCACTGTTTGACAGCGGATCTTCGGTTGGCGGTGCGATCTCCTCCTGGCTCATCCTTTCGATTTACTTCCGTTGGGGCTGGCGACCTGCATTCGCGATCCCCGGAATGCTGGGTTTTATCTGGGTGCTCGCATGGAGATGGCTCTATCACCCGCCCGAGAACCATCCCCGCATCAGCGAGGCGGAAAAGCAGATGATTGTTGCGGATAAGCAAGAATCGCAATCGCCAAGAATGGACGGCAAGCCGCTAGGTTGGCGCGAGCTGTTAGGCTTACCGCAAACCTGGGGTGCAATCGTTGCCAAAGCTTTCACCGATCCCGTTTGGTTTTTCGTTACCGACTGGTTTCCCATTTATCTGGTGGCCAAAGGCATCGAACTGCGAAGCGGGCTGATCGCGATCTGGATTCCGTTCCTGGCTGCTGATCTCGGAAATTTTTCAGGTGGCTTCGTATCGGGCCACTTGATCAAGCTAGGCTGGTCTGTGGGGAGCGCCCGAAAAGCTGTAATTATCTTTGGAGGAGTGGGCGTGACTGTTCTCATGGCCACAGTGTTTACTAACAATCTCTACTGGCTCGCATTCCTTTTTGCGTTGGCCACATTCTCCTATGCGGCGTACTCCACCATGGCCAATGTGCTGCCGTCTGACCTTTTCCACAGCGAATCAGTGGCCAGCGTGAGTGGATTGAGCGGGACGGCGGCGGGTTTGGGAACGGTCGTGGCCTTCAAATTGATCGGGCACTTCTCCGACGCTCGCAGCGCCCTTGCCGGACACTCATTCGATCCTATCGTTATTGTGGCCGGGCTGGTTCCATTGGTGGGAATGATTTTGGTTTTGCTGCTGGTTCGCAACAATGAAGCCACAAAGCGCGGCCTGGCCCGACCGATTTGAAAAGAAATTCTGCCGCCGCACGGATCCAAGCCGCCGGCACTCGTCATTCGGTTGGGGTGCGAGCGGTCCCGAAGGCCTTTTGCACCAAGGTGTAGCGAGCAGCTCCCATGAGGCCGCAGTCATCGTTGAGAATAATCTTCACGGGCATGTCTTTGAGCAGCGTCTCCATCCGCCCTTTGTTCAGGAATGACTGCATGAACACAGGATCTTTCATCCTGCCAACGTTTCTGGCCGCGATACTGCCCCCGATGAAAATGCCGCCGGTTGTCATAAAATTCAAGGCACAGTTTCCAGTCTCAGCTCCGAATACACTAACGAAAATCGAGAGCGTCTGATCGCAGATTGCGGCTTTGCCCTCCAACGCGAGTTGCGCGATCAACGCCGGTACGTCTTTCACTCCTTTGATCTGTTCTCGCAACCACTCCGGTTCGTCCGCTTTCTGTGTATCGCGAAGAAACTCGTAAATGTTCTTGATACCCGGTCCAGAAAGGATTCGCTCACAACTGACGCGGCCGTATTTCTTCTGGAGGTAGGCCAGCAATTCCATCTGAATATCGCCTCTGGGAGCAAAGTCGGCGTGCCCGCCTTCACAGGCAAAAGGATGATGCCGGAAACCGTCCCAATAAAGTCCTGCCACGCCGAGGCCCGTTCGCGCGGAAATCACGGCGCGATTGCCCTCGGCGTCTTCTGATCCTTCACTCAGCGTGGTGAAATCTTTAGATTCGAGTGCGTCGATTCCATAAGCGTAGGCTTCCAGATCGTTGAGCAGGCCGACGGAATTTAGTTTGAGCTGTTTCGCGAGGTCGCGACGATCGATGACCCACGGGAGATTAGAAATCTTGCTTCGACCTGAGCGCACTGGTCCGGCCACCCCGAAGCATGCGCTATGAACGGGAATGCCTTCGGATCGTGTGAATTGCGCCAGAATTTCCGACAAGCCGCCATGTTCCTGGCTCATGTAAGTTTTTTCGACCACGCATTGCAGTCGATTGCCTTCGGTTTCGAACGCGGCGAGTCGAGTACGAGTCGCACCGATGTCACCCGCAAGAATCATGGCTCAATTGTCCTCCATCGCCGGTCATCGAGTTCCATCAATTGATCGGCCTCGCCAGGGCCCCAGCTGCCGGAAGCGTAATTCGGGAATTTGCGCGGGGGCAACGCCCTCCACACGTCCAGTACGGGATCAACCACGGTCCATCCGGCTTCGACCATATCCGCACGCTGGAATAGAGTGGCGTCGCCCATCATGCAGTCATAGAGCAGAACCTCGTAGCCCGTGTAGGCGTCGGCTCCGAAGTACTTGGAATATTCAAATCTCATATCCACCGAACCGACTCGCAGCAGCGGTCCTGGAATCTTGGCGCCAAAGCTGAGTGAAATTCCTTCCACCGGTTGGATCTGAATGACGAGCGTGTTCGTGTGTACCTTGTGGAGGGGAGCATTGCGGAACAACTCGAAAGGCATACGCTTAAACTGGATGGCAATTTCAGTATGACGCTTGGCCAGACGTTTTCCGGTCCGCAAATAGAAAGGCACACCCGCCCAGCGCCAATTGTCGATGCTAAGCTTGAGTGCCACGAACGTTTCGGTGCGCGATTCCGGAGCCACTCCAGGTTCTGAGCGGTAACGTGGAACTTTTTCCTCACCAAGCATTCCTTCGCCATACTGCCCGCGAACGCTTCGCTGCAACACATCTTCCGAGTTCAGAGGTTGCAGCGAATGCAGGACTTTGGCTTGTTCATTTCGTACCGCATCCGCATGAAACGACACAGGAGATTCCATTGCGGTCAGGCTGAGCAACTGCATCACGTGGTTGGGCACCATATCGCGCAAGGTTCCTGCATTATCGAAGTAAGCGCCCCGTCGCTCCACTCCAACCGTTTCCGCATTCGTGATCTGCACATGGTCGATGTAGCGCCGATTCCAGATCGGCTCGAAGATGGCATTGTCGAAACGGAAGACCATGATGTTTTGCACGGTCTCCTTGCCCAAGTAGTGATCGATGCGGTAAATCTGGTTTTCCTGCAGCACGCTCTTGATGTCGCGGTTCAACGCCTTCGCGGAATCCAGATCGTGTCCGAAAGGCTTCTCGATCACCACTCGGCGCCAGCGAGCATCCTCTTGCTTCAACAGGCTGGCCTTGCCTAAGTGCTGAACAATCGGCGCGAAGAACTTCGGCGCGGTCGCCAGGTAGAACAGATAATTACCCTGCGTGTGGCGCGCGACGTCGATTCCGGCAAGTCGTTCCCGAAGTTTCGCGAAGGTGTCCGAGTCGCCAAAATCACCACGCTCATAGAAGAGACGCTCGCCGAGCCATGCAAGATGATCAGCGTTGCCATTGCCCGTGGGCAGGAATTCACTGACCTGATGGCGAAATGCTTCCTCACTCAATTCATCTACCGACACGCCCATCACAGCGAAGTCGTCGGGCAGCAACTTCGCATTGACCAGATTAAACAGAGCTGGAACTAACTTCCGTTTGCTTAGATCACCAGCAGCCCCGAAAAGCACAAAGATGCAAGGATTCGCGACTTTGCCCGCGAACTCGATTTCCGGTTCCTGGTTGATTGGGCGGGTCGCCATAATCGATGCTCAGCGTGCGTTCTCCCCGGAATAATGGAGAGTCCAGCATTTTAGGCGAACTGGGCCTGATTTCCCACTCTGGGTCGGTTTATCGAGCGAGGTGCATGGCGACGATGGCTTGTTCTGGCCACCCGGACTCTTACTTGGGTTATGATCATGCGCGCGCGAACCTCTGTCCGATTCTACCTGCGATGCGGGGGCGGGGTTTATGAGCCCAAAGACTTTTCCACGAGACCATGGGGCGGCGGAGCGTAATGTCTTCAGATAAATCGACTCGCAGAGAGTTTCTGCTTACGACTTCCTCGGCGGCTTTGGGGGCGGCAGTACCGTTAACCGGCGCCCTACCGGCATCAGCCCTATCGAACACTTCTGCTTTGCCGGAGTCGGAAGGGTCTGGTTTCTCTCCGGAAGAACTTTTCCGAAGTGGCCCGCAGCGAACTTTCAGCGGCGATAGGGCCACTCAAGTCGCGATGCCATTGGGAGGGATCGGGGCTGGTTGCATCTGTCTGAACGGCTATGGCGGCTTGCAGGATTTCTCCATCTGGAATCGTCCAGCAACCAGCGCGCTGCCGGAGGGCTTCGCACCTTCCAAGGCTGCTTTTGCCGTTCTTCATATTAAGGGAGCCTCTCCCATCACCAAACTTGTGGAGGGACCGTTCCCGGTTCTGAAGATTTATGACCAGGGACTGCAGGGAGAGGGATATCGCCGCGGAGGGTTCGAAGGGTTCCCGCGCTTTGAAAAATGCGTTTTCCAAGGGGAGTATCCGTTCGGAGAGGCCAAGATCAGCGACTCGTCCGTTCCCTTGCAGGTGACGCTGACCGCCTGGAATCCTTTTATTCCGCTGGATGACAAGAACTCGGGGATCCCCTGCGCCATCCTGGAGTACACGCTTCATAACGCTTCATCGCGGACCGTTGAATACGAGTTCTCCTTTCATCTTTCTCATTTGGCGCCAGGATGCGGCGAGGATGAATCGAAAAGCCGCAATAGCGTAATTCCGGAGCGGGGCGTGTTCCTCGACAATCTGGAAAAGCCAAATGCGGAGGGCTATGGTAGCGCGTGCCTGATCGCTATTGGCAATAAGCCACGGATCAAAGGGATGTGGCTGCGCAGTCCGGGATGGGAATTTGATTCGCTGTCGGCACTGTGGCGCGAGGTCTCGACAGGAACATTCACGGCCAATCCCGGATCGAACGAGATCGATACCGGCGGCAGGAATGGTGGATCCGTTCTTCTCGCGGGCACTCTCGCGCCGGGAGTGTCCCGAACCTACCCCGTCGTGATTGCTTGGCACTTTCCCAATTGTTATTTGCAAGTTGGCGGCGCTGCTTCCGCAAGGGTGCCTGAAGCCGAAGGCGTTGCCGGGTGCCGCTCCGCTCCGGAAGGATCAACTTCGTCGTGGCGACCATTCTACGCTGCCATCTGGAACGACGCGCGCGATGTGGCTCTTTACGTCGACGAAAATTACGCCTCCTTGCGAGCGCGCACGATCGCGTTCAAGGAAGCGTTGTTCGCCTCTACCTTGCCACCCTATGTGCTGGATGCGATCTCCGCCAATCTGGCAATCCTCAAGTCTCCTACCGTGTTGCGCCTGGAAAATGGCGACCTGTGGGGGTGGGAGGGATGTTTTCCTGACGCTGGTTGCTGTCACGGTTCGTGCACGCATGTCTGGAATTATGCGCAGGCTTTTCCTCACCTTTATCCCAAGTTGGAGCGGACGCTGCGCGAACTTGAACTGAGCCGTTCGATGGATGAAAAGGGTCACGTCACCTTCCGCTCGGCGCTTCCTGAAGGCCCGGTCGATCACGGTTTCCACGCAGCCTCCGATGGGCAGCTGGGCGGAATCATGAAAGTGTTTCGCGACTGGCAGATTTCCGGAGATCTAGACTGGCTGCTGAAAATGTATCCGCTGGCCAAGCGCAGCCTGGACTACTGCATTCGCACCTGGGATCCGGACCACCGCGGAGCTCTGTTTGAGCCTCACCATAACACTTACGACATTGAATTCTGGGGGCCAGACGGCATGTGCACTAGCATCTATCTCGGTGCGCTCTCGGCGTTCAGTGAGATGGCGCGGGCGGTCGACCAACCGGAGGACGCGAAATTCTATGAAGAACTCGCCCAACGCTCTGCTCACTTTATGGATGGGCAACTCTTCAACGGAGAGTACTACCAGCAGAAGGTGCAGTACCTGGGCCTGCGAGACACATCACTCGCCACCTTGGTGGCGCGCGTCGATGATCACAGCAGCGAAATGCAGAAACTGCTGAAGCGCGAAGGTCCGAAATATCAGTTCGGAGAGGGCTGCATTTCTGACGGAGTCCTCGGCGCGTGGATGGCTCGCATCTACGGAATCGAAACTCCGCTCGCGCGCGAAAATGTCCGAACCACTCTGCAGGCTATCTTCAAGAATAATTTCAAGCTCGACCTTAGCCAGCATGCGAATGCGCAACGTCCCGGCTATGCCATGGGACATGAACCTGGCCTGCTTCTGTGTTCCTGGCCTCGTGGCGGAAAACCCACGCTACCCTTTGTTTATTCGGATGAAGTGTGGACCGGGATTGAATACCAGGTCGCCTCTCACCTCATCGCCGAAGGCTTTGTGAACGAAGGACTGAGCATTGTAAAAGCCATGCGCAGCCGCTATGACGGCAGGGTTCGCAATCCGTGGAATGAATATGAATGCGGTAATTATTATGCGCGGGCCATGGCCAGCTATGCGTTGCTCGGTGCGCTCGCGGGCTTTCGTTACTCCGCGGTGCACAGAACCCTCTGGTTCGGTCCGCAATTGCATTCTCTTCCGTTCAAGACATTTTTTTCAACAGCGTCCGGCTTCGGCACGATTGTGCTCGACCGCGGATCCTTCTCTATTCAAATGATTGAAGGTGAGCTGGCCCTAGAAAAGTTGGTGCTCACCGATTCGAAACAGATCAGGTCTTTGGATTGGAAGATCACCGTTCTCGAGGGTTCTGCCGCGATCAAAAACATCTGAATCGTTTCTACTCACGCGGGAAAGGAACTTCCCGCGGCGTTTTCTTCGCAACGTACTTTGTATGGCAACCTTATTCCTTCAGAAAATGAAAGCTCCCAGACACGATTTAACTTTTGCCAAATCAATGGTTCGAGGGCGATGCTCACGGAATTGCCTCACCTGGACCCGGACCGGTGCCAGCGCAGCACGGATATCAGAATGAATGGGCAACCGGGCATCCCTGACCGGTCCCCTCCTCCACTTCAAACGTCTCTGGCAAGTGCTGTCATGGCACGCTGCTCAGTGATTTCCTCCGAAGACAAAAGGCCACCCCGGAGGGGACCAACTGGATTCAGCAATCTTCATCAAATGCGTACCGTTGTCTTTTCCTTGAGCCGTGCCGCGGTGTTCGATCTCCGGTGGGTTTCGTGGTAGCATGCACCAAGTTGCTTTTCCTTTCGCGAGCGGATGGGGCGTAGCCTCTTGGGGACTGCTGGCATGGCTGGACACCCTACCAAAATTGGTAAATACGAAGTTGCCGGAGTGATTGGCCGGGGCGGTATGGGGGTCGTGTACAAAGCTGTCGACCCGCAGATCGGCCGCTTTGTTGCGATCAAGATGATTACCGCCGGATTTTCCGGCGATCAGGATCTCCTGAAGCGTTTTTATCGCGAGGCGCGTTCCACCGGCAGCCTGCAAAACCCCAACATTGTCACCGTTTTCGATCTGGGCGAACAGGACGGCAATCCGTACCTGGTCATGGAATATCTGGAAGGGACCAGCCTGGAATCGATCCTCTCCACGCACCGACCGTTGAGCCTGATAGCAAAACTAAGAATCATTCTCGACGTCTGCCACGGTCTGAGCTACGCGCACCAACGGGGCATCATTCATCGCGACATCAAACCCGCCAATATCATGGTGGCGAACGACGGCGCGGTGAAGATTGTCGATTTCGGAATTGCGCACATTGGCGACAAAGGCATGACGCGCACCGGGCAGGTGGTGGGCAGCCTCAGCTTTATGTCTCCGGAACAACTCGAGGGCAAGACCATCGACGCCCGGACCGATCTGTTTTCGACTGGAGTGCTTCTTTATGAACTGATTACCAACATTCTGCCTTTTGAGGGAGAGAGTACCGCTGCCACCCTCATGAAGATTATTCACGAACCCCCGCCGCCCCTGAAGAACTTTGTCGACAACTGTCCGCCGGAACTCGAAACCATCATCATGCGCGCCTTGGCGAAAAATCGGGACGAACGCTATACGTCGGCCGACGACTTCGCCCTTGATGTGGGCCAGCTGCTGGAACAGGTGAAGCAGGAAGCGGTGGTCGAACATTTGCAACAAGCCAAGGCACTTTTTGCCCAGGGAGAACTCTTAAAGGCGAAGGAGCAGCTGGTTCAGTTGCTCAAGCTCGACCTCCAAAATACCAAAGCGTCCCATCTTCTGCGTGAAGTACAGCAACGCCTCAAGGGCGCAGAATTAATGGGAAGAGTGCAGAAGCTGCGTCAGGAAGCGGAAGAAGCTTACGCGCAGCAACGTTTCGACGCCGCACTCAGCAACCTGGATCTTGCCCTCAAGATCGATAAAGACAATCCTACGTTGTTACAACTCCGGGAAGTAGTGGCACAAGCACACCTTCGCGCAGTCAAGCTACACCAGGCACTCAAGGCTGCCGAGCTGGCGCATCATCAAGGACAACTCGCCACGGCAAAACAGGCAGTGGAGGAGGCGCTCAGCCTGGCTCCCGATGATACCCGCGCCCAAGCTCTGAGTCGGGCTATAGGCGGAGACTGGGAGGCCTATTCAAGGCAAGTGCAGGTGGATAACCTTCTGCACGAAGCGCAAAAACAAATGCATTTGCGGAGATTTACCGCGGCAGTTGAAATTCTGCAGCAGGCAGCGGTCCTCGATCCCGAGGCGCCGCAAATCCGCGCATTGTTGGATTCCCTGGTCGAGAAGCGTGAACTGGCGCACCGCCCTACGGAAGTGGCAGGATTCGTGCGCGAGATCGAAGAGGCGCTGAATCGGGGTGACTACTTCGCAGCCGGCGAGATCGCAAACGCTGCCTTACAGCGTTTTCCAGGCGATCGCGGTCTTCTCGACTTGCTGGCTGCTGCCAACCAACAACGAGAGATAGCGGCAAGGCAGCAGTTCGTTGAAGATCAGTTGGTGGCAGCACGCGGGCTGCAAGCTGAGGGACGTATTCCCGAACTGGTTACGCTGTTGGAAGCCGCTGTAGCCAGGGTCGGAGACGAAGCGCGTCTGCGATCTCTGCTATTGTGGGTCCGCGAGAACCTGGAACGCAGTCCGGGAACGAGTTCCTGGCAAAAAGGCGCGGCGAGAGAGGAGCCGGTCTCGACCGCTGAACACGATTCGGCGACACAATTGTTCGCCGGGCCACGATCAGCCACTCCGCGCCGAACCGGTCCTCGAGCCGCGGAAATATTCAACGCACCTGGGCGCACCACCGGTAGGGATGCGGAACCCGCGCCTTCTCCGCTCGACGTACCTCAGGCGAGGACAGATGCGAAAACCGCGAGCCGTATGCTGATCTTCGTTGGAGTTGGCGCACTTGCGGTGGTGGCGATACTCACGGTGGCATGGTTCGTCACGCGCCAACCCGCAAAGACGGCGAGTCCTGCCACGATCCCGGTCGAGATCCTGACGACCCCTCAGGGAGCGACGGTCCGCGTCAAAGGCGGCAATCAGCAATGCGTCACCCCCCGATGTCGCTTGAATCTGGTGCCAGGAACCTACGAGGTCGAGGCGCAACTTTCCGGATACGAAAACGCCAGCCAGACCGTGACTGTAAATTCGGCGGGATCGAATTCCGTCGAGATATCGCTGAATCAATTGCCCACCCCTCCGAAAGAGGAAATTCCGCAGACGACAAATGCTGTGACTACGGCGCCTGTGGGCTCGCGACCGGCAACCCCGCAGATCAACCGAGCCGCCCCTCGAGCGGCTCCTCCGGCTTTGCCCGCGGAGCAAGCCTGGCAAAGAGCAAGAAATTCCCAGAGTATCGATGAAGTTAATGAATTTCTCCGGACTTATCCGATGGGGACGTTTCGCTCCCAGGCCGAAGACAAACTCGAAGATCTTTACTGGGCAAAGGATAATAGTGCCGACAATGCGGCAGATCTGCGCGACTACCTGCGGCGTTACCCCGCAGGGAAGTATGTGCAGGTGGCCAATTCACGACTTGCACGATCGGATTGGATGGCAATTGCAAACACGAAAGACCCATCTCAATTGGGAAATTATCTAAAGCTGTATCCCTCCGGCGAATACCACGAAAAGGCTTACAGCAAACTCGATGATCTGCTGTTCGAGCGCACGGGGCGAGGAGACGATGCGGGGAGTCTTCGTTCCTATCTGCAGACATTTCCGAACGGCAAGAATGCCGATCACGTCCGCCGGGAACTGGATCTACTCACGGCACCGAAGGAAACGGCGAATGCGAACCAGCCCAATCGGTCGAGTGAGTCAGCGCGGACCAACAATGCTCCGACCAGCACATCACCAGCTCCGTCGTCGACCGCTCCGGCTGGTACAACCACGACGCCCATGCCAACGATCGATGATAAAGCTGCAATTCTCGGCGTATTGGCGGCCTATGTCCGGTTCTACGAGAGTGAAGATTTACAAGGACTGCACACAATTTGGCCAACTATGACGACGCCACAAATTCAGGGCGTCGGCGAGTTCTTTAAGAACGCAAGCTCCGTGAAACTGACTTGCATTCCAGCCAGCCCGAAGATCGGCGGTAACGATGCCACACTGGAAATCAGGCAGGAGCTTACTTACGTTATGAACGGGACGTTCACGAAGCCCAGCCGGTCAAAAGTAAATTTAAAGCTAAAGAAAACATCCCAAGGAACCTGGTTCATAGATTCAATTCACTAAATCCCGAGGAGAACGACCGGATGCTTAAGACTTCGCTCCGCCTTTTCTTGCTAGTGTCGGTATTGCCGGCGGCGTCTGTGGCTCAAGTACACAGCCCTTGTCCGACGTCGCTGTCCACGACGAACAATCCGCCCAAAATAGCGCGGACGGCTGACTTGATCTGCATTGTCCCTCAGATCTATGGTCCCGCGGGTTTGGTCGGCCAGAACTTTGATGGCCCCCTCGTGTCGACCACGGGTCACTCCGTACACTTCCAGGCTGCTGCGGTAAACAATTTCGGCCCGATCAACTCTGAGATCGGCGTGCAACTCAGTCAGTTGCCACTTGCCTCGCCCGCTTCCGGATTCGTTTTTTCCTTCAACCCTTCATTGGGAGTGGTCGCGCGCTCCACGGAGAGCTTCGGCCCCATACTCACCGACCGAGCCGATACCATTGGGAAGCGGAAGTTGTTCCTCGGAGCCAGCTACCAGTTTTTCAACTTCGACAGTGCCGACGGTGTTAATTTGAGGAACTTTGGAGTTGTTCTAAACCATGAACCCGAGCCCACGGTTTGCGCGACCAGCCCGTCGACCCCGGGTTGCAGCACTACAGGAGCTCCGACCTACACGCATGATGTAGTTGCGACACAAAATAGTGTCGACCTTAAGGTGCACCAAATTACGATCGTAGCTACCTACGGTGTAACCGATCGACTCGATCTCTCCATTGCTGTTCCGTTCCTGGAAGTGCGAATGGGAATGTATTCGAGTGCGACCCTGTTTAATTTCGAACCCCCGCCAGTGAATCACGCTTTTTTCCCCGTACCTCCTTCGAGGAACGAAACCTACATCTCACCGACGAACGCGACCTTCTTCAATGGAAATTCCTCCCTGGGAATTGGAGATCTCGTGTTGCGCGGCAAATTCCTCGCCTGGAAAGGAGAGCATTCCTCTTTAGCCGTCGGGATGGACGCCCATCTTCCCACTGGCGACGCTAACAAGTTCCTCGGCGCCGGCACTTGGGGCATTCGGCCGTTTGCAACTTACACTCGCTCGGGCAGGATCTCGCCACATGCAACCATCGGAGTGCAGACCAACGGGGATTCCGTGCTTGCTGGAGACATCACGACCCAACCTGCGACGACCGGGCATCTGCCCGATATCATTACTTATTCTGCCGGCATTGATGCCGGGATTGTGCGCAGGCTGAGCCTTTCTGTGGATTTCCTGGGCCAGTCTTTGCTGGATGCAGCAAAGATCGCACCCACTACGTATAAAGATTTCGTGGGAGATGCGCATCCCAACATTACGACGTCGAAGGGAACTGTGAATCAGGACAGCATTGCCGGCGGATTCAAAGCGAATCTGGTAGGAGAGTTACTTTTCACCGCTAATGTTTTGTATCAGTTCAACCACGCCGGATTGCATTCGAAACCCATACCCTTGGCCGGCCTCTCCTACACTTTCTAGCGCGGTTTGTGAAGAACGCGCTGGTTTCTCGGAACCTAAAAGTATGGCCGCTGGGACCAACCCAGCGGCCGCGCGTTTTTTCCTGGTTTCTTTTCTCAGGGAACGCTTATGTACACAACCGCGGTGGCAGGGTTACCGTTTTCCGTTGCATTGGTGGTTGCAGTGAGCGTCAAAATGCAATTTAGGGTTGATTCGTCACAAAACGTCCCACCACCGACTGCAGCCTGGAAGGTCGCACTGGTAAGGCTAATACTCGTCAGTGTGCTTATATCGTGCTCTCCATCGTCGTTTGGTGATCCGGCGCAATCCCGAAAACTGCCGGTCTCGTGATCAATGAAACAGGCCAAAACCCACTGCACACCCAAATTCTGAGTGTCACCCACCAGTTGAGCATTAAAGATTTGTGTCCCTCCCAGCGCCACGTGCAGAGGTGATGACAGCGTGCCAGTGGGAGAGACGCTGACACCGAGTTGCGCAATAACCGTGACAGTCGCTGTGCCTGTGACGGTGTTGTCGACTTGAGAAGTGGCCGTGACCGTCACGGCAGCGGGATTGGGGACAGAGGCGGGCGCCGTGTACAGTCCGCTGCTATTAACCGTGCCGCACTGCGCTCCGGTGCACCCCGTGCCCGAAACGCTCCAGTTTACAGCTGAGTTTGACACTCCATTGATAGAGGCGGTAAATGGCTGTTGATTTCCCACGACTACCATGGCCTTTGGCGGGTCGACGGTGAGCACCGGCGTCAAGCTGATGGTTACGGTGGCAGAGTCCGACTTGGTTGGATCCGCTACCGAAATCGCGGTCACGATGATCTGAGGTTGAGTCGGGATACTGCCGGGAGCAGTATACAAGCCGCTTCCGTCGATTGTCCCCACCGTACTATTTCCCCCTGGGACGCCATTCACTTGCCACGTCACAACGGTATTCGTGGTGTTCACCACGGTTGCGGAGAATTGCTGAGTGTGATTCGTTTCCACCGACGTGTTGTGCGGATTGATCGTCACCGCGACCACGGGTGTAACCGCAACTGACGCTGATGCGGCAATGCTGGTATCGGCATCTGCCACCGCGGTAACTGTGAAAGCTGTCTGGCTCTGCACCGAGGGCGCGGTATATAGACCGGTGGAAGTAATGGTGCCGGTCGCTGAACTGCCGCCCTGGACCTGATTTACGTACCAAGTCACGTTCGTGTCCGCGGCATTCTGAACGGTTGCGCTAAATGCCGTCGTGCCTCCTGCCGGTAGCGTGGCAGAAGTTGGAGAGATCGTGGCCGTGATCGCGGGCTGCAGGATAACATTCTTTGGAGTGCCGCCGGCACAAGCAACCATCGCACCGACCAGAACGATAAGAAGACCCAAGCGCACGCAACTTAGGGAAGACACTGCTACCTCCTGGGCGGTCCGAGTGTATACCCCACAAGAAGAACTACCACGGCGGCCCCAATCGTGGTGAGCATTTTAGCAATCATGACCCGCTTGTCAAGGATTACGGGATTACGGGATTGGTCATCAAGGATGTCATTCAACCATCGATTTTGTCAGCGCTATAAGCCAATCGCTGATTGCCCACGGGTAGATCTCAGCTACCCCTGGCAAATGGCTGAGGGGCTGATGCATACCGATGGCAAGAGTTTCGCTCCACCTCCGTAATGGAGGTTGGATCACGAAGGGGCATGGGGATAAAGGCTTCAGCGACGGTTGGTATGCGCTGAATCCCAGTTCATGGACAAGAAGGGGGAGAAAGCGCCGACAGTGCATTCCCATCCAGGGTTCAAGGTGCTTCGTGTTTTCCGGGGGATGAAGGGCGAGTGGGGCACATTTACCGTCGGCTCGCTGTCGGCTGCACGACCGTCAGCAGGGCAGGCAATGGCAGGTTCGTCTCGCTGACAACTCAAACCGTGCCGGATCCAGGGTGGTTTGCTCAAGAGCCAGAGGCAACCGGGGTGACATCGGTCCAGCGCAGCGCGCGATGGCTCTCAAGCACTGCGTCGAGAATCCTCAGCTGGCGCAGTCCATCTACGAATTGCGGATACTCGGGGGCTGAGGTCGATGTGCGGATTGAAGTATAGAAGCGCCGAAAGACTTGCTTGAACGTATCGTCGTAGCCTTCACTGTGGCCGCCTGGAAGATCGGCGTATGTACGCGCCGCTGGTTTCAGAAGCGACGGATCCTTTATAAAAATCTGATTGCCGTCGTCCCGGTGACCGGACCATAGTTCATCAGGCCGCTCCTGGTCCCATGCCACGGATGATTTTGTGCCATAGATCTCAATGCTGAGTCGGTTCTTGCGCCCAGCCGACACTTGGCTCGCTGTGACGGAGCCGCGGGTTCGAGTTCCCATACGAAAAATCACAGCCCCGAAATCCTCAGTATCTACGGCGGTCTCGATATAGTCTTCTGGGCCCAGCAACTTGTTGGCAAAGGTCTCCACCGAATGTTTTGGCTGTTTGCGCGTTGCGTGGAAGGTTTGAAGATCGGCACACAGGTTGGTGACGCGCAATCCGGTCACGTGTTCGGCCATATCAAACCAGTGCGAGCCGATATCGGCCATACAACGAGAAGGGCCGCCGGCCTTGGTTTCCACGCGCCAGTTCCAGTCCGTGTCGTACAGCAGCCAGTCCTGCGAGTAGGTGCCCTGTACGACGAGGATTTCGCCGAGGTCGCCCGCCTCGCGCATGCGGCGCATTTGCTGCACCAAGGGGTAGTAGCGCAGGTTGTGACAAACGCAGTTACGCACGCCTTTCTTGGCGGCTAAAGAGACAAGTTCTTCGCCTTCCTCAACGGAGGTGGCCAGCGGCTTTTCGCAGAGCACGTGCTTGCCTGCCTCGATGGCTTCTTTCGCCATGGGAAAATGCTGCGCGTTCGGTGTGCATATGTGGACAGCGTCGATCTCGGGATCACGCAGAATCTCGCGATAATCAGTCGCAATCGCGGAGATCGAGAAGCCCGCCCCGAGCTGTCGCGCGGCCTCCACGTTTCGCCCTGCAATCGCCGCGGCTTCGACCGATTCCACCCGCCGCACGGCTTCAAGATGTACGCGGCCCATAAAGCCGGTGCCGAGGATAGCTGTTCTGACTGGTTTCATATTTTCTTTCCGTTTGCTTTGATGACTGCGCCTTAGGTCCACCACGCGGTTGCAGGTGGCTCACGAATAATGATGCCGTTAAGGAAGTTGGCGGCCTTGTTCAGCCCTTCTCCCGGGGACAGCAGACTGTCTTCATGCTCGATAGAAACGACGGAATCGTAGCCAAACATGCGCAGAGTAGAGAGAAGTTCGCCCCACCACTCGCTGCCATGCCCGTAACCGCAGGTGCGGAAGATCCAGCTGCGATTGCGCTCTTCGGTGTAGGGCTTGGTGTCGAGAACGCCCGCACGCACAAGATTCGGAGAATAAAGCTGTGTGTCTTTGGCATGAACGTGGAAGATTGCGCCTTCGAGGACGCGCACGGCGGCGATGGGATCGATCTGCTGCCAGAAGAGATGGCTGGGATCGAAGTTGCAGCCCACGTTGCTTCCTGCGATCGAGCGCAAGCGCAGCATGGTCTCGGGATTGTAGACGACAAACCCGGGGTGCATCTCGACTGCGATCTTTACGCCGTGGTCAGCAGCAAACTTTGCATGCTCGATCCAGTAAGGCGCGACCACATCGTTCCATTGCCAGTCGAGAACCTTGCGGTAGTCCGGAGGCCAGGGACAAGTGACCCAGTTGGGCGCCGTAGCATTCGGCGAGTCTCCGGGACATCCGGAAAAGTCGACCATCACGCGGACACCCAGTTTTTCAGCGAGCAGGATCGTTTTGCGGCTTACTTCGCGGAATTGCTGTGCCTGGGCTTTGTCGGGATGCAAGGGGTTGCCGTGACAGCTTAACGCGCTGATGTTGAAACCGCGATCGCTCAGCGCTTTTTTGAAGTCTGCCAATGCTGCGGCATTTTCAAGCATTGAGAGCTTGCAGTGGGCGTCGCTCACATAATTGCCGGTCCCAAGTTCGACGGTGTCAATATGAAGTCCCGCGATTTTCTTGAGGACCTCTGCCAACGGCAACTGCGACAACAGCGGGGTAAAGACTCCAACGCGCATACGATTTCTGTCTCCTCCAATCAAAGCGCTCATTCTATCGCAGCTGCCTTTATGTTACCTTTATGCTTCTGAAAGGGAGGTCGCTTGCGCCCAGCTCGAATCGCTCGGTTCCCCTTATTGTTATTGCCGATATTGGCAGTCTTCATGGCCGCTCGGAACGATCCAGCCGCGGATCCTTCGGGACTGCACGCGCAGGAAAAGCAAGTCCGTCCCAAGCACATTCTGGTGATCGGTCAGACCAAGGGATTCGAACACGATTCGGTCTCGGATGGCATGGCTGCCATCTACAACATGGGACACGAGAGCGGCCTTTGGGATGCCACCCTGCGTACGGATACCGAACTCATTACAAAGAAGGATCTCGGAAGGAATGCCAAGAATCTCGATCACTTCGACGCTTTGGTCTTTGTGAGCACAACCGGCGAGCTTGATCTGGACGACAGCCAGAAGAAGGATATGATGTCGTTCATTCAGGACGATGGAAAAGGATTTGTGGGCGTTCACGCCGCCCTCGACACCAATTACAAGTGGCCAGAATACAGCGCGATGATTGGTGGGTGGTTCGATCAGCACCCGTGGTCCACGTTCAACGCGCCGATCGTCAATGAAGACCCGACCTTCCCCGCCGTCCGTCACTTTCCAAAAGCATTTGTTAAGACCGACGAGATCTATCAGCCTAAGGATTGGTCTCGCGACAAGGTGAACGTCCTGCTCAGTCTTGACCCGACGAAGCTCGACTATGCAAACAACCCACGCATCCACCGAACAGATCACGATTTCGCCGTAGCGTGGGCCAAGATGTACGGCAAAGGCCACATCTTTTATTCAACACTTGGCCACACTCAAGAAGCCTGGAACGACCCTGACATCCGCAAGATGTATTTCGAAGCGATCAAATGGGTGCTGGGCATGACCGAAGGCAGCACGGCTTCGCATCCGCGGCCGTCCGGCGACGCGCACTAAAGATTGCCTTCGTCGCCCTATGTACGGGAGGTGGTAACTCTTACGATGAATCTTTTTCGCTCGGTCCCGCTGTGGAGTTTAAGGTTTGCGGCTCTATTTCTGCTAAGCCTCACAATTTCTCAGGCACAAACTGCATCCGCACAATCTGCGCAGAGCAAGAAGGGAGCTGCGCAAGCCAGCACGCCGGTGCTCAATAAATATCCGCCGGCAGTCGTCGACAGCGGAGCCTCCCTCTTCCAGCAGAATTGTGCTTTCTGTCACGGCAAGGATGCCAGCGGTGGAGAGAGCGGTCCCGATCTTACTCGATCAAAGCTGGTCAAGGACGATCGGGATGGCGACAAGATTGGCCCCGTTGTGCGGAATGGACGCCCTGAAAAGGGCATGCCACCGTTCAATTTTTCTGATTCACAGATCGCCGGGCTGACGGCGTTTATCCATACTCAACAGGCCGCCGCAACCAGCCGAAAGGGTGGCCGCAAAGGTGTGGATGTTGCGGACCTTCAAACTGGAAATGCGGATGCGGGCAAGCAATATTTCAATGGCGCGGGCGGATGTTCTAGCTGCCATTCGCCGAGCGGCGACCTGGCTGGGGTCGCGTCCCGCTATGAGGGACTCGAGCTCGAGGAGCAGATGCTGTATCCCAAAAACGCGAAGGCGAAAGTGACCGTGACACCTCCTTCGGGTGAGACGATCAAGGGCACTTTGGAGTATCTCGACGAGTTCACGATTGGACTCATTGATCCGACAGGTGTGTATCGATCGTGGCGCACGAGCGACGTGAAGTATCAAGTCGACCCGTCATTAAATGCTCACGTCGAACTGTTCAGCAAGTACACCGATCGCGACATCCACAATCTGATGGCTTATCTGCAGACTCTGCGCTAGTTGATTCGCTCCGTCTAAGCCTGTTGAGAGACTTCATCGATATGAAATTTGTGAAAACGATTGTTTTTCTTGCCGCGAGCGCGCTGGTCGGGATGCAGTCTTCTAGCCTGATGTGCGCCCAAGGTGTGACTGCACAGATACTTTTGCATCCTCCGGCGGACACTTGGCCCGGGTACCACGGAGACTATTCCGGCAGGCGGCATAGCGCACTCACTGAGATCACCCCGCAGAATGTGAAGAATCTGTCCCTTGCGTGGGCGTTTCAGACACGCCAGACCGCTGAAATCAAATCGTCGCCGCTGCTCGTGGATGGCATTTTGTACTTCACGGTTCCCGACAACATCTGGGCCGTTGATGCACGCTCCGGCCACGAGATCTGGCACTATACCTACCCGCCGAACAAGGGCTTGCACATCGGCCATCGCGGCGTGGGCATGTACAAGGGATATCTTTTCTTTTTGTCTCCCGACGCACACCTTGTATCACTCAACGCCAAAGATGGAAGCGTGCGCTGGAAAGTCACTGTGGCGGATCTCACCCAAGGTTATTGGACGACTATGGCGCCGCTCGTCGTCGGAAACCACGTTCTCGTCGGCGTTTCCGGAGATTTCGACAACTTGAGCGGCTTTATCCGGTCGATCGATCCGGAAACGGGCGCAACTCAGTGGCAGTGGGATTCGACTCCTCCCGTCGGAACTCCCCATCAAACGACTGGCGGCATGACGTGGATGACGGGAACGTATGACCCCGATCTAAATCTCGCCTACTGGGGAACCGGAAACCCGACACCTGTTCTGAACGGAACGACGCGACCGGGCGATGACCTCTACACCTGCACGATCGTCGCTCTGAATCCGGATACGGGCAAGCTGGTGTGGTCCTTCCAGGTTTCTCCGCACGATACGCATGACTGGGATGCCGTCGAGACCCCAGTGCTAGTCGACGCAGATTTCCGCGGCGAACCAAGGAAAATGCTGATGCAGACCTCGCGTAACGGATATTTCTTTGTGCTTGACCGCACGAACGGCAAGAACCTTTTGACTGCTCCTTTTGGACCGGTGAACTGGTCTCTGGGAGTCGATCAGCAGGGCCGTCCGATTCCCAATCCCGCCAAGGAACCGGCGCCCGATGGACGCCTGATTGCTCCCGACGAGGGCGGCATGACCAACTATCGTTCCCCCAGTTTCGACATCAAGAACGGATTGTTTATCGTCGATGCCCATCCAAGCTGGAGCATCTATTTTGCCAAGCCAGCGGATGGGGTTTACGGGTGGGCGGGCGCGGACTATGACGTCTGGGGTAAAGGTGTGATCGAGGCGATCGATTACCAGACCGGCAAAATCCGTTGGAGCCATTATCTCGGGCCCGAAGGATCGGGTGCTGGAGTGCTAACGACGGATTCAGGGCTGAGTTTCACTGGTGACGCTCTCGGTAACTTCCTGGCGCTCGATTCGAGCGACGGCAAAACCCTTTGGCACGCGGGCTCCGGCTCGCGCATTCAGAGTTCCCCGATCACGTACGAACTCGACGGTCGCCAATATGTGGTGACCAGCAGTGGCAGCGTACTTTTCGCGTGGACCCTCCCGCCAGCGAACTGAGTGGATGGCCGGGAACCGATGGCTAGTGGGGCTTCGCGGGAGCAGCAGTGTCAACCTGGACTACGGCCGGATTGTTCGTCTTGCCCATGTCGATCCACACTTGACCAAGCCTACCTTCGGAGTCCCCGGTGAGAATGGTACTTTTCTGTTGGACGCTACCATTACTGCCGGTGCGCACAATATCGATCGCTTCTTCCGTGACATGCAGGCCGTCGCTGGGATCGCCGGGATTTGGCCGTTCGATCTGCCGAATGTTCTGTTCGCCGGCGGTTGTCTTGCTAAGAACATTCGTCTCGCGTTGAACCAGATGGAGGTTTCCGTTGGCCGCCGTACCCGGAAGGTCGTTGGAATAGTTTTCTACAGTTTCACGTTTTTCGCCGGAGCCATTGTCGGTCTGGTGAGTAACCGTGCGCTCGACGGTTTGGAGCTTGCCGTTCGAGTCGGGGCGCAGCACACTCTCTTCCTTGCGAGTCTGGCCTCCTTGCTCAGTGCTGGTGCCTTCTCGCACTTCACTCAGCTGCCAGCCCCCGGTCCCATCGGAGAGCAGCGTGGACTTCTTAAATTCGATCGTGCCGGCGCCGCTCTTCTTCTGACTTTCTTCGATTTGCACCGCAGGAGCAAGGCCTCCATTGATGTCAGGAGTAAGCACGGTGGTTTTGGTTTCGAGCATGCCGGGACGTGTTTCCTTGGAATCCTGTAACTCCCGGCGCATCGCCTGCAGCTTGCCGTTACCGTCAGGACTAGAAATCGTACGATCCACCTTCTCTCCGCCACCGGGAAGGCTGTGCGACTCTTCGCGGCTCTCCTGAATCAGAATTCGTTCGCCATCCGGGCCTCTGCCGTACGTCCGCTCGATGTTGCGCACCGTGGTCGCGTCAACCTTAACCGTTTCTTTTTCCGTGTCTTGATAAGGCACGTAGCGCCCGTCCGGACCAATCGTCTCGACCGACCTTTTGTCGATGGCTCGACCATCGCCTTCGGAATGCCTTTCGCTCGTGCGGGTGGGGTTGATGGCTTCGCTCGGTCCCTGCTGCTGGCTGTTTGAAGTCCAGGAATCGTTTCCGGACCTATCCTGCGTCACGCAGATTTGGGGCAGGCCGAATACGACCGTGGCTGAGAGCAGGGCACAAGTTTTCAGGAATCGGCGAATCATACCTAGGATTTCCTTGTTACCTGTGCTCACTATATACCGTTCGCGATGCGCCGGAAAAACGAAGGGTGGCGAGTCTGGAAGACCGACCACTGGCGGGAAATTGTTTGACAGCCTGGTTTTCGCGCGTAGAGTTGGAGTTTTCCACAGCCCGCACAAGCCTATCCAAGCGTTGTAACCCATCGATCTTTCTGATTGGCCTAGCTTTGCGCCGTCCACCTCCCGCCGCCGCACGCCTATCGTTCAGCGTAGGTTTTCAGCGGAACCGGCAGGGGATGACGGTCCTTGCCGCCGTGAGCCAATGAAAAGCGATCCGGATCGGAGAACCGCGTCAGGGCGCCATGAACAACTTCGGCTACGAGTGCCAGCGGTTCTGAATCGTTTCATGACTCCACCTTAGATGTCGGGATCGAAAGATGTCGGGATCGAACGAACAGAGGCAAAATCGAAGCTACGGGGAGGGGGAAAACCGTTACTTGGTGTATTTGCCATTCTGGACTTCGTATTCCACGCGAAAAGGCTTCTGAGTCCTGCGGTTCTGCCAGCCTTCCTGCGCAATCACGTTATTCGCCTGCGCGAGTCGCTCGGAGGGAAGGGGATGGGAGCGAAAATAACCCTGCAAGCTTTGAATGGCGAGTTGCGAGAGTTCTTCCTCGGGGCTTCGGGCATGGATCACGTATTCGTCGTGCAGCTTGCCGAACTTTTCGAAGACACTGACTGCGCCATACGGCGAGTAATCAGTGAGGACGGCAAGGCGCATGCCTTCGCGGTCGGCTTCGAACTCTTCGTCTTTGTTATAACCGGCTTCCCAAACCTCGAGCGGGATGTGAAGGAGAGCGCCTACGATGCCGAGTTTCAGATTGCGCAATCGGGCTTCGATTTGCACGCGTTCGGCGCAGTGGTAGTGATCGATATGCTCGATCTCATGACCGAGGACGGCCGCGAGTTGATCCTCGCTGGTCATCAGGTCCAGCAGTCCTTCGCCGACGTAGACGGGGCCTCCGGGAAGAGAGAAGGCATTGATCATGGCGCGGTCGGCCAGAAGATGGAAGGAATACGGCAGACGGCGGTGAGCCTCGAGTGCCACGGAACCACCGACGCGACGCACATACTCTTCCAGAGCCTGCTGTTCTGGACTCAGCTTATCGGCGTTGCCGGAGTACTGCTCGGCGAGTTCTTTGCCGACGGCAATTTCCTCATCGTCTGACAGACGAGTCAATCGCATCGGGGCGCGAGTAAGATCGCGCTGCGCGTCGGCGGCCATGGCTACGACGGCATTGGCAGAGACGGGCGTTGGTTCGTGCCGGCGCTGGCTGAAATAAAGGCCGGCCACACCCGCGAACAAAACCCCAACGAAGGCAGCCACGCGTTTCATAGATATTGCCGAATTGCTTCCCGGTACTTGGTGTAAAGAAAACTGGCCAGCAATATCGCGCCCCCTACAATGATCAAAGTGATGTAGCGGTCGCGAGCCTCTAAGCCCCACATGTCAACTAGCAAAATCTTGGCAAAACAGACGAGCAGCAACAGAAGGCCGGTCAGGCGGTAGCTGCGTTCGTTGATGAGGAACGCGATGACAAGTATCGACAGGCCCTCGATTCCCCAGGAGACGGTTACCATTCCCGAGCGCATCTTGACCGCGAGCATCAACGTGAGCACAAGCACCGGTGCAAAAAACATGAATTGTTCCGGATGCCGCGCGAGACTTTCAATGCGCCCACCCGCGGGCCGTGCCCGGTAGCGATCGCGCCACCGGAATGCAAACGGCAGACAGGCCAGGAGCACGGCGATGGCGGAGCCCAGAACGAAGTATCTACCCGTCCAGTCTCGGCCAGTGAAATAGCTTGCGCCGAACAGATTGTGTATCACGCTACGGGTACAAGTGCACAAGGTGAGAAGCAGTCCCTGGTGCAGGAAGATCGGGCGATCCAGAAACAGGGACAGACCAAAAAGGGCAAAAACCACAATCCCCCAAGCGGTTACAAGCCACTCGTTGGCGAATTGGAAGTACAGCAGTGCAACCACTGTTCCCGTTCCGAGGTAGGCAAGGAGCATGTCAAAGTGCAGCCTCCGATCGTTGTTGGCAACTTGCTCGCCAGGACCCAACTGCGCGTAAGCAAAAAACAGGATGAGCGTAATGGGGAGCACGGTATACATGCGCGGGCCCCACAATTCGCCCGGGTCACCTGCCGTAAGATTTGCAAAGAAGATTCGACCGAAGGCGGCACCGAGCGCGACGTAAGCTTGGAATCGAAACTGCTTGGTCTTACGCCAGAGTCCGTATTCGAAAAGAACCAGGCCGAACACGGCCCACCCCTCGGCAACACTGAGCGGCTGCAGTTCATACCACATGAGCAGAGATACCAGCGCCGAAGCCGCCCATGAGTAAATGTGATGAAAATCGCGTTCTCGCAACGGTTCAGGCAATCGGACGATTCGGGATAGCGCATAGAATACGAACGCGACGATCGCCAGCGAGAGCAGCCGCACGCTTATGCCGTGCCAGGTTTCAGAGGCGTACAAATTTACGGTCACACTACGCAGCATCGTGAGCCCCGCGAGAGCATGGGCTTGCCAGCCGAGATCCTCGAGCTCGAATCGCCGATCGACGAGAGCGAGCAGAAGCGCAAAGACTGCCCACACTGCCGCAAGCCACCCGCCGGGAGCTTCATGCCATGCCAGCAAAGCCAGCAAGGCCGTGGCGGCGAAGGTATGCAGATAAGAAATCGCGCGCCGGGAGTCAGAGTTGGGAGCGAGAGCCTTGCGCGATAGGAAGTACAGGCCCGCGGCAACGATTGAAATTGTGACCAATCGCTGCGAAATCCCCGGCCAGAACGGCTGCTCGGTTTCCAGGTTAAATGTGTAAGCGCGCACGACCGAGCACACAGCCAACGCATTGGCCTGCCACGCCAATGGCTCATAGCCGATCTTACGCATGATCAAGGCAAGGACGATTGCGAACCCGAGCCACGAAACCGCAATCCACGGCGCAGGCACAGCTTCGTAGAGAACCCAGGCCATCACGAACGTTCCTACCCAGCTATAGAACAGTCGGCCGAAGTGAACGTGGGCGGGATCAGGAAGGCGGATACGACGGGCAATCCAATAAGCGCCAGCGACGACGGGCAATGCCCCAAAAGCATGAAGCGGGATATCATGCCAGCGGTGAACGCCGGCTTGATCAGCAGTCATTGCGGCAAGGACCGCCAAGCCACTCAGCACGTGTGCGTGAAACGCCAGCACGGGATATGCGATCCCCTGACCGGCTTCCAACAGAAGAACAGCGAATGCAATGGCTGCAAGCGGCTGCCAGAGTTCCGGGACTTCGTAATAAATCAGCGCCGTAAGGAGCCCCGTGCCGGCGATTGTGAACAGACCTTGAAAGGTGCGCTTGTCCTTGCCATCGCTTGCTGCCACAAATTTCGCTGTCAGGTAAAAAGCGGCGGCAAGGATCGGCAAGGTGACGAGTCGCGTCGTGATGTGAGAATTCGGCGGAACTTCACTGTGAAGGTTGACTACTGCCACCCGGTACAAACTCAACAGCCCGAGTCCGGCGTACTGCACTTGCAGGTGCAGGGACTTCAACCTTCGTGCCAAGGCCGCCAACGTCAGCATTATGCCCGCGAGCGCAAGGGCAGTCCAATCGCCGGAGCAGAGGGCCCAGGCAGCGGATGCGGCAGCGAAGCCTCCGATATAAGAGTGTGCGCAGAGCAGGGGTGCGTCCGGAGAGTCAGTGAAATAGGGCTTCCAGTGCAAGTCTATGAAGACTGCGTTGCAATAGAAAACCACCGCACACAGCCCGAAGATGGTTCCAGCAGCAGGGGCGAGATTCTCGCTGAGTTGCCGCGCCGTGACGAGCTGAGGAAAGTCAACGAAGGCGAGATGCAATCCAACCAGGAGTCCGATGCATAATCCCAACCGCCGGAAAACGACTTCAGCTACGGCGGCGCCTGCGGCCAGGAAAACTTCAGCACCGATCAGCCACAAGACGACGGGATTGTTGTCGGAACCTCGGAACGGCACAGCTGCAACCATGAGCGCCGTTCCGAGGACGCTCAGCACAACGAAGGCTTCGCGGCGCCGCCTGGTGATGGGCAGTTGTCCGAAGGAGAACTCCGCTGCGCCGATGATGAGAAGAGCCATGAACGCTAACTTCGGGTTGACCGACTGGAACTTCATCACACCGAGCAAGAGCAAGGTGTTGCACAGTGCTGCCGCAGTGGACACGTGCTCCGCAAAAAGAGTCTTCGGTCTGCGGACGACATAGGAGATTCGATAGGTGAGCCAATAGAACAAGAGAATCGCCGTGCTGGCGTGATAATCGGGAAAAGCGTGGCCTTGCGCTCCACCTGGCCCCAGCAGGCGGTAAAGCCAGTATGCGTGACTGAGATAGCTCGACAGAATGCCGAAGACTTCGAGTTCGAACCATCCCATTCTTATGACGATCGCAACCAGTCCGATGGCGAGGATCACGCCGGAGGAGAGACTGTACACATCATCGTTGCTGAGCGCGACGGTGCCATACGCCAGCAGAAATGCCAGACCGGTCACAAGCTGCGAGCGATAACGCAGAGTGTGTACGACCATGGCCAGCGCTACGGCCAGCATGACGATGAGATCGGCGCTCTCCGAACTCATCACGCGCATGGCCTGCACGTGATTCATGGCATAGCTCGTGAAAAACAGAAGAGCCCAACCGCCACCGATCAGAGTGTGACCAATAATCCGGTAGCGGTCGCTCTTTTCGAGGAAAACGCCGACACCGAGCAGCGCAAACGAGACCGCGTACGAAAGTCCAACCTTGCCCGCGGGGTTAAGTTGGCCGAGTTCATAAATACCAAAGAGCGCGACTCCAAACACTACGAGGACTATTCCGAGTTTATTGAGCCAGTTCGTGCCCAGGATTTCTTCCATCGCGAACACAGACTTCATGCGCTGCCGGGGAATTGCTTTGGCTGCGGAAGCCGGTAGGGAGCCAGAAGTTGATGCGCCAGAAGTTGATGCGCCAGAAGTTGATGCGGAAGAGCGGAGCGAAGCTGACGGTGGCCGAACGAAGCGGACCGTCGCTGCAGGCGACACCGGAGTTGGCGAGTGTGGCACGGTTGCGGCGTGCGCCGTCAGGTTAGGTGGCATTTCTCGCCGTGACAGGGGTGGCGGCGTCGCCGACGGAGGCTGCGCGGCTTCCCGTCTGTGCGCCGGTACCGCAGGCGTTGGTGCAGATGGCAGCCTGGTTTCGGTCGCGGTTATCGGGACCGGCGGCGCCGTGATCGGAGAGTGAACAGGCTTCTGTTCCGGCTGACTTACTGGTTCGACGAGATCGGCGTCGGGCTGCTCGCGCTGGATTCCTGGTGGCTGCAGTGGTACGCGCGTCGTGGCAACGGGAAAAGGCGCCTCTCGCGTTTCGGCGACAACTTCTAGCTTCTTCTCGATGGAAGATGTAACCGGCGTCGGAGTGACTGAATGAGGGATTGCGACATCCACCATTTTTCGGACCGACGCAACTGGCGCGGGCTCCTCCGCCACCTGTGCCACAACCGTGGTATGCATCCGAAGGGCCGTTTCTGTTGGTGAATGAGAGGCGATTGCAGACGTCTCAACCTGCCGCTTGAGTTCCTGGAGCTCGCGACGTAATCCATCGGCGACCTCCATGCTCAGCTCGGTGAGCTTGAGGAGTCGCTGCCGAAGTTCGCGCTGGCGCAAGAGAAGAAAAACGGTTGCGAACGGTGTGGCGAGGGCAAACAACGCGAACACTACGAGTATGAGCTCCAAGGCCGGCACACTCCGTATGTACGTGCTTTTGTACGCCTAAATGGTAGAACGAGCCGTCCATCCAGTCTCGCACATTATCTATGGCTGCATACTCGGAAGTAACTGTCGTTCTATCGCTGGAGACTAGATTCCTTAACTGCTTCATGACAAGATGTCCAGAACCCAAAGAATGGCGCGACTTAAACATTGCTTATGAGCCAAGGTGTCGTTACGCCCGAGGTTGGGGCCGCGAGAACGGAAATCGCCGAGCCTGCAAGAATTCCTGGTGCTTCCTCATGGCCGCGAGGATTCTGGTCATTAGTCATTACCCAATTCCAGGGTGCGTTCAACGAAAACGGGCTCAAGAACCTTGTCGTCTTTCTGATCCTGGGGATGGCCGTCGAGAAGTCCAACCGCGATCAACTCGTCCTGATCGTCGGCACCCTGTTTTCCGTCCCGTTTATTTTGTTCTCGATGACTGGCGGGTTTCTTGCGGATCGCTACAGCAAGCGCAGCGTAACCATTTGGACCAAGATCTTCGAGATCGCGGTTATGGCGCTAGCCATCGCGGGGCTGGCATGGCAAAACCTGCATCTCGAGATGGCTGCTGTTTTTCTGGCAAGCACTCAGGCGGCTCTCTTCGGTCCTTCCAAGTATGGCTTGCTGCCGGAATTGTTGCCCGAGGCCAGGCTCTCCTGGGGCAATGGCGTGCTCGAGCTCGGAACCTTTTTGGCCATCATCGCTGGAGGCGTTGCGGGCGCTTCTCTAGCTGACTTTTTCCAAGCACATCAGGGATGGTCGGGCCTCGTCTTCTTAATTCTGTCTTTCGTCGGACTTGTCTTTAGTTTCGGAATCACGAAAGTTCCCGCCGCTGATCCCACAAAGAAATTTCGAGCCAACCCGATTGGTGATCTCTGGGAACAGGGACGACTGATCCGCAAGGATCGAGTTCTCTGGCTCGCCGTTCTGGGCAACACCTATTTCTGGTTCCTGGGTGCTCTGCTAACCGCAAATATTGTCTTCTACGGCAGCGATGTGTTGCACATCAATTCGACGCGCACCGGCATTCTTCAAGCAGCGGTTGCGATTGGCATAGGACTCGGCAGCTTGACCGCAGGCTATCTTTCCGGCGGCAAGGTCGAATATGGATTGATTCCGCTCGGCTCGGTCGGCATGACGGTGTTCGGCATTCTACTGTCCGCCCATAGTATTTCGTTTGTTCACGTGTTGGCGTTGCTCACCGCGCTTGGCTTTTCAGCAGGATTCTTCGCTGTTCCGGTTAACGCGCTCATTCAACATCGGCCCGACCAGAAGGATAAAGGCGGAGTCATCGCGGCGGCGAACCTCCTCTCCTTTGTGGGCATTGGAGCCGCTGCTGGAATTTACTACTTCTTTCAGCACTACACGCACCTGAGCCCGCCGGCGATCTTTCTTTCGGCTTCGCTGATGACCGTTGGCGCGACAGCCTACGTCCTGTACTTGCTTCCGGACGCGTTGCTGCGGCTCTTGCTCTGGATCGCGACCCACACCCTGTATCGAATCCATCTGCAAGGGCGCGAGAATGTCCCGGGCAAGGGCGGAGCGCTGCTCGTCCCTAACCACGTTTCGATGGTCGACGCGGTTCTGCTGATTGCGTCCATTGATCGTCCGATTCGCTTCCTCATGTTCAAGGGTTCCTATGACCATCCGCTGGTGAAACCGTTTGCGAAGATCATGGGTGTGATTCCGATCTCGTCCCAGCTTCGTCCTCGCGAAATGATCCAGTCGTTGCGCGCCGCGACGCAGGCATTGAAAGACGGTGAGGTCGTATGCATCTTTCCCGAAGGCCAGATGACTCGGATCGGCCAAATGCTTCCGTTCCGCAGGGGTATGGAGCGAATCGTGAAAGGCGTGGACGTACCAATCATCCCGGTGAATTTGGGAGGCGTGTGGGGCTCGATTTTCAGCTTCGAACGGGGCAAGTTTCTATGGAAGCTTCCGCGACGGATTCCGTATCCAGTCACTGTAACGTTCGGCAAGCCGATGCTGTCGACGACTGGAGTGCAAGGAGTTCGGCAATCGGTCGAAGAACTCGGCGCCGAGGCTTATCAGTTCCGCAAACGCTACATGCGGACCTTGCATCGTTCCTTCGTGCAGACCGCGCGGCGTCACCCTCGTCGCTTCGCCATGGCCGACGGGCGCACGCCAAAACTCTCGTTTGGCGGAGCACTGACGCGCACCGTTTTCCTCGCGCGCCGTCTTCGCTCCGTCTGGCAAGACCAGAATATGGTTGGCATCTTGTTGCCGCCGTCAGTTCCGGGAGCGTTGATTAACCTCGCGGCTCTTCTGATGGGGAAGGTGCCGGTGAATCTGAACTACACGGCATCCAACGAAGTTCTGGCCTCGTGCGCCAAACAATGCGAACTGAAAACGGTGATTACGTCCCGCGCTTTTTTGGAGCGCGTTCACATTCAGCCGCCGGCGCAAGCCATCATGCTCGAGGACCTTGCCGATAAACCGCGAGTACTCGAACGTCTGATCGCCGCCCTCATTTCCTGGCTCATGCCCGTGCGACTTATCGAAAAGTCCGTTGGGGCAAGCCAGAAAGTCGGACTCGACGACATTGCTACCATCATCTTTTCCAGCGGTAGCACCGGCGATCCCAAGGGTGTCATTCTCACTCACTACAACGTGGCCTCCAATGTCGAGCAACTCAATCAGGTCTTCATGCTTGGGAGCCACGACAAGATTCTTGGGATTCTGCCGTTCTTTCATTCCTTCGGATTCACGGGTACGCTTTGTCTGCCTACGACGATCGGGATGGGCGTTGTCTTTCATCCCAGCCCGCTAGAATCCCGGGTCATCGGAGCGCTCGTCAGTCAATATAGCGTTACGTTTCTGCTGGCGACGCCAACGTTTCTGCAGGCATACATCCGACGCTGCGCACCCGAGGATTTCGGCAGCCTCCAATATGTGATGGCCGGGGCAGAGAAACTTCCCGAGCGCACTTCAATCGCCTTTGAAGACCGCTTCGGGATTCGCCCGCTGGAAGGCTATGGCTGCACCGAATGTTCGCCCGCAGTCACAGTGAACACACGCGATTTCCGCGCCGCGCAGTTCCGCCAGGTAGGTGCCAAGCGCGCCAGCATCGGCCATCCTCTGCCGGGGATCAGCGTGAGAATTGTGAACCCTGAAACCCTGGACCCGCTTCCCGTGGGCGATACGGGCTTGCTGTTGGTGCGCGGACCAAATGTCATGCAGGGCTACCTGAATCGTCCCGACAGAACTGCCGAGGTCTTGCGCGACGGCTGGTACAACACTGGCGACATCGCTGCGCTGGATGAAGATGGGTTCGTCCGCATCACCGATCGCATGAGCCGGTTCAGCAAGATTGGGGGAGAAATGGTGCCCCACATCAAGGTGGAAGACAAGCTGCACGAACTCACCGGTTCGAGCGAACAAACCTTCGCCGTCACAGCCGTTCCTGACGAAAGAAAAGGCGAACGCCTGATTGTGTTGCACACTCTAGCCGAAGATAAACTCGAAGACTGCCTCGGTCTGTTAGCCAAATCAGACCTGCCCGCGCTCTGGAAACCACGCCGCGATCAGTTTGTGCACGTACAATCGTTGCCTTATCTCGGTACCGGCAAACTCGACTTGCGCCGCTTGAAGGAAATCGCGACGGAAGCATCGGTATGACTGAACCGTCAGATACGGCCCTGGTTGTAATCGAGGCTCGATCCACACGAAGTGGACGGGATTTGGCGATTTCGCGTGTTTGTAGCAGCCGCGGACCTGGCGGTCTGGTTCTGGACCCAGTCCTTGATTGGTGCTCGAGGATTGGTGCTCGTGGTTTCCCAGCCGGCGCGATCGGAGATCAGCTGCACCCAGCCACGGGTTCTGCGAATTTCTATCTGCACCCGCACCCGTCCACGGCAAATCTGCTGCCGATTGTAAGTTCGGGAGTGATCGATCTGCTGGGGCTCTTTCTTTTGTTGCCATGGATATTCAAAAGGGCTGCTCGACCATTTCTTGGTTTGGTGATCGTGTTCGGCCTGCGACAAATCACGCAGGCACTCGTTTCACTGCCCGCCCCGCGGAAGGCCATCTGGTCACTATCCCGGATTTCCGTCTTTGCTGGTGTCCTATGGCGTTGCCAATGATTATTTCTTTTCGGGAATACGGCGATCGCAGTCTTGGCTGCGACGGACGTCGCTTGCCTGGGCCGACGCTGGCTCACCGGGCTGGCGGTGTTCGTCGTTGTCTTTGAGAGCCTGACCGTACTGGTCCTCAGAGCTCACTACACCATGGATGTTTTCACCGGGATGGTGACCGGGCTCTACGCGGCGCACCTCGCCAATCATATTTCGACATCGCCCAAGACAACCACGTCGGAGCTGCCGGCAGGTAACGTTACGATATTGCGGGTTCCCCCATTCGAAGCCAGGCGACATCCGGGCTGCCAGGTTCAAGTGCCCACCTCGTACTGGGGTTTTGGGCCATTCCCCCGACAATCGTCCCGCTGCGAAACCGGAACGAAAGCCACATTCGGGTCCCTCACGGGTGTTTATGAACTTCCTTAGGGACGACCCCTTGAGCCATACGGAACTAGGCAAGCTAGTTGGGCACTCCAACAACTCCAGCGGTAACAACGGCGAACACTTTGGTTACTTGCCCAGACGAATTCAGCGTCGTAGCTTAAGTCAACACTCTAGTAAGAGTTTAGCAAGCGCTCCCTCGGTACGGAGGAGCGCTCCGACTTGCTGGGGGAATACTTGAAAATGTCGATCACCCAAAAAAGATCCAACGGCTTCGGCAAGTCGATAACCTGCCAGGGCGCGGAGAGACATAGGTCCGGCGACGGATTTTCGTTGCTGGAACTGCTGATCACGGTCGCCATCGGCTTCACAGTGATAGGGTTCGCCGGGATCGCTCTGATCCCCGCTTTGCGACAACAGCACCTTACGGCCGCCTACAATGCGACCCTCACGACCCTACGGCGCGCCCATGATCAAGCAGCGGCCGACATGCGCGTTTATGTGGTGACTTTCGCGACGCCGGGAACGATCACCGTAACACAAAACACTCTGGGAGGCCCGCTGCTCGTGACCAGTGTGCTTCCGCCGGACGTTACTTTTCACATTGAACCCGGCGTGCCAACTTCTCCTGTCACTGCCCCAATCACTCCGGATGGGTTTGGGAGCGCTGCGAACCCCATCGATTTCGACCAAGGTGTGGCCGGAGGGAGCGTTACAGATATCTACTTTCAGCCTGATGGCACGGCTCAGGACATCAACGGAAACACCAACAATGGAGTGGTCTATCTCGGCCGCCCAGGAGACCTCTACAGTACGCGTGCGATCACCCTGTGGGGTGTGACGGGGCGACTGCGTGGGTGGAGATTGTACCTGCAATCCGGCCAACTAAAGTGGAATCAGCAATGACGAAAAATACAAACATGCAGCACATGAGACTCACACGGCACGAGGGATTCAGCCTCATCGAAGTCATGATCTCGATGGTCATCATGACGGTGGGGCTCGTCGCGATACTCGCTCTATTCGGTGTCGCACTGTCCGCTAGCCAGACTTCGCAGCAGGACATGATTGCCCGGCAAATGGCCTCGGAGTCCATGGAAAGTGTCTATACGGCTCGCAACACTTCCCAATTGTCGTTCACGCAGATTAATAACGTCTCGAACGGCGGCATCTTCGTGGATGGAGCGATAACTGTAAAGTGCGCCGGTCCAGACGGAATCCTAAACACGGCTGACGACGCCTCGTGTCTGACGTCTTCGGGAGCAGTTTGCCCAAACGGCGGCGCGAAATGCCTTACGGAAGCTGGCCCAGACGGCGTTCTCGGCACAGCAGACGACTACATTCTGTCTTTGAGCAGCTACACTCGTCAGGTCCTTGTCTCACAATTACTTGACACGAGTGGCAATCCGATCCCAACGTTGCGTGCCGTCACCATCACCATTCAATACCCGAGCGCTCAATCGAGGATCCCCAAGACCTATGCCATTACCGAATACGTTTCGAGCTACCACTAGAACAGACATCATGCGCCAGACGAACACAAGCCGCGGCTTCACACTGTTGGAGATGATGGTGTCCATGGCCCTCGGGCTTCTTGTCCTCGGAGGGGCAAGCCTCTTGTACAAGCAGTCGGTAGACACGACTTGGATGACTTCTCAAAAGTCGGAAATGCAACAGGATTTTCGTGCCGTATCGAACCTCCTGGAGAGAGATATAGGCATGGCTGGTTCCGGTAGCCTGGGACAGCAAGGGCTGGGCTCGAGCAGCGTCGCGTTGCCGGTGTCGGGCACGTCTGCGGTGTATCCTTGCAGCGCAACTACTTGCAACTACGTCAACGGGGCTCCCGTTGCCTATCCGAGCCAGTCCGGCGCCAACTATCTCTATTCTGTGATTCCAGGAAACAACCTGGGAATTACGGTCAATGGACAAACCACCGATATTTTAACCGTGACTTACACGGACGCTAATCTGGCGCTCAACTGCTATACGGTGACCTACAACAGCGCGACGTCCATCACTTTCACTCTGCCCACTGTATTACCCTCGACGTGCATTCTTCCGCAGGGACTGGTGGTGCCGCAGGCTCTAAACAACACAGTCGTTGGACTTCAGACTGGTGACATCATTCTGTTTAGCACCTCGGGTGCCGGCGCCGCGGCAGTAGGGGTTGTTACCGGCACTCCTACCACAGGTACAAACGGTTCCGGACAGACTTTTTATACAGTTCCGTTCGCACTTGGCGATCCCGGTCACATCAACCAGCCTGCTGTGTTAGTGGGAAGCCTTAAAGCGCTTGCCGGTCAAACCATAACCGCTGCCGTGCGCCTGTTGGTGATCACCTACTATCTCGATATTTCTCCCTCCGACGGTGTCACGCCGCGGCTGATGCGCGTTCAAAGTGGAAGGCCGCCCGCGCCGGTGGCAGAAAACGTCATGTATCTGAAGTTCAGCTACGACGTTTACAACGGTGGCGCCGTATCCGCCAATCAAAATTCCCTCCCCGTAAACACGACTCCCGGCATGATCACCAAGGTCAACATTACTCACATGACCATGCGCAGCCAGTTAAAGGGGGTGAAGGGATACCAAGGCTTGGATCTCCAAACCTCGATCACGCCGAGGAACCTTACATTCCAGCAGGAGTATCCGATTTCTGGATCCGCTTACTGAAATATGGTCACAGCGGCAAAAAAGAATAGGGTTACGAGGACGAGGAGACACACAATGCAAAGTCGCAAGTTCAGTTCACCTGGGTTCACGCTTATCGCGACCCTGCTGTTGCTTGTCCTGATGTCGGCGTTCGCTCTTGGCTTGCTCATGATGGTGAACACCGAGCAGCGAGCCGGTGGTTTTGACCTGAGTCACAACTACACCTACCATTCCACCGAAGGCGCCATGGAAAAGATGAGTTCTGACATGGGAAACCTGTTTAAGAACATTCAAGCGCCCACGGCATCCCAAATTTGCAATCTCAGCGGGAACCCTCCCACTTGGGACACTACGGTTTCTTACCCGGTCTATAACGTGGCGCCAGTATCGGGCTGCGCCGCTCCGCTGACGACAGTGTGGGGACCAGTCGCTGCCGGGACTGATCAGGGCCTGTATGCGCAGCTCATCCCGGTGACCATGAATGCCTCGGCGCAAAGAGGCTCAGGTGAAACGGTCAGCATGACGCGCACCGCGGAAATCGCCTTGATTCCAGTGTTTCAGTTCGGCGTCTTCTCCGATTCGGATCTTTTCTTTGGACGCAGTCCCAACCTCGGTTTCGCTGGACGTGTGCATACCAATGGCGATATCTATCTCGGCGTAGCCGACGCTTATAACCTTGTGTTCGGCGACAAGATCAGCGCGTTCGGCAACGTAATTCGCTACAACATGGATAACGGCGTTGTAGCCTTGGGCAACAACGACGGCGGCACTGTCATGATTCCAGCATCGGGCAACGGTTGTGCCGCGCAGATGGCGAACGTTGCGGGTGCGAATCCGAGCGCCACCTGCATCGACATTTCCACCACCCTTCTCGGCGCCAGCGCCGGCAGCGTCGTCCAAGGACACGGTTCGGCACAGAACGGATCATGGCAAAACGTTTCCCTGGGTACTTATAACGGATTCCTGATCGACGGCAATGGAACGCCTGGAAGTACCACAGGTGGGCCTAACGGCACCGGCGCTACCGATCTGACCCTGCCGTTCGTGCAAGGGTCCACTTCCGCGGTGCAAATCATTCGACGCCCGCCGACGGGCGAAGGCCTGACGTCCTTGCTGGGTTCATCGCGCTTGGCGAACGAAGCGCAGATCCGCGTGCTCCTGAGCGATACCCAGGCCGGCCTGCACCTCAACGACTGGAACGGAACGGCTGCGCAGGACGTTTATCTCTCCAGCCTGGCACCGGCTGGATTCCCAAGTACCGCGTTTTCTTCCGGGGGCATCCAGGTCAACGGTCAAGCCTACGTCTACTATTTTGGCGAAAGCTGGTGCGGCAGCATTCCCGCTACCATCGCGGGCGTTGCCAACTCGCTTCAGCAGTGCGCCAACGACAACAACTTCGTACTGCCGGCATCTTATGCCCAGACTGCATGGGGCTCGCTCGGCAGCACGACGACTGCCTATGGCGGAAAGGAATGGCCCGTCACCGGTGGTTGGCTGCTTGTGGAAGCCAAGTGGGCCAGCGACGGATTGTGGCACGGCGTGACTCAGGAGTGGCTGAAATTAGGCTTCGCCCGCGGCGTGCAAGTGCCTACAGCACCGGGAACTGCGGCGGCACAAGCCACCAACCAACTCGGCGCCACTGGCAGCAACTTCCTGACCGATCACAAGAACGCGATTCTCTATCTCCAGCAGACCGCAGACCGGGATGGTGACGGGCAAGTCACCGCTGCCAACGACGCGAAAGGCAACAATATTTTCGTGAGCAGCAACCAGGGAGCCAACTCGCAATACAACTGGTACCCCATCAACCTCTACGATGCGCGCGAAGGCGAAAACAACGACGCGAACGGCGCCTTTAACATCAACACGGGAACGCCCAACGGCATCATGAACGTCGTCGAGTTAGACGCCGGAAACCTGCGCAACTGGCTGCTCGGTGTTACCGGCACTACCGGAAACAAGGTTGACTACGTCTCGCAAAATGGCTACATCCTCTATTTCTCAGATCGTCGCGGTATGAACCTGGCAAGCGCTACTGCGGGAAATCAAGGCGAGTATGGATTCGAAGATACCGTGAACTACGCCAACCGCTCCAACGCCTTCGCGCCAGACAATCAACCGGACCCTGTCAATTACAACGGCGTCTCCCCTGAGGACGTGAACGGCAACGGCGTTTTGGACACTTACGGCGTCCAGTATGTAGGCGATGCCTTCGGTCCGCTGACCACCGCCGATACCGACACAGCCAATCCGCGTACGCCCTACGCCCCTGGTCATCGAGTTTCCACATTCACCATTGGCCGCGCCAACCGCGTTACAGGCGCACGCCACGTGCTAACCCTGGTCGACGGCTCATTGGGCAACCTGCCTACGATGCCGGTCGGCAACGCGACCAACCACTGCGCTCCGACTGCAGCCTCCCCCACGGCTTGCGGAGGATTCACTGTCGCTTCGGAAAACCCCGTCTATGTTCAGGGGAACTACAACTCCAACTGCCCGGCTGCGGGCGGTGGTGTTCCTTGCACCCCGGGCAACGCGAATTATGACCCCACTTGGACCAATGCTGCTGCCGTCGAGCCAATTCACTCGGCAGCCTCGATCATTGCAGATGCGGTGACGCTCTTATCGAACAACTGGCAGGATGCCGGAACCGCGACTTCGGCAACCAGCGGTAGCTTGGCGAATCCGGTAAATCCGAATAACAGCCAAACGACTCCCGCGCAGACCCCGAACCGGGTCGCAGTCACCAGCTACTATCGAGTAGCGATCGCTGCTGGAAAGACCATTGCCTTCAACAACACCATCCAAAGCCCAGAGTTTTCCTTTGGTTCGGACGGTGGCGTCCACAACTTCCTCCGCTTCATCGAGGATTGGGGTGGCTTGACCGGTACTCAACAGCAACTGTATTACAAGGGGTCGATCGTTAGCCTGTACTGGAATGCATATGCGACCGGCTCTTTCAAGTGCTGCAACTTGGTCTATAACCCGCCGGATCGGCAATATACCTTTGACTCGTTGTTCTCTTTGCCTCAAAACCTGCCACCAGGAACACCGATGTTCCGGAACGTGGACAACCTCAGCTACCGTCAGAATCAGATCGCGCGTACGAACTAACAATCTACGCCCTGATGAACCAGATCAATCTGCCCCGGTTCCGTTCTGCGGACCGGGGTTTTGTCGTTCTATTCTAATTCCTGAGTGGCGAGAACTCCGCGATACCGGTCCCGGCACTTGTACTCCCAGGTTGCGATACTGCCCTGCGGATCTCCAGAACCAGAGCGGCGCCCTCTGGCCAGCGGCCGTCCATGTAATTGAATGGCGCGAAAACACGTTTAGTGCTTCTGCGGATAACCGCGTTCGAACGTGCTCGTGCTAGAGTTGGGGAGCTCTCACTGCAAAGCGCTCTTAGCCACACGCCCTTTTTCTCCGAACGAACCAGTTCCGTGCCATAGCAGATTGCCGCAAGGGTGGGGGTTTGGCGACCGGTAAAGGGCCGCTCACGTTTCGCGAGTGATTTTCATTGGCGGAGACGCGCGTTCTGTGCGACGCAATAATTCTGCGGGGGTGATCGATGTGGAGATTCATGGTGGAAATTTCCGTCTGCTCCATTGGGTTCCTGTCTATCGCCGCCTCCGCTGCGGATTTCAAAGACATTCCATATACCGACGTTGAAGGGCAGCAACTCTTGTTGGACGCCCACATTCCGGACGGAGTGGGGCCATTCCCAACCGCCATTCTGGTGCATGGGGGAGGATGGGTGGCGGGGGATAAGCAACAATACATTACATTTATCTTCCAACCATTATCGGAGGCTGGGTTCGCATGGTTCAGCGTCAACTATCGCCTTGCACCGCAATACAAGTTTCCTGCCGACGCCGACGACGTTGAGGCGGCAATCCGTTTCGTCAAGGCCAATGCCGTGAAGTACAAAGTGGATCCGCGACGGATCGCCCTGATTGGCGAATCTGCCGGGGGCCACCTTGTTTCTTACGTCGGAGCGCGAAATAGGGCTCAAACCCGGGTGGCCGCCGTAGTATCGATGTATGGTATTCACGATTTCATCTCAGCTTGCGTTGCATGGAAACCTGTGCCCACAGAAGTGATGCAGTTATTTGGCATCTCAGAACTAGATGCAGATGCGGCTCCCGTTCTGGTGAAAGCTTCGCCTGTTTCTTATGTCAAACGCGATATGCCGCCATTCCTGCTCATGCACGGATCGAAAGATGAAGATGTACCTTACGCGCAATCCGTCGAGATGTGCCGCAAGATGAAGCAAGCCGGAGCTCATTGCGACCTGATCACCATTGAGGGCGCTCCGCACGGGATGGATCACTGGGAACCGGTTCCCGAGTTTCTTTGGTACAAGAAAGCTCTGGTGGACTGGCTCAAGAAAACACTGCATTGACGCTTTCGTCAAACCCATCGGAGATGGAACATCGTCGTTGCCCGGGGTGAGCTATTGCGGCAACCCGTTCGATGCAACATCAACCCTGAGATTCACTGATCCGACCTTCTTGCCATTACTCTCGGCAGTCCAACTGAGGGTCTGCCAAGTTCCTTTCTGCGAATCAGCTGGAGCGATTTTGAGTTGGATGGCATAGGCATCACGGGATCCCACCGTATACGAGGTAGCATCGGGTTTCTCGCTCCAGCCGGCCGGAAGACTCGAGCGCAGTGTGACTTTCTGCGGGTTATCTGTGTCATTGCGAATGATCAGGGGAACCCAGAGCCAATCACCAGAAGCGACTTGTGCTTCCGGCGAATAGAGACCTGCAAGTTGCTCGATGTCGTGGGCTCGCCAGAAAGCACGATAGAAAGCCCACGGTCCACCAAGTTCCAGAGTCAGCCCTGGCGGCGGTGCTTCGTAGCCGCGCGCCCGCGCGTAGGCGATCGGCGCACTTCTTATTCCCTCGAAGATATCGCTCGTGGCGGAGCCGCCCACCAAAGACTTTCCGAAGATTAGCCGAACTGGCATCTCGGAAAATTCCTTCAATTGAGCCTGGTTGAAGTCGTTCTGCGTCTTATAAGCAGACCACGCTTCCGCCGCGACACGGGAATAGGGCAGTTGGCGAGACGGAGAAACGTCGATTGTCCGGTATTCCGGGCCCTTTCCCTGAAAGAAATCGAAGTGCGTCGTATCGGAAAAATAGTAAATCTTCTTCGGTTGCCAGGGGCGAAGCCCCTCTCCGTAGTTGTTGATACTGAGGTGATCTCTCGGGGCCTCAACCTGCTCGGGGAAAGCGAGCGGATTGGCCGCCAAGTCGAAAGCTTCAGTGGCGAGAACTCCAGCGGCCTGATGGTCTTCGTGGTTTTCGCCGACCACATAATTTGGCATCCACGTGAGCATGATCTCGGGGCGGGTAATCCGGACCAGACGAACGATCTCGTCCAGCGAATTGCCGTGTCCCCATTGCTCGAGCGAGTGCAGCACGTCGGCGCCAGGTGTATCCGAACCGTGTAGAAACCAGGCATTCGTTATGCCATACGACGCCAGAGAGTGTCGGGCTTCCATCTCACGAATATCTGCCAGTGCGCTGGCCTGCTCTTGACCTGCAGCATTGCCTCCCGAGTTTCCGCGTGTCAGGTACACCACAGCGACACGCTTGTGCTTTTCCTCGATGAGCTTCGCGACGTAAGCGGCAACTTCAATGTCATCGTCCGGGTGTCCGACCACCTCCAGGATGTCGACCTTATAGCGGCCGTCCGGCTCAGGATTGGGCGCTGCTTCCGATTGGGAATGGGCAATACCGGTTGCTAACAAAATTGCGAGAACAACAGACACTTGTACTCTCATGTTTTCGATCAGTCCTCTCACCGAGTTATGAACTGAAAAGCTTGGGCGAGTTGGCCGGATCGTTGCACGACTCTCGTATTATCAGAAGTGCAAATGCAGGCCAAATTGCATCTGGCGCATTGCGGCCGCTGCCGTAATCTGCCCCGCCCCGGAGACATCGACGGTGCCATTCGGATTCGCCAGGTTCACGTGATTGAGCGCGTTGAAGTTCTCCCATTTAAATTCCAGCGTCTTAGCTTCCGCGATTTTGAAGATCTTTCCCAACGAAAGGTCCAGATTGGCGAGTCGAGGGCCACGTAGTGCGTTGTGATGGACATATCCATTCCGTCCGGGGTCCGGGGGATGCGTAAATGCGTTGGGATTGAACCAGAGGTTCGCGTCGGGATGCGGTACGCCGGGATTGCCAATCTGGTCTGCTCGCACCGAGTTCAAATCGGAGAAGACCAGATTCTGCGAGACCGTGGGTGTGAACGGCAGTCCGGATTCAAGCGTGCTAACCCCGCTGAAGTCCCAACCTCCCAGCGCCAGATCCGCAACACGACTGCTGGATCCACCAAAACGGCGCCCGCGCCCGAACGGCAGTTCCCACACGTGGCCAACCGTCAAAGTGTGAGTGCGATCGTAATTGGCTGGCCCGTGGTCCTGCCACCAATTCAAGTTATTGGAGAAAGGCCCGCCGGTCTCACTATTGGCCATCGCCTTTCCATAGGTGTAAGTGACGAGGAAATCCAAACCGTGACTGGCCCGCTTCTGTACCTTAATCTGCATCGCGTGATAGCTGGAATTGTCGCAGTTGCAGGTCTCGTAGATTCCCTGGGTCAATCCAAATTTCTGGAAATAATACCGACGCAGATTTAAATTATCGCAAGTTCCGTCAGCGACACAGTTGGGATCCAGAGCAGCCTGGTTTACGTTCGGATTGACGAATAGATGTCTCCCCACGTTCCCGACATAACCGACTTCCGCTGTCAACGTCGAACTGACCTGTCGCTGCACGGTGAGGTTCCATGAGTCGGCGAGCGGAATACGGTAGGCGCTTGGCGGATTGAAGAAGTAATAGACGTTCAAACCGTCTGGCAATGGGTAGCGTCCGTTCGTTCCCACCGGCGGAGTAGGCGCTGCAGGTGGGCCTGTGAGCAAATTGAACACTGGCAAGTACGGATTGCTCTGGCTGTTCTGCTGGGGCAGGGTAATCGGCGGATCATAGTCGGGGGCCTGGCCGAATACGGCGCCAAGGCCAGCCGGAGTAAAACTTCGCCCGTACCCTGCGCGTACGACCGTGCGTTCCTGCAGTTGGTATGCGATTCCCAGCCGAGGAGCGAATCCGAGGTTGTAGGCTTTTACTCCCATGTTCGAGGGCACTGATCCAACTCCCGCGACGAGTACCTCACCAGTGTTCGGATCGAAACTACCAGCACCACCGCGGCTGGCTGCGGTCTGTGGCAGGTAATTCTCGTAGCGCAATCCGTAGTTCAGTGTCAGTTTTCGTGAGACACGCCAGGAATCTTGCCCATAGAAAAACAGGCGCGTTTGCCGCAAGCCGGGGTGATAGCCGAGCCCAGTGACGTAGCGCGCGAAACTGCTCGAATCACCGAGAAGAAAAGAGCCCAGGGCCGCACCCGTCGTGACCCCAGCGCCGGAGGCCAGCAAATCGATGTCCGACCTGCCGGTCTCGCTGTTATTAAAACTGATTTCGCCGGATCGATGCGAGTCGCTGGGAATGCGCTGCTGCTGCGCCCGCCGGAGATCTGCACCCCATCCGAACGTGTGATTACCGCTGGTTTTTGTCCAGTTGTTTACCCATTGAAAGTGGTTCTCTGTTTCTTTCAACGGACAATTGCACTGATTAACTGCCAATGCATAACCAAAGTTAAATCCGCCATTGCCATTGATGTAGAACGCTGGCATCCCGCTCGTTTCCGTAGTGCCCATATTGAGGCCCGGAAACCCCGCATCTGTTGCCGGACTTGTGCCAACGCCGTTCGGCTGCACTCGAATGCGATAACGGTAGAAGCCAAAGCGGACATCCGTGATAAGGCTGGTGCTGAGCGTGTACGCGCTCCCGAGCGCCAGACTTTGGTTCCGATCGAGAGAACTGCCTGCGAAATTGATTCCGTTCAAGGCTGGACCGCCAGCTTCAGCGCCGTAGGCGCCGGGCGCGGAGAGATCGAAGTCAGCGATCGTGTAGCGTCCAAAGAAGTGCAGTTTGTCGGAAAAGTTATAGTCGACCCTGCCATCCACCTGATCGCTGTCGAACTTCTCGCTTCCGCTGGCGATGTAGTTGTTGGCGATCGATCCGGCATTTGTGTTGGGCAACGGAATAAATTTCAAGATATTCGTCACCGCAGCGGGAACGGCGATAACGTTGACTTGCCCATTCGTCGATACAGCTTTCGCAGTGGTCGTGTCGGGCCCGCTCGCGGTATTTGCGTCTGTGCTCGGGTCAAACACCATGCCGGCCCGTGCTGGCACAGAGGCACCTTCCGTCGTAGTCACAAGTTCGGGACTGGAGCAGCCTGTGGGCGACGTCGATCCGTCGCTGCAGATGAAATCTCCCAGCAGTCCGGTCAAATCGCCGCTGCGTTCCGCTGCATCGGGAACCGTAGCGATCGTCGAGGCAGCGCGACGCCGGCGAGTGCCTTGGTAGTCAGCGAAAAAGAAGACTTTTCCTTTTTTTATGGGACCGCCCATGGAACCTCCAAACTGATTCCACCGAAGCGGCAGATTCAAGGAGGAAAATCGGTCCTTCGCGTTGAATGTGTCATTGCGGAGATATTCAAACAGCGATCCGTGGAAACTGTTCGTACCGGATTTTGTTGTGCCTTGCAGCAGTGCGCCTGCTACCGATCCAAATTGCGCGTCGTAATTGCTGGTTGTAATTTTGAACTCCTGCAGAGAATCTATGTTGGGATTCACCACTGCAATCCCGAGGATCGCGCTGTTATTTTCCGTCCCATCTAGCAGGAAGCCATTCGAGGTGAATTGTTGGCCGTTTACATCGATCTGATAACCACCCTGCGGGTTCTCGGCGGCTGCGTGAGTCCAGTCATTGATCTGCGTTCCCGGTGTGACCAGCAGCATCTGCGTCACGTTGCGGTTCAGGATTGGCAGGTTGCCGAGTTCCTCCGTCGTGAGCGTGGTACTGACATCCGCTCGATCTACTTTCAACAGCGCGGTTTCGTCTGTGACTGTGACCTGCGTGGATTGCCCTTGCACGCCCAAACGCGCATCGACGCGCGTGGAAGAATCGATTTGAACATCGGCAACCGACTCGAACGCACTGAATCCAGAAGCGCTGATATTCACTTTGTAGCGACCTGCCAACAGGTGAGTCTGCTCGTAGAGGCCACTTTCGTTGGTTGTCGTTTTGTAGTTAATGCCGCGGTCGAGGTCCGTAATGGTGACCGTCGCATGTTCCACCGCGGCGCCGCTAGCATCGTTCACGGTTCCGATGATGTTACCGGAGACCGCTTGCCCGGCTGAAATGTCGCAGAAAACGAAGAATGAAACGATCGCGAGAACCAAGTGCAGGGAAATTGGTCGCATTGTGATCCCCCTATGGGCTCAAAATGTTCGATTGAGTGAACCCGCGAGAAAAATTTGCGAGAATTGTTGCTCGGATTAAGCAAATCGTCAAGTAAAGTTGCGGATGCCGGGCGGATACCGCAACAATTTGGCGATTTAGTGGCTCGTTTGGCTCGGCAGCGCAAACGCCATGTAAACCCCACCCGACCCAGATTTCAAGTCCTTGCCCCCGCCTGCCGCGATCACAATGTACTGGCGTCCCTTTATCGAATAGGTGATCGGCGAAGCGTTGCCGGAAAACGGAAGAGTGGTTTCCCAGAGGAGTTTTCCGGTCGCCTTGTCAAATGCACGGAACTTCTTGTCAAAGTTTGTCGCACCAATGAAAAGTAAGCCTCCAGCCGTAACGACCGGTCCTCCATAATTTTCTGATCCAGTGTCTTTCATTCCTTTAGCCACAAGCTCAGGATATTCGCCCAGGGGAATCTTCCACTTGTAGACCCCGCTGGCGAGGTCAATCGCGTTGAGCGTGCCCCAGGGCGGACCGATGGCGGGATAGCCTTCGGGATCAAGGAACCTGCGGTAGCCTGTCAGTCGGTATTTCATTCCGGGTGGCAGCGGCTCAGCGTTGGTTAGTTCCTGGTTCTCGCCGGTTAGAAGGAAATTCACGAGAGCATTCAGCTGATCTTCATCGAGGTTCGGAAATCCCGGCATTCTACCTTTGCCTTTGCGCACGGTGCTGGCGACGTCGACCGGGCTCAAACGATCGCCGACTCCGTGCAGAGATGGAATGTCGGGCGGAGAGCCGACCATTTTGTCGCCATGGCAAACGCTGCATTGGCTCATATAAATGGCGCGAGCGCCACGTTCGCCGGAGTCTTCGTAGAGAGCTGCCGCCCAAGCCATCTCATTCGAGTTGATGTATATGATTCCTGACTCTGGATCCACGGCTGGCCCGCCCCACTCAGCTCCTCCGTCAAATCCCGGAAATACCAATGTTTCCGCCCCGACGCTGAAAGGGACGAATTGGCCTTCATTGCGGATCTTCCGAAAGTGGTCTACCGCCCACTGGTGCATCTCGGGAGTGCGGTTCGTAAGCTCGCTTTCATGGATGGTTTGCCGCGCATAGGGAGGAGGAGTGACGGGAAGACATTGCTCAGGGGCAGCCACTTCGCCAGCTATTGTGCTCGCTGGATATTTTCGGCATTCGATTGGGTTGAGGGGCTTGCCGGTAGTGCGATCGAAAAGATACACGAATCCCTGCTTGCTGGTTTGCGCTATGGCCTCAACCTCTTTGCCATCGCGTTGCAAGGTGAACAGAACTGGCGCAGAAGGAAAATCACGATCCCAAAGATCATGTTTGACACCCTGAAAGTGCCAAATCCTCCTTCCGGTTTCAGCATCCAGGGCGATAAGACTATTCGCGAACAGATCATCGCCGAGTCGATCCGCACCATAGAAATCAAATGCCGCTGAGCCCGTTGGCACATAGAGCATGCCGCGTTTCGCATCAAATGCCATTCCGGCCCAGTTATTCGCGGCTCCGCTCTGTTGCCATGCATTCTTGGGCCAGGTGTCATAGCCAAATTCGCCGGGATGCGGGATGGTATGAAATGACCAGCGCAACTGCCCAGTTCGCACATCGTAGGCTCGCACGTCACCGGGCGGAGCTGGTAGGGTTTCCGGGTTTCGCCCTCCCACGATGAACAGATCTTTGTAAACAACCGGCGGACTGGTCAGCGCGATTGATTGCCTCCGGGGTTCGCGTCCCAGTCCTTCCTGCAAATCGATCCTGCCATCTTGGCCAAAAGTCGGGACTGCCTTTCCGGTAGTGGCGTCGAGTTCATAAACGAAGTTCATTACGCCCGCGAGGACTCGTTTGTCGGTACCGTTCGACCAATAGGCCAGGCCGCGGTCTGGCTGGGAGCCCTTAATTTGGGGGTCGAACTTCCACAGAAGCGTCCCCGTCGCAGCGTCCAGGGCGAAGATTTTCTGCGTGGGTGTGAGACCGTACAGCACTCCTTTCACCACGATCGGGCTGGTCTGGAGACCGCCAAGTTCTTCAGTATCAAATCTCCAAGCTACCTGGAGTTGATTGACGTTGCTGCGGTTCACTTGTGCCAGGGGTGAATAATGCTGATTCTCCGGTCCCCCGCCCCATACGGTCCAATCGTGGTTCTCCATGGGCGTTGCGCCCTTCTGCTGGGGTTCGGCCGAGACCAAAACGCCAACGATTGATGCCAGCAGTGAGAAGACAACACCGAGAAGGAATTTATTGTGCATGGTGACGTGTCGACGATTCTAGCGCGTAGAGGTCTCGCCTCATAGGGACAGTCCTCACGGCTCGACCCTGGCAGGTTACTGCGAACGACTTCAGTGCTACACCCCCTCCCCACACCACAGAACACTCCGATTTTGACCTGGACGGCCCGCCCGCGCGCGTAAGAGACGGCTCGATGCGATGTGAAGCGGCGCGCGAAGAGGGGTCACGCCAGGGCGGACCCGAAACAGTCGTTTGGGTTTAGACTGACCGTGTTCGGCGAGTGGCCAGTAGCAGACGTGAGGCAAGGCGATGATTAGATGGACTGAAGCTTTAGGACAAGATCTTCGTTATGCGGTTCGCGGATTGCGCAAGACTCCGGGCTTCACGCTGGTGGTTGTTCTCACACTGGCGGTTGGAATCGGCGCCACCACAGCCGTTTTCAGCGTGATCAACGGAGTTCTTCTACGTCCGCTGCCTTATCCCGATCAGGGTCGTCTTGTCGCTGTGTTGAATCTCTTCCCGGACCGCCCGGGATGGTCTGGGCCGGTTTCGGGTACGGACGTTGCCCACTGGAAAGCCGACAACACGGTGTTCGAGAAGCTGGAGTTTGTCTCTCACCCGGACATGGTGGCCATGTCGAGCCGAGGATCTGGCAAACGCGTCGGCGTGCAACATATGAGCGCGCAGTTATTGCCCTTGCTGGGGATCAAGTCGTTCATGGGAACGCTTCCCACTGACGACGTCACCGAAAAACGTGGCTCGTTGGGTGTTCTTATCAGTTACGAATTCTGGCAGCAGCAGTTCGGCGGCGATCCCAACGTGCTCGGCCAGAGGATCTTCGTCGACACATGGTCGTCAACGATTGTGGCGGTGATCGAGCCCGGGTTCAATCTTTATGGGACCGGCACTCCGGAAGTCTACGAAATCGACGGCATGGCGGACGTTTCGGAGTCAGGCATCAAGGACACCAGATGGCTGCTCGGTGTGGGAAAGCTGAAGCGGGGCGTTTCTCTTGCGCAAGCTCAGGTCGCAATGGACGTGACGGCCCGGCACCTGACGCAGGTCTTTCCCGAAAACTACAAGGATGTAGGAGTCCGGCTTGAGTCGCTGCAGAAACGGCTATTCGGTAGCTGGGCTGACGTTTATCGAACACTCTTCGGACTGGTGGGATTGGTCCTGCTGATCGCCTGCGCCAACGTCGCAAATCTGTTGTTGGTTCGAGGTGATGGACGACGCAAAGAGTTTGGCGTGCGCGTCGCGCTGGGTGCGAATCGAAAAAGGCTCGTCCGCCAGATACTCACCGAGGGCCTGTTGCTCTCGCTAACCGGAGGCGTAGCCGGGCTGGCAGTGTCGTACGCAGGCGTCAGAGTTTTCAATCTGTGGGCTCCACAATGGCTTCCGCGCGCACCGGGCATTCTGGTGGACGGCCGAGTGCTCTTGTTCACTTTCAGCATCAGCGTTGTGACGGGCATCGCGTTTGGTCTGATCCCTGCCCACCGCGCCTTGAAAAGTGATGTTAAGGATTGTCTGCGGGAAGGAGAACGCAGCACTGCAACGATCTCTCGTCATCGCACGAGAAACACTCTGGTTGTGGCGGAGATCGCTCTGGCACTCGTATTGCTGATTTGTGCTGGGCTCATGATCAATACGCTGACGCGTATCTTGCGAACAAAGCCTGGCTTCAATCCAGAGCAACTGCTGACTGTGGAAGTCCGGTTGACCGGCGATAAATACATCGACTCGACGCAGGCGGACGCGACCGACATTGACTTCATCCGCCCGACGGTGGAGCAGTTCTGCCAGCAGTCGCTGGAGCGCCTTCGAATCCTGCCGGGAGTGCAAGGCGTGGCGCTAATCGACTGGCTTCCGCTTGGGGAAAATCACGATTATGCCTGGCCGCGTTTCACGATTGTCGGGAGGAGCGTGCCAGGTAATGGCGAGAAGCGCAGCGTTCTACGCGAAGCGGTCAGTTCAGATTATTTTCGATTGATGGGCATTCCGGTGACACGCGGACGAGCCGTCACCGAGCAAGATACCGCTGGCAATGGCTGGGTCGTCGTGATCAACGAAGCCATGGCGCGACGATATTGGCCGAACGAAGACCCGATCGGACGAGTCGTCAAGTTCGAAGACTCGCCCGACGAGAGGCCAAGACAGATTGTTGGCGTCGTTGGAGATGTGAAGCAGTATGACCTGACCATGGTCCCGGAGCCCGAGGCATTCATTGCGTACCTACAAGTGCCGATCCGCATCACACCCGGCTGGGCGGAGACCCGGGTCCACAAGAGTCTGATCATCCGAACGCACTCCGCCTCGAAGGTGCTGATGGAGAACGTGCGCGGCACGATTTCGGAACTGGCGCCCGAGTCCGCGGTCTTTGGGATGACGACGGTCGACAAGGCTGTCTCGAACTCGGCGGCGCCGTGGCGTTTTCTCTGCCAGCTGCTGGAGCTCTTTGCCGCGATCGCGCTAATTCTTGCCGTGATCGGAATTTATGGAGTGATTTCGTACTCGATTGGCGAGCGCCGACATGAGTTCGGTCTGCGGATGGCGCTTGGAGCGCAGCCGGGGCAAGTGCTGGGATTAGTTTTACGGCAGGCGATGGTGCTGTCATTGATCGGAGTAGTGATCGGCCTTGCGGGCTCGTTAGTTGCCACGCCTCTGCTGGTGAATTTTCTGTATGGGGTTAAAGCGCACGATCTGCTGACTCTTTCTTTAGTCTCAACGGTTCTCATGGTGGTTACATTTCTTGGCAGTTACGTTCCCGCCCGTGCCGCAACCAAGATCGATCCCATGCGGACACTGAAACGCGAATAGTCCTCGATTAGACGAAACGTCTGTTGGACTGGTGTAGCCTTGGAGTACGTGATTATTCCCCTCGGGGCTCCTCGTCAGCTGGCGTATCTTTATTACATGCATTGAGGGCTCTTGTAGGCTCGAATCGCTCTTAGGGGTTTTTGCGTGTGGCTGGCGAATTGTTATTTCGCCCATAATTCGTAGGAATTTCCGCATCCCGCTACGATTTTGTGATGCGCGATCTGGTCGTTCTTTTGATCCATTTCATCGCTTCCCTGGCTCGTCTGCTCGGACCTGGCGGCGCCCGTTCCCTCGTTGCCGAGTCGCTTCTGCTCAAGCATCAACTCCTGATCCTGAATCGCTCCCGGCAACGAGCGCCGAATCTGTCCGCGTCGGACCGGATCTTTGCTGGCTGGCTGGCGCTCTGGCTGCGTCCCACTCGCCTGCTTCGATCTGCCATTGTGCTGAAGCCCTCGACCCTGCTCGGCCTTCACCAAGCCACGTGCAAGAAAAAGTACCGCATGCTGTTCTCCCCCAATCGCCGTCGCAAGCCCGGCCCGAAGGGCCCAGTGCAGAACTCATCCATGCGGTTGTGGAGATGAAGCAACGGAACCACCGCTGGGGCTGTCCGCGAATTGCTGAACAGATCGCCTTGGCCTTCAACCTTCCGATTGACAAAGACGTGGTTCGAAGGATTCTCGCCCATCACTACTGGCCGGAACGGGACGCCGCCGGTCCGTCCTGGCTAACGTTCCTCGGCCACATGAAAGACAGCCTCTGGAGTATGGATCTGTTCCGCTGCGAGTCGGCCACCTTGCGCACCCACTGGGTCCTGGTCGTCATGGATCAATACACGCGACAGATCATTGGTTTCGGCGTCCATGCCGGCACGGTCGATGGGGTGGCACTCCGTCGCATGTTCAATCGGGCCATTCGAGGTCAACGCTGGTTGCCAAAGTACCTCAGCTCCGACCACGATCCCCTTTATACGTTCCACCAATGGCAGGCCAATCTGCGGATCCTGGAGGTGACAGAAATCAAAACCGTCCCCTACGTTCCCTTGTCCCATCCGTTCGTGGAAAGGCTCATCGGT
>Ga0210406_10000345_pt1 | contig 66137 bp, 64 predicted proteins | sample IncBWC30MmetaG_FD_155454 | JGI IMG/M metagenome (GOLD analysis project Ga0210406, IMG submission 155454) | Forest soil microbial communities from Barre Woods Harvard Forest LTER site, Petersham, Massachusetts, United States - Inc-BW-C-30-M | ecosystem: Environmental > Terrestrial > Soil >...
GTTGCCGGACAGGCCACGCAAGATGACCTGGTTTTGGCCGGGCGCGGCGGAAACAATGGTGAGACCCGGTGTTTCTCTTCCAAGATCCACGAGTGTCGTCGCGCTGGTTTTCTCAATTGTATCCGCGGCAATTACCACGACGCTCATCGGCGTGTCTTGTAAGCGCTCTGTCGTTTTGCGTGCCGTAACGACAATGTCTGGGATTTCAGATCCCATGGAATCATCTGCCGATGTTCCACTGACAGTCCCCGTTGACGCTTGAGTGATCGTAGGGGATGTCAATAGCATCGCAAAGATCGAGGTCGCGACGCGAATCGTCGGTCGCGACGTCACTGCTTTCATGGTTCGTCTCCCAAATGACCCTGAACCAGCTGAACCTTCTCGATCGTACTAAAAGCAGATCCTTCGGTTTCTTATGCGGCACGTCCTTGATTCGCCGGCGTCCGTGAGCATTCGATTGTAGACAAGACTCGGCGCACGTCAAACCTGTTCAGTGTTCACTCAGCGTTCGGCGTGCGCCAATTGCAACTCGATCAGACGAGCGCATAGATCAGCGCATCGCCCTCAAGCAGCTGAAGATCGATATCGTCAACTGCGCCTGCGGGCGCACGAAGGCGCCTGCGCGCAGTCGCTAGGCAAGGTCCAGCCGCATGAGGAGACCGCGCTATCTCGACGAAAGTGCATTCCTGGTTTCGAGGATTGCCCACTAAGCCGTTGGGACTTGCCAACAACGGCGCCGCACGGCTAGCCTGAACACGTGATTCGTACTCTAAATCCAATTGAAGAAGCGGAGCGCGCAGGCTTCGACCTGAGCTTGGTCGACGAAAGCTTGAGCTATTCATACGAGCAGCGCGCGCTTTACCATCAGGCAGCGCTCAATCTGGCGCTTGAGATGGAAAACGCCGGCCGGCGGATCCGTGATCGACATCAACCGACTACTCCAGCGTCTTTGCGACGCTGACATCGACTTCGTCATCGTCGGCGGTTTCGCTGCGACTCTGCACGGCTCCTTCTGAGTTCAATTCTAGGTGTCGGAGAATTTGACCGCGTACAGGCCGCCTCGATACAAGTGGAACTGTTCGAGCGTACCTGCCGCGTCATTTCGCTTGATGACCTGATTCTAGCGAAGGAAGCGCTGGGCCGAGAGAAGGATCTCCTGGCAGCAAAAGAACTCCGCGCAGTCCGCGAGAAGCAAAGGTCGTAGAGCGCATATCTTCGCTCTAACTATATGATTTTATTGATATTTTTCTGGTGCCGCAAAGAGGATTCGAATAAGCGCGCTAACTATCTGTAACTAAGGAAGTTTTTCCAGTCTAAAATTTTGCATGCCCCCTGATATGCCCCCATTTTGTACCTCTTGGCCGGCCAGCACTACCTCCAAATGGCGACGCGGCCTCACTATTCCATCGTCGATCAGACAACCGAAGTTCTCCTAAATAATTCGCTTGATGGCGGCGGAGATGACCAACGACCAGCGTGACGATCCCGCCGCACGTAGTGGATTCGGGGGTGGTGTAGGGGCGGTCTCTCTGACTACGCTAAGTACGTACTTACTTAAATGTTGGGCCGTGTAGAATTCGAATTACACTTAAACCCGCACCCTTGACGCCGATCGGATTGTCAGTCGAAGCCACGGAAAGCTTGTTCTGTTGCGAGCCTAACTGTATATTTGTACAGTATTTATAATGGATTTGTAGAGAGCTCAATTATATGAACCACCCGAAAAAATTCCTTGTGATTGTCGATGGAGACAAATACGAGTGGGATAAAGACACGATTACTGGAGCGGAACTCCGTGCTCTTGCAGGAATTCCGGACAGTGCTCAAATTTTTCTGCACGTGCCGGGGCAGCCCGACAAAGAAATTTTCAAAGAAACCGTCGTTGAGCTGAAGCATGATCACCCGACGAAGTTCTCGACTCAGTCCCCGGGGTCGCAAGCTGGTTAGGTGATATGGCGCTCTTGTTTGACGAGGACTATCTAAAGCTGAAAGAACGCGGACTCTCATTTGACGAGCGTGAACAGCAGCGATTCTTCTTATTTACCAACTATCGCTTGCCGGAGGGAATGTATGCAATTCCAACTTGCGACGTTCTCGTCGAGATTCCGCCAAATTACAATCAGGCGGGGAATGACATGTTTTGGACGCACCCGCGCCTTCACAGAGCAGACGGCAAGTCGATTCCCCAAGTACTTGATCTAGGCGGTGGTGACAATCGTATGTACGACGGGAGGGAATTCTCAAGATGGTCGCGCCATTGGGATCCGTCCGGTAAGGGTGCTTGGCGACCGGGCAAAGACGACATCGTCTCGATATATCGCCGAGTTGAATGGGCGCTGTCCCACCCAGACTGCCAATGAGCGGTCCTAGGATTACCCTTCTCAAATCCCTTGAGGAGACTCTGCGTCAGTTTATACAGTCGCACCCAGAGGGGCACGAACGTGCTGCGGCCGTGCTGTTCCGAAGACTCCACAGACCGGTACGCGGGCTATCCAATTCAGACCGATACATTGCGATTGAAGTCCATCCATTTGAGAACTCATGGGTAACTAGCAGTTCATCCTCTCATGTTGAGTTCGAGCTGAAATACTTGCGCGAACTATTCCGACGATGCGACGATGAATCGCTTGTGTTCGGATTTGTCCATAATCATCCAACTGGGTGCTCAGATTTTTCACAAACCGATGAACTAAATGAACGAACGCTGCTTGAAGCGATAACCAATCGCAATGGTACGGCGGTCCACTTCATCGCCTTATTGTGGACAAACAATAGTTGGCGAGCGAGGGTTCGACACGGAAAGGAGCCTCATACCGCACAACCTGCCCGTCACATCTTGGTCACCGGTAGACCGCTTAAAATGTACTTCGGTGACGGACGCAGCGTAGATGATTCCGCATTCAGCGCGCGACAAGCTGCCGCATTTGGCAAACCTTTCGTGCAGATGCTGCAATCGCTCCGCGTCGGCGTCGTCGGTGCGGGTGGGACGGGAAGTCCCACGCTGACTCTGCTAGCGCGGGCGGGAGTCGGCGAACTAGTTGTTATTGATATGGATACGCTTGAATTAAGCAATCTGAATCGGGTACGAGGCGCTACGGTCTCCGACGTCGGCCTCAACAAAGCCCGCATCTGCAAGGACTACATAGATTCGCTAGGGCTTCAGACAAAGATCGTCGCGGTCGAATCCTGCGTCGACAGCGATCCCGTCGCCATTGACGCCCTCTCCAGCTGTGACCTTTTAATGGGCTGCACTGATGACCAGATTGGGCGAGAAGTGCTCAACACGATGCTGTATATCTACGTGCAACCATACATCGATGTAGGTCTTGGAGGTCAGGTGATCGAGGACATGGAGCACCAGCCCTATCTTCGTTATCACTACGGTCGAGTAAGCACCATTCTACCGGAGGAAGGTGAGTGCTTATTCTGCCAAGGCGTGATTCGGGACGTGTGGATTCGTCATCAGTATGCGCTTCGCCAAAACCCCGATTTGGCGCCAGCCGAAGCCAGAGATAGATATCTTGTTGGCGGCGGCGAACAAGCCCCTGGCGTAGGACCTTTCACAAGCGCGGTGGCGGATTTTGGCGTTGCCACGGCATTTGATCTTTTGAGGCCGTATCGAAAATTTCCGGGAGAGCTACGCCATGACTATTTCACAATCGATTTTGTAAAAATGGAATTTAGAAGCGTTGCTGAGAAAAACAACATGCAATGCGCCTACTGCCGAGCACGGCAGTATCTCGCGCTGAACGAAAAGTTCCGACTTAATCGGCCCATGCTAGGGAGACCGGATGCCTCAAACTGATCGAGAATATCGCTGGCTAAATGGACTTATCTCTCATGAGATGGAATCGTGGTTCGCGCGCGAACCCCTACCGGCGATTTCATTTCCGGCAATTCAGTCCGTGACCGCGCCGCCTTCAAATGAAAACATTAAGAAGAACAGTTTTTACGTGGTATCCCATGCAAAAGCACCTCGGTGGATACTATTTCAATGTCCTTGTGGATGCGGAGAAGTCGTGACTCTGTCAATGCAGCGCGTCCACCGGCCCCGCTGGTATTTGCGGACCAGTCGCAACCATCGTCCCAATTTGCAGCCGTCGGTCTGGCGCGATGTCGGATGTATGAGTCATTTTTGCATCAATGATGGACGTGTTTTCTGGTGCGCGAATACCGGCAGACCGCCATGAAACCACTTGGTTCAGCTCGAGATCAAATACAAGACTGATTTTCCAGGAAAAGGATGTCCGCAATGGCTTCAACTCAAGAAATCGAATATCGTCCCGAGCTAATTTTTGCGCTCGTCGGACCCGCCGGCGTCAGATTGGACGACCTCTCGCGAGCGGTCAAAGACCATTTGAAAACGTTCGGTTACGTCGCAATTGAAATCCGGTTATCTGAGCTTCTAAAGCAATTTGTCGGATGGACACCAGAGCCCGATACAACCGAATACACACGAATCAAGCACCGCCAATTCGTAGCCCATGCTTTTAGAGTTGAGATGAAACATGGCTCCGCACTGGCTCGGGCGGCTATTGCATCGATCCGGGAGAAGCGAGCATCCGTCACCTCGTCCCCAGACCACCCTGCCTCCGGACATGCCTACATCATCCAGCAGTTAAAGCATCCGCATGAAATCGAACTGCTACGACAAGTCTACGGATCATCACTGATGGTACTCGCGGGGCATGCGCCGCAAGCTGCTCGCGTGAAATCGCTCGCACTTCGAATGGCACAAAAGGACGATCATGCGGTCGACGGTAGCTACAGTGCCAAAGCCGAGGAAATTATTCACATCGATGATAAGCAAGAAGATACCGACGAGGAGCACAAAGGCCTCGGTCAAAACACTCGAGATACATACCCACTTGCGGACTATTTCGCTAATTTAGGGCACGTATCCGGCGAGCACGGCGTCAACCGCTTTATCGATCTACTGTTTGGTCATCCTTTCCATACGCCGGTCCCTGACGAGTATGCAATGTATCAAGCAAGTGCAGCCTCGCTTCGTTCATCTGATGAAAGTCGACAGGTAGGCGCCGTCATCGTCGCGCTGACCAGAAAAGAAAACCACGGAAAAATCACCAACGCCGATGTAGTGGCCTCAGGAATGAATGAGGTCCCCCGTCGCGGAGGTGGCTTTTACTGGCACGAAGATTCTCCCGATGGGCGGGACCAATGGCTTATGGCCCATCAGGGCGTAGATCGGGCAAGGAATATCAAGGTCAGCGCGTTAACCGAACTCCTATACAAGATTCGCGCGCGAAATTGGCTTAAAGATGAGGTTGCGGGTTTACCAGCAAATCAGCTAGCCCACGAATTGATCCCTTATCTTAAAGGCACGCAGTTCATGGATATCGGAGAATTTATGCGTCCGGTGCATGCCGAGATGGCTGCCCTAGTCGATAGTGCAAGGCGAGGCGTTCCGGTACAGGGCCTTACAATGTATGTGACAACGTTCCCTTGTCACAACTGCGCCAAGCACATCATTGCCGTCGGCCTTAGACAAGTTGTGTACTTAGAACCCTATCCCAAGAGTCGCGCGCAAGTGCTCCATGGCGAGGAGATCAATTTGGACTCAATAGATGGAACAGATTCAGACGACCGAGTGGTTTTCTTGGCATTTACTGGCGTTGCACCGAGGCAATATCAGAGAGTATTTGGTATGACTAATCGGGGGAAAAAGGGCGGTCTTGCGCTAAAAGAATGGACCGCCGCCCGCGGATCACTGGCGCCAAAATATATTATCAGAAATGCTTCACAAGCCTATTTGCTGGCGGAAAGGCAGGAACTCGAAAAATTGCCAACCGAAATCTACAAATGGGACCGGGAGTTTATATGTCCCACCACCGCGTGATCGACATGAGAGCTAACTTAATGTCAGCGCCTAGCCTTTCGATCGCCTGCGGATGCGGCCAGTGCGATTGGGGGATTAACCGTTATTCGTCTTCCGCGGCGGCTCAAGCGGCCACCGGACAACGCCGCCGTCTAGAATGCATGCCGCGAGCGATGCCACGCCAAATTCTCTTGATGTCCCTTCGTGAGAGCACCTAGTTTTCCCATCCCCCCCAAACCGAGACTCGCCACTGCATCGATGCTCAGGCGAGGCGAATATATGGGAGCCCCGTCAGCAGTAAAGCTTACAAGACCGGTGTCGAATGCAGCGTCCCACAGAGCAGACAGCAACAAACCGTTGTGAACGTCGAGCCGCTTCTCGTCGGTCTCGCACTCTGCCCAAGACACAATGTGCGAGGCCCGTAGCAACTGGATATCCGTAATTCCAGTGAGCGGGCATCGCCCACCCCAATAGGCAAGCAGCGCCCGACGAAATACTTCCTGGCCGACACGTTGAACGATCAGCCGCTCTGTCTCCGTCTTGCGCGGCAGATCGTTCACGGCCGCTCGAAATGCCTTAAAAGGTGCGTCGGGAAGGCTGACGCCCAGTCGATAGATCCTCTCAAGAGCGGCGTATAGCCCTTGCAGAGAATCAAAAGAGAAAGCCGCGATGCCGGGTCCCTTTAGGTCAGACGCGAATGGAAGCCCGCATTCAGCGCCGACTTCCGCACGATCCACGCACAGAAACCACGGACCGTCCTTTGATGCCCCGGCTATCCAGACGCCGACTTGCGAAGTTGTGGACGCAAAGCGAAACCAGCCATTGTCAACGCCGTGCTCAAGCCTAAATCCATTGCTGGATGCTGCTTTCTGCGACTCCGTGCGCACCACGAAGCCTGGCGGATCCTCTGGCTGCCTCACGTCAGAGATCCGTCCTTAGTAAGCGCTCTTCTGCCGGTGCACCGCGGATAACGAGACGGAGACGTGGGTCTGTTTTGAACGTATCCGGCGGTTCTGTAGTGGTGGTCACGATATATTGAAACAGCGGTTGCCCTGATAGCTCCTCAAGCTCCCGTACGCATCGGAACAGTTCATGATAAATACTGAGACCGAGGTCTGCTTCTCTCGGACTATCATGCAACAGGAACGCCGGAACCCGCGTCTCGCCCTCGATGCTAAGGCACAAAGCGGCGAGATCGAAGGCTAGCACCTTCAGCGAGTCAATTGCGGCGGTCGACCTCTCCCCCCCGAGATCTATCGAGAGCTCAATGCCGTTACCAGAAAGCGCAATGCGCCCTCGCGCGTCCTGACCAAGCAGGCGCCTAACAATTGGGTCAAACTTCTCGCTTAACCGACCAAACACTCGCGCCTGCCTGTCTCGAAGGGCGCCGAGTCGGCCTCGTTCCGATTCCAGCTTCGTGGTAATGTCGGACAATCTCCTCATGGCTGCATCTTGCACGCCGAAGAGATCACTCAATCGCTCGACATCATCTTGCGCACTGCGCGCGGAATACCATGAAGTTTCTCGGGAATCGCGCGCCTTCTCAATAGCTGCGACACGATCGCGCAACTGATCGAACTTCTGCTTGGCAAGAGATAATTGCTGAAGAATTCGTGTCCGCTCTTGGCGAAGAGTACCTAGTTTCTGTCCTTGATCCTCGAAGTCACGCTTTCGTTTTTCCCATCTTGCGCGGCAGACTTCGGGATCTTGAAGCTTATGAGAAAGCTCGCATTTCTCAGCAATAGCCCGATCGATCGGTACTTCGCATATCGGACAGATTTGAGTTTCCGCTTCTACCTTGGAAAACGAGAGTCCGGGTAACTCGCCCTGGATCTCACTCAATACGCGTTCCTCGATCGGGATCGATGTTTCGACGCGAATGCGCTGGCCATCCAGGTGCATCCATTCCAAGCGGGCGGATTCAAATTCCCGACGCGCAGCGGCGAGTTCAGCTTTACCATCTGCGGGAAGCTTGGTTGCGGTTACTACACGCTCGCTTGCTGTCTTTCGCAGATGCTCCATCAGAAGCGGCATCTCCGGCAAAGTTTGACCACTCTGGCCCAACGCGGCAACAAGTCGGGCTTGTGCTCGATCAATTTCCCACTGCCGGTGGCCAATCTCTTGATCGAGTACTCGATGCTGTTCGTCGAAACCATTGATCTGCGCTCGCGTCGCTTGCTCTTCGGGCGTGATTGCCATTAGAAAGGCGCGGAGCGCCTCAAGCCTCGGCCCCTTCTCCCGACCGCTGGCCGGCAACGGCGAGTCCGAATCCGAAGACGGTGAGCGCCAGTCGAGTACATCGTCGAATGAACATTTTTGATCCCGTGTAAGCCATGCCAAGGCAATCGGCCAGGCTGGTCCGATGGTTCGTGGTCGGACCAAATCAGCGAGTGCAGCCGTGATGATGCTCTGATCGATAGCCTCAATAAGTGGTTCAAGGCCCGTCGAAGCACCCTCACCGGCAGCAATTTCGTTGAGATTCCCGTTTGCAACCGCCATGTGCCGACGGCGTATGCCAAGTGGTCGTACAACGGCCCAGCAAATTCCGTCGAGCATGACCTCGGCACCAACGATCCCGTTCAGGAATGCAGCACCGATCCGCTCGCGCTGTGCTTCGGGCGAGAAGCGATCCTCGCCAAGGCAGTAGCGGATTAGTCGGCAGAACAGCGTCTTGCCACTGCCGTGACCGATTGCATTCTGTTGGCTTCCTTCGGCGGCCCGGTCAGCTTTATCCGGCGACCAGACGATGTTGAGGCCGGGTGCTAGTTGGATGTCTCGAACATTTTCTCCTCCGGGCTCTTTCCAGATGGCAAGACGTCTAATCCAAAGCCGTGGCCCCACTAGCCCCGCGGCTGGAGTAACGGTGAGGGGTTGCGGCCCTATAAGCTCAGGCTGCCGCAGCATTCGCGATCCACTGTTGAATCTCGCTGGGCAGCGAAGTCGCTGCCGTGCCAATATCAATATTCTTTAGCGCATCCAGTACAAAACCAGCGCGACCGTCCGGCCATCCTCTCGTGTCCACCGCTTCAAGGCCGGAACCAGGAGTCCAAGTATTGCTTCCGAGGTCTTCGATTAATCGACCGTTGCCGCGGTGGTTTCGGACAACAGCTCCCCATGCTGCATTAATGCGCGTGGCGAATGCCGCGACATTGCCCGGCAACGGATCGGCCTCCGAACCCACCAATCGACGCCATTCGGAAGCCTCGACTTTTGGCAACAGAGGAACAAGCAATCGCGGCTCCAGCACGAGGGCGGCTGCAAGGCGGACATTGCGGATTGGCTTCGGACCGTCCAGTGCCTTGAGAAGGGCGGTAAGGACGGCACCTATATCGCCCGGCTGAGGCTGACTGAGGCGACCCCAGGCCCCATCAGGCAGCACGGCAAAATCAATGGAAGTCCGCAGGGTGCGCCACGTTTGCAAGATCAGATCCCGGGACGTGAATGCGCCACCCGACACGCGCGCTTCAGCACGCTTGAGCGCGCCGAAAGTTTCGAAACCGCAATCGGAGCCGAGCACGTCAGAGGGATCAGTGAGGTAGCGCATTTCGTCGAATGTGAGGCTAAAGAAATCCCGGGCGACCAAGACGTCAAGCTCCGCTTGCAGAGCACTTCGCTGACGCGGATCCTCACACGGACGAATGTCGTCAACATCCAGTCCGAGCAGCGGTCCGGTGCGGATCCGAAACTCTGCCATCTCGGGACCGGTGGCGGTCAGAGTCAAAGCCCGTCGCGCAATCTCGACCTCTAAGGACGACTGACCCCAGTTGCGCGGCAATGGCAGGCTGTCCATTAATGTGTGTGACATCTTTAAGGCAACCTTCTTTCGGGCGAGAAAGTCTAAACATAACGAATTTGCGATCCCTAGCCATAACAGCATTAACCTATCATCGTGAGGTCGGAATAAAATTGTTGGAACCTTGTCACCGCATATGGTGAAAGGCGGAACAAGAGCGGCAACGAGCGTCCGTCGATTCGTCGGGCTCGCGACGTCGCAAAAACCTATTCGATACTCTGTCCACCGCGTGGCTAACTTTTCGGGTATTTTGTTATTGCTGATTCGCCACTGCGGCCGGATGGCCTTATCTACAAGTCCAAATGGCAATTCCTGCCAAACTGCGGACCGGCCGCGGCCAGAGACATACATCTTGGCTCTATGATCGAAGAGATCCACCATTCGTCCCTCATAAAGCGGCACGCTGCCTGGGTCGTCACCGAAGTCCTCACGGTCGTTCCCCATATCCATCTCACGCATGTACTCTCGTCTGGCCGCACCTTTCACTTCCGCGCCGAACTTAGGCAATCGAGAATAGATCTTTCGCGATATCGAAATATCAGAGGGGTGCGCGACCTCGGCAATGGCGAAGGCATCGGGGCTAAATTCCTCAACTAGGGAAATTGGTATTTCGATAGGGAGGCCGGCGCTCAGCGCAGCGAGCTTCTCTTTAGAATTTATGCCAAACGCAGCATAAAAGCTGGTGGTATTGGAGCCCGGCTCGGCGACGTAAAGACAGAACTTTGCTCTTGTGTCGATATCGAACCAGACTTTGCGAGTGTTCTCGAATGCGATCAACTCCCAAAGCTTGCACTTATCGAATAGGAACCGCCTGATTGCCGCGGCGTTTGCACCGTTATAGAGGTTTTCGGGAACCAACTGCGCAGCCCGCCCATGCGGCCTTGCTGCCTTCAATGCAAATTCTGTGAACATTCGATAGACGTTGAAATCACCCTTGCCAAGATTGCCTTCAGCGAAAAGCGTGTATCGACCGCTTTCCTTGAAGAAGTTCGCAAGCGCATACAGCCGATGGCAATAGCCACTCCAAGCCTGGGAAACACCTGGCAAGGTCAACAGTTCCACAATGCGTGCCTTTTGATCCTCCGGGGACATGAAACGCACCTGGCCATCGTACGGTGAGAAGAATTCCTTGGCGTCGGGACTCATCGTGTCCCAGGGAGGATTCCCCAGCACCACGTCGAACCCGCCACGCGCGTTGACATCGGGAAACTCCAACTGCCAATGGAATGCATGCGCGGCTCGTGATACTGCGAGAGCACGCGCGACCAGCGCTGGACGCACCGGCTTGTAGGCCAACATTCCCCAAAGATCTCCCGTGGTCGGCACGGCTGAGTCCTCATCGAAAGCCGGTGGCCCGCCAATCTTTGGCAGCAGGAAGGCGGCGACGAACAAATCGGCAGCCTCGCCCCAGACATGCCTCAGCCGTTCCGACTGCGTCTCCTCGAAGATACGGCGCTTCTCTGCTACTTGCTCTGCACTATCCTCTGGAAGATCCCGTAATGCGGCGCGCGCCTGCGCCAGAGGTGCTGCGGCCGGCAATTTGCCGCCGCCCCGCGCGAAATCTAGAGCCCCTTGTCCCCCTCGTTCGTCTCTGTTCCGTGCGGCGTAATATCGCGCGGTTGCCTTGTCGTCATCCGCGAGGGGCTTGTACGCTTCGTCAGGAATTCCATTGCCTAGCGTCGTCACGTCGAACACGCCAAGCAGCGCGTCGCCACACCGGATATTCATATCGAGGAAACCAAGGGGCTTTCCGGGATCAACTGTCTCAATCCAAAGCGCCACCTTCGTAAGTTCTACCGCCATAGGGTTGCGGTCCACACCATGAAGGCATGCGCGAGCCACCTCGCGCAATGCGTGCCGAAAATCTTCCCCAGAAGCGACGCCCCCCGCACGCGCACACGCCAACCGCGTCGCGATGCGTCGCCCGGCCGCAAGGAGAAAGTGGCCTGAACCGCAGGCCGGATCGACCACAGTCACGCCGAGCAGCGCTTTGGCTGGATCGTGAGCTTCGGCAACTACGCGGTCCAGCACCGGGTTGAGCGCGCTATTCAGAAGCGCCTGTACGAGGGAGTCCGGAGTGTAATAGCTCCCGGTCGTCTTGCGCGTATGGCCCTTGGCTTCACCCCCTTCGGCGAAAGCGAACCCCCGCCCGTCTTCGATCAGGCGAGGAGTAAGTTCCAGCAAGCTCTCGTAGACCGAGCCGAGCTCTTCGGTCTCCATGTCGCGCCAGTTGACCGGCACAAGGCCTGTATCCTCGCGCAGCCATGCCAATCGGAAAATCGCCTCCATTAGAGCGCGGTTCGGCAGGCGAACGGACTCTAGGTCCGACATCATGTCTGGGGCGAACAGGCCACCGAGTGCAGGAAGCCCGAGAACCTTTTCGCCGCGGGCGAGCACGCTAAACACGACTGCCAGTCCTTCCCACTTGTCATGATGCGAATCCCACGCAGTTCGGCGGACGGCGCGGTCGCGCAACGAGGACACCGAATAACCGCGCGCGTAAAGAGACCGAGTTTCTTGTGACGCGCCTGGATCGTGCAACAATCCGCGATCCTCGGCGACAAGCAGAAAGATCAAACGATAGACGAGACGGAGAAGTTGACCGAAGAAATCGCCTAACGGAAGTTCGCCGGTCTGAACGCGCCGACGCAGTTCGAGATTTCCTGTCAGAAAACCGGTGCCGAGAACCTTAAGCGCTGCTTCGACTCCGTCGCGTAGACGGTCGCGCGCCACAGCGCCTACGCGGCTACCAGCCTCGCGCCAGCGTTCAAGGGCGCAGTCGGCAGCCGTGGAGTCCGGCAATCCGAATCGGCTTGCGTGGATCAGCAGCCACAAAAGCGTAAAATCCGCGAAAGCCTCCGCCTCAAATATCTGGCGCAGGTCTGCTTCGATGTAGGCCGGCCGGGTGAGGCTGGCGTTGTCGCGCAGCAGCCGCAGGCGATCACCGTTGCAGCAAAAACCCCAAAGAGCGTCCTCCCGCGCGTTCAACCACTCTTGCACCGCGGATGCCGCGGAGCGACGACGACCATCCGTTTCGAGGTGGTCGCTCGCGCGATCGAGCGGATCAGAAGGAGGTACGACGACAATGGGTACTCGCCCCCTAAGTCCCTCAAGGGTGACAGCAAACAGGCGATCGTCGACGGTACGGGTCCCGACGTGCGCCATGTCAGCAAAGCCGAATACGTCCCGGAAGAGTACTTCGACGAAGTCGATCGTCTTGACTGTCGATGGCGCCGGACTCGCATTGAGTTCGGCAAAGAGCGCTTGACCGATGCGGAAATTGCGGGCGATCTCGTCCCGTAGAGTCAGACCCTTGGGAATCCTGTAGTCGGCATTAGTTTGGCTGTCGGCCTGCTGTGCCGCCACGCGCGCCAGCATCGCGGGCGCGATAAGGGCGCCCTCGACGGTGATTGCGTTGGTGACGAGAGAGAGTATTCGTGCGGAGTAAGGCACGACTCACGCGTTGGCTGGCAAAAGTACGTATAGGCCAATGATATCGGGCGGCAGCACGGGCTCGACGCTCACCCGCGGCACGCCCGCGCCAGCGGCGCGCACGCGGGCGTGATCCTGGGCAAGTTTCGTAGTGCGATCCTGCGCATGCGCCGCAATTGCGGCCGTGAAACTCGTCGTGACCCGATCTCGCGCCTGATTCAAAATTCGATGACGCGCGGTCGGAACGAGATCTCCGCTCGCCGATTGATCCAGCATTGCGAGTGCTGCTTCGCCGGCGGCTGTTGCTTCAGTTGATGACATGTCGAATGCCAATGCGCCCGCTTCTTCCACGAGCAATAAGCGCTCGCGGCGGCCATGTATCCTAAGTTTAAAGCGCAGGCGAAGTAGAAGAATAGTTGTAACCGATTTCACAGATGTCGTGGGCCATGCGCCAACCCGTCCCAGCGGCGATGTGGGCGTCGAATTCGGGTCGAGCGATGCCTCAAGAAGGGCTTCCGCAAGAGTCGCCGGAAGTGGATGGTTGCGGGTTACAATTTCCGCGTCCGACGATAGCGACGCGTCAAACGAAAGACGGATCGTGCCCTCGAGCCCTCGCGCGGCAAGGCGCTCTTTCACCACAATAGGAAGGGCACTTAGATGCGCTTTGGCTAAGTTGGAACTCACCGCCTGCAAGGGTGCGTCCAACCGGCTCATCGCTGTCTCAACAAAACGGCGAACGCGATCCGGACCACCGAGCAGATTGCGCCAACGCTGCCATTCGGGCGCCACCTCTCCTGGCTTGAGCGCATTTTGTGCGAATCGCGCACGGGAGCGGCGCTCACCCTCCTCTGCGTTTCGCCAACGGATGTTCATTCTTTCCGCATCACGGCCAAGGTCAAAATCGAGTGTGAGTTGCTGGTCGCGCCCCTTTCGCAGCAAAACCGCGTTCATCAGCGCACCGGTGACGGCGCTACGATCGTCCGGCAAAGGGACAGTAACGCCGGTCGCTTTGCGAATCCGCTCAGCCTTTCGCAGAATGACTTCCAAGACGGCGCCGTCGATCGCGCTATCCGGTGAATAGAGCAGGACGGATCGGACCACCCGTGATCTTTGTCCGTATCGATCGACCCTGCCCTCGCGCTGTTGATGCCGTGTGGGATTCCAGGACATGTCGTAGTGGATTACCGTATCGAACAAAGATTGGAGATTGATCCCTTCGGACAGGCAATCCGTGGCTACCAGCAATCTTTGATCGGATCCGGCCATTTCCTCCACGCGCGCGCGCCGCTCTTCAGATGTGAGCGCGCCTGTCACTGAGTCGATGCGTAGCTTCGGGAAGATTTTTCTTAGGTTCGATGCCACATAGTCCGCGGTCGCTATGAAACGACAGAAAACAACAGGATTTGCTCCGGCACCTATGAGGGGCTTGAGTTCCCTGATCATTGCGTCAAGCTTTGGGTCGGGGGCTCCGATGAGGCGCTCCGCCTGTTGGACCAAAGCGCCGAGCGGGCCAGATCCACTAAGGCCGGATGCAGGTTCTAAATCAACGGCGTCAGCTTCATCGGTATCGTCGTCAAAAATCTGTTCCTCCAATCGATCCGGGTCGGCGGCGAAACGGTTACGGAGCACGCTCGCGGCAGCGGCGGGGGACGAGCCTGCGCATCGCGTCAATGCCAAAGTTCCCCAAAAGGCAAGACGCCGGCGCTGCTGATCCGGACCAGCGCCATCGACAACGCCGAGACAATAGTCGAGCACGGCATCATGGAAGGCACGATGATCAGGTGTAAACGTGTACGGACTTTCCTTTGTCTCATGATCTGGAAAGATTCTGTCCTCTCCCCAGTCGCGTCCTGTGATATCGATGCGTCGCCGCTGAACGAAATGGCGGGCAAGTCGCGCTCGCGAAGCTTCCTCGTTGAGTGCCCCGATTCCAAAATTTTCATCCAACAGCCGAAGTAGCCGATCGAATGCTTCCTCGTCGCCGCTGTGCGGGGTCGCCGTCAGAAGGAGCATATGACGCTCCTTATCTGCGGCGAGCCGCTTTAACAGTTCATAGCGCTGCTGCCGCCCGTGTAACGTACCAATGCAGGCGTGAGCCTCATCGACAATCACAAGCGCAGGACAAACCCGCGCAAAGCTTTCCCGACGCTTATCTGCTTTAATATAATCGAGGCTCACGACGGTATAAGGATGTGCGTCGAACAGCGTCTGCGATGCCGGGAGTCCTCGTTCGAGCCGCGCAGCCGATGAAGCCGTTACCGCTACCGCGTCAAGATCGAATTTACTTAACAACTCCCCTGTCCACTGCTCGACCAGGTGAGGCGGGCACAGAATTGAGAAGCGTTCGACCTCACCGCGATCGATCAACTCGCGAAGGACGAGGCCAGCTTCGATCGTCTTACCTATCCCGACATCATCGGCAATCAACAGTCTTACAACTGCGAGGCGAAGCGCCATAAGGAGCGGAACAAGCTGATAGGCTCGCGGCTCAAAGCTAACGCGTGCTGCAGAGCGGAACGGTCCGGCGCCGCGCCTCAGCGAAAGACTCAATGCTTCTGACAGAAGGAGCGCCGCATTCTGCGTTGCATAGTCAGAGATCTCAGGAAAACCGAAATTCGCGGGCCTGATCGGTTCGCGTTCGAGCGAAGGGTGCAATACTTGGATATCGGCTTCGGCGCCGGAAAGCGGTCGGAGACAAAGCGTCTCACTGTCAGCAGAGGGCAGCGCAACCCATTCACGGCCGCGCGCGAACACGAGATCGCCGGGCGCGAAGCTCACGATACGCTTCCAAGCAAGTCGGCAAGATCAGCAGGTGGCGCCTCACCAGGCTCTTTGGGCAACCCGATGATGGCGAAACCGACCGTACCCGCCGCATTGCTGATTTCCTCTGCAAAGGGCCCGACGTCTGCTGCGACACGGTGATCAGGCCAGACGAAGCGAAGCTCTACATCTTTGACCGTCAAGGCTTCCCCATGCGGCGCCGGCATGCCCCATTTCTTGAATGCACTTAGCCAAGGACTGGCCGCATCTTCCCGACTTGAAGATTTCGCCGGAACGACCTTGCTCTTTACCAAGCGCAGTAGAATCCGAAGCACCGAGTCGTTGGTGCGATCGATGAATTCTTGGTCCGTCTGATTGTAATAAGAGAGAAGACACCGATAGCAGGCTTTGACGCAGTCCGCATTGTGATCCGGCGTCAACAGCGAGGGATCGTTTGCAGCGACAGCCTTGTCGATGTCGCGATAATGCATGAGTTCGAGGGCAGCTCGCGCGACACGCGCTAGCGCAAGAGGCTCGTTTGCCAGTCTCCCGAGCACGCCGGCACCTCCTTCCGTGGCCTCGAACGCGAGTATCGCCTGTCGCTTATCCCGCGTCGGGACAGGCTCCGTCATAGTCTCGCCCTCTTCAAGCTGGAAGACGAGATCGAAACCTCGGACCAGGGCGTGCTGCAGCGTAGCCATAGCCGTCTCGCCGAGGGGCTCACCCTGCACACGAATGAGAGCTGCGTTCTTGTTGTCCTGCACGATTGGGACGACGCGCTGCTTTATGGGTTCGTCGGGAGCTTGGGTCTCTTCGTCATCAATATTACCGCCAACCCACCGACCTGTGGCTGAGTCGATGCCAAAGCCGAGAATGCTTTTTTCCCTGCGACGCCTTAGCCCTTTGTTCAGCCGGCTGATCGTAGCGCCAGGGGCATAGTCTAGCCGTAGAATCGGACCGTCAGAGTCAGTCGCGATGGCCGATGTGATATCAATCAGACCGTCACGCCGCGGCCACGCGAAGATTGTCTGAATTTCGAAGCCACGCCGTTGTCGGTCTTCGTCATTGGCCGTAATTCGCTCTGCCGGTCTCGTCTCGACATTGTCGATACGCAACACGTTACGAACTGGGTGGATGTTGGCCATCGGTGCGCCGCAGGCGTGGCAGCGTTCGGGCTCATCCTGATTGTGGCCTGCCCCGCACTCATCGCAAACATAGATCGTCTCCGTGGCGAGGCGGCCCCCCTCCTCATTTCGCACGCCTGCAGGCAATTTTGCCTTGTAGACTCTGTAAGCCCGTCCCTCGTGATAAATGAGACTACCCGGCCCGAATTCAGCGATCGCGATGAACCGCGCTCGTTGAAGATATGTGGCTTTTGGGCCGCCGCTTCCAACCGCCGGTACGTATGCGTAAAGCGGCAGGCGCGGAAAATTGTAGCCTGGAAGAAATCCCTCCGTCGCGAGATAGCGATACGTATAAAAGTCCGATCCGCCGCTCGAATTTCCACGTTCCAACAAAGCCAACTGTTCGTTGGCTTGAGCCTGTTGAACTTTCGCCTCCCTCCGCTCGACGTATGAGATACCGTGAGTTTCCGACTTGCGGTTCGCCTCGATGAGCTGAGTTCTCGCGCTCTCATAAAGTTGCCGCCATCGATCAAATGCCTTTGAAAAGCGCCGCGTTGCGTCCGCAGATGTAGCTCTGGAAAATTCAGCTCGATCTGATGCCCACGGTGCGGCTTCCAGCGTTAACTCCGGATTGATACTGGCGAGGATGCGCTCCATTCGCCTGGCAGCGCGCGCCGAAACTTCAGCGTCGCCTAACGCCGCAGTAATGTCCTTCTGCACCGGCAATATCTCTTGAGTAAGATCGAGGACGTGCGGTATATCGGGAAACAATTCCTTGCCTGTCTCGGCGAGCCATACTGCATGGAGATGCGCCTCAATGAGATCGCGGTTCGCAAGCTCGATTGATGGTGGGCGAACGTAGCCATTCACCATCCGTTCGGGCCGCTCGAAATAGTACTGATCGTGAGGACTTTGTGCCGCACAATAGGTGACCACAAATGCCGCCTGTCCTGAACGGCCAGCGCGGCCCGAACGCTGCGCGTAGTTGGCAGGCGTTGGCGGCACATTCCGCAGATACACGGCATTCAAGGCCGAGATATCGACACCCAGCTCCATTGTTGGAGAGCAGAATAGCGTCGGAAGAAATACGTCTGGCTCGCCGGCCTGGCGCATTGCATCCTTTGCCTCTTTGATCTTACGTTGGTCTTCGCCACCCCAACGAAAACGCCATTCACGCCATTCACGTTGCGTTTGCTCCACTTGGGCCGTATGTGCGCGGCTCTCCATCCCGAACAGCCCCGTTCCGCCGCTGGCAAGACCTTTGGCCAGCGTCCGGTACAAATCAACGAAATAAGGATTGGGCGGTCGTCCGTCCGTTCTTCCCTCGGCAACTACCAATCGCAGTGCGTTCGCCGCCAGACGCCACCCATCGACATCGAAACTTGTCGCCACAGCGCGCACTAGCTGGTAGTCAGCCGCCGCTGTCAACAGCGACCTCAAGACAGCTATGTATGTCTTGCCATCAAGTCTCTTCTTCCACAGCTTTGCATGACCCAGTCGTCGCGCAAGACCGCTGCGAGGGCCGCCTCGGAGGATAAGTGGTTCGCCACGAATGCCGGCATCGGCCTTTTTGGGCGCATCGATAATGAGGGCGGCAGCGACCCGAGGGTTTTCCTGCTGTGAGATCGACCACGGTTCGCGCAAGCTTTGGCGCGCAGCATTGGCAGTCGCTTCTACCGTTGTCGGATCCAGAGCATCCGCTGTGATGGCCAGACCGCGGCGCATCGCATCGAGAAGAATGAGAAGGGCCGCTCGGCGTGTGTCCGGGTCAGCGTGCTTTAGCTCACGCGGTGCGTCGGCGAATGCGTCATCATCCGCCGCCAAATCCACAACCGAGAGGTATTCGGCGCGTACAAGGCCCAGCTCTTCGAGGTTGGGATTAGTGAAACGCCAACCTCGCCGCTGGTCAGACCAGACCCGATGCGCGAGCACCCGAGACAATGTGCGTTCCGCCTCGATTTGACCCGCGCCTTTGATCTCTGGATCGAGCATCCATTCAGGGCGCCGATCCCGATTACCAGCTATGAAGCCAAGCGCTGACTGGACCTTCCGTCCAAATTCGTCCTCACCGAGTCCATCTGGCCCTGCCGCAGTGACGGCTGCAAGGATCGCGGCTCGCAGCAGCGCGACAAATAGGAAATCATTAAAATGTCCGGCCTGCAGTGCGGCGTCCTGTCGATTGTCGGTGAACCCGAGTAGCTTCCGTTTGTAGATGCTCAAGCCACTGCCGGGTGCGTTCATCCATCGTAGGGTGCTCGATACCAATAAGGTCGTAGCGGAGCTTCGGCCTTCCGCGGAAAGACCAGCAAGCTTGTTGATTTCCCGTGCTTGCCCAGGTGGCTGATCCTTGCACGCTGGGCAAAAACGAAACTTGCCGGGCAAGAACCAGGCCTTTCGTCCGCCACTGCCAACGGCGCCAGATGCATCAATAATCACGGCCTGCGGCACGAAGGGGCGCAAATTGCCTTTGATGCGGCCGGCTGGATCAAGCCAATCCTCTGGGTATTGTTCAGGCGTGCCGTCAAATGTGAAATCGTCGTCTCTTACTGGCTCGGGCATTAGATAGCCAGCCTGCTCGGCGCAGTCTTCGTCATCCAGTGGTGGCTCGTCGATTGCCCTAGGGAGCGCTCGACGCGTCCCCTCTTGGTCAGTCAGAACGATCGGATGATGCTCCTGCCCACAGTTGCGGCAGAAGAAGGTCGGGTAGAGTCGCGCCTCCTTGTCCTCTGGATCAAATAACTGGCCATCGAGAGTGACCCGACGTAGTCCAGGGTCCCGGAAGGTAGAATATAAACGGCCGGCACCCGAAAAGAATTGGTGTAGCTTAAATGCAAGGAAGGCGCGGTCCCCAATCCCGCCGCGTTCGCTCGCGGGTTTGCTCATCAGAATCAGCATCGTCTTAATCTGCGATTGACACTGCTCCGGATCGCACCCTGTATGCACCGCGAGCTTCTGAGCTGCGTCGCTCAGTGTGATGGGTGGACGCCGTGCGAGGCGTTGACCGTCTTCGAGACCGATCTCAAGCTCAATCCAGATTGCAAGAGGATGATGCGTAAGATCGGAGTCGGAGAGTGAAGCCGGAATTTCGCGATTGACCGCCGCGGGGAGACGGTCTCCAAGCAATTTCACATTAGTCGCCGGATCGGTCGCGCGTTCGAGGCTCTCACCGATCACAGCGTCACTGGTAATCTGGGTTCCGAACAGGCGTGACGCGACGAACGCCACTGCTGCAGCGGGGTTGTCGCTCGCATCGTCACTTGCCATCGTGGCAGACGTGCCGATGCATACAGGAAGGCGATCCTCGCACAGACGGTCTCGTAACCGCCGGACTAGCATGGCTACATCGGCGCCCTGACGTCCGCGATACGTGTGAAGCTCATCTAGAACAATGAAATCGAGGTTCTGGGCGTTGCTGATGACAGTCTGATCAAGGTTGTTCTGCCGCGTCATAAGCAGTTCCAACATCATGAAGTTGGTTAGCAGAATGTCCGGACGAAGCTCTCGAATCCGCTCTCTTTCGTCAGCCTCCTCTTGTCCGGTATACCGTTCAAAGGTTGGACGGAGACTTTCTGGCAAGCCGGATTGACCGATATACTTCTTCAACTCTTCGAACTGGCTGTTCGCCAGTGCGTTCATTGGATAGATTACAATCGCACGCGTTCTCGGAGCCTCGCCCGCGGCCCTTGCTCTTATCGCAGCGTCGATAATGGGGATGAAAAAGCAGAGTGACTTGCCGGAGCCGGTCCCGGTAGTAACGACAAAGCTTTGTCGCGCGGTCGCCTTAGCTATCGATTGGGCCTGATGCCGGTATAGCCTGATCGGCTGACTATCAACGCGAAATACTCTGCCTGTATCGGGATGCAAAGATCCCTCGCCCACAAGGGAGTCTATGGCTGCATCTCGCTCGAAATGTGGATTTAAGCTAACAAGCGGTTCAGGCCAGAAGCGACGAGTAGCATAGATTGCTTCGACCTGCTTCTGGATATCCGACGCACGGATCTGCGTAAATGAGCGCGCAAAACGCGCGTAGTCTCCCACGAGCGAACTATCGAGATCGAAGACGTCCACTTAGTTGTCCCTCAATTACTTTCCCTGTCGCCTATGGCGAGGAACTGGTTGTGAAGCAAGTCATAGACTTGACTACTTGCTCAACGAACTACGCAGAAGCCGATGACGGCGAGAGCTAACAAAGACGCGCATCGCTTCCTCCAGAGCTTTGTTGCGAGACAATCCTTCTTCGCTCGCCGCCGCATCAAACTCGCGCAGCAGCGTACCGTCCACGACAGGACCAATTCTCTGGCTTGCAACGCGCTCTCTCGGCCGGCCTCGGGCTTTGATTGGGGGCAATTCGTGGATACCTTATTGTAGCCCAATCACAGATTAGCGATATCAGTAATTCCTTTCAACCTGAATGTTCGAGAACACGTCTTTATTGGCTATGTCTATGTGAAATTACGGCAACCAAGTATTTGGTCATCCGTTCGGCGCCAGATATTTCATCTTCGAACTCTGTGCCTACTAAATCGTCGGGCTTTTCACCATCTTTCGACGAATCAACGCATCGCCCGCTGAGAAACGCGATATCAAATGACGTGGCGTTTAACGCCGCCTTGATATTTTTCTCGACCGTTTTTACGGATCTGCCCGCATACCGCTCGAACTCGTGATCAAAATATTTGGGAGGCTCATATTGAGTTGCTGACTTGGTGACATATGAAACGATTCCACCGAACTGAAACCGGTACTTAGGAAAAAATCGATGTCTCAGAGCGAGTAACTGCTGCAGCCTCACAACGTCCGATACCAGACCGTCATTCGTGCCTGTTAATTGATACTTAACTTCTATAACTGCCAGTGGTTCACTTCCGTACCGACAGACAATGTCGACGCTTCCTTGTCGCTCGCAAGAAATGTTGCCCTCCTTCGAGAATTCGCTTTCCAAGTCAGATGTTGACGATTCAAATCCAATGCTCAGACCAGGAAACGAATCCTTTAGCGATTGAGCAACCACAATTTGGACGAGTGATTCAGGCGATATTGGTGCGTCCGAATCGTCCGTGAGAAAGAGATTCTGAACAGAAACTGCATAAGCGGCCCTCGCTAAACCTTTCAAAAAATCATCTTTGGTAAGCTGCACCTTGGACCCTACCGTAGATTCTTGGGTTTCCTAGAATACTTCACCAGGAGATCCGCGACTGAAAGCGCGTGCGCGTCCACTAATTGCTGAATGTGTAAAGCCGAAAGGTCTTTAAAATTCGACGATTCAAAGCTCTTGAAAAAACTCCGAATATGAGACACAAATTCCTTGAGCTCGTTCTCGCGCATAACGAAAACCTCATCCGTAAACGCCGCGGCGCTGGGCACAACTAAACTCGGGTGAACCATTATGCGTTTCGCTTTGGATCCCGGGTAGTGCTTCGCGAACCACGCGCTCGATCGATTCATTTGCTCCGTTTCTCGTTTCAATATCTCCGCTCTGGTAACTTCGACTTCACTTTTACATTCCCACAAGATGTATTGAGTCGCGTCCAGTGCCCACAGATTATCCGGGCCCTCTTTCCACTCCTTATCCGGTCGCTCGCCAGCAAAACCAAGCGCCACGCTAATCTCGTCTAACGCGTGTTCGAATTTGTCAGCTTTCACGCCAAAGACCAATCTGCTCAACACGTCGGACAGGCCAACGTCCAAATCCGAATAGCTATCGAACTTGCCCATCCAGGCCAAAATGCGCTCAACGCGCCCGTGACTTACCAACGAAAGTTTCGCCACCGTTACTCCAGATGCCGGTTTCAAAAGCAAACGATTGGCCTTGTGAGCCGCTATCTGGAGCACATTCGACTCAGTGCGATTGGCCTTGTATTGGTAGCGTGCCATATCTTGCAGATACCAAGCCCTGTCCTCTGCGGAGACACCTGACTGATTTACGAAGTCCTGCAACTTTGCCGTGGCAGTTGCGTAATCACCCGAGCAGTTGGCTGTCTCAGCCTCCAACTCGGCAGCATAGGTATTCAATAGTTGTGCATTCGCGCCCGTTGGCTTCACAGCCTGCATTTGTTCAACATAAAAGGCTTTCCAATCTTCATCGCGGTTCAAGCATTGGCGAAGCAACGAATTAAAGGCCTGCGGCGGCGGCGTGCCAGCTTCAATTTCTTGACGAGCCATTTCGGCAATTTCCAAGCCGATGCCGATTTGTTTAGACATCTGGGGCGATAGTAGTTGTCTCGAACGTCGGTCGCGAATCAGTTTTACAATATCCGAGCCGACAACAACAATGACAGAGAAGTCCTTTTCGCCGCGTACACTTCGTCCCATGCCTTGCTCGATTGTCCGAATCGTTCGCATAAGCGTGGATTCGCTGTTCGGGCGGCAAAATTCCTGATACACATCGATCAAATTCTCTGAAAACGGCTTTCCGTCAACAATGAGTAGGCGGCACGTGTCATCTGGGAGATCTATTCCGTCGTATCGATTTACCAAAACTACGGTTTGATCGTACTTGCCGCCTCTGAGCCTCCCGATGACATCGGTAACGGTATCTTTTGTGGCTACGATAGACCCATATGCTTCCCAGTCCTTCGTCCACGCGAATCCTCGCGCTAAGACGACGATCCCGATTCGACGTTTTGCACCCGGCTTCCCGAAGCCAGACACGATCCAATCGCGCGTCAATTCCTCGTGGATGAGGGACGGAAGCAGTACCATTTTCTCGCCCGACCAACTTTCATTTGGATAAGTGAGCGGACCGATGATCGTGTCAGGAGCCAGCTGCAATCCCTTTACAAGAAAAGCATCGTCCGTCACGGTCGCCGACATGAATATCCGGTGACCAGCGTTCCAATAGCTTCCGAACGAATTCAATGGTGGAATGTAGGGCTCGATCTCGACAGCTGTTCCGGAGATTACGCACTGGCACTGCGCGAGCATATCTTTAAGTAGAGGCCATGCGAATTTGATCGATTGACGATCCACGTTGCCCGACAGTATTTTCGCTACGTCGCCTTCGTGTGCTAACCAGGCCCAGTAAGGGACGGGCAGGAAGGCATCCCTCTTGTCGTTGCAGATATCCGCATAAGTGCCCACGCCTTGTTGTTCTAATTCCGTCGAAAATAGCGCGAGCAGGGCATCGTAGGCCGGTTCGGTGCTTGGGATTCGGATGCCGCACGCCTCTCGCACGATATCCGAACATGCATGCGCATCGTCCATCAACAAAGTACCCACCGAAATGGATTTACGATTCAATCCAAACCTGCTGAGTCCGTTGAATACCTTGTGCACCGAAGTTACGAGGATTTTCTCACTATTTAGAAAGGTGTCCGGAAGATCTGCGTCCGCAGTGCACGTTGAAATGCCGAACTGTTTCGCCTGCTCGCAAGTTTGATCGATGAGGAAATGATCGGGGCACAGGTATACGGCTGGACCTTCCCCGGCGTTAAGCCGTGATTGAAGCATTAGCAATCCGACCAGAGTCTTCCCCTGGCCGGTATGAAGCTTGACTATGACGTCGCGCTCTGCCTGTCGGTGTTGAAACCAGTCTTGTAAAATGGATAACTGGGCGGGACGCAGGGGTCCCTTGTCGTGTGCGCGATCTAGCGAGTCGTATATTCCAAGAGGATCAAGAATCTTCCCAGGTCTTTTTCCTGCTAAGCGTTTTGTGAAATCTACCACGGTGCCTCCCTTCTCGACTTAGCCGCAATCGATGGACGGTGCAATCCCGTCGGCTATTCAAAGCTTACTCGGGTGATATGCGACTGGGAGTAGGCAAAGTGGAGCAAAAGTCACAGTTTCTAAAGAAACATTTCAGCTCAATCTTTCGCGAAGCATGTTGATCATCCGGCACACTACGTCGCCGCCGAGCGCGCCGCTAGCGCACCGGATGTTGGTCGCGGACTGGGGGTTCGCGGAGGTTCCGGCCCAATTCATCCGCAAGCAGGTCGCGTTCCGTGCGCGGCGGTCTTAGTCGGTCGACAAATCGTTCGACGTCGCGGGCGAGGCCTCGGTGGCCATCCTTGGCAAGGTTTTCGGCGAGAGTTCGCCAGCCACTTTCGACCTGCCGCCGCGTTTCCACTAGCGTTCGCTTGCCTGGTTCGACGCGGACGCTCCCTTTGAGTAGTTCGGCAGCCACAGCTTCGGCCCTCGCAACGACGTAGGTGGAATCTCCGCGCAGGCTCGCGCGATAGATGCCGTCCTTATGGGCCTTCCTGGTTTCACCGCGTACAGCACGTTCAGTGGCGTTGGCTTCAACGCCGAGCATCCGCAAGTTTCGAGCGAACTCAGATCGCCAATGGCGTAGTGTGGCCTTCTTGATGTTTAGACGCACTCCCTGTTCGCTGATCGCCTTCAGCACGAGATGGACATGCGGATGGGCTTCATCGGTGTGCAAGACAAAGGCATATCGGTGTTGACCCCAAAATTCTTCCCGGGCGAAGTTTCGCACTGCCCCCAACACTTTTTCTGGTGGCGTTCCAGGCGGCATCGAGAACATAACCTTATGGACGAGCTTCGGCGGCTTTCTGCTGTTCGCCGCGGCGAGAGCCCCTCGGCGTCGCACTTCATCGATATCAAGATCCCAGTCGTCTAAGAGATCTTTTCCTATCCGCCCACTTAGGCGATCACCGTCATCGGTTTCTAAATCGAGCTTTCCGTTGCGTCCGATGTAGTCCAGGTGTTTGCCCACCGCCTTAAGATCGTTGCTGGCGTGAGGCAACACTTTCACCATCACTTCGGGAGCTCTCCGGACAGTCCGCCGGATCTGCTCTACCTGCGCCGATGTCAATCTGCTCGCGTCGAGAGGCCCACCGCGGCCATAGCTCGCGATGTCTAATAGCGGTTCGCCATCTCGAATCCTAAACGTCCGCTTCGGCATGCCCGGTCATCCAGCTGGTTTCATTGGCCTTGAGAAGCGCCTTGGTGTTGTCCCGCAAGGCTACGCAGATCTTGAGCATCGCCCGAAATTCCGCGCCCCCAGAGTCCGGAATCCGACTGCCCTGGTTAGCTGCTTTGGCGATCTGGTTGATGTTCCGGCCGATTGACGCCAGCACGGCAATGCTGCGCTTTAGCGCTAGGAGTTCGTCCTTGGGCAGGGGCGTGAGCTGGCGCATGTGCGATCGTAGGAGGACAGACGCGTAAGTCGCCGGGCGCATTCCCCGCGCTTCGGCGCGGGCATCCAACAAGAGCCTGTCCTCGTTTCTTAATCGCACGAGCATGGGCTTTCCGTCGCCGGCCGGCCCCCGTGCCCCGACAGGGCGATCCGTCCCGCCCGTCCTGGTGGTTTCGGCATCGCTGCCGAGGACGATGTCACAAGCCCGGAACTCTCGAAGAACTAAGCGTTTCAGCCACGCCGATTCCGAAAGTAATTCTCGATCGGCGACAGCCTTCGTCCGAAGTTTGATCTCTGGCGAAACCCGAGCTTTCAAAAATTCCGTACAAGCCATGGGCCACAATGTGGCCCAAAAGTAAGCCGAAGGCTATCCTGCGTTTCGCACTAAATTCAGCGAAACTCAAACAAGTCGCAAGACGACGACGACGGAGCATCAAAATCAACATTATAATGTGTGGACAGGTGGCCATCAGGAGTTCACGATTGAGCGGTGCTTCAGAATGCAATAGATTGCTTGAGGAACAATGGCTGTCAGCAAAATCAAATCAAGCTCTAGATCCTCTCGACGCAGGGCGGTGAGGCGGAGTGTATCGACTGCGCGGCCGCCAGGGCTCGGGCAGCCTGTCGATGTGGAGGTCCTGCGGGAGAGATTGAAGGAGACTCTGACGACCTTGGCAAGGGCAATGGACGTCGCTTACGCCTGTGAAGGCGCTCTAAGCCACCAGGATGCTGGCGGCGACTATCAGATCGCCAAGGTCTTGCGCCTCTACTGCGGGGATAAAATATACGGCGCGATGCAGCAGGCTGGGCAAATTGTCCTTTTCCTGGATGGCAAAGGCTGGCTCGACCGCGAGTCAGTTGAGGTTGGCAGAGTGATCGACGAATCCTAGACGGACTGAGCTCTTTCCGTCTTGATTGGCGATGCCAAAATTACTAGGAAGGCCCCGCGCTTGCCCGCGATAAATGCCTCGCCCCCGAAGGCAGGAGCGAGGCCAATAGTTTAATCAGAGACGACCAGATTCCGCGAAACTGAGGACGTTCGGGCCGGCCAAGATGAGATGATCGATGAGGCGCACGTCGATTAGAGCCAGAGCTTCCTTCACGCGTGCGGTAATGAGCTCGTCGGCCTGGCTCGGCTCTTGGACGCCCGACGGATGATTGTGATAGACGATGCATGCTGCAGCACTCTTCTGCAGCGCGAGCTTCACTACTTCCCGCGGATGTACCGATGCACCGTCGATTGTGCCGCGAAAAAGATCAATGCACTCGATGACCCGGTGCCTCTTATCTAACAGGATCAGTCCGAAAACCTCATAGTCGAGATGACCCAGGCGCGCGGTTAAGTATTCGCCAGCCTTTCGGGGCGATTGCAGCGAGGCACCGCGACGTACCCGATGCGCAAGCACGTGTCGCGCGGCGATCAAGATTGTCTCACTCGATGCAGGTACCATCGCGCCGTCGGCGTTTAGAATGAAAAGGTGACGATTCAACATGATTGCTCTCCGCTGCTTTCCCGGGCGGGATTGCCCGTCCGAAAAATGAGCACGCGGCAGCGCAGCCGTCAGGGCTCGGCGAAGCCGACTCGCGGAGCACGGCGCGAAGCGCCGCGCGGACGGCCTTGACGGCGAGAACCGCGTGCTATTCTGCAGTCACAGGGCAATTCCCCCCTCTTCCAATCCGCGCCACATCAAGCATGTTGGTGTCCCATGACAGCAAATTTTTAGGAGCAGACATCGGCCTTGATTCCATTAGCGCGACAAAAAAAGGGAAGAAACGTCCCGATTGAGACGCTCCTTCCCATCAGATTCAATGCCTCTACGCCGCGAGAGCCTCCGCAGCCAGATCCCAAATACCGCTATTGATCCGCACATCCTGTGCAATGGCGGTGATAGAACGCGTGCGGACTAGCCGCCCGGTGGTTGTTCGTCGCATCAAGCCTCCACGTAGAAGATTTTCTTGAATCCGATTCGTGACCCGCCATAGATCGTCCCCAACGTCTTCAGTTCGTCGGACTGTGAGCAGTTGCGCGGGCTCGAGCCCGCTTGCGGTACCCTTCGGAAATCTAAGCTCAAGTGCGCGCTCCGCGAAACTCAGCTGCTCATCCTTCGGGAGTCTTCGTAGCTCCATGTGCTCGATTTGTGCGGCCAAGCTCTCGAACCGTTCGGTCATTTGGAGCGCACCGATCACTACCGCGTCGACAATATTGCCCCGATGGCGCACACATTGAGTCGGAAAGGCGCTCCGCGAGACGATCAGACCGTTCGTGCAAACGACACGAAAGATTCCGATGCGTAGTTGATAGGCGCTCGTTCCATCGTGACTGTTCAAGAACAAGATCTCCAATACGGAATCATTGAGCTGCACGGTCTCGAACCGCCGGCGGAGCCGCACAACATGCCGCGCGTGCAAGGGACTTTTCGAGCGCGTGTGAGTTTGGCTCGCACCCACCGGCATGAATCCCACATTGATCAGGCCGCTTAAGACCCGCTCGGTCGGAATAAACGTGTAGCGTGGGCTCATGCGTTCGTGAGCCGATGCTGCAAACACCGCGGGCGCCCTTTGTCGAACGGCGTCGAACGAGAGTTCCCGGGCCAATGCGTTACCGGAGGCAAAGGAAATATCGGACATGCTATTCATGATGAGATTCCTCGAATTGATCTTGGGCGGGATTGCCCGCCACTCGAGAATCACGGCGCGCGCAGCTGTCAAGGATCGAAGACCGACTGAAAGGAGGCGAGTGCTTCCCGCACTCGTCCTTGACTGCGAGCACGCCGTGATATGTTGGGAACTCCCAGCAACCCCGCCCTCCCTCTCTTTCCAATCGATTGACTTCTCCATTCCTCTGCCGAAGCCTCTATAAGGCGAGTAGCCGGGAGCGACTGTGACCCCTCGGAGACATGCCGCGCGTTCAACGCTTGACTCAACGGCCGCTCAAGACGGGTTTGCACGAGTCTTTGCGCGTCCGGTTTTACTTTGTTACTGTCACCGGCGTCCATGCAACCCGCCCCAACATGCTGACAATCCTCATCCGACCCTACAAGGCTAGTGATGTCTCGAGTTTAGTTAGCCTCTTCCGAGCTTCCGTGCGGAGTATTGCGGCGCGCGATTACGACCCGTCGCAAATACAAGCATGGGCGCCCGACACCATAGATGAGGAGAAATTCGGGCGTCGACGCGAGAGCAAGGAGACATGGGTCGCCGAAGTAGAAGATCGCATCGGCGGTTTCTCCGACCTTGCACCCGACGGCCATGTTGACAGCCTGTATGTCCACCCAGACTTCCAGCGGCGCGGGGTGGCACGTGCTTTACTTCGGTACGTCGAACAGCAGGCCCGCGCCATCGATGTGCTTCGCTTGTGCACCGAAGCTAGCATCACCGCGCGACCCGCCTTCGAAGCGGTAGGGTTCCGAGTCATCGTCCCGCAAACCATTAATATGCGGGGCGAAGCCATGACGGTTTACCGGATGGAAAAGCAGCTCGATGCCGGACCGACGCCGTAAACCTGTCACCGTCACTACTGCACAGCCATTTGCGTGCGGCAAGGCTGGAATTCCACAGTAATACCCGTCGATGGTGACGACTGACAATCCACATAAGGTAGGCGCTCGTGCCATCGAGGCTGTTTAAGAACAGGATCTCCAGCACGGAATCATTGAGCTGCACGGTCTCGAACCACCGGCGCAGCCTCACGACATGCCGCGCATGAAGCGGGCTATTTGAGCGAGTGTGAGTTTGGTACTCGCCCACCGCACGAAGCCCACATTGATCAGGCCGCTCAAGACCCGTTCCGTGGGAATGAAGGTGTACCTTCGCGCTATTCCGCCTCTTCAATACTACCTTCATCCGCTTTTCGCAGCAGGTGGCGTCGCAATACGGACGGGTCCAGCCCATTGATGGTCCGCGACACCACCTCGCGTGCGAGCTGTACCGCCGGCGGGAAGAACGGGCTGCCATTGAATGGGTTGTCGTGCTGCCGCAAGGAGTCGAGCAGACAGGAGAGCAGCGACTCCACTTTGAATAAGTTTTCGCGTTCGACGGCAATGGCTTCGCGCAGGCGCTTAGGCACCGGCAAGCCGTATTCATGTTTCTCCTCTTTTTCATCGTCAGGCGCATCGGGTGCACTAGCGCTAGGCCGCTGCTCGGGCGGTGATTTTAATGGTGTGGATTTTCGTGTTCTAGCCATTGAGCGCTCCCTTGCAGCAGTGTCGAGACAGATCTCGATGAGGCACCCTACAAGAGATAATTGTCGCTGACGACCAAGATATTCTTAGTATCGCGAATTCGAGAACTGTGCTAATGCGCGCCACCCATATCAGGGTTGTCAACACCGGTCGCATACGAGCCATGCGCCAGTGCGCCCACTGCCAAGGAACTAAGAACCCAATTAAAGTCTCGCCGCAACATCGTCCATCCCCCTGACTTCAATCATACGTTCGAACATTCGACCCAATATCAATGACGTGGTTTATTTATCGCCTACGGAATTTCTGATCAGATGACGCACAAATGCGCCTTGCGCCGAAGCCGGCTTCAATTCGATGATTCGGCTGATGTTGGCTCAGATACGTGTGTGGATCGAGTGCCCTGCGTGCGGGTCCTGTCAAAAGCTCGAACGTGAGGTAGTCCTGCCGTTTGAAGTGATCACTCCAATGCTGCAGAGGACAGGCGCGACCTGTGATCGCTGTCGTGGGTTAGCAATCATGTGCTTCGAGCGGAATGCCATTCGCCTGCACTGACCGGCGAGCGCGCGTTGACAACAGCTCTTCCCTCAACGTAAATCCAGATCGCGCCGAAGCCGCTCCTCCAGAGTGGCCGCGAGTACGAGGGCGTCATTGAGGGCGTCTATCGGGTCGCGCGTAGCCGCGCTCTTGAGCGCGGATTTTAGCCACTCCGAGGTTTCCGGGTCGGCAAGGATCGCGTCAGGATTCGGCAGAGGGAATGTTGCGTTCATCGGGTCGGATCATCCGGACGCTGCGCACGGGCACCCTTTGTGAGTTCTTCTCCTTTTGAATTATCGCGCAGACGCACCTCGGGCAACGGCTCACCTTTTTGGATCGATGCCGCCATGGCTTCGCGCATCAGAGTAAGAAACCGTTCCCGGTCTTTAGGATCGGCGATCCGGCGCGCCGCAAATTCTTGCGCCGCCCGAACGCTTAAGAAGCTGGACTTCAATTCCGGGTGGGCGCGGACAGACTCTCGTACGTCGGCCTGCTCGTCTCGCAATCGCCTGGCGAGCCGCGCGCGCTCGGCGAAGAATTTCACCTTCTCAACTACCCAGCGGGTGCGGTGCGCGTGATGCGCCTCTTCGGTCACGATGCGACCACCGGCCACTCGGCGGCGGGCCACGACCGTCACAGCTTCGCGCGCTACCCGTCGCGCACCGATGAGATCGCCCACTTTAGGCCGAGTCTCGCCCGAGGTAAGCGCCCGCTCTAAGTCCTTTCCCCAGAGTGTCTTGGCTCCGCGGCTGGTCAGGAGTTTCACGTAGTAGGAAGAATTCTCATCGCTTCGAAACTGGTAGTTGGCACGCCCGTGTTCCGTGAGACGACCGATGACAAGCGAGCCGCCGCGAGTGGGCCTCGTATAACGAGTAACGGAGCGAGATGCTGGCGCCGTTGGGTTCTGATCGATATTGGATTCGATGCCACCCACCGGCGCCTCCGGGCGCTTATTCATACCTTGAGGAACCCCTCATCGGGACGGTGCCTCCTCGCCTCGGCTTGCCTCAGGGACCCGTGTCGCTGCCTTTTCCTTCAACCGCACCGGCGGTAGTGGCTCGCCGCGGGCAACCACATCGGCGAGCGCCGAACGCACGTGACTCACAAACCTTTCCTGATCTTGAGGGTCTCGAAACTGGCGTGCGGCGATTTGCGCGGCGTGCATCTGCAGGTACGTTCCCACCAGTTCCGGGTGACGCCTCGCCCCTTGCTTGGGGTCCACGCTCGGATCACGCAAGGTTCGCGCGGCGGCCGCGCGCTCGGCAAAGAAATCCTGTCTTTCCACGATCCAACGATTGCGATGCGCTTCCAAGGGCTTTTGTCCCACGACCTTGCCTTCGGAGTCGCGTTCGCGCTCCTGGACGGTTACGGTGTCGCGTCGCACGGCCCTAAGGCCAATCTCATCGCCAATCTTAGGCTGCGTGAGCGATTCATTGAGCGCGCGCTTTAAGTCGATGCCCCAGATTTCGCGCTCTCCGTCCGAGGTCTCAATTTTCACGAAATAGGAGAGCGGCTCCTGGGGGTCGTGCCGATAGGCGGCGACGCCGTGATCAATGAGTCGGCCCGTGATGGGGCCTTTCGGGCGATCGCGAACGCCCAGATTGCGATCGGCACCGCGATTGGCGCCGACGTGCCCGGATTGGTCGGCCGGTTGGGGTGTCGCCGCGGCTTCGCGGCTGAGCTTGCGCGCGAAGAGCGCGCGCTCGAACTCTGTGGGCGTATACCCCCGCACTTTGAGCCCCAATGCGCTCGCCGCCCCCCAGGCCTCTTTGCGAAATCGCTCGGATCCTGAAACCGTGATGTCCTTCCAGCCGCGCGACTCGGCAATGGCGATGAGACTCTTTACGACCTCCATGTTTTCACTCGGAGTGATCAGGCGGGCGCCGCGGTCAGTAAAGGCGTGCGCGCCATCGGAGAAATAGTAGCGGTGACCCACCTGAACAAAGCGTTTGCGGATGTGATCCGGGATCAGGCGCCCAGCGGTAGCCGACGTGGCGGTCTCACGCGCGCGATCGCGCGTGTTTTCCGGCGCAGCAGACCCTGGGGAGTGCGCTGCTTTCGTCGAGGCCCGGGCACGCTGTCGTGAAGGCCGGATCGAATTCGTGGGTTCCGACTTAAGACCTAAGTCTAGCCGTTTTGAAAGTCGCGCTCCGTCTTCGGAGCCTGCCCCTACTGTCTCGGTCGACTTGGAATCCTTCTCCATGCGGCTCCTTAGCTAGCGCCCACGAAACGCGTCAACAAACCGATCCGCCGTCCGCGATATGTCGGCCTCGCTTACGGGCCCTTCCGGCAACTCGACGCCCGTTAAATCGACCGCGAAATCATCCAGCGTCAAGCTGTCCATACGATCCACATCGGCGATTGTCGCTTCGCGCGTCTCCGTCGAGCTCGTCTGGCTCGATGCCTCGTCCGGCGCCGCGCCGAGGCTTTGCGGCGGCTCTGTACCCAAGGTCTCCATGATCTTGTTAGAAGCCGCCTGCGCGGGGATCGGACTTGGAGGAACGGCCGCCGGCGCCACTCTCCTTTTCACGGATCGCGAGATTGGAACCGCCGACGCGGGCGGCGGGAATAAGCGCTTGCGAAAGACCGGATCCCGGTAATAGCGGTTCTTGCGCGCGAGGATTGGGCGTACGCCCTCATAGAAGAGAATTTCCTTATTTCTACCGAGTTCCTTCACCTCTTGAGGCAGTAGCAAAGGTCGTTTCTGTTCGCTTACGCTGACGCTGCGGCGCTGATGCTTGGCATCGGCGAGATTCAGAAGCGGCCGCGAATGTGTATAGACTTTGACGGTCGTGAAGCCTAATTCCTGCGAGATCTCGGTGGCCTCAGCGACATCCTTGGGCGCGTAGACAATTCGCACGGCCAGACTTTTCATCATGGTTTCGGCATTTTGCTGCCCGTAGATCTCACGAAGCTGCGAAAATGCCTGGATCACCAACATCAAGCGAACGTTGTAGCCGGGCAGGTACGCCACGCCTTGCGCGAGGATCGGAATCCGACCGGCGGCGGCGAGCTCATCTAAGATAAAGGCGACCTGAAATTTAAGCGCTGGATTGTGTTCCGGTAATTCGCGCGTCTGCAGGTTTAAGGCTTGTTCGATGAAAAGGTTCAAGAGCGCCTGCAGCAAATGCAGGTCCCCGGGGTTGATTGCGAGATAAATCGACATCGGCCGCTTTCGCAAGTCGCGAAGATCAAAATCATTGCGTGAGGTCGCGCAATCCAAGAGCGGATTGGCGAAAAGATCCAGGCGAGAGGTAAAAGTCTTACGAATGGAGGACGCGGTTACGGGAGCCAAGTCAATGATCTCCGAGAGCGCCCGCATGCACTGGGAGCTCAAGGGATGGCGTCCTTTCTGGCGCCCCTCGATGATGCGCCGCCAGTGATGCCCGAACCCTTCCGTGTCCGATGCCATGCCTTGGCGCAAGACTTCGCCCAAGGTAGAAGGAAGCGAGGGTGTTTCAAGCACATACATCGTGACGCCGAGAAAATAGGAACGCGCGCCAGCGGGCCAGAAGGGATCCGTGCCCGGAACATCCGGATAGAGGATGGCCGCAATCCGCTGCACGTCGCTGATCCGAAGATTGGGGTCCTTGGAGATGTAGGTAAGCGGATTCCAGCAGGCGGTATTGCCATCCTCCGCGAGGGGGTGAAACAAATAGCATGCCTGCCCCGCGCGCTGTCGGTAGCCGGCCGTCAGGGTCCAATTCTCGAGCTTGACGTCCAAACAGAGGACCGAACCTTGCCAAAAGAGCAGATTGGGGATGACGATCGCCGTGCCCTTCTCCGCACGGGGCGGTGCGGACAACAGCACACCCTGTTGACCGCCTAGGACGAGATAACGATGTCCAACGCGCCCTAAAAAGAGTCCATGCGGTGAAAAGAGTCCCGCGCGCGCCATTTCGGCGCGCGTCGCCCATCGGGCATCGCCGTGAAGGGACTGTCGGCGAGGGACAAGAAACGGAAGCGCGGCCAATGCGATGAGGACAAGGCCAGCCGCTGAAGAAATCCAGAGACGTCTGCGCACCTGAGCAGCGGTGCTGTAATAATAGGCATAGCGCGCGACGGTGAGAGGCTGCGCGGTTCGCACATCTTGCCGACACCACGCCAGGAACAAAAATCCGGCGAGATATTGAGAGGCAATGAGACTCAACGCTGCGATGGCAATTGCCTTCCCAGCGATCCCAGGCCAGCGCCTAGAGCGCGGCGCCCAGGCGACGACGTTTGCGGTGCGGCTCATACCAGATCTCTTTGATGAATCGTTGATGGCGCTCGACGCCGAATTGAATGACGACGTCGACTAAGAGATACAGCAGCTCCTTGATGTCGGCGCGCGGCAGTTCTTGACCCGCACGACTTTGCTTCACCAAAAGCACCAGCTGCTCGAAGGCGAGTTCCGCGCTCGCCGCATGCACGCTGGTGATCGAGCCCGGGTGGCCGCTGTTGACATTCCTTAGGTAGTCAAATGCCTCCTCGGACCGCAATTCCGCGAGCAAAATTCGGTCCGGTTTCATGCGCAGGCAGGACTCCAGCAACTGCTTCGGTGTGACGCGCGAAAGTCCTTGGTCATCCTTTGAATAAAAAAGCCGCACATGATTGGGATGATCGAGAATGAGCTCTTGCGCATCCTCAATCGTGATCAAGCGTTCATCGCGGGGGATCTCCCGAATGAGTGCCTTGGTCCAGGTAGTTTTTCCGGAGCCCGTTGGGCCCGATACCAAAATATTTTTGCGGGCCAGCACCGCCAGGCGCATGAAGGATTCGTAGTTCTGCATCTCCAAGAGCCGCAAGAGTTCCGTTTCCGTCTCGTCCAGGGCATCGTTCGCGCGTCGTGTCGCGCGAAAAATTCCGCTGGCACTCAATTGTTCGATCGACCGCACCTCATCGCACGGTCGACGGATCGTGATCGCGATGCAGCCGGCGCTCGTCGCCGGTGGCAGCACGATTTGTATGCGCTCGCCGGAGGGCAAGGAGGCGGAAAGGAGCGGCGATTCCTCATCGATGCGCTGGCGGGTCGAATTGGCGACGAGCTTCGCCAGCCGTCGACACCACTCAAAATCCGCAAAAGGCACCCGCTCCTGCTGCCAGCCTTCTCGAGTCTCGACAAACGCCATTCCCGGCTGATTGATGCAAAGCTCGGTGACATCGCGCCGCGCCAGCAAGGGTCTTAAGGCCGTGAGCGTCAATTCGAGCGCCGAGGTCTCGACCCGCGCGGGCGCGGTACGTGCGGCGTCGCCCTGGGCGACTGGCGCCAACCGGGCGACAAGCCCTTCAGGGCGTGTGGGATTTAAGTTCATAGACGGATCTGAAGTCCAAATCGCGGGCCACCAAGACTTGGATCCGATCCCCCTGATTTTTGGTGATCGTCGGCGGAATATTGATGGTGTCTTTGAGCACCTCGCTCATGACGTCCTGCGAGCCGGAAGGGTTATAAACGACCGTACTGCCGCTGCTTTGCGAGGCAACCGCGCCTTGCACGGCGCCGCTGATCAGCGAGATCAAGATCGCGGCCCCGAAACGCTGGAAGAAGTGCCGATTGACGTTTCCCGCAAGTCCCGAGCGCCCCAGTTCGTCAGTTCCGGGGGAGTCCAACGGAATAACCACGCCGGACGGAGTGCGCGCCTCCGACCACAATACAAAGACGCGCGCCGCACCTTGCGTGACCCCGCCACGCGTTTCGCCGACGAGTTTCGTCCCCCGTTCCAGCAGCACCGTCGAGCCGTCGGCACTGAAGGTATCGGTCGCGGTGATGCAAGTGGTGAGCCCTGGCAGCGTGGAGTCGATCGCCGTCTCCAGGGTGCAATCAATGAAGGCGCCCTTGGGCAGCAGCAGTCGTTGCGTCGGCAGCACTTGTGCTCGAACCGCCGGGGTCAAGCTCGGCCTCAATGCCTCCTGCAAGGCGCCACTTCCGGTGCCGGCGACCTCGCGCTCGGTTAAATTCGCGCCGGCCGATCCTAAGACCGTCGAATTCGAACTCGCGCCAGAACTTGCCGTCGGCGCCCCCGACGCGGCATCGCTGTCGCTGCGTCGAGAAAACGCAGGCCCGGTGAGCCGCCGATCCAAAGCAATCTCGGCGGGTGACTTCGGAATTGGTTGCGAGGGGACGCCGAAGGGCGATGCCGTGCCCGCAAGAGTCGGGCTTGGCTCATGACTGATCGGTGGCTCCTCAGGGGCAGGCCCTAAGATCTTCTCGACCGGTACCTCCGGAGGCGTAATGGGACCCAAACTAGGAAGCGGGGCATCCCCTGCCGCTTGACTGCGCGAGGCGCTCTGCGCCGTGCGGTGCGCCGTGCCGCGCGCCGCGAAGGTATGCAAGTAGTACCACCCCAGAAGCCCAATCGCGAGGGCTCCCATTAAGCTCAATGCCAACAATTGGCTCGCCCGTGACTGCAAGGATCGCGTGCGATGCAAGGCGCTCGTCCCCCGCTCGCCGACGAGCGTCTCGAAACCGCTTGGGCTTTCTGGTGGCTCGGACCCGTCGCCAAACTCCGGCCTGTCTTGATCGATCGGCGTCTCAGTTGTTTCCTCTGCGCTCGACACCGAAGCGAGTGATTCCCGGTTAGCGCGCGCGGTATTTGCCGCACTCATGGCGCGATCTCCTTGCGTTCGCGAGTCACTTCGGGTGCGATGGTGCCGGAATCCAGCCGCTCACCACCCCCCACAAAGTGCTTATTGACGATGCAGCCGGTCAAGCGCCCGCGGCGCACGATAAACCTGGGCGCGACCCGATGAATCACCACATCGCCCTCATCCATGTTGAAATTCAAGAGCGACTCGGAACCATCGTCGTTGTTCACAAAAATCGCCGGAAGCTCCGCTTTGGCGGCAAACGTCAATCGGGTATGCACCCCATCATCAGACGCGGCGACCGGCTTGATCGAGTTATCGCCGCAAAACCAGTAATCCACATTGCGCGGCTTGTTTCTGTGGGCAAGTGCCAGATCCCGGGCGACGCGCTGCTGCGGGGTCAAGGACTCCTTGATCGCGGGATTCGCGGGATACATGAAGCGCACCGCGTACATCACTTCATCGGCGAAGCGGCTCGGCGGATGCGATGCAATGGTGTATTCGAAATAGTAACGATGCTTAGTGGTCGAGACCGTCAGATTCATCTGTGAACTCACCGCTTTGGGGCGCAGCGTGAGCACGTTCTCATGGGCACTGTACGTGACGGCTTCCGGGTCGCCGGCACTTAAGCCCAGAAAGCCCTCATCCGACGCGAACTCCAAATCCAAGTGATAGCCCACAAATCCATACAGTCGAACCACTTCGTCAGGACTGTATAGAACCGTGCGGATGCGCGAATCGGCCGAGCCGCGCATCGGCACCGAATCGGCATTTGCCCGGTCACTGTTTCCGAGTACGAGGGCGACCGTCGCCGCAAAAAGGGCCAGGTAACGTCGGTTCATGTGGCGCCTCCGCTCTTCTCACCCGCGGCAACGACGGTTTGCGCGGGCGGTAATGCTTCAGGTTCGGCGCGAAAGTCGACCACCTTAAATCCCAAGGGGTTCCAGCGGCGCATCGCAGGCTCGCTCGGCGGGGCTACAAAGGCATAGCGGATGCTGGCGATGAAGTAGCTTTTTTGCTCATCACTGCTTCCTGCCTGGCGCTTAGCCTTCACGTACCGCACTTGCGCCACATCCGTGACCCCATCCGCGCGCGTAAAGAAGCTCACCGAGGTCACGCGGGCCTCGACCGTCGTGCCGTCGCGGTAGAGATTCAACGGCGAATTGGGATTGGTCTTGGCCCAGGCCGCATACCAGACCTGATTGCGCTGTGGCGTGTGGAAGGCGCCGCATTCTTGATAGTCGGATTCCGCGGTCGGGAAGTTAAATCGCTCACAGACGGTCACGTAGTGCGTGAGAAAGTAGCGGCTCACCATTTCCGGCATGGCCTCCTGTCCCACGTACACGGGAACGACATCCACCATGCCGGAGGCGTTATCGACTCGTATGACAAAGGGTTCGACGCGCTTTAAGGGCATCAGGATCACGAGCACCGCGATCAAGGCGAGCGATGCAATCCAGCCCGCGCCGGCGACCCACCAGGCCACTCGGGCACTGCGCCGCTGCATCGCGACCCGATCACGATCCCACGAGGCGGCTTCATCAAAATACGCTTGCAGTTCCGGATCCTTCATGGCGTCGCACTCGTTGCCGCCGGCGCCTTCACGATCGGTGCGGGCGCATTGATGGGTTGTAACTTCGAATCGCAGCGGACTCGTGGCGCTTGGCTGTGGCAACCGCTCAACATCGCGAGAATGATGACCATCAGCAGCCTGTTCATTGGGATCCCTCCTTCAGCTCGGCCGGATGGTATTCGGCCGCGCAATTAACCGTGCGGCACCGGCAACGCCAGCGCGTGCGCCGCGCCCGGCATAAAACCCCGCCTTGCGACTCAAGGCATCCGAGCGCGCAGACTCCCGATCGGTCAAGCCCCGCGCAAACTGTCCGGTATTGCCCACCGCGCGCCCCAGCCCCCAGGCGAGCAGCGCACTGACCGCCCCGAAGGAACTTAAGGCGAGGCCGCTCGCCAATCCCGAGGCCATCGGCATTACCTGGCGCATGATCAGAAATGTCAATCCCGCCGCCAGACACACCCGTACCGCATCCGCAATCTGAATGCTGCCGCCGCGTGCGACCGCCGCTTGCGCAGCGCTGGTGACGAGACTCATCATCAGCGCGGCGACCATCACCGTTAGGATGGTCACGAAAGCGTAGTTCGCCATCTGGGCGATCCATGCTTCGAAGAAGCGCTTCGTGGTCTCGAATAAGAGAAAAGCGATGAAGATCGGCCCTAAGGCCAGGAGAATGCAGAGCGCGATCTTTGAGAGCGCAAGCAGGAACATCACGTAGATCGCGGTCAAGCCGACGATTGCGTACACCGCGAAACCCGCGATGTAGTACGAGAAATCGCCTTCGAACAGGCCGCCTTTTTGCAGCAGGAGACTCGCCGCATCGCCGCCCGTAAAGATGATGTTGTCGACAGTGTCAACGGAGTCGAATGCACCGATCACGCCCGCGGCGAGTTGTCCCGGCGCGTTAAAGAACGTATCAACAATCACATCATTGTAGAGCCACAGATCAAGCGCGGCGCCTAAGATGACCGCGAGCGTGACAATGCGCTTGAGTCCCGTCACAAAGGGCTCCTCGATCTTCCCCGTGATGAGCAGATAGCCCCAGATCATCACATACAGCGTCGCGAACGCCACGATCGCGGGCGTCAAGAGGGCCGCCACCCGCGTAGTGTTGGTGGCGATATAGGTGGAAAGAAGGCCATTGAGCCACGTACTGAAGCTTGCAAAAAATCCCATGGTCTTTAGCCCCTTTAGTTCTCGTCTTGCGGGGGTGGTTTGGTGCGAGAGGGGTTTGGAAGTTCAAGCGGCGGCAACGTGCGCAGCGACCCCACCCCTTCCAAGCGCTCGGCCTCGCGCGCATTGATGCAGTCGGGCGAAGTATCGCGCGAGGCCGGATCCTTGGCGCAACGCGCAAACGTAAGCTCTCGAAGCTTCGCATCGCCGCGGTACTCATCGACCGTGTGAGACGCCCGATCCGGCGCCGGTGCACAGCCGACGGCGCTCGTTAACGTGACAACGAGCCCTAAACACACCCGCACGTGCTGTACACCGGGCCGAAACTTCATGACCGATTCCCCTTAAGGCAGATTCAGGGCGGGCAAAGTTCGCAGCGACCCGATCCCTGCGACGACTTGCTCGCGCGCAGATTGCTTGCGCGCCCACTCTTGTGCTTCGATCGTCTGATGAAGCACCGTCATTTTCGTGTTCTCATTTTGCAGCATGGCCTGTTCCGCTTGAATGCGAGCTTGCAAATCCAAGGCTCCCTTCTGATCTGTAGCACTCGGTATCGCACTGATAAGTTGCTGAAGCGATGCGAATTGGGTGCTCGTATTGGCAAGCGACTGGCGAGAGGTTGACTGCAAGAGGGCTGCCGACTGCCTGGCTGCTTGCAGCTGGGCTTGTTCCGCGGGCGAAAGGGAAGCGACTTGCTGCGGTGTCAGGACTGCATTGGCCACCATCAAGGTTTGAACGGCCGCCGACAGCGCCTGATAGGCCCCTCCAGTTTTCCCCACCGCGGCGGTAAGCTGACCCCAATTGGTGGGCAGATAATTGCGATTGGTGCTGGACAACAGGCCCTGCATCCCGCGGTTGCCCGTGATCGCCTGGAACTGCTGTTGCGCGTTGGTGAGCGTCGCTTCAGCGGTTTGCAGCTGCCGCTCCAGGGTCGCAACCTGCTGGACGAGTTGCGTGATGGCCCCGACATCAATGACTGCCCACTGGGCTCGACTGGCCGGGCTTAAGCACATCGAGCCCAAGGTCACCGCAAAAAGCCCCCAATGATATTTTCTCATGACAAGCTCCTTAAGATCCAAACAACCAAAAACCAGCGTCAGCTCCCCTCCCCGTCCATAAAATGCGGTAACCACCTCTGCGGACCCTCGCCGCAACTCTCGATCAATCGCTGCATGCGCTCAATGTTTGCCTTGCGCGCAGAGAGCACCGACAGCTCGGCATCGAAGTCTTTGAGATCAAGTTTGGCCACGACGGAGTTATGGCCTTGCTTGATCAAAAACATGCGCGACCCGGTGGGAATGTCTTGTTTGATCAAACGGTACTCTCGCTCGGTTAAATTGAGTCCCGCATCGGTCGCGTAGTCCTCGAGCGTCGCATCAGGATTCGGAAAGCAGATCTTGGTGGGTGTCTGCTCGATCAACGTGCGACTATGGGGATGCTTGATCGCATCGCTCGGTGACTGAGAGTCCAACACGACAAACCCGTTTTTCTTGCGAATGGTCTTGAGCTGATCCTTCGCGAACGCGCCGAAATACTCATCATCGAGCGCCTTCCAGAACTCGGCGATGAATAGCGCGAAGCGCCGGCCATCGATGAGTTGTTGGGTTACGTGAAAGAGATACATGTTAATGGGCGTGCGAATGACGGGCTTATCCAGGAACTCCGTCACATCAAATCCGGTCGTCAGGGCGGATCCCAACGAATCAATGAGGGAATCTTGGGCGTTATCGAAGATCCAGGCGTACGGCCCGTCCTGCTCACCACTGCGCCGTGCATGGCACCATTGCTTCAGGCGCACGTATACCCCTTCGGATTCGGTCGAATCTAAATAGTCGAGCACGCGCCCGAGACGACGATCGGCGGATTCAAAGCTTAGGACCGAGCGGATTGCCTCGGTGAGCTCATTCTCCTGGGTAATCGTGAGCGGCCGATCCGCGCGACTTACGAGCCGGCGAACGAGTTCGTTTAAAAATTGAAAATTTGTAGCCGAGGATTTGAGCTGAAACGGATTCCAGCCCGTCGGCACGCCGAGCTGAATCGGATAGTAGCGCCCCGCTAAGGCGCGAATGCAGATTTCGGTATCGCGATCCTTCGTGAAGAGTACCGAGGTCACGCCAAAGGCCTGCAGTTCACACAATGTGAAGGCGATGAGCGCGGTCTTGCCGGAGCCCGTCGGTCCGATAATGAGCGCGTGACCGATGTCCTTCTTGGTGCCGCCGTCCGGATCCAACGGGTCAGAGGCGTGATAGGAGAAGTAATACGGCGTACCGGCTGCCGTCACGAACAACGTCAGCGCCTCACCCCAATGATTTCCCGTGGCTCGACCGGACGGAAAATTGTGAAAGCTCGACATCGCGGCAAAATTACGCGAGGTGATCGGCGCCTTACGAGGCCGAAACGCAAAGTTCCCCGGCAATTGCGCCCAAAACGCCGCCTCGATCGCGAGGTCCTCCCGCCCAACGCTCATGCCGGTGTGATCAGCCAGCAGAGTTCGGGCGCGAGCGAGGTTGTCATTCAAGACTTTAAGTTCCCGATCGCGCAAACTTAGGTCAACGTGCTCGGTGAGCTCCGTCATGACCTGAAGTGAGAGATGATGCTCGCCCATCACCCACTCACTGCTGGTGAGTTCATCCAACGCATCGCGGAGTTCTTCGGCTTGACTGACCGCGAAGTCGGCGGCGCTTTGCATGCGGTTGTATTGACGCTGAAGCAATCCTTGAGCGCTGACCTTTTTTAAGAATGCGAAGGACTGAGTGAGTACCCAAGGAAACGGCGTTGACAGCAACGTATCGAAAACGCCCGTGACCGTTGGCGTCGAATACTCGACGATTCCGAGCATCGCGCCAAAGCGCGACCGCGTCGGAGTTCGATACTCGATCGTCTCAAAACCGAATAACGGTCGGGTCGTGGCAAGCACCTCGGCGATCGGAGCGCGCGGCAAGACAATTCGTTGCGATTCGCCGTTTAAGAGCAAGCCGAAGAACTCGAGCAGGCTCGAGCATTGTCGGTCCTTCCATTCGTACACACCCAATCCTTGCGGCTCATATCGGGCGAGAGAACTTAAAAGCGTTTGCCCCAGCTTTTCGCAAGCATCAAGTGAGTCCTTAAGTTCCAATCGCGCCTCGGCCGGATGACTTTTAGAGAAGAGGCGAGAAGCGGCGCCCACGGCAAGACCGGCCGCCGGCCGATAGACGACGGAAATATAAAGATCATTGACCATCAAGGTTTCGGCGGCGAGTCTTTTTAAGTACTTAGCCTTCAAGTCTCGGGCGAATCCCGCTGCATGGAGGTTGCCCATCCGCACCGCATCGCGATGACGAATTACATGCGTCCACAGAACGACGCTCTCCCGTGCGATGTTTCGCCATAAGACATTCAGTCGCTCGTGCCAGTTATTGAGCTGCTCATCATCTGCCGTCTCAAAACTGGCGCCGCTTAAGCGAAAGGCCTGGATGTAATCCCCCTGGCGGGTTTTTACGACGCGCTCGGAGACATGCGCGACATAGGGGATATTGCCTTCTGCGGATCGCTCCCGTTGCAGCGCCTTGACGCGGCCCGTGGTGCTCACGAGGCCCTCACACTCGTTCGACGCCCGCTTGCGCGCGACGTCGACGTGACGGGGCCCTTGGGTCGAGCACGCGGAGCGCGAATGGTTGCCACACCGCGACGCCGAAATCCGGCGGCGTCCGGTAGATCAACGATGAGGGGGCTAAAGCTACTCGCCTTCCAAAAACGGAGGTTGCCGAGCAACGCCGGTAACCGTGTTCTACCCCACAACAGGACCAGGTCGAAAAAGCGCGCATCGCGAGCGCAGAGCAGCATGCAAACACCGTGAATCGGCGCCGCAATCAGCAAAATGAGTAGGTTCTTGGTGAGTAAAAACAATTCCATGATGCACATGGCATTGAGCATCACCGCCGAATACGTGACGCCCCAGAGCATCGAGGGGCGAGTGGCGCCGATAAACAGCGGATCGGCAATGAGCCCTGCATTGCGGTGTCGCATGCGCCATCTCGCTTTAAGTGCCGAACATCCCGCGAACCCAGGTGACGATCTGCGGTGCCCCAAAGGCAATCGGAATGCCGATGACGAGGCCAATGAACCAGCCCCACGAAGCACGACCGGCCATGGCGAGACCTCCCGCTACCATGACGAGAATGATGGCAATGGGCGTGAGCCAGGCGAGAATGTTGGATTGAAGGGATGTGGCGCCGGTGAGAAATGGCGATGTTTGCGCCGATGCCAACCCTGGGATCGCAAGCAAAACGGTGAACAGGAAGGCAACTGTCTGAGCGCGTCCCCATCGTGCCGATTCGATCGATGTCATGGCGGTTCCCCCTTATTCCCTTTACAGCTATCACACCATGGTGCGGAGCCGACTTGGGTAAGGGTTTCGCGCTATTTTCAGCGAAACTTGAACGAAGAGATCATCTCGGGTGCTTAGCCAACACGTTCCTCACCCGACACACCTGTGAGCGGCTCGGTCGCTTGGCTGCCCAACGACAGATGTGTTGATTGCGCCGAAACGAGTTCGCCCCCAAGTAGTTGAAGACTGTGAAGATAAACATTGGCGAGGATTTCATCGTCCTCGTGGGAGGCCGCTTCGAACAATTCTCTCCAAAACGTCGGCCGATTCGCCCATCGAGGGCCCATCTCGTGGACCTCATGTAAGGCGACCCGATCCAATTCGCGTGGCGAAAGGCGCGCAATCAACGCGGTAACCTCGGGTGCCATCCCAAATACGAGGCTTGCCTCACGCGGCATGGCGCGCGCGGCGCTCCAAGCTTCGAGAAGCAGATCATGAGCCAGCGGAACAGCATCATCGGTTTGATCGGTGGCCGCCCTCTCTCGACGAGAAACTTCGCAAGACGGTGTATTGGCCACTCGCCTCCACCAGTCACCGCGCTGAAAATTGAAATCGAGGAGCACCATCGGACTTTGCGCTGCGCGCTCGAACGCGTGATCACTCGCACACGTCCAGACACAGGCGATCTCCCGCCAAGACGGCTGTTGCTCGATGCAGTTACTCGCCCGCATGGCATTGTTAAGAAACGCGAGGCCACGTGTATTCAATCGACGCGCCGTGTCAGCAAGTGGTGCCGCGCGGCTCGAGCTTTTCTCGGGTCGCGCTCTGACGCCGTGGGGAAAGTCGTTTTGCATCACCTATCTTCTGTTAAATACTTGTCACATATCCGACAACTCTTATCTACAGCGTTTCAAGACTTGGTGCAAGAGCCTCCAATGGACGATCGACTGGGCAGACGCGAGGTGCGCAGTTTGCTGATCCCGTCGACGCGAGAGGCTCCTTTACAGGATCCGATGAAACGCTAGTGCGCCGAGGGCGCACCGCGTGGCTTTTGAATCTCGATCGCTCGAATGTGACAGCACTTCCTGCCGCATTTCGAACAGCGCAATCGTTTTTCAAGATCCGCGAGCGTCGCGTCCCATCCACAGAGGTGCGCCAATAGATTTGGATACGCACGCCGTTCGTGAACGCATCCGGAGCACTTGATCACCAGAAGGTACTGTCCAAACTCATCGGAAAGACGCTGAACCTTGAAATCTTTCGCCATGAGCGGTACTGTATATATTCACAGCATCGGACCGCCACTATTTTTACGGCAGAAACAACCTTCGAACACGATGAATGGATTCGAAAAGGACTTTCCGTTCTGCAGCAATCCCGACTGCCGGTTGTTTGTGCGCGCTGGCGATCCTGGGGTTATCGGCACTGGCAATTGGGCGCAGTTGCCGGATGGTCAAATCGTGGGTCGCAGCCTCTACAACGGGGTGTATCTATGCGATCCCTGCGGGCACCAGTGGCGCCCGGTGCTAGCAGTTGAATTGGGAATGACGGGTTAGAATCCTTCGAATATGTACCCGGTCTGCGGGCTCACCCCGAGCTCCTCAGGCGCTTGTTCGGCGTTGCCCGGGTCTTCGCAATCGGCACGAGCGAAGTATCGACTCCGGCGCGCTCTAGATCATCTTCTTGACCCACACACACACTCACACTGACAGCTGACGCTGCTCGGCGGCTGCGTGCCGTCCTCGGCTGCGTGCGCTCGATCGAAGAATCGACGCGCAATAACAAATCGTAAATCTGCGGGCGCAATTCGGTCATAAAGGCTGCAAAATTCGAGCGCGATATGATGCCCGTCACCGTTCTCTCCATCCGGCCGCTTCCGGTGTTGTCGTGCCGCACGTGCCAATTGTGCAGAAGCGTTTGCAGTAGTTGATCGATTTGCCGTATCGCGTGCGCGAGATATTTCTCGTGGGAGTCTCCGAGTTTGACCAGAATGCTGCCCAGCAGCGCTATCCGATTGCCCGGCCGAGTGGCGACTTCCGCGTTTTCGCAGGCGAGCGCAACGACCTCCTTTACGGGCAGGGTAGGCAAGAATCTGCGCGCCAAGCTCTCGAAGGTCGCCCCGGGGCCCGCGATGGAAAGAACGCGCGGTTTGCCATCCGAATCGAGGTAGGGCGCTTTTCTCGACCACTCGCTTAAGATCTCCGCGACGCCGAGTCGCGTGCACAGTATCCGGCCGCTCACCTTCGGGGCGCTCTTCAAGCGCGCCGAGCGCTTCAGCGCTCTCTGCTGCTGCACGCGAGTGACGCCGAATTCGTCGAGCGCCAATTTGACGTGGGTGTATAGCTCGGTCGTCAATTCCTCCGCCGTCTGCGGGGCCGAGCGCTTGCCCGCCCTGCGTCGCATACGCGCACCGCTGCCGAAGGATAGCGCCTTGTTGGAGTTCCTTCTCACGCGTCCTGAATCCCTGATTCGAATGTCGGATAGACAACCATCATTTCTTCGCCTCGCGGGGAGTGCTCGTCTTCTTCGCGCCGTTGTAGTAAACGTAAATGCCAAGGCCGGCAGGAGCACGAGGTTGTTTCTGTCGCAAGGAGCGTTCGGCTGCAGATTTCAGCAGACGATCAAACCGCTCGCATAGATCGTGAAGCTGCGCGCGCACTTCAGCTTGGAATTTTGCGAATTCCACGGCGCTCAATTGGTGGGTCACGATACGTTCCTGGCGTCCGGGTTTGTCATCGTCCGGATCTCGCTGAGCGTTGTAGAGACACGTGTCGAATATCTGTCTCACATGCATGATGCTCTGGGCCAGCACTCCGTCTCGGTTTCTCGGACACTTCACAAACGCGTCACCGTAGAGGGCAATTCGCCCTTCGGGGAGGGTTCCGACATTCGCTGTGCGGCACGCAAGAGCGATCACCTCGTCAATGGGCACTCCTGGCATGAATCGCTTTGCCAAGGTTTCGAAGCTTGCTTGACCCCCTGCAATCTTAAGTACACGCGGACTTCCAACCGAGTCGACATACGGCGCCTCCTCAAACCAAGTTGTTAGAAGATCGCTTAATCGCCGAATTTGCGCGAGAAGCTCTGCGCTCGCTGGCTTGGTGCGAGACCCGCGCTGCGATTGCGCAAACACTCTTTCTTGCTCCGTGGGTGAAAAGCCGTAGTGGGTCAGCGCTGCACGGATAATCCCGTGCAACTCAAGGGCCAGCGCATCGAGCGCGGCACGACCTGAAAGCGGCGCGCGAGCGGCCTTGACAGAGCCACTCCCCGCGTTTTTCGCCGCCTTTTTCCTTGCCATGATGCATTCCCTTTCACGGGCATCTTTAGCTCGTTGGTCACTGTGCTGCCGCGACTCCGTCCACGGACCTCGGACCCCCTCAAATGCTCGCATCGACTGTCAAATCCCGCTGTCCGTCTCAGCCATCCTCTTCCCATGCAAACAAGCTCACGCCCATCTGCTTCGCAGCTCCACCACCGCCAGCAACAATTCGAGTCTGGCACTCACTCTCCAAAGCGGCGATAAAGGTCTTCGCGCGTCTCTCGAGCACGGCGCGGATCAGCGCCAGTTGCTCGCTGTTCAGACTAAAGGCTTTGGTTTCGGCGTAGAGGCGCGACTGTTCAGCATTCACAACGTTGTGAATCAAGGTATCCCCAAGACGCTTAATGCGGCGCGCGGCCGCCGCCGCGTTCGCTTTGGTGAGCCCGCTCGGTCGGGTCATCGTGGCCTTTAAGCGAACAATCGCGTCCTCTAGGAGTTCAACATTTCCGCAGCGGCGCAGTTCTTTCAGGACGCTTCCCGGATGATTGCCGGGAGCATATTTATCCACCAAATCCTCAAAGCTTTGGCGCTGCCGATTGCGCTCCATGGGCAAATCCAGCGGAAACCCACCGCTCGTCATGAATCGTCGGTCGGTCGTCCAGCCGGTGAGCACTCGCGCGCTCTTCGAATAGAGGCGCTGTTTTTGCTCCATCGTCCCTTTCGCGCCCTTGACGCCACCGGCGGCCCGAATCCGACTCACCTCGCTTCGATGAACGCCTGCGGCCAGGCTAACTTTCGAGTCGCTTGGGCCGCGACCGGTACGGCTGTGGCGCGGCAGCTTCACAAAGGCGCGCTGTACGAAGGTGGCACGCAGCAGGCTCTCAATCTCGGGACTCGTGATCCCGATCGTCAAACAAAGATCGATCACGGGTTCGAACGCGGCGCTTAAGGCTCGCGCGATATCGGTGTGTTCTTGCGTAGACTTCATGCCTGACTAGTCACGAGAAATTACGTGGCGAGCGCGAGCGCCCGCCGTTAACATTAATCGCAGGCGCCGATTCGTAATAGTTTTTACATTCCGTCGCTATTGTTTTTTTAGCGGACACGACACTCCCTTGTCGCCGGCCTAGCACCCAACAGACCACGTTGTCCGCGAGGCTTCAGCCGTCATTACTGCGGCGCATCGAAGCCCGGCAACAACAACGCTAGCGCAGTTGAACTGGCCGGCGATTCCAATTACAGTCGAGTTTATACTGAATAAAACTGTCACGCTATAGGCAATTATTTTGGAGGCGTGATTTAGGCCGGATCTGCGTATTGCGGGATCCGTGACGGCGCTTGGCCAAGCCTTGCAGCGGGAATAGGCAATGGACGCTCATCGCAATGACGACTCGGTTGGCCGCGAGCTACGCGGCTTCGAATTAGCGAGGAGGCTGATCGTCCACGGGGTTAGAACCGAGACTATCAGCAAACTGACCGGCCTCTCGCGCAATCGGCTCGCGACCTTAAGGCGCCGGTTAGGGGTGCCAGACGATGAGCGCCACCGCGGACCACCGCCCCGCTCCCTCGATGTATTCTTGCGCACCGCACGCGGCCGAACCGAAGGCGCCGCGGTCGCAGCGCTTTTCCCACTATTCAAGATCGCGGCGTCGAAGTTACCCACGTACCTTGATGAAGGCGAGCAAGCCTGCGACATCTACGATGCCTATCTTGCCTACCACCCGCAATCGAACGTGCGATTTGAAGAGTTAATGCTCCTCAAGAGAAGCCTTAGCAAGGGAAATCTGCTCGAACTTGCGCTATGCCGCGTCTGTAAGGGTCTGATTATGAACAACCGATATGATCGCGGCCGCGAGACTTGTTCGCACTGCGATGGTCTTCGCGTACCCGAACAGGATGTAGCAATTCACAGCGACAAAAGGCCCGCCCCCGGCTGAGATAACCTCTGTCCCGCTTATCTGCTCGATAGCAATCGAATCAATGCATGGTAGGGCACCAACACAATCGCAAAACCAAGCGATAGCGCGAGCATGGTCCACACGGGGAATCCAGGGGGCCCCACAAAGTAGAAAAATAGCGTTACCAGCAGCCCCAAGAGCGCAAGCCCGGCCAGCAGAAAGGTCACCACGGGCTCCAATATGACGAGAGCAAGCAAAACGGGCAGCGTCGTCACCCGCCAGAGTGAGCGAATGACCCGAACCGACCGGGGGCTATCGATGTCCACGGATCGGCCCTTGAGACCGTATTCGCTCGTAGATCTCGCGTCGGTGCACCGCCTTGGCCTTCGGCGCATCGATTCCCACCCGAACTCGGGTGCCCTTCACGCCTAAGATCGTGACGGCGACGTCATCCCCGATCATCACCGTCTCACTTATGCGTCGTGTCAATATGAGCATGCCGCCTCCCCTAAAGGCTCTGAAGCGTCTTGACTAGCCGGCAAGCCGCATTCTAGCGCTTAGTTAAAAATCGCATAAGTCAATTTTCGCATTATATGTGGATGCTCTAAAAGAAAACATGTAAGGAGCACCCCCGTTGAAAGCCCTTCGAAGTCGCCGACACCGAGCGCTGTGCGCCGCGTTGGCGGCCGCACGCAAGATGGCTGGTCTTTCGCAACACGAGCTTGCCTTGCGGCTTAAGACCTCACAAACGGTCATCGCCAGAATCGAAATCGGTGAAAGACGCATCGATGTCATTGAATTCATCGACTTAGCGCGAGCCCTGCGGATCGATCCGCAGGAGGTTTTAGCTCAACTCATGCCTTAGGGCGAGTCTGGTGAGCGTTTCGCTGAATTCTCCTCGAAACTCGCGCACCCGTTGGCCCGAAGTCGATCCATTATTGCGCCATACGTGACAACTTGACCCTAAACGACCGGAACCACATTGAAGGTCGTTTATGCCGACAAATTCGACTCAACGTCGCCCCGATACGGGCGGCACCATCGTTCGACAGCGAGTCTCGATCTCCCGCTGGGTCAATGAGCCTTATCCCGCCTGGGATTGTATTCTCACAGCCCATGATGTCGCTCGCCTCATCCGGCGACCCCGGTGGATGCTAAGGGGCTTGGCGGCGATCGGACAAATCCCGCGCAGCCATCACTTTCACGGGAAACACATCGGTTGGCTCAAAGCGGACATCTTCGAATGGATGGCGAGTAGCCCCCGGCAGCCCGTCGCGAAACTTACGAACAGTCCTCATTGCGCTCGACGTCGCCATTCAAGCCCCAATCAGCACGTGCTACCCCTCAGGCCCGCTTTACGCGGCCACGGGTCCACCTCATTTATCCCTGGAGTTTCGCCATGATCAGCCCGTCGACAACGGCTGCGTCCGTCAAAATCCTACGCTTGCCGCAGGTCTGCGAAGTCACCGGCTTGTGTCGATCAATGATTTACCAATTGGAAGCCGATTTGCGCTTTCCGCAACGCGTCAAGATTGGCGTTCGTGCGGTCGGATGGCTCGACAACGAGGTCAACGCCTGGCTCACCAGACGAGTCGCGCTGAGTCGGTCAAAGGATGCTGTCTCATAGAACCCATTGGCGCGCGTGAAATCGACGCGGCTTTCTGCATGAATGCCGCATGCGTACTGCACGTAAGGCCGGGGGATCAGCATGTCAGGGGCAATGGCAATTGGGCCATAACCGCTGATGGAGTCGTCAGCGGGCGCCAGCGTGTGGGATCTACGATGCTCTGCGATGGCTGCGCCGCGCGGGTGACAGAAGGTGATCTCGTCCTGCCGGGCGATTGCGCGGCTTAATGCGCTTCAACTTGAAGATACTTCGAGTACAGGCGGTTCAAGGGATTCGGAGTTTCGCCGTGAACATAGGGTTTAAAGAGGCGCTTTGAGCTATAGAAATAAATTGGGATCACCGGGTAATCGGTGAGCATGACTCTCTCGGCAGACTGGAGAATGGCTCGACGCTTTTGCGTATCGGCAGTGTTCTCGGCTTCCTCGATCAACGCATTGAATTGCGGATTGTCGTAGCCGGAGTCGTCATTGGGCGAACCGGTGCGAAACGTATCAAGGAAGGACCCCGCATCGTTGTAATCGGCGATCCAAGCTAACCGCACGATATCCCATCGAGAAGAGTCCTTGCGTGAATCCAAAAATACTCGGTACTCCTCATCAATCAGCTTCGTCTCAATCCCGAGAATTTCCTTCCACATGGCGGCTATCGCAATGGCCATTTGCTTAGTACCCGAGTTTGAGTTGAACAACAGCTTCAAATGAAGGGGTGTCTGCCTCGAAAATCCAGCCTTGGCATACAATTGCTCCGCCTCAGCGATTCGCGCCGCATCGGGCGTATCTGCCCAATCCCAAGACTGCGGTTTGTAATTCCAGGTACCGGGAGGCACAAGACCAAACGCTGGCTGTTGACCGAACGGTTGAATGGATCTGAGGATAGCTCGCCGGTCTACGGCCATCACCAAGGCCTTGCGCAATTCGACGTTGTTCTTAAAAGGCGCTGTGCGCAAATTGAATGCGTAATACAAGGTGCCCAGAAACGGGGCGACGCGCAATTCCCTCGGCCGTTCTTCGCGAATCGAAGTCAGCGCCACCGCAGGAATGCTTTGCGTCAGGTCCAATTCGCCGGCGCGATAACGCAGCCACTCCGCATTCTCATCAGGCAGCGGGACGTATACAACGTTCGCTATGCCGACATGATCTCGGTCCCAGTACGATGGATTCTTCAGCAATTGGAGGGTACCGCCAGGCGTCCAGCTTGAAAGAACATAGGGGCCGTTAGACACCCAAGTGGTCGAATCGTGAGATCTGGCCGCAGACTCGGAGTACACGGGGTATGTGGAGTAGTGTGTAAGAAGCTGTGGGAAATAAGGCGCGGGTCTCGTGAGTACAACTACGAGCACGTCATCGCGAGGTGCCGACACACCGAGCGAGCTGGGAATCGCGCGTCCGGAAATAATATCTTGAGCGCCGAGGATAAGCCGCAGATCGTCGGCCACCGGAGAGGCCTGTTTTGGGTCCACTACCCGCCTCCAGGCGTTAACAAACTCTTGGGCGCGGACGGGAGCACCGTTCGACCAACGAGCTTCATGACGCAAGTGGAACTCATACCGCGTGCCCGTGGAATCCACAGTCCACGACGCAGCGACACCTGGCACGATTGTGCCGTCAGGGGTCTCCGCTGCTAGTCCTTCGTAGAGATCACCCAGCACCTCTAAGGAGTACGAGTCCGCTGCGGCGCCTGGATCCAGTGAACCAGGTTCGCCTCCCAGGCCTCGCCGCAATGTGATGTTATCGAGCGGCGATAGTTGATCCGCCGGCCCATGCTTCGTGTGACATCCGGCCCCGAGCACTATCGCGATCGAAGCAACGGCGCCGAAGAGACCGCGAGTACCCTTTCCGAGTTTGAACTTCATGCGTCCTTGCTTATTGATTTCAACGGAATCCGCAGTCTACGAAATAAACGATTTGGGAAACGCCCAACTCGCCGGCTGACAAACCCAGTATGCCGAGGCATGGACGAAACTTCAGCGAATTAACTTGCCCATTTAACGTAATTAACGGTTATTCGGACTTATGCAACACGGACTCGTGAATTGGCGGACGGACGTTGTACGGCGCGTCGCGCTGGCCGCGCATCGCTTGGATCAAGCGATTTCCAACACGATGGGTATTTATCGGAGACATCAGTCGTCGCGGACTTCGAGGCGGCAGGCTTTGGCGCCTCGATAAAACTAGCGGACTAGGATGTCATGGTGATCCGTCAGACGGGCGAGCTCTTCCATCTCACCTGCCAACCGGCCAATAAGTGCTTTGGCTTGTTGAACCATCTGTGGTGTGCGACCCGAATCGTCGGTACTGGTAAGTAATTCAATAATGCCGGAGGGTGCATGCAGGCGCCGGCGCAATCCGCCAACTCCGGCCGCCATTGCCAGCGCCAATTCAAAGTAACTCGCTTCAAGACATTGAAGCTGCCACATCATGCGCTGAAGCAAATCGGCGGCGAAGCAGATGTAGCTGACTTCGACGTTCCCCCCTTCCTCGATGATTTTACTCAGCATGTTATCGACCCCAAGTACGCCGTCTTCCGAGAAACCCTAATCACGCTACCGACACTCCGGCGCCGATCCCCATTTCGCTCATGACGACGGCCTCAGCGACCCGCCCCGCCTTGATCGACATTAGGATATCGCCGGCCTCACGGGCCTTGCACCCACGAGGCCGTGGGCGATGCCGAGCTTGTCGAGTAAAACCTGAGGCTCGAAATAGGCGACCCAGATCGATGTGGCCTTGCCGTCCCTGACGGTCCAGTGCTCGGAGATCTTGATCATCGCATCGCTGCCGTTGAGGCCGAAATTCACCAGCGCGACCGCACGCTCGTCCGCGGCAAAGAAAACCTCGTAGCTGAACCGCCCGAAATCGAGTACGTCGGGCAGATTGGGCAGCACTTCATCGCGGAAGAAGGCTGCTCCCGCATGCACGCCGCCCCAGGGGAGATAATTCGGCGCCGTGGTCGAGAAGTCTGGATGCAAGTACGGAGCGAAATCAATGAGACGGCCCCGCACGCCAGCTTGGTAATAGGCGTCCACAACAGCCTTACTTTGCTCGCTCGTGGTTTGGTTAGTCACGATGATGTATCCTTATTTTCTGCGGTGAGCGGTGCTTCCACGCCAGCGATTCCAGGGCGATACTTCTAATCACGTCGATGCCTCACCAAAAGTCTGATTCAAATTGGCGGCGACGCCACTCACAGAACTTCGAAGATGCTATAAATTGGCCCGTCCGACTGGCGATGGCCGATGCCGACCGCGACCACGCGATTGAGCCATTCGTAGTTCGCGTTCGCGGTCTCGAATAGGGGATTGATTCGGAAGTAGTAGCTCGTATGATCCACCACTTCTCCTTTTTCGATTCTCGCTATGACATCGGGCGGCCCATGACGAATGCCACGATAGGTCATGCCGATCAGGGCTTCGTCCTTGGTCCTAAGGATTAGCCGCACATTCAATCTCGTGGCGCCATCGGTGCGTACGGTCTGCCAGTCGCTGCCCCCATCCAACACTTCGCCTGAAAGCCGCTCCCCCTCGAACGATCCGCCTGTCACCACACCGATGCGACGGTATCCGCCCGGCGTTGCGCCGACAATCTGCAGCTTGCGGACATCCAAGCGCATGACGAACAACGGACGGGTTCCGAGCGTCTTGAGAGCCTCGGGCAGATTGTCGATCAGACTAGGGGACATGATGGCTGTATCTCCGATGGGTTCGCTTTCATCGTGAAACTTCGTTGATTTCGAGCTTGATCATTCGTTTCGCACGTGGTGAGTTGGTCAAGCGAGCGCTGCCAATCAACGGCAGGGAGCGCTCATTGCGCCTTTCTGAAGGACCGGTTCTCGAGGTACAGGCCCCTTGATCGACAGGGCGAGGCCGATGGTGCAAATGCTAAGGACTGCAATGGCGACCGCGGCGAGATCTACGGCAAGGCCCAGTCCCCACGTAGTGGCAGTCGCTCCGAGAAGCAGAACAATGATGGCCTGCATCGCGAATGCAACCGAATAGAGCGCGGATAGCACGCCTCCACGGCGATCGGCAGGTGCGTTAGCATTGATCGAGCCGAGGCCACCCAAGTACATCAGGCTGAAGCCCATTCCGCCCGCTGTTGCCGCAGCGACGAAGATCGGAAGCGCGTGTCGCGCGGTCGACAGCGCCAAAAGAGCCGTGCCGACTATCGACGAGATGCCGCCGACCGTTATCGCGGCGCGAGAAGTCAGGCGCCTGCCGGGTATTGTTACGACGCCGGCGGCGAGTGCGAACAGGGCGATCGCAACGCCGTTCACAAGCACGTTGTCTGATCCCACGAGATCGTGCGCGATCTGGGCGCCGAGCGACATCATCAGCCCGCCGATCACATATCCGGTGCCACCGGCGATCGCCGACACGGCAAAGATCTTGCGAATTTCGCGAGGAATGCTCGGTAGTTTTGGTTGCCAGCGTCCTGGCGCCGTGTTTGATACAGTCCGCGGAAGAAACCAGGCAAAGGCGAACAAGATCGCAAGGACGACCAACAGCACCCAGAAGTTCAGGTGGGTGGGGTAAGGCGCGTATTGAATCAGCGCACCACCGACGATTGTCGCGAGCACGATCCCAACCGCCTGCGCGAGGGTGTTGACGGAACTGGCGCGCGTCTCCTGTCCCGCAGCGCTGAACTCCAACAGTGCAGCGGCCGCTGGGCCCGCGCAAAGACCGACACCAAGGCCGATAAAGGCCCTTCCGATGAACACCCACAAAACGCTGGGCGCGACAGCGAAGAGCGTTGCGCCCAAGAGCGAGCTACTGAGCCCGATCAGGATTGTAGATCGACGCCCTATGTAGTCGGAGATGCCGCCAGAAAATAGCAGGACAGCGACAACGACTATCGGGAACACTGCGAAAATTGCCGTAGTCGCCGTGTGGGTCAGACCCCACTCCGAGGCATATAAGGGATAGGTCATTGAGGGTGCCGCACTCGTCCAAAGGGTGTGCGCGACGACTGCGGCCGCCACCCAAAAACTTGCGCGCCGGCCGAGCGTACGAAGGCTATTCATCCACGGGCTCCTGGTCCCGCGGTAAATCTCAGCACTTCGGCACAGAAGTCCTCCGCGTACTGAAATAGAAAGGCATGACCTGCGTCGGGGTAGAGAAGCAGCTTCGCCCTTGGCGCTTTCTTTGCAATTGCGAAGCTGTGCTCGGCAGGGACCATGACATCGGCGATGCCGTTTCCCACTAGGACCGGCATGCCGAGCTTGCCGAGATGCGGCCGTGCCGCTCCATCCCCGTTCCACCATGAAACGATCGCCTCGCGCTGTCGGCGACCGGATTCCGCCGCAATGGGCGGGCGCTCCCCGAGGCAAATGCGATCGAAATGCCGTCGGGCGGCCGCGTTCCCAGCTGCGGTTTCCGTAAAGAACAGGAACTGGACATCCTCCCGAGTCGCCGCTGTCTTCGCTGCGATCTCCGCGACCCGTGGATGAGGCGGCGGCCCGTCGGGGCCGCCGGGGCCCGAGCCTGCGATCACAAGATGACGTACACGCTCAGGCCAGGTTAGCGCCACCGTCTGCGCGACATAACCACCGAGGGACCAACCCAGCAGGTCTACCGCGCCGATACCGAGCGCATCGAGCAGTAGGGGTACTACTTCCGCCATTCCCCGAACCGAATTGGGCGTCTCGCCGCTTGATTCTCCTACTCCCAGGTTGTCAAAGCGAATGACCCGCCGCGCGGTCGAGAGCCGCGCTACAAACTCCGGGTCCCAATCATCCATCGTCCCCCGAAAGCGCTGGCAAAGGAGCAGCGGAACTTTATCCGGATCGCCGTCAACCCGAACGGCCAACGATCCGTCCCTCGTCGAGAGCAGGGTTGAGTCCCTGCTTGTCTTCCAAATCATTTGCGGACCGCCAGGTCGGTGTAATCGAGAATGAACGACGTACGCCCTGACAGGAGGGGGCCCTCCGGCGTGCGCCTGACAATGCGCCGCAAAGTCGGAAAGATGAGTCCGTCTATCGTCACCAGGTCATAGCAGTAGTGCGCTGCGACGCCGCCGAGCACATCGGTGGTGTAGTCGAGCCGTCGCAGCAAGAAGTCGTCACCGAAGTAGAGCTTTTGCACCTTCGTGTGCGCTGGCACGTCGTCGGGGTAGGTCACCTCGAGAACGCGCCAGGTTTCGCGACCTTCGACATGGGTCTCTAGCTCTCGCGTCGTGAAGCCTGTCCGAGCAAAGAGGAAGGGTGCTGACAGATAGTTCCAGACCGCGTAGCCGAGAAAGTAGGTCAGATGCAGGCGATCCCAGGGCGTTTCGCGCACATGCCCCGCAAAGGCCGCGCGCGGATCGGAGCGCTCTTCGACGACCGTGCCGTCACGGCGTTCGATCCAGACCCGATTCGGGGTGAAGATCCACCGGTCATCGGATTCATCGCCCAGCCTCTGAAAGACGGTCCGAGGTGTCGCAGCGTCCACCGAAGCCGAAGGCCGGTGGTGACCAGGAAAACCCTTGATATCCAGCAACCCACCGTAGAAGTTGAACGCCACATCGATCGCGCGAACGGTGCGCCAGCGGTCGAGGCCGCCATGTGCCGCGATGACGGCACCAAGGAGATCGGTCATGACAGGAACATCGAGACATGACCGACGAAGAGCTCGGGATACTGGAACTGCGATCCGTGATTGGAGTCGGGATAGATGATCAGCTGCGCGTCCGGGATATTCTGCCGGATGGTGAAGGAGTTGACCGTGGGCATGATCACGTCGTTACTGCCGTTCACGACGAGTGTTGGCTGCTTGATCGTCTTGAGATAGCCGTAAGACTCCTGTTTCTGGACGCCCCATTCGTCCATCGCTTGAACCTGGGCGGGAGAAACCTTGTCGTTCACCTCAGGATCGCGCCCCTCCTGGCGCAGATGCTTGCGTTTCAGGAACTCCTTTCCGGCCGCCTGCGCCGCCTTGGACGGACTGAATAGGACCGCGAGCCACATATTCTCGGGCGGATCATAGTGGGCGCCGAAGATCTTCTTTGCCACCGTGGTCAGCGACCCCAGTCCCTCACCGCCACGCGGGCCCGTACCCACGAGGATCAGCTTGCGGACGAGATCGGGCGCCTGCAGCGTGATTTCCTGCGCGACCATGCCGCCGATCGAGAAGCCGAGTACATCCACCTCGTTCAAACCAAGTGCTCGGATGAAGGCGACCGCGTTGGCGCCCATCTGCTCGAACGTGGTCGAGACCTCGCCGGAGCTGCTCGAGACACCGGCGTTGTTGAACAAGATCACCTCGCGGTCGCGAGCCAAGCCGTCTGTCACCGCCGGGTCCCAGTAATCCATGGTGCCCAGGTAGTGCATGTTGAAAACGAGCGGCACGCCGCCGGCCTTGCCGAATCGCCGATAGGCGAAGCGGATGCCGTTAGCGTCGACGAACTGTGTCGGCGCGGTCTGGTGGGAATGAATCACTATGGTCCCGCTCCTATTTTTCAGTCGGCGTCGCATCGGGTAGGAGGGCTAGAGCAGCCCTCGCGCAATCGACGTCGTTCTGCACCTTGGGCGCTCCGCTCACCCCGATCGCACCGACAACTTCTCCGTTTACCTTGATGGGAAACCCTCCACCCCACGCCGCCACACGCGCAAGCGCGGGGATGCCGGCCAAAAGCGACGGGTCGCCCTGGATGAAGTCGAAAAAGTCCTGCGTGGAAACGCCGAACAGCGCTGTGTACGCCTTATTCTGCGCTATCTCAATGGTAGGGATCGGAGTCCCATCCATCCGGCTAAAGGCCTTAAGATTGCCGCCTTCATCGAGAATCGCTACGTTCTCGGTGACGCCGAGTTCTGTGGCTTTCGCCACCGCTGCATTCGCCATTTTCTGGGCTAGCTCATAAGAGATGCTGTGTTTTTTGATCACGTTAGCCATTGGACTTGTTCCTTCCACCTGATTTGTATTGCGCGTTGATCGGGCGTGGGTCGTCATAGTTCGGCTCCCTCGCGCAATCGCGGTCGCCCAGTGTTACGGCGATTACCGCGCCCGACAGCTCGATCAATTGACGCTGTGACCGCCGTCGACGTTGAGGATATGACCGGTAATAAATGACGCCTCGTCCGAGGCGATGAAGACGATTGCATTAGCCTGCTCCTCGGAGATTCCGAGGCGAGCCATCGGAACCTGGGTCACTAGAGCTGCTTTATTCTCCGGCGTGTGCGTAAAGCGGGTCAACATGCCGGTGTCCACCGGGCCAGGTGCCACGGCGTTCACGCGGATACCAGACTTGACAACCTCGAGCGCCACCGACTTGGTGATCCCCTCCACGGCATGTTTCGCAGCAACATATACGGACGCAAACGGCGCGCCTTTGTGGCCATAGGTCGAGGAGATATTGATAATGTTGCCGCTGCCCTGCTTTTGCATGACGCGCACTTCGTGTTTCATGCTTAAAAACACGCCGAGAACATTCGTATCGAATGTCGCAGCGTAGCTTTCCGCAGTTTGGTCAGTAATTGGGCCGACCTGGCCCTCGGTGGCCGCATTGTTTACGGCGACATCAAGACGCCCAAACCGCGTAACGGTCTTGTCGACCGCATTCCGGATGTCTTCTTCCTTGCGAACATCGGTGTTGATGAACTCGGCCTCCGAACCCAAGGAGCGGAGCTCCTTCACGAGGGCCTTGCCGGCCTCGTCACGACGACCAGCGACGACCACTTTGGCCCCCTTCTTGGCGAAGGCGACGGCGGCGGCGCGCCCGATGCCGGTGAGTCCACCGGTGATCAAAACAACTTGACTGCTCATTTCTACAATCTCCTCGGTTGAGCCGCCGAAAATCGGACGGCGTTTTGTTTCAAGCAACTTTCACTTGCAGGGCGAGATCCAGGAGGATTGCCGAGCATCACCGAATAGCATTGATGTCTTGGCGCCGACAAACAGGTCATTCTCCACACCGGAGAAGCCCTCGCCTTTGCCGCGTTTTAGTACGAGAACGCTCTTCGCATCCTCCACTTTTAAAATCGGCATGCCAAAGATCGGTGATGCCGGATTCGTGCGCGCGACAGTTGCCCGTTCCGCCGGAATGCCGATCACGACTTGTTGTGTATGGGTATTCAATTCTTCCTCAGGTTCACTATGTACGTACGTCCTGTCTCTGTCAAGGACAATGTGTACGTGCGTATTGTCGGCAGAGCCGTGCGCCTGCACATAAGATCCATGGCCCTCCGAAAGTAGCGAGTCACGTATTGCCATGACGCGACGCGGTCGCGACACGAAAGCCGCGAAGCACCATTTACGCGCCGCCTTTCAAACCGGCGCCTATTGGCTTCCGCTAATTGCCGACGCTTGCCCAGCTTCTATGGCACCGAAACTGAACATGCGAGTTACAGTAGCGAGAATTCGGCGTGCTGGATTGATAGAAGCTGCCGCGACTTTGCTTTACGTGCGCGGGTAGCTCACGGCGGAATGAGATAACGCGATGTCATTACCCGCGTGACCTTGGGCATTCAGGTAGTTCGAGCACTTTGGTCGCTCCAATGCGCTGGACTGGAACAATTGAGGCCATATACGCATTGCCTGCCTCTCCACCGACAAATTGACTATTTGGGCAAGACAATCTACATCGAACAGAAGGCGCACTGAGATGACCGCTCTCGAAACCAACACCTACAACGCGTCAATCAGAATCATTGCGGCTCGCGCACGGCGGCTGCAACCAAAACCGTTTGTCTATTTTGGACAGACCGAAGTGCTACGCCATCTTGCCGCCGTCGACACCGAATACTTGCCCGGTGATGAAGGCGGCCTTGTCTGAGGCGAGAAAAACAATCGCTTGCGCTATTTCCTGCGGCTTGCCGAGACGCTGCAGAGGCACCTCCGTGGCGAGACCCACTTTGCGCTCGGCGGTCCCCGTGAAACGACTCAGCATATCGGTATCGATCGGCCCGGGCGCGACCGCATTGACGCGTACACCGGCGGGCGCCGCTTCGAGCGCGGCGGACTGGGTCAGCCCTTCGACGGCATGCTTGCTGGCCGAATACACGGACGCGCCCACGCCACCGCGCCGACCGTATGTCGACGAGATGTTGACGATGCTGCCGTGTTTCTGAGGCAGCATGACGCGGAGCTCGTGCTTGAGACTTAGCAGCACGCCGAGCACATTGCTATCGAAAACGGCGCGATAGCTGTCGACAGTTTGCTCTGTGATCGGGCCGGGCTTACCTTCCGTACCGGCACTATTGACAGCCACATCCAAGCGGCCGAACAGTTCGAAAGTCTGATCGATCAGCCGACGTACCTCATCCTCCTGACGTACGTCGGCCTGCAGGAATTCGGCTTCTGCTCCGACGGATCGCAGTTCCTTCGCCAAGGCATGCCCCAATTCAGGGCGCCGCCCTGATGCCACCACCCGCGCCCCGTCGGAGGCGAACGCGAGCGCCGTGGCACGCCCGATGCCGGTCAGGGCGCCCGTAATCAAAACGACTGGGGTATTCATTGTCACTCTCCGTTCGGTGCTATTCGCGATTTTTTCTCTCGCGGCAACCTCTCAGCGCGGGAAGGCACTAGCAGTATTGCTTGCTGACCTCCGTGGGCATCATCTTGCCGCAGAGTCGGGCGACGGGAATTGAAAAAGCGTGCGTAAAATTGTCGACTCGTGCGAGATCCCAGAAAACGACCAGCTAGCCGAGGTGGGTGCGGGCCCAGAAAGCGCCCGCGCGGACATCTCTGTTCACGCCAAATAACAGTGCTTTACGAGCAATAACTGTGCTTCAGCTCCCATGCATCCTACCCTCCTATCGACCACCGGAGGATTGCCCATGCATCAAAACGCCGCCTTATCCGTTGTCCCCTCACCCTCGGCGCGATTGGATGGGTTGCTCAAACCGCAGCCGGTCGGATCGCCGTGCGGCCTGAAGGATCCTGGCTCTACTGACGTCATATCCTCCTCGCGAGAATCCACCAATACTGGAATCGTCTCTGACGAGAAACTGCGAATTGTCATCGCGGATTTGGTCGATGCCGTGCGTAGCGTGCTTCACGATGAACACGAATCCGCGGCGGAATACCTTCGCCGAGCTAGCGAGGCATTAGAGGTGGATCGGGAGCGGCTCAGCTCCAAGGTTGAGCGTCAATCCCCAGGACCTGCCGAGCCCATTCCCGGAGGCCTGGCGCCATGGCAGATTCGGCGAGTGACAACGCACATCGAGGCTCATCTTGATGAGACTATAAGAAACAGGGAACTCGCCACCCTGGTAAGGCTCAGTTCTTTCTACTTTTGTCGCGCTTTTAGGGAAAGTTTCGCAGATTCACCACATGGCTACCTCATGCGGCGGCGAGTGGAGCGCGCCCAAGGGCTAATGCTGACGACAAATATCCCACTCGCACAAATTGCCGTCAGTTGCGGCATAGCCGACCAAGCTCATTTCAACAGACTTTTCCGGCGGTTCGTTGGCGAAACCCCAGGCACTTGGCGGCGCGCACGCGTGGCTGGGCCAGAGTCGTTAAGCAATGCGGAGCCACCCAAGCGAAAATTATTCGCGACATCGTGCAATCCATCGACATGAATACTCTATTTCTCGTTGTCGTTCGCCTTTGTCTTGTCATGGTCACGCTGCTTGGCCTCTGCTTTATTCTGTTGCTCGGAGTATCGAGTATCGCTCGAGACCTCCGTGCGGATGAGCCTGATCGGTCGCGCGCGCCATCGGGTGCCGATTCTCGACGATCGGATGTAACTCCGCTAAAGACGCGGCTGCTGTAGTAGGCCCGAGCCGCTCGGCTCTCGTCGGACGCTGACTGCTCAACGGAAAGAAACCAGAACAACGCCACCCCAACCACTTAACACCGCCACATATTGTTCGCCGCCGACCGTGTAAGTGCTCGGTGCGCCAATGATTCCCGATTGCGCGAAGAGCGACCATAACTTCTTTCCGTTGTCCGCGCGGTGCACATTGAAGTAGCCGGCCGCGTCACCTTGCGCGACCCAAATCCCGGCGGTCGTCATGGTACCGCCATTCCATGGGCCGAGGTAGTTCACGCGACTGCCCTATAAGCAATGACCTCGGCTCGCACCAGTTCCAGAGAACCGATCTGCAGCACTCGGAGGCGTCAGACGTCAACATCGTGCTCTTAAGAAACCAGACTTTCCGGCTATTTGCCTTCATGCCCTTCTCCGTTAGTGACTGGCGAACTCCGGAAAACGTTGGCGCTGCACCTGTACTGAGCAATAGCGCGTTCCTGCGCTTCCTAGCCCTCTAGCGTGCGCGCGTCGCCTCGCAAACCCAGTTAGCGCACGTTCCCGCAAACCTGGACATATTTCTGCAATTCCTAGGCGCCATTGCCCGCTACGGTGCGTTTTGTCTTTCGTTCGCGTTGTCGCTCGCGTGACACTCGACACTCCAGGAGGCCACGCACGTTCTGGACATGGACAGACCCATTCGTGAACGCCGCATGCTATTTCAACCGACGCTGAGGAGCCCAAGCAATGAAGACCCACGAGGATCTAAACAAAGCACTCGTGTTAGAGGCATTTGACACGCTTTTCAATAAACGGGACTACAAGGCCGCCGAGCGGTTCTGGTCGCCGAACTACATTCAACACAGCGCCCACATCGCGCCAGGCCGTAACGGCCTGTTCGATCTAATCAAGGCAACCCCACCTACATTGAGGTATGAGCACGCCCTCGTCGTAGTCGACGGCGACTTGGTGGTTCTTCACGGGCGCTTTTCGGGACTCGGTTTACCGGTCAACTGGATTGCGGTAGACATTGTTCGCGTTCAAGACGGTCTATTGGCTGAACACTGGGACGTCATTCAGGACGAGGCCACACGGGAACAATCCAAGAGCGGACATCCCATGTTCGGCACCCGCTTTCCCGACTAATTTAACAAGAAGCGGCTGCCCGACTCCGTGAGAATCGATCGGACCAGGCTCGAATCGTATTCGCACCAGATCGGTGAGGGATACCTGATGCAGCAATGCCTTGTGTCCATCTGGCTGCCTAGCAGGTAATGACTATCCACTCCCCACCCGGTGCGCGCCCCAGTTAACGTCCGCTCGCTGACTCGCTTGTCGCATCAGCCACTATGTTCGGCGCCCGTATCAAACAAATTGAATGCACGTGCGCTCCGTTGTCGTCACATGCGCATTGGAGATTACAGTTGCCTACGGACGACTTGCTTCCAACAGTGCGTGTAGAGGTATGAGTCCGCACGAGAGCGCAAACCACCGCACCTTCGTGAAACGTATCCGATGGGACTCCGCGTAGGCTTCGGCCGAGTCACTACTTCGCCGGAAACGAATACGCACAAATATGCTCAATCGGAGGACCAGCGTGATGAAAAATAATTCAGTCGCGGATACAAAACGGCCGATCTCGGCCGCGTTCGACTATCGCGAAAATTATGTCAACCTCTACGGCTCGAGGCTTCACTACGTCGATGTCGGCACGGGCGACCCGTTTCTGTTTCTACACGGCAATCCCAACTCCTCGTATTGCTGGCGAAACGTCATCCCCTATATGCAGCCGCTCGGCCGATGTATCGCGCCGGACTTCATCGGGTTCGGCAAGTCCGATCATCCCGACATCGAATACCGGATATTCGATCAGATTCGATACATCGAAGAGTTCGTGGTCCAATTGGACCTCCGGAATATATCGCTGGTCATCCACGATTGGGGGGCGCTCGTCGGCCTCGATCTGGCGCGGCGATTTCCCGAAAGGATTCGCGCCGTCGCCTTCTTGGAGTTCCCCGTAAGACCGCTGGGAACGCTGAAGGAGACTTGGCCGCTCATCGCCGAGGAGTTCGAGAAGTTCCGCTCCCCGGAACTCGGCCCGGAACTTCTGATGGGACAGAACCTGATGATAGAACATGAGGTTCCCTCCGTCCTGATGCGCAAGTTCAGCGAGGAGGAGATGAACCACTATCGCGCCCCGTTCCCGGATCGGGAATCGCGCCGCCCGATGGCCCGGCTGCCGCGCGATTGGCCTTTCGGTGGCGAGCCGATCGACACGGCCTGGGTAATCGCCAAGTACAGCGAATGGCTGAAGCAATCGCCGATTCCGAAGCTCTTGATTCACGCGACCCCCGGACTGTTCGTGACACCGGAGAATGCGGCCTGGGCGGCAAGCAACTTTAAGAACATCGATACCCTTCACCTCGGGCGCGGCATTTGGTTGCTGATGGAGGACAACCCTCACGAGATCGGAGAGGGCATCGTCGAATGGTTCAAGGCGAAGGTTGCATGAGGGACTTCGATCAGCCACAACACCGCGGTCGATCTGCAGGCCGATCGGGCGGGAAGTTTTGCTGGAGGGAAGTTCGTCATGCAGACTACGAGATAGGTAAGGCAAATACTTGCAGGACAATGCCCCTACTTGGACTAGCGTGCGGCCGCACGAAGTGCCGATCGGCATTGCGGCGTCCTACGCCGCAATGAGGCAACACAAACGATGGCCGGGTGGCCGGAGAACCACTGAGAGGGAGCACTGCCATGCATTGGCTACAAAGCTCGGATTCGAGCGCGTTACTGGCCGTTCATAAATTCTGTTCGCGCGAACACCATCCGCCCGCCCAGGATGTTCAATGGTTTGTCGCAAAGAGGTTGTCAAAATCCTCTACCGTCCCGAAACACCTGCGCGAAGGTCTTGTCATAGGGATAAAATCGGTCACGTTTACCCTGCTCCCATGCGGATTTCAGTGCGGGCTCTGTGATGTCCCAGTCCGGGCGGCACTTCCTCAACACAGCACGCAAGTCTTGCCGAAGCTCTTCGATGGTCGGTCGGCCAAAAAACCAGTAGCCGTTATAGATCTTGAATATAACGAGACCTGGTTCGAGGACGATGACATACGGGATCATCGGATTGTGTTCAGGGTCCGTGTACTCGGCAATATCGAGGTCCTTTTGAACCTTGCGTCCCGGATCGGATAAAAAGGTCCAATGAGCGCCAGCGCCGCTGCGGTAGTCATTCGTCGCAAGCATGTTGTCGGTACTGATGGTGACGAGGCGGGAGTAACCGACCTCCATCTCGCGGTAAAGTTGGACCAGAC
>Ga0210406_10000346_pt1 | contig 65953 bp, 96 predicted proteins | sample IncBWC30MmetaG_FD_155454 | JGI IMG/M metagenome (GOLD analysis project Ga0210406, IMG submission 155454) | Forest soil microbial communities from Barre Woods Harvard Forest LTER site, Petersham, Massachusetts, United States - Inc-BW-C-30-M | ecosystem: Environmental > Terrestrial > Soil >...
ACTACGACGCCAAGCGCGCGCCGCTGCAGGCTGACTACGACGCCAAGCGCGCGGCGCTGCAGGCTGACTACGACGCCAAGCGCGCGGCGCTGCAGGCTGACTACGACGCCAAGCGCGCGCCGCTGTTTGGTGTGCTAGCTGAACAAGTCTAAAAAACAACAAAGGGACTAGGAACATGTCAAAAGATCCGACACTCGCAATGCGGGAGACTACAAACCGCCGCATCTATGCCAAGGGCGGTCTGCACTACCTGAAAGGCAACAGTGCGCCCTACTTCTCGCTCACTGGCGAGACGTACATTAAGACCGGAAACGGCCGCTGGCGCGACGACAGCTGCGGCTCGATCCACGATGAACTACACAAGTTCTTTCCGCAGCTCGATGACCTAGCAGCGTTGCACCTGAGCGACATCGACGGCGTGCCGATGCACGCTCTCGAGAATGGCTTTTATCATCTCGGGGGGACGCACTGGCAGACGCCAAACTTCAAGCACGCAGCCGAGCATTTCCGCATCACTGAGGACGAGGCGCTAGCCTTAACGCGTGATCTGTTCGGCCCTGGCTTCAGTGAGAACGGCGGCTTCCTGTCCAAGGGTTACGCCAACGAGGCCAAGCTGCGGCTCGGCGCGTGGATCGACACACAGCTCCCTCGCTGGAAGGCCGAGGCGGACGCTTGCATCGCGAAGCACGGCCTAGTTGTGTACGGCGACGAGTGGAGGTCGTGATGGCCAAGCTCGAAATCGACGTCAACGACCAGGGGTCGCTCGTCATTCTCAACCCGCTGACCGATCGCGCCGACACGTGGCTCGCCGAGAACCTCGACCCGGACGGGATGAAGTGGTGCGGTGGCTATGTCTGCGAGCCGCGCTACGTCGGCGCGATCCTTGAGGGCGCAATTGAAGAGGGGCTGGTGTCATGACCCTTCGTCGCGCCCTTCTCGCAGGCTTCATCGCCTTGCAAGTCCTGGACTGCGTCAGCACGAACCGCGTGCTCGCAGCTGGTGGATGGGAGGCCAACCCAGTCGAAGTGGCCTCCCAGGTCGCCCTTGGCGCGTACTGGTGGGCTCCCAAGCTCATCGTCATGTGCGGTTGCGCGTTCGTCATGCGCCGCTGGCACTGGGTCTACATTGCGATGGCCGTCCTCTTGATGGCCGTCGTTGTCTTCAACAATTACATGCAGTGAAGGCCCTTCGACGGGCTCAGGATGAGGAGTGAAAAAATGTCGAAACACTACAACGACCCTCCAGGCTTTCAGCCTGGACGCATCAGGATACCGCAGAACGGCTTGACCGTGCCGCGCACGCCTGATGGCAAGTACCCCGTCTATGGGCTGCCGAGCGCCCAGTCCGCCGTGTTGACCAAGTACGACACTGGCGAGACGCGTACACAGAAGCGCCGCCGCCAACGCAAGGCTCTATCGAAGGGGAGGGGCGAGTGATCATCATCGGCTGGAAAACGCACGACTATCGTGGCCCGAGGACATGGGCCGCGCTGTGGGCGCACGAGGACACTGAAGGCAACGTTGAGGCTGCGCTGCGGCACAACGCCAAGCAAGGCCACGAGCCTTCCATCGTCCGCACCTTCCCGGACTTCATGTCGCTGGCCGACGCCAAGCGACGCGTTCGCGACGAACTCAATAGGAGCAAGTGAAATGTCGAAGCGGTATAAAGTCATTGAACGTCAGATTGTCGATGTTGTCTACTACATTGACGCTGACAGCGAAGAAATGGCTGCCGAGCATGTCGGCATGCTCAGAGCTGACGAATACGACAGCGTCAAGGACGTTATCAACACGGAGATACTTGAGGTTACGGAGGTCACTGATGAGCAAGACTAAACGCGCCCGGCCGACCTTCGGCCGCTCGCCACCCCTCAAGCCATTCTCAGAAATGAGCGCGGCCGAGAAGATCCGCGAGGCGCGCAACGCCATTGAGCGACTGCGCCATCCGCACAACACACACTCACAGGCGATCTACCCTGCGATCGCACGGTGGGAGGCAACCTTGCGTGGGTTAGGAGTGGAGCCGTGAAAATAAAGATTGAATTTGACTGCGACAATGCAGCGTTTGAAGACGACATGACAGGCGAAATCTCATGCATATTGCGTGAGATAGCTGACGATATTGACCGTAGCGAGTTACATGATCTTCATGGCGTTTATAGCCGTGTCAGCGACGTGAACGGAAACCAAATCGGGACAGTCCAGTTTTTCGCCTGACGCAGACCATACGCCTCACGGGGCGTATGTGCGGCATCAGCCGACCCAGTAACACCCAGTTACTAGGGACTTGACACAAGGACACTGACATGCTATGGTGTCAGTGTAATGAAGAAACGCGGCAACGACCGCAACAAAGGGACCAGGAACATGTCACATGTCTTCGGACAATTCTTTTCGCTTGACAGTACTAAAGCGATAAAAGCACGCAAATATGGTTACCTCAACGCCATCAATTACATGGCCCCACACACGATGGCGGGCGACGGCAACGTCTGCGGCGACGCCAGCGCCGGTTGCATTGCACTGTGCCTCGGTTGGTTCAGTGGACATGTTAGCAGGGTGAAGAAAGGCCAGGGCAAGCGCCCGTCCAACGCCGTGCGCAAGTCGCGCATCACCAAGGTCAAGATGTTCATGCATGAGCGAGCCGCGTTCATGAAGGAAATGGTTGCCGGCATCCTCCGCGCCGCGCGCAAGGCCATTCGCGAGGGGCTCAAGCTCTGCGTGCGGCCGAACGGTTCGTCCGATATCCCGTGGGAAAGCATCAAGGTCTCGCGCGAGATGCCCATCAGCGTCTTTGAACTGTTTCCCGATGTCCAGTTCGTCGACTATACCAAGTCGCTGAAGCGTGCGCTGAAGCACGCTCGCGGCGAGATGCCGGCGAACTATCACCTCACGTTCAGCCGGTCGGAGACCAACGAGGCGGACTGTGTCCGTGTCCTCGAGGCCGGTGGCAACGTGGCTGTAGTGGCCGCATACGACGCCCCCGACACCTATCTTGGCTACCGCGTGATCGACGGCGACAAGCATGATCTGCGGTTCTTGGATGCCTTGGACGAGGACGGTAGCGGCCGCGGCGCGTGCGTCGTGTGGCTGTCGCCCAAGGGCGTCAAGGCTCGCCGCGACACCTCAGGCTTCGTGGTGCGGCTATGAGACAGCACCTGACCCCAAAGCAACCGCGTGGCACGTTCAACGAGCTCGCCTACATCAAGCTCGAGCGCCTCGCGCGCGTCCTGGCGGGCGACATCGACCTGATGGTGGTCGCTCACCCTGAAGTGTGGGACCGTGCGCACAAGCGCTTTGAAGAGGCGCTTGACGAGTGGCTGCCGCTCAACCCGCAGCACGACAAGAGGATAGGAGGGCGCAAATGACTGAATATCGAACGCGGCTCGACAGCCGGCAATGGCTGCCAAGCGCGGCCCCTTTACCACCCGCGATCTGGGACCCCATGATGAAGCTCGTTAAGGACGGTACATGGGCCAAGCTCGACCATCCGCTCACCACGGCGGTGTGCCACGCTTGTTTGCTGCACTACGATCGGCAGACCATCCTCATGACCGGAGGGTTCAACGATTGACCCCCTGGTTCTGGTTCTGGGTGGCGAGCGTCGTCGTCTACGTGATCTTGCATTGGAGGATGACATGAGGCGCGAACAGAAGATCCGCATCTTTTACGAGAATGGCCGGTGGTGCTTCGCATACGGGGATGATCCCCCGATGGGGTTATGGGGGTCCATCCACCCAATGGTGCGCCAGATGAAGCAATTCTACGACTGGCGCACCAGGATCGAGAAGCACCGATGACCTGGCAACAGGCGTGCGACTGGGTCGACGACATCATCGACCGTCAGCCGGACCAGGACGACGCAGCGCCATACCCGGCGCTGCACTATCTCGATCGCGAGATGCGCGAGGCCGAGCGGGAGCTCGACAACTACGAAGAACAGGAGTTAAATCAGTGACTATGAACAAATGTCAAGTTAGAGAGGCTCTGCGTAAAGAGCGTGCTGTGGCGAAGCGGCTCGTTGAGCGACGCAGGCTAGCACAAGAAAACCTCATACTATCAACAAATCGCATAAGGGAGCTAGAGGACGCCCTCAAGGTCGCTCCTGAAGGTTGGAAGGGGTTTTGAAGTGACCATTGAAAGATTGAACCGCGCCGAGATTGTGCGGATGCACAAGGCAGGCAAGAGCCCCACCGAGATAGGTTTGCTGGTGCAAGCGCACCGCAGCACGATCTATTCCATCATCAACCCCAAGCCGTACACGAAGAAAGAGAAGCCGGTCGACCCGCGCCCGGCCGAGGTCGTGCGCCTGTGGCACGAGGGTCTTCTCGCCAGCGAGATCGCGCTCATGACTGGCATGCATAGGAACTCCGTCACGAGAACACTTCGTCAGCAGGGGCTCAAGCGTGAGCTCGTCGTGGAGGATGACCGTTGGGCCGAGGCCGAGCGCCTGTGGCGCGCCGGCAAACTGTCCGGCGAGATCGCGGCGACGATGCGTGACACCACGCGCAACGCCGTGATAGGGCACATGAAGCGCAGAATGATCTCGTGGGGCAACGCCCCGAAGCCTGTGACCCGCGAGACGGTGGCCCGCAAGCAGCGTGAGAGCCATAAGGACTGGACGAGCGCGTCAGCCGTGCGGCCCATCACACTGCCACGCGTTCGGTGGCTCGAAGCTGCGTAACACTGTGAACCTATTTGACAAATCAGTTTCCCGACACTATGTAGGTCGGGCGAGGCCAGGGGATTAACCCCTGGCCAGCAAAAGCGAGGAGTAGGACAGTGGAGCAAGAGGTCGGTAAGCGTCCGAAGTCCAAGTCTGTAAGGGCTATGGGTCTGCCGCGTGTCGAAGCCAAGATCATGGAGCGCTCTTACCAGCGCGCCGGGGTCGTGGCGGGTGGCACGCTGCTTAGTTCGGGTGCGCGTCAAGCAACAATCACTTTTAAGCCTGGAGTATTTCGACTGGTCGAGCTTGCCGCCGCGGATAACCGCGTCTCGTTTTCAGAGATGGTGAGGCAGCTCGTCGAGAGGGGACTACACACACCACCGCAGACCTAAGACACTAACCCGCCGGGTGGAGGCACCGTCCGGCGGGGGTTTACCCATCGAAGGAACGAATGATGATCGAAGCCCCCATATCACTGGTCAGCGACGACACGCCGTACGGCCTCGTCGCCACGATTAAGGACCGCCGCGTCCACCGCTACGAGCCTCCGCACCATGGCACGCTCGAGGAGGTGGTCAGGGAAGCCCTGAGCCACGCCCAGGACCTCGCCATCGTCCGGAGGCCTGACGGCTACCTGACGCTCAACCTCAGCCGCGTCGTCACGGTCCCGCTCTTCAAGATCAACCAGTGGTGGGTCAGCCTCAGCGGATCGGCTGCGATTGCGCAAGCAGTCTGGACCCTCAGGGATTGACACCTGTGGGCTCAGGCCTATATCAGTGTGAACGCACTGACATGAGGCCGCCCGATGGAACCCCGTTCGCTGATGGACTACGCCCGCGAGGCTGCCGAGCGAACCCGGCGCATCGAGACGCGCCTGACCAAGTGGCTGGTCTCCGAGGGTTTTGAGACGGGCAGCCAGCTGCCGGTGTGGTATGATGACGGCGTCGTCGAGGTGCCGTCCCGCGCCACCAGCCTCACAGACATCCAGTCGGTGGTCCCGATCGACTGGGATCGCGACTACGAGATCACTGTCATGTTTCGGGGGCATGTCCTGGGCGTCGTTCTGCGCCCCTGAGGAGCACCCGCATGGCCATCCCTTTTGATCTGCCCTCTTCGCTTGTCGCCCTGGTGCCGCCTGTGCGTGTACCGCCGAGTGAAGTGGTTAAGCTGATCACAGACGCCTACGCCGCCGGCAAGCGGGCGGGCCAAGCTGAGTTACTGAAGATAGCCGTTGATGTAATTCAGCCTGTCCAGCGAAAATAAATATCGGATCGCCTACGTTTCGCCGTTGACATCGCTTACGCCGTCGTCCAAATGATGTCTTAACAGAGACACAATAAGTCTACAAGAACCTACTGGCTTAACTGATGGGACTAGGGAATGCCTCACCAATGGGTGTGGGCGGATGACCGCGTCGTCTCGATGGATTTCGAGACGAGTGGCCTCCAGCCCGAATTTGCGCTGCAGTCATGGAGAATACTGTCAGGCGAGGCTTGGGCCACGTCGATGGTGTGGGTGTGGCCGCAGGATGGCCGCGTCATGAACGGCGGCGGTCTTGTGCGTGACCGGCTTCACGCCAGGGGCATGATCAACGAGTTCATCACTCACGTTCTGCACTACGACATCCGTGTCTGCGGCTGGAACCTCGCCTTCGACATCGGTGTCTTGATTGCTTACGGCGCGCCGATTGAGAAGCTGCGCCGAGTGAAGTGGCTCGATGGCTACCTGCTATGGCGTCACCTCGACGTCGAGCCTGAGTACGACGACAAGGGCCCGCGCCGGTCATACTCACTGAAGACCTACGTCCGCCAGCGATGGCCGCTCCAGGCTGGCTACGAGGCCGATGTCAACTTCCATGATGACAGCCTAGAGGCTCGCGTCAAGCTTCATAGATACAACATTCAGGACTGTGTCTTCACCTTGATGGGCTGCAAGACCCTTTGGAATGCGCTGACGCCAGCGCAGCAGCGCGCCGCATCGATCGAGGCCGACTGCCTTGTCCATGTGGCCGAGGCCAACGTGCGGGGCATGCTGGTGGACACCATCCTGGCCCAGGACGTGGTCATCAAGCAGAGCACCATCGCCGCCGAGAGGCTCGCCTCGCTCGCACCGTTCGGCGTCACTGAGAAGATCGTCCGGTCACCGAAGCAGCTGGCCACGCTGTTCTTCGACACGTGGGGTCTGCCGGTCCAGAAGAACACGGCCACCGGCAACCGGTCGACCGACAAAGAGGTCATGCACGAGCTCGCATTCATCGACCCGCGGGTGAAGGAAGTGAAGGAGTACCGCGAGGCGCTCAACAATGTCACCAAGTTCGCCATGAACCCGATCGCGGCGGCGCGCTACAACGGCGACGGCCGGGCCCGGCCGCAGGCCATTGTGTTCGGGACCTACACCGGGCGCATGACCTATGCGAGCAAGCAGACGAAGAAGAACCCCGAGGAGGCTGAGGTTGCCGACGCTTCCGACTGACGATCCCTTCGACTGGGAGCTGTTCGACGAGCAGCCCTTGTCAGTGCGCAAGGTGACCTGGGAGTTCAACGTGTTCCCAGACAAGTTGGTCGAGCCGAAGGACGCCGCGCGCGCCGCGCTGCTGATGATTGAGTATTGGGAGACGAAGGTAGGCGATGGCACCCCGTAAGACCACTGACTTCCAGATCGGCTGGGCAGTACACCAGATGAAGAGCGGCCCCGACTACCGCTCGATCATCGTGGCTCCGCACGGTCACTCGATCGTGGAGTTTGACGCGGCTGGGCAGGAGTTTCGGTTCATGGCCTTGATCAGTGGCGACACCACCATGCTGCACCTTTGCAGGCCCGGCGAAGACCCGCACTCGTTCATGGGCTCGAGGGCTGACACCCGGTATGAGTACCGTGAGCTGATCAAGCGGGTGGCTGAGGAGGACAAGGAGGCCAAGCGTATCCGCAAGGGCGGCAAGGTGCTGAACCTTAGTCTCCAATATAGAACTTCCCCTAAAACATTACGTACAAGGTCACGCGTCGATCACGGCATGGACATGACGCCAGAGCAGGCGCAGCACAACTATTACGTCTACCACCGGACCTACCCCGGCGTGAAGGTTTATCACAAGACTGCGATCGAGAAGACGCAGCAGTGCGGATATGCCGAGACGTTAGCTGGCCGTCGAGTACAGGTTATAGGTGACTGGGATAGATATGGCTGGCAGCTTGGGTCTACTGCCATAAATTACCCTGTCCAGGGCACCGGCGCTTGTCAGAAATACTTGGCTATTCGTGCGCTCAGCGAATTGTACACTGAGTTGGGTGCAAGATTTATGCTGGATCTTCACGACGGTCTTTTCAGCGTTGTGCCGGATCATTACGTCAGTGAGTTCTGCGACCGTGGCAAGAGAATACTTGACAACCTCCCATATGGTTCAGCCTGGGGTTACACACCGTCCATCCCGCTGCCGTGGGACGTGAAGGTGGGGAAGAGCTGGGGCGCGCTTCATGAGGTGAAGTTGTGACGACTCAGTGTCTTGACGAACCCCGGGTGACACCCGATATGAGGGCCTCCACGAACGAGGCTCGCCAATGAACCCCCTTCTCACTGACGCTGGCGCGGTCCACCTGCGCTCCACCCGCTCCAACGAGCTCTACCGTGTCCTGGCCTACGACCCGGCCACGAAGCTTGCTACGCTGAAGGGGCAGCTTGGTCAGTGTACCGAGCCGTTCGAGCGCGCGAGGCTCGAGGAACTGGGCTACGTCCGCATCGACGGACCAGTGGAAGGCATGATCGAGGTTTGAGATTAGCGTGCAGGGAGCACGCTGAGACCGGTCTACTGGAGGGGGCTCCGGTAAACCGATGAAGACCAACGACCCTAGAAGTGATACAGAATGAGAGGGCCTAAGAAAAACTATGAACACGCGCACCAACTCGCCAAGATGTTTGACGACGCCGTTTCGGCGTTCTTCCCCGACAACAATGTAGCTGTCGATGTAGTGGCTGGCGGTTGCGCCATCCTACTCTCGACCATCCTGGCGGCGATCCCCCCGATTGATCGTGCGCTGGTGCTGAATGAAACCGTCGAGGCCATCCTCGCCGGATATGCGGATAAACCTGACGCGGACTTGATACTCGAACACTAGGAACTGAACGATGTCTGAACTGATCGACCGCGGCGCGAAGCGCGCTGCAGCCAAAGAGACGTGGCGGGCCCAGCCCCGCGGCGATCGGCTCAGCTTCAACGATTTCTGGCGTGAGCGGAATGACCCCGAGCGCAACGCGCGCCACGTCGACCAACAGAAGCGCTCGATGAAGCGGAGGCATGCTGATGCCGTATGAGGGTCGCACCACTGGGCCTCGCAAGCGTGAGGCCGGCTACGACAAGACAAAGCCTTTCAGCATCAGGCTGAAGCAGTCTGTCTTCGACGAACTGCAGGCGCTGCTTGACGATACCGGCATCTCGATGACCTGGGCGATTGACACCGCCTGCCGAGACTTCCTCAACGGCCGCAGGGCCGAGCAGATCAATGAAGCATTCCACAAGGAGCCGAGCCAATGAGCCACGTTATGGTGGACCTCGAGACCATGGGCACCGGCAGCTACGCCGCCATCATCTCGATCGGGGCCGTCAAGTTCAGCCCCAACGATGGGCCGATCTCGATAGAGGAGCCGTACTACACTGCGGTCACCCTTGAGAGCTCGATGAAGGCCGGCCTCCGAGTCGACGCCAAGACCATCGAGTGGTGGTTCAGCGCCGACCGCACCGCCGCGCGCGAGCGCTGGCTCAGTGAGCCCAAGGTCGACATCGACGAGGCGCTCCTCGGCTTCTCCGCCTGGTACGGCGAGGACAAGACACTGCCGGTGTGGGGCAATGGGGCCACGTTCGACAACGTAATCCTCTCCAACGCGTATCTGACGACCGGCCTAGACAAGCCGTGGGGCTACACGGCCGACCGCTGCTTCAGGACGTTCAAGAGCGCCCTCATCCCGGCGGTCAAGGGACCCAAGGTCACTGCACACCACGCCCTTGATGATGCGATCTCGCAGGCCGTATGGCTGCAGAAGATCGTCAAGAAGCACAAGCTGCAGGTGGCGTGATGGGTAAGCCCCAAGCCTGGTCACACTCGAAGCTCGAGTGCCACGACAACTGCAACTGGCAGTTCCACGAGAAGTACGTGGCGAAGAACCTGCCGCCTGAGGAGAAGTCCGATCAGCAGCTATGGGGCATTCACGTCCACCAGCAGTTCGAGTGGCATGGCAGCCGCGTCGACTACCAGCTGCCGTTTGATCTGACCGTCCACGAACCGTTCCTCGCCAGGCTGAACGTCGAGGGCGAGACCGCCGACGTCGACCGGGTCGAGATGAAGGTGGCGCTCAACACCAAGTTCCAACCGTGCGCCTACTTCGACGACAAGAAGAACCTAAGCACCCCGCGGGTGTGGTGGCGCGGCGTCATCGACCGGCACCTTGTCTGGAAGTCCGAGGGCAGGTGCAAGATCGTCGACTACAAGACTGGCAAGAAGAAGGACGACTGGACCCAGCTCGCGGAGACCGCCGTCTACCTCTTCGTCCTCTACCCCGAGGTCAACCTGATCAACGCCCAGTTCTACTGGACCGAGGATCAGACGTTCACCAAGAAGGTGTGGGCCCGGTCGGAGATTGACACGCTTGTAGCCATGTATGCGCCGAAGCTAGCGGCCTACGCCTACAGCTTCAAGAACGACGCGTGGCCGAAGAAGCAGTCAGGGTTGTGCAAGGGTTGGTGCCCTGTGACGTCCTGCATGTTCTGGGAGGCCAAGAAGGAGAAGAAGTGGTGAGGAAGTCCTTCATGGAGCGGGTCCGCGAGGCGGACGCTGCGTATTTGAAAGAGGAAGCTGATATGAGCGCACACGCGGCGGCGGCCTACGCCAACGGTTACGCAGACGGGGTCGCCGTCAGCCTCAACGGCCTAGCCGAAGAAATCCACCACGATAACGCCCATTGGTGGACCAACCCCAAGACCGGCAAGCGCCTTAGTCGCAACAAGGGCGAGATGATCGCCCTCATGCACAGTGAGCTGAGCGAGGCCATGGAGGCCGAGCGCAAGAGCCTGATGGACGACCACCTGCCTCACCGTCGAGGTGTCGAGGTAGAGCTGGCTGACCTGATCATCCGCGTGCTGGACTACTGCGGGGGCCACAGGCTCGACATCTCCGGCGCGGTCGCCGAGAAGCGCGCCTATAACAAGACCCGTCAGGACCATACGAACGAAGCCCGGCTCGCAGCCGGCGGAAAGAAATGGTGATGGACCCCAACCTCGCTTTCGCGATCTTTGCCTTCGGTGTGCTCGCCCTACTCGGGTTCGGCCCGTTGCTGATCGTGAACCTAGTCGACTTTTTCTGGAGAAAACGATGAGCTCGATGCCGAAGAAGCGCGCCGACAAGAACCTCGAGGCCGACGTCAAGAAGGACGTCCAAGAGGTGCTCGAGCGCCACGGCTGGTGGTGGTGGATGCCACCGTCGAGCCAGTACAGCAAGACTGGCATCAGTGACTTCCACGCCATCAAGAACCGTCTGTTTATGGCGATCGAGACCAAGCGCGGCGTCGGTGTGCCGAAGCCCACCGCCAACCAGGTCGCCTTCCTGCAGAAGGTCAAGGAGGGCGGCCACTTCGCTTTCGTGGTCAACGACACCCGCGTGAAGCATCTCGATGCGTTCCTCGGCTCGTTCGAGATCGCGACCAAGGCCGCGCAGAAGAGCGAGAAGGTTCCCGACGAGCATGGGGCTCAGATGATCAACTGCATGCGTGAATTGCAGCAGGAAATCTGATCCTTGTACGTCCACACGCCAACCCGCTCCCTGATCCTAAAGGTCAGGGACCCCTTAGCCATTCGCTTGGCGCTGCCGGCCGCGAGCAAGACGCTCGCGCTGCCGGACGGGCATAACATCGCCGTGAAGTGGACGGTTGAGACCGCGCGCGTGCTCCGCAACATGGGCATCTCTGCGCCGTCGCCGATCACAGCCTTCTACGACTGGCCAGGCCTGCACAAGCCGGCCGCCCACCAGGTAGAGATGGCGGCGTTCTGCACGCTGCACGACAAGCTCTTCAACCTCTCGGAGCCGCGGACGGGTAAGACCTATGCCACGCTGTGGGCGGCCGACTACCTGATGAAGGAGGGCCTCGTCCACCGCGCGCTGATCGCGACCACCGTGTCGACGATGCGGCCGACGTGGGCCCAGGACTGCTTCAAGATCCTGCCGCACCGCCAGTGCGTGACGCTGCACGGTGCGAACCAGAAGGCTAGGCTCAAGCACCTCAACAAGATGGTGGACTTCTACATCATCAACCACGACGGGATCGACCTCGAGACCGTGGCGCTGGCGCTCCGCCGCCGCCCCGACATCGACCTGGTGATTGTCGACGAGGCTGCCTTCTTCACCAACCCAGAGACCGACCGCTACCGCTTCCTCCACTGGATCATGGAGAAGAAGGTCAAGTTGTGGCAGCTGACTGGCAGCCCAACGCCTCAGTGTCCGTCGCAAGCTTGGGCGTTGGCGAACCTCGTCAAGCCGATGCCGATCTCGTTCTCGAAGTTCCGCGACAGCGTGACCACCATCGTGTCGGCGAGCAAGCGCAAGCCCTCGGCCGGCTCGACCGAGAAGGTGTTCGAGATCCTGCAGCCGGCGATCCGCTTCAAGAAGCGCGACGTCTGGAAGAACCTGCCGCCGCTTGTCGGCCCCCGCGACGTCCACGCGCCGCTGTCGAAGGAGCAGGTGGCTGCACTGAAGACAATGCGGGTCGACATGCGCGCGGTCATCAACGACGTCAAGATCGGCGCGGTCAACGGGGCCGACAAGATCCTGAAGCTGCGGCAGATCCTGTGTGGCTCGGTGAAGGACCCCAACACGGGGGCCTACCAGCACATGGACTGCGATGGGCGCATCGACACACTGAGAGGCCTGATCGAGGAAGCTTCGGCAAAGGTCCTTGTCATCGCGCCGTTTAAGGGTATAGTCCGCCACCTCGCGGACCAACTACCGAAACCGTACAAGCGAGACGGGACCCGCCACGACGGGTTCAAGACACTGATCCTCAACGGCGACGTCACCATGGCCAAGCGGCCAGCGGTCATCAAGCAGTTCAAAGAGGATTGTGACGTCAAGGCCATGGTCTGCCACCCCAAGGTGATGGCGCACGGCCTGGATTTCGCCGAGGCCGACACCACTGTGTTCTTCGGGCCCATCTACTCAAACGACGAGTACACCCAGGTGATCGAGCGGTTCAGTGGCATGGCGCAAAAAAATACGATGTACCTCTACAGGATGCTTGCGCATCCGATGGAGGCCACTATCTATAAGACCGTGGACGCCCGTGGCTCCATGCAGTCAGCCATCCTCGAGCTATACGAGGAGTTTGTGAACGGAGAGGACGAGCTATGAGATATTGGTTTCACACAGGCACTGACAAGGCGTTCGCGCTTGATACGCCGCCACCCGACGGCCAGGATATTCTCGAGCTTACCGTGGAGCAGTTCGCGGAGATCCAGGCGGCGATCGCCGCAGCCACCAACGGGGCCGGACAGTCAGTGGCCGTGACACCTCCGCCGCAGCCGCAAGGCATCGACATGGAGCGCTTCGCCCGCATCTGGCGGAAGATGGAAGCCAAGATGAAGGAGATCCAGGCTGCGGCGGACGCCGAGATCGAGCCGATCAAGAAGCAGCAGGACCAGGTCAGTGACCTGCTCATGCGCCAGATGAACCTGCTGCGGGCCGACAAGCTCGAGACCGAGGCGGGCGTCGTCTGCAAGGACGAGAGCATCCACGCCAACGCGGCGGACTGGGGAGCGATCTGGAGCTTCGTCGAGAAGCACGGGCAGCAGGGCATGATCCAGAAGCGGCTCAACACTAGCGACGTGCTGAGGTGGGCCAGGGCGCATGCAACGAAGGACGAGCGCGGCAACGAGGTGCTTGGGCTGCCGCCTGGTATGAACCTGTTCACCAAGTACAAGCTCACTGTACGGAAACCGGGCGGCCAGAGGCCCCTCCCAACCGACGAAGGAAACTGAACCATGGGTAACGAAGTCAACGTTCAACAGACGGCGAAGGGTCTGTCCTTCGCGGTGCCTGCGCACATCGCCGCGATGATCAAGGCGAAGGGAGCGTCGAACATCCCCGATCGCGCCACGACCAACCAGCTCACGTTTGCTGGCAAGGCGTGGACGATGCACGTCAACGGTGAGAGCAAGCCTGTCACGCGGCGGCTGCCGCTCCTCGACGACGAGAACCAGCCCACTGGTGAGTTCGGTGAGCCAGAGCCCGTGCCTGTGCTCGAGGTCATCATCGTCGGGTGGAACCAGATCAAAGAGCGCAAGCTTTACGAAGGTGTCTGGACCGGCGTCTCCCGCCAGCCCGACTGCTGGTCGAACGACGGTCGCAAGCCGCACGTCTCGGTCGAGAACCCCCGCGGCGTCACCTGCGATACCTGCCCGATGTCGCAGAAGGACAGCAAGATCAACGCCGACGGCACTGGCGCGGTAGCCTGCTCGCTTAGCCGCACGTTGGTCGTGGTGCCCTCGAAGAACCTCGACTACTCGCTGCTCAAGATGAACCTCGCCGTCACGTCCGACTGGGACGCGAAGGATGACGAGAGCGTCGCCAACGGCTGGTACGCCTTCAAGAACTACGTCGAGTTCCTCAAGAACAACGGCCTGTCGCACTCCGGCGCGGTGGTCACCAAGATGCGCTTCGCCCCCGGCACGCCGCAGAAGCCCATCAACTATCCCAAGGTCCAGTTCAAGATGGCCGGCTTCTTGGACGAGGCGCAGTTCGACAAGGTGCTCGCCCGCGCCGGGTCGGAGGAGTGCGTGAAGCTCTTGGCCGGGTTCAACCCGTCAGCCAAGCCGCAAGGTAAGCCGCTGCCGAAGGACGAGGACGGCGAGGTCACGTCGAGCCCGGCTCCGACCGCTCAGACGCCCCGCCCCGATCCGGAAGTGATCAAGGCGGCGCAGGAGCTGCGCGCCCAGGAGGAGGCTGCGGCCAAGGCCACCGAGATCGCCAGGCTGGCCGAGCAGGAGACTGCCCGCAAGGCTGAGGAGCAGAGGGTTGCCGACCAGCGCGCCGCCAAGATCGCCGAGGCCAAGCGCCTGCTGGCGGAAGCCGAGGGCGAGGCCTTCGACGACGGGGCCAAGGCTCCGGTTGCCGACACCCCCACCCAGACCGAAGAGAAGGCCAAGCGCACCCGGCGCTCCAGGGCTGAGATGGAAGCTGCCCGCGCCGCGGAAGCTGCTGCTAAGGCTCCTGTACGCGCGGTTGAACACAAGGTCATCGACGCCGATCCGATCATCGAGAAAGGTCTGGCGGCCACTACAGCATCGACCGGCTCGCCGATGGAGATCCCGGCCGAGCTCGCCGCTGCTCTCCCGAACTGGGAATAATCGTAGCCAGCCTACGACAACTCGAACCCCCTGCTTTAACAGGCAGGGGGCTTTTCCACGTCTGCTGAATTGGCCTCCATGGACACGCTCGAATTTTTCAAAGCAGTCTGGCCGGCCAAGGGCAACTACACGCTCGCGATGCCGTTCCAGACCGAGGATATGTCCAAGGAGGCTTGGCACCATGTCCCTGTCAAGTCTATCGAGCAGGCTGTCGCGGTCACCAAGAAGTACACTGACAAGAACCTCTTTTTCGCGGTCCACACCACTGTCGTGCCGTTCACCGAGGACCCAGTCAAGAAGAACTATCGCGGCGACGGCCCCAAGAAATATTTCCGCGAGCACGACAACATGCTCGAGAGCAGGGCGTTCTTCTTCGACCTCGACGTCGGAGAGAGCGACCCCAAGCGACCCCCCAAGTATGCAACCAGACAGGAGGCCCTCGATGGGCTCACAAGATTTCTCTTCGCCACTGGACTGCCCCGACCCCTCGTTACCTCATCCGGAGGGGGCTTTCACGTCTACTGGCTCCTATCAGATCCACTACCGTCCCTCGAGTGGCGAGGATGGGCAGCAGTCCTCCACCATGTGGCACGACGAGTGGGCCTCCGTGCCGACCCTGCCCGCACTACTGACCAGTCGTCCGTCCTGCGGGTCGTGGGCACACAAAACATCAAGCCAGGCCGGCCGTCTCGGCCGTGCTTGGCTGTTCAACCAGGAGCTACGACGGAGACAAAGGCGTTTCTGGCGGAGCTTCAGCGCCTCCTTGGCGACGATAAGATCGCTGATGAAGTCCGATACCCAAAGTCTTTCCAGCACCGAAGAGGCGTCAAAGGAAACCTCGACGTTCTATGGGATGGGCCTACCCCAACTCTTGGAGAAGTATCCGCTGTCTGCGAACACGTCCGACTGTACGCCGAAACCGGACACACCATAGGCAACGAGCCCACCAGCTACTACGTCGGTGCTGGGACAGTGTCCTACACCGACGAAGGCTACGAGCACATGCAGCGCTTGGCAGCGACGCACCCGCGCTATGACCCTGACGCCACCCACGCGAAGTGGGAGCAGTGGAAAGAGCGCAGCAAAGGACCGGCATCATGCATCAGGATCGACGAAAAGTGCGGGGGTGGCGCGTGCGCGGGGTGCCCGTTCTTTAACAAGGGCAAGAACCCCCTGATGATCGCGCTCGATCAGCGCAAGACAGTCGCGCCGCCGATCAGCGCCGACCCATCCGCCGAACCTGTCTGCTTGGTGGAGCCGGGGGAGCCCTACTACCGCAAGAACGGGTGGATCTACAAGACGGTGGAGATCAAGGCAACCAAAGACAGCCCAGCGAGCACTGAAGAACAGGTCATCTCCACCTACGACATGTTCCCGATCGACGAGTGTGAGCACACTGACCTGGAGCCAGCGTTCACCATCTGGGCGCTTAAGATCCCGCGGCAGGAGAAGCTGCAGCTCGTCAAGGTGCCCAACACAATCCTTCACGACCCGAAACAACTTCAAGTCGTCCTGTCCAACCGACGCTTGTACTTCACACCCCCTAACTTCCGGAAGGTCATGGACATGATGCTATTTTACGCCAAGACGCTGCAGGCCGCGAAGGCCGCTAACAAACAGTACGACCACCTCGGCTGGGTCAACCAGGACAAGGTCGAGTTCATCTTGCCAACCGAGGTCATCAAGACGGATGGCACCTCGACGCCCAGTAGGCTCAGCGCAGCGGCGCAAGCCGAGGTCGGGTTCATCCACACGAAGGGCACGCTCGCGGAGCAGGTCAAGCTGTTGGAGTTCTACAACGAGCCGCAATACCTGAAGCACCAGTTCATCATCATGGCGTGCCTGGGGTCAGTGCTGTTCCACGCATCCGGCCAGCCGGGCGTCGTCATCAACGCAAGCGGCAAGTCCGGCGGGTCGAAGTCGAGCGCGCTCTACGCTGGCGCGTCGCTGTGGGGCCGGCCCAAGTCCTACGTCATGAACGGCACCAACCAAGGCATGACGCCGCTCGCACGGCTCAACCTGGTCCACAGCCTCTGCCAGCTGCCGGCGCTCATGGACGAGATCACCATGATCGAGCCTAAGAAGGCTCAGGAGTTCGTTTTCAACGCCACGCAGGAGACGCAGCGCATCCGCCTTAACCCGGACGGCTCCCAGAAGGCGACGCGCGGCGGCATCCGTTCGAACATGCTGATCACCTCGGCCAACACATCGCTGCACGATCTGCTGCAGCTCGAGAGCCGGGCCGGCACCGCGGGCGACATGCGCGTCTACGAAATCTTCTTTGACGCGGTCAGCGCGTCGGCAGCCAAAGCCAATGAGTTCCTCCACCAGATCCACGAGTGTCACTACGGCCACATCGGGCCGGAGTTTCTGAAACGCTACATGCAGGATCGCGTTGGGTTCGACGATATCGTCCGCAAGAGCGTCGCCGAACTGGACGCCAAGTGGCGGCTGTTGGCACCAGAGCGGTACTGGTCAGCGGGCGCGGCAGTGCCATTGATCGCTGGCGAGCTTGCATTCCGCTGGGGGCTGCTGCCGTTCCATGTCGAGCCTGTGCGCGCGTGGGCCTACGGCCAACAGCTCAAGGAGATGCGCGGCACCGTCCACACCCTCGAGCTCGAGAGCGGCCCGCGGTCGCTCCTCGGGGCGTTCCTCAACGACAAGGCGGGGGCTACCGTCGTGGTCAGTGGCACCATGATCGAAGGCAACGTCTTCGAGAACCCGCTGCGCGAGCCCAACAGCGCACTGGTGGCGCACGAGGACCGGCGCTTACGCATCATCGTGGTCCGCAAGGACGCCTTCCGAGCCTGGTGCGGCGACCACAATCACAACCCCACACGCACGCTGCTCGAGCTCGAGCGCGACGGCCTTGTCAAGGACGTCGACAAGCGGTTCGTCCTCGGCAAGGGCACTAAGTACGCCGCCGCACCGGCGGTGTGCTTCACGATCGACCAAACCCACCCCCTCGCTCAAGGCCTCACGGAGTAGCCATGACACCTCAAGAAGAGAAGCAGGCCGTCCTCAGCCACCTCGCCGAGCTGACCCACGCCGATGGGGTCTACTGCACCTCGTTCGCGCCGATCGTGCGCAGTACAGGACTGACCCGCGAACGCGTGCGGTTTCTCTGCCGGCTGTTGAAGCGGCAAGGTCTTGCTCAGTTCCACAGTGGGCTGTGGAACGAGGACGGTGAGCCGGCAGGTGCCGGCTACTGCATCAGCCCGAAGGGGCTCGAACTGTACGACGGAGTTGACCTGTGACCCGCATTCTCGTCGTCGGGGCAGGCGACCCCAAGGATACCAAGTTCATCTGCGAGACGCTGGACGAGGTGAACAGCCTCTACGGCCCGGTCACATGTCTGATCCACGCCAACCATCAGCAGGCGCTCGGGTGGCAGCAGGCCATCTCACGCTCGCAGCGGACGCTGCATAAGCCGATCGTCGAGAACCAGCTTGACGGGATCGCAGCCGGCGAGCGGTGGCGGACCCGACTGTTCGACGAGGGCAGGCCCGACTTCGTCGTGGTGTTCGACTGCCTCGACGGGCCCAAGACGCGCATCCCGAAGAAGAAGATCGAGAAGATCGTCTTCATGGCGCAGCGCCGGAGCATCCAGGTGCTGGTCTACTCCAAGGCCAAGAAGGCGCAGGCCAAGGCTGAAGCAGCGGCGACGGCATGACCGACCGCAACGCACCCCTCAGGCTCAAGGTCGCCGCCGAGATCGCCTTCCCGCATGGTGGGATAACGGCGGCGGGACTGCGCAAGGAAGCCGCGCGCGGAAAGTTGACGCTTGAACGGATCGCTGGAAAGGACTACGTCACCCTCGCGGCAATTGAAGACATGAGGGACCGATGTCGAACCCGAGCAAGGGTGCCAGGCTATGGCTCAAGCCAGCCACCGCTACCCGCAAAGCCATGTGGATCATCCGAGATGGTGAGCACCAGCGTGGCACTGGATGCAGCGCTGAGAACCGTGCAGAAGCTGAACGCCGGCTCGGCTGGTACCTTGGGGCAAAACACACTCCCACCAGGGCATCGCATACTGACCCATCGTCAATCAAGATTGCCGACGTCGTCAACATCTACACCGCCGACCGCGGCGCGCAGATAGCTCGGCCGGACCAGCTAGCCTCCAGGCTGCGCTTCCTCCTCGGTCTCCTCGGCGACAAGACCTTAGCCGACATCACGCCCGCAGCCTGCCGCGACTACGTCGCGCGGCGAGGCTCGGTGCAGGCCGCCAAGCGCGAGCTCGAGGATCTCCGAGCCGCGATCCGCCATCACTGGAAGGCGGGCTACTGCGACCGCGAGACGCGCGTCACGCTCCCTGCGAAGTCACTACCGCGCGAGCGCTGGCTCACCCGGGACGAGGCGGCCAAGCTGCTTCGCGCGGCGTGGCGCGAGCCGCAACGACACCATGTCGCCCGGTTCATCCTAGTGGGGTTGTACACCGGGACCCGCGCCGCGGCGATCTGCTCCGCGTCGTTCCAGCCGGTAGGAGGCCGGGGGCTGGTCGACGTTGATCGCGGCGTCTTTTATAGACTCCCCCAAGGCAAGCAGCAAACGAAAAAGCGGCAGCCCACCATCCGCCTCCCTCCGCGGCTGCTAGCGCACATGCGCCGCTGGCGCGCGATGGGTGCTCAGTCGGTGGTGGAGTACGAGGGTCGGCCGGTCGACGATGTCAGCCGGGCGTTCACGCGCGCCGCGCGCGCCGCTGGTCTAGGAGGGGTGATGCAGCACACGCTGCGCCACACCGCCATCACCTGGGCGATGCAGAACGGTGCCGGCATGTACGAGGCTGCGGGGTACTTCGGGGTCTCGGCGCGGATCATCGAGCAGACCTACGGTCACCACCACCCCGACTACCAAGAGAGCGTCGGAGCTGCGGTCACGGCGCGGCCGTCCCAGGTTCGTCCCAGGTTGGCGGGAACGAACGGTGTAGATAACAGGCGTTCGGCCCAAACGCAGTCAATTATTTCAGATACTTAGCCTAAACCCTCTCGTGGATGACGAGAGGGTACGGCTATATCAATCAAGGACTTAACCAGGTTTAGTCCCAGGTTGGTCCCAGGTTAGATCGCCGGCTGCACCGGCAGCGGGTTGCCTTGTGGAGGAGGCATGCCGGCCTGCTGCGGAGCGGGCATTCCTTTGGACTGCGACATCTGCTGAAGCAGTTGCAACGCTGCCTGCGGGTCGACCTTGGTCGGGGTCTTGGCGCTCTTGCCCTTGGGCTGGACGTTATGCGTCCCACCGGCGAGGTGCTTCACAGGAGCTCCACCAGCGGCTGCCGCCTTCGGAGGGATCATTCCCTTCGCCGCAGGCTTCTTGCCAGCGGGTGCCTTCGCCTGTGGACCGTTTTGCGGCTGAGGCGCGTTCTGCCGCTGCAACTCGGCCATGTGGTTTCCGAGAGCGTTCGCCTGGGCGATCTTGTCCCTGCCAATGAGGTCGGCACCGTGGACGTTGAGGACTGCCTCGTTGGGTGCGAGCATCGCCGGCACCTGATCGCTGGCCTGCGTGCCGACTTGACCGGCTGGTGTCGGCTTGCCTGGAACTTGGTTGGCTCCGCCTGCCGCGTGCAGCAGATGCTGATGGAGCTGGAGCAGCTCCTGGTCCGTCGCGGGGCGGTTCGGCACCGCGGCCGTGCCGGCGTGATAGTTGGCGTCATCGCTGAAGTTCGGGAGCGCTAGTGATGACTTGTTGAGATCCGACTGGGTGTCGGTGTACGCGTTCTGGTGCTGCCGTTGTTCACCAAGACTATCGGCGTTCGAGCGAGCGGCGTAGCCCTCGGCTCCATAGTAGCCACCCTGTGCGCCCTCGAGCGCACGCTTCGACGTGGCGTTGGCGGGGTTCTCATCGGCTTCCGACTTTGTGAGTCTGCCCTGCTGGTCTAGGAGGCTGCCTTGGTGCCCGCGCAGCCCTGCGAGCGACCCAGCGTTCTGGAGATCCGCCTGGCCGTGCATGGCCGCCGCCCCAGCCGCCGTGTTCGCAGCGTCGGCCTGCTGGCCGAGGATCGCGTATTTGGTGCCGAGCCACGCGGATGCGATGCCCATGATAATCTCCTGTTAGACGGATGCAATCTGCTCGTCGATGCTGCTCGTGCTCGAGCTTGAACTCTGGCTCGTGCTCGTGCTCTGGCTCTGGCTCGTGCTCGTGCTTGTGCTGTCGCTCTCGCTCGTGCTTGCGCTCGTGCTCGTGCTGCTGTGCCAACTAATCGCGCCGATCGCCGCCGCGCCGAGCTGGGCGCTGACCTGCGCGCCGACCTTAGACGCGTCGAGCGAGAGCCCCCGCGCCGCGATGTAGAGGTGGCCGTTGGCTTCGGCTGCCGCCACACCGATCTTAGCAACTTGTTCTTGCTCATCGATCACCGCCTGCCACTGCTTGGTCAGCGTGTCGTTGTAGCTGGCAAGCCCAGATATCTGAGCCCGGTAGACCTCAGCCGCGGCCGTGTTGTATTCGCTCGCCGCCTGCGCCTGTCCGACCATGCCCTTGATGGCGCTGTCGTAGCCCTGCAACTGCGCGGTGTAGGCGGCGATCAGCCCCTTGTAGGCTTCGACCTGGGCGGTGATCTGCGCCACGCTGGCGTCAACTGTGGCCTTGTAGGCGTCCACCGATGTCTTGTAGGCGCTCTCGATCGTGGCCTGTGCCTCGATGGAGGCCTTATAACCCTCGACCTGCGCGGTGTAGGCGTTGATCTGGCCGACGAAGGCCTTGATCTCCTCGCCGTAGATCTCGACCTCGATCTTCTGAATGTTGGCCTGGATCTCGATGGCGCTCAGTTGGGCCTTGTAGATGTCGACGACCGTCTGCTGCGCTTCTACCTCGGCCTTGTACTGGCCGACGATCGCCGTGTTGATGTTGGCCTTGGTCTGCTCGAACTCGATCTGGTTCTTGTTGACCTCGACTTGCGCCAGGAGACCCTTGATCTGCGTGTCGTAGATCTGGGCCATCGTGCGGTAGCCGTCGAGGGAGGCCTTATAGGCCTCGACCTGGGCGTTGTAGACCTGGATGGCGGCTTCGACGGCGTATTTGGCGGCTTCGAACGTACGCTGGGCGACCTCGTTGGCGTAGTCGATCAGCTTGCTCTCGAGCGCCGTGGCGTTCTCGCGGGCGTGGATCAGGTTGTCCAGCTGGGTCTTCATCTGCGTCGCGAAGATGTCGCGCGAGATGCCGGCCATCGTGTAGTTAAGCTCGGTCTGCATCTTGTTGCGCGCGTCGAGGAACGACCCTGGCGGGTAGGCGTAGCCGAGGACTTCGCTATCCCGCTCGAGCGCGGCGAGGGCGTTGGCCAGTGTGCGGTACTCGCGCTCGTAGGCCGCGTCGAGAAGCGCCTGCTGCGCCTGGCTAGGGATGAACGTCCCGGTGCCGTTGGCGATCGCGTTCTGCAGATCGGTCTGGAGTTGGGTCAGCAGAGCTGAAGTGAAGAGGGTGCCTTCTTTGTAGTTGAAGACGCCGGGGGCGACCGCGGTGAGCCCCGGGACGTTGGCGGTGAAGGCTGGGATGGAGATGTTCGGGAACGACACCGTGTCGAGTGACAGCAGCGCCGGCACGCCCGGGAGCGCTGCCGTGAGCGTCGGGTAGGTGAAATTGAGGTTGACCGCTGGCGCGACGGGGGCCGTGCCAGAGAACGTCGCAGGGGCTGAGCCGAACGCAAGGGTCGGCGCGACGCCTGTAAACGGGCCAACGATGAGGCCGTTCAGGTTCAGCTGCCCGGTGAACGTGGTCGGCTCGGTCGGGATGTTCCACGTAACAGTCTGCAGTGCCGGCAACGACGCGGTGATCGGCGTCGGTGCGGCGTTGAGCGTGGGGAAAGACGGGTTGACGACCGGCGCAGCGAGCTGCCCCGCCTGAGCACTTAGCTGAGACAAATAGGACCCAGCCCCAGCAATGAGCTGCTGGGACACCGCGAACATCTCGTCCGGGTCGCCGATTATCCCGGGGATTGGGGTGCTGAAACCGCTCACTACATGCTCCTAGAGATCGTGGGACCTTACCAGCACACTGACATGGGCGCAATCACTTGCCCAACTTCGGGGCGGGGGTAAACGGCTTGATGGTGCCGGTCTTCTTCGTCTTGATCTTCGCTGAGCCCTGGTTCTTGCCGCCGATCCAATTGTCGCTAGCAGTGGTGAAGGCGATGTCAGGGACCTGGCCGAGGAGTTTTACAGGCGGAGCAGGCAACCGCGTGGGTACAGCGCCTGCGATGTCCAGCGGGGTTAGAGGGTTCACGGGAAGCTGTCTGGCGATCACTGGAGCCCCTTTCGCGTCGATAAACGCGCGGCGGTTGGACTCCACCGATGTGTCGAGCGTGACCCCGGTGAACATCTGGAACTCAGCCATCTCGACCTTGAAGATGTTGTCCACCTGGTCGGGGGTCGACGGGATGCCCGCGGGGTTTTCGCTGAACGGGATGGGCGTAGGGGCGACGGTCGCGGTGGGGGCGATCTCCCCCAGCACGTTAAAATCAGGGACGGGTGGGATAGGCTGGATGGCATTGGGGTCCCAGACGAACGTCATCGTCGTCTCGTCGAAGACGTAAAGGCCCTTCTCCAGAGCAGCAGGCAAAGAATATGGAGGAGCCCCTTTGGATGCCGTATCCATCGAGTCAACGGTTATAACAGCGTTGAGATCACCCCCTCCGACCCAGTAATCGAATGCGTCCATCCCGTTATAGTTAACATCGTCGATCGCCACGAATAATTCAGCAGACGAAATAACGCTATCCGGTGTAGTGTCGCTCGCCACACAAGAAACACCTTCTGATATATCGCACGAAATCAAAACATGATGCCACATGTCAACAAAGGCCGTAGGATCACCGAGGTTAACTGTGATGTTGAACGACTGAGGCCCGGTTATTACGGACTCCAGTTGGGCCGTCTGGATGTTGCCTGGATTGGTCCACGCGGCAGCGGTGACTTGGTAGGCGTTCTTGACGCACGTCGCAGTGGACTGAAACCTTGCGATGAACGAGATGGACGTAGGAAAGTTGGCTACGTTGATCCCGATTACGCTCGGGTCGAGGTAGACATACTCAGACGCCACGGCGACGAAGGTAACCAGATCAGAGGGCGTATCCGGGTTCTGCGGAGGGCCGTCCAACTGCACTTCTTGGTTCGTGATGAATGGCTGCGTGAGTGGGCCACCGAAAGTGATCAGTGGGAGGATGCCCCACAATGATGCAGGCTGATCACCGCTAGAGATCCTCCCAACGTAATGATCATGACACGCCTGCAAGGATGCTTGTGGCACGCGGAACCATAGCGAGATAACCGCCTTGGTGAAATCATTCGCCGAGGAGCTGTCTATATTAAGATAGCCCATTAAGTGTCTCCATCAAAGAAAACGACTGCGATCAGGCTGGAGAGATAATCAGCTCTCCCACCATGCTGCAGCGGCTCTAGCCTAGGCAGCGGGGTCGGCGGTACGGTAGTCTCGTACCTGACCTTCTCCTGGCCAAACTGACTTTGGTAGAAGACGGTCAACCCGGGCAGCCCTAATGCTGCGTTGCGGATTTCGATGATGCCGTTATCAGTGTTGCGGCGCTGAGCCGCCATCCATGCGTTGATCTCGCCCTCGTGGCTGCTGACCAGGGTCTGGCCGCCGATGCCTAGGTCTTGTCTCTTGGCCTCCGCTGTGTAGGCGATGGCCGCGGAGGACACCTTGGCTGCATCAGCGTCCGACAGCCCTGCATCAGGGATCGACGCGAGATAGGCAGCCAGATCCCGATCGCGGCTCTGGTCCGCCTGCTTAATCGAGGAACTATCGTCTACAAGCCTGGTGGGGCTAGATGGCTTGTCGAACGGCGTGTTGGTTTTAGGCCTGAAATTAGGCACGTCACACCCGGCGATCGCTCAGCATCGGGATAAAGGTGAGCTCGTCCAGATCGAAGTCCTGGCCGGTGCTCGTCAGCTGGAACGCGATGTAGCGTGTGCGTAGGCCCTTGCCGACGTTAACCTTGGTGGTCATGAGGCCGGGCTGGCCGATCGCCTGGTAGACGTATTCGCGCCCGTCGCCCTGGATGATCTTGATGAAGTACTGACCGCCACCGCGTACTGCGAGGTAGACGCCCTTCAGCCCGCTAAGTTTCGAGCCGTTCATCTGCATGAACGCGGAGATGATGTCCGACTGGATCGGCACACCGTTGTCGGTGTCGCCATCTAGTTCGAAGATGCCTGACGAATTGGCTGCCAGATACCGCAGCCCAAACTGTGCGAAGCTGTTGAAGTTGTAGTTCGTGTATTCGGTTACGGCATTCGTTCGAGTATTGACTGCCCATGTCGTGACGGTTCCCTGTGGATTTACATAGAGCCCGGTGATCATGATGCCGTCGAGCAGCGCGTCACCGTTGTAGATCATCAGTGGAAGCTGGTCGTCATCGACACCGATATTGCCGACGAGCTGCAGCACCAGGGTGTTGCCTAGCCCGGCATGCACCGTCAGCGCCTGCGAGATGACAGGGTTGGCGACGTACTGCTTCGCCTGCGTAAAGTGGACCGACATGGCTTGGCTGAGCGCCAGGGCTAAGGCGCGCCCCAAAGCGTCGTGCATCAGCGTCGACTGCGCGAGCGCGAGATGGTAGTTGATCGCAGGGATGTGGGCCGGGGTCAGCCTAAGCTTCTGCAGGATGGTCAGCCGCCAGGCCACCAGTGCGGCTTGGTGGCAGGTCATGGCCTGCGTCAGTGTGACCGGGTAGGCGCGCTGCAGCACCTGCGCCAGCTTGATCACGTCGGTGTGCGTTAGATGGTAGGTCGGTAGCGTGGCCTGCGCGAAGCCGATCTTAATGGCCTGCAGGATGACGCGGCCCCACTTCCACGCCTCTGCGGCGGTGGGGGCGCACGTCATGTTCTGGCTTAGTGTCTTGAAGACGGTCTTGACGCGCAGGAGGAGCTCATGCGTGAGCATCTCCTCATCCATAGCGGCGTTGATGGTGACCTTCCGCAACCATCTCGAGATGGTTGCGATCGACACTGTCGGCTGCGCGGACTTGAACGCGTGCAGCGTCGAGGTGGTCGTCATCGACACTGTTTGATTGAAGGCGGTCATGGTCGCGGTCCCTTAGGCGGAGAGCCCAAGGTGCTGCAGCACCCCAGGCCCTCCTAGCTCTTAGGCCGCTTACGCCGAGGCGGCGGTGTACGTGTAGGTCAGGTTCAGGATGTCGCCCGAGACCACTGACTTCGAGGAGCCGAACTGCGCGCCTGAGAAGAGCGTGCCGCCCGTGCCGCTGATCGTGGCCGAGGAGATCAGGAACGCGCCGTAGAGGGTGACCGAACCGTTGAACGTGTAGGACGCCTGAGCGCTGGAGTTGGACGTGCTCTGGCCCGAGGGGGACGAGCTGTTCGGGGTCCAGGTCTGGCGCGCGCCGGCCACGTAGGCCGTGACTTCCGTCGCCGCCGCGGCAATGCCGGAGGCCGTGTCGGACGCGAGGACAGTGTAGTTGCCGGAGAAGAGGCCGATGTACCAGGTGGTGATCTGCGAGCCGCCAGCAAGCGCCGCACCGAGCAGGTAGTTCAGCCCTTGGTTGACGACCAGGTTGTCGAAATCGAACTCGTCGATGACGACGCCGTCGCGGACGATCTCGCCGCGGTAGCTGCCGACGCCGAGGATCTTGTTGTCAGGGACGAGGAGGCCGGACGGGCGGGCCTTAAAGCCGGCCGGAAGAGCGGCCTCTAGCATCGGGTTCATGTGGCGCTCCTTGGCCAGTGCATGGAGAATGTCCTTCTCCATACCACCCGTGCAGGACACTGACAAGACAGTCCACTGACATGGCTTGCGCCCCGGATTATCGCGTGGTAAGCCGGTGGCTCAACCACTCAGCGAGGCAGTCATGGGTCAAGTCAGTGCTAAGACAGTCTCTTCCAGCTCCGTCACTGCGGTCATCACCCGCGCCGACGGCTCGGTCGAGAAGCTCGGTCTGATCTCCTACTACTCTCGCAACCCAATACGGCGCTGGGGTTATGCGCTGGGCAAATTCCTAGGCATCTGGAGACGGTAACGTGACCGCACAAACACAGAACGCGGGCCTGGCCCGGATGACTTCCCTGATCGCCGCTGCCAGCTTCTGGCTGCAGTGGGGCACCGGCACGGGCGCAGTGGCGTCCGCCAACGTCGTGACCACGACCACGACAACCGAGGCTCGCGTCTCCGCGACGACGTCGCAGCAGACGACGAGCGTCACCAACGACACCCTGCAGCTCACCGGCACCATCACGGCGGCTGGCTCGCGGGCCATCACTGAGGTCGGCACGTTCGACGCGGCTGGCTCCGGCTCACCCCCGACCGGCGGCAACATGGACCATTACGGATCGTTCTCGGTCATCAACCTGAACACGTCGGACTCGATCGCCTTCACGATCAAGGTCACCTACACCTGAGCCCAAGGCTCTCCCTTAGGAGGGTCCTATGACTGCGTCTACCTGGTATGTCAGCTCGGTCGCTTACACAGCAATTACGCAGTTCGCGATCAGCCATGCTTACAGCATCGGCGACATCGTCCGCTCGCTGGCTGCCCCTGCCAACAACAGCAAGGGCGTCTTCCGCTGCACGACAGCCGGAACCTCAGGCGGCTCCGAGAGCGCGTGGCAACAGTCGAACGGCAGCACCACCACACAGGGCGGCGCGGTCTTCACGACGGTCACAGGTAGTTCGACCTACCACTGGTCAGCTGCGGCTGGTGACCTAGGCAGCGCAACTGGCACGACGAACAACGGTTTCGCAGCTGCCGGCGACACGGTTTACGTGTCGAGCGATCATAGTGAGAGCTTCTCCAACCCGACTTACTTCAACAACATATCCGGCAGCTGGAACGTAACTACTTTCGTTATTAGCGTGAACCGCGGCGGCTCAGTACCGCCAGTAGCAGCTGACATCACATCAGGTGCAACGCTAACCGCTAGCGCCAGCAACCTAAATATTGATCCTGCATTCCCAATCTATTTTAACGGCGTGACGATTGCCGCGACCGCCGGTAATATCACATTCAACGGCAGTTTCTATAGGGCAACGTATTTCAAGAATTGCGCTCTCCAGCTCAACTCAAGCAGTGCCGCATCCCTTATCAATTGCAACAACCCAGCCAGAATAACACTGGATAATACGACAGTATCGTTCGGCAAAGCGACGCAAGGTTTCTCCTCGGCTTCCTACTCGTTCGACATTACATGGATAAACACCGCGTCTGCACTGCTGGGGACGATGCCGACCAATCTGTTTATCCCAGGGGCTCCAGGTCTATACGTCACCTGCCGGGGTGTGGACTTAAGTGCTACGACCGGGACACTGGTGCAATCATCTGCCAGTAACGAGGGAGTCAAAGCTCTATTTGACAGCTGTAAAATAGCGTCCTCAGTCACTCGCTTCGGTACAACGTCTGCTGGGTCGAATGATGCTGTTGAGCTGGTAAACTGCTACGACGGGACCAACACTATTAACGAGTATTACAGTTCAGCTGGAAAAGTCCTGACCGAGCGGACCATCGTCGTGACGGGCGGAGCTACCGACGATATCGGCACGTTCAGCCTGAAGATGGTGTCTGCCTCTACCGGCCTCAGCAAGTGGGGCTACGGGCTCGACACCTTCTGGTTCGACGTCGAGAACACCGCGACGGGTTCTAGCAAGACCGCTACGGTGGAGATCAACTCCAGCGCGGCGCTGAATAACGACGACATTTTCCTCACGCTGGAATACCAGGGCACGTCCAGCTCCCCGGTCGCCAGCTTCGCGACATCCCTGCCGACTACGCTGCTGACCGCCAACGCCGCGATCACGACCTCGAGCCAGACGTGGACCAGCTCGCCCGCGACGCCTGCGCCGCAGAAGATCCAGATCACCTTCACGCCCCAGGTGGCCGGGCGCGTGCGCGGCAAGATCACCCTCGGCAAGATCAGCACCACGGTGTACGTCAATCCCGTAATCACGATCACCTAAAATGGGCTCGTACTTCCACTCAGGAACACGGCCAGGGTCCTCGTCCGTCATCTCAGGCGGCAGCGGTGCGTATGCGATCCCAGGCGTCGGCATCGTCTCGGACCAATCCGCAGTCGCCTACACTCAGATTGTAGCCTACACAGGCACCAGCTCGGTCACCACAGCCAAGGCCGTCACCGCAATAAGGTCATGGTCTACGACCAGTGCGCTGACCGCCTTAAAATCTGCTGCTAAGTTCCTGTCGTGGACCACGGTGTCCGCCGTCACAGCGGCAGCGAACAAGATTTGGGCTAAGACGGTTTCGCTCACCACGACATCCGCCGTGACTACCGCTGAAGCGGTGACCCGCGTGAAGACGGTTTCGCTCGCTACGGTGTCTGCCTTGTCCGCTTTGAAGTCCGCCGGCAAGATCGCGTCGTGGACCACGACCAGCGCCGTGTCCGCGGCGGCGAAGAAGTCCGCCGGGGCGATCATCTCGATCACGACCACCTCCTCGGTGTCCGCTTTGAAGTCCGCTTCGAAGTTGCTGTCGTGGACGACCACGTCTGCGGTGTCGGTGCTGAAGGGCAACGTCGCCCAGATCATCACCTTCACCACGACCAGCGCGGTGGCCGTCACCAAGTCCGCCGGCAAGATCCCCGCATGGGGCACCGCGAGCGCGGTATCACTGGTCGAGGGCATCATCCGGGGGCGCTCGGTCGCGTTCACGACGGTCAGCGCCCTGTCCATCCTGCGCCCGGTCCTCCGGGTCCGCGCCGTTGCAATCACCACTCATGGCGCGCTTACGATGCAACGCGCGATCAGCGCCACCCGATCGATCGCCAGCCACAGCGCAATCACGATGCGTCGGGCGATGGCTCATGGGGTCACGCTCGTCACCCACGGCGCAGGTTCGGTGACCAAGCGCGTCGCCCACGGCCCGATCCTGATCGCAACCACGAGCTCGGTGTCGGTCGTCCTTAACGGCATCCAGCACGCGCTGGTGGCCATCACGACCCACAGCACGCTCTCCATGCAGCGCGCGATCGGCAAGATCGTGAAGTGGACATCGGCGACCCACATTAACAAACTGATTAAGAAGGTGTTCTCGACACAGCTCATCGCCACGGTGAGCGCGGTGACCTTGCCTGGGTCGCTGCTAGGCCACGCCTACCTGCAGGCCGTCGCCATCGCGACTTCGAGCGCGGTGGTCTTGCGCAAGCTGGTCAACCTTAAACACCTGAATGGTGCGCTGTTCTTCCGCACCCACGGCGCGCTGACGATGCGCAAGCAGCCGGCCCCGACCGTCCTAATCCACACCCTCACTGCTGGGCCTGGGACTGTGGTGAGAAAGCTAGTCAGCATCACCAGGCTGATCCAGACAATTAGCGTGATGGCCCCCGGCCCTCTCAAGGCCACGATCGTGACTGTCGTGATCAACACCACGTCCGCACTCAGCTTCTTCCCTGGCTACATCGTCGGGATCACGGTCTTCATCTCCACCACGTCGAACGTGGCGGTCTCGCTGTTCCTGTCCTTCGGTAAGAAGGTCGGCCTCACCCTGTACGGCTACGCGTATGGCATGCTATTGTCGGCCCGCCAGAGCCATCTGCCTGCCGACGGGCAGCAAAGCCGGCTTAAGATCGACGACGAGGACTAGGCGATGAGCGTCACCATCAACGGGAAATTCCACCTCGGCGAGAGCTGGATCATCAACGGCGTCGCGCGCGACCCGAATGGCAAGATCCTCGACCTGACCAACGCACAGGTGAACCTGCGCATCGTCTCGAGGAACCCGAACGTGGTCCAGCTGGATCTAGCGACACCCGGTGATGGACAGATCGCAACGCCTGGCACACTCGGTCAGTACCAGTTCATCATCCCGCCGGCTGAGCAGGCCAGCATGACCTACAACAGCTACGATTATGAAGTGCGGATTACGCTAGGCAATGGCGAGCTCTCTGTGCAGAACACTGGTGAAATTGTGGTCCTGCCGTCGCTCTTCGTGAATTTTCCGTAACTAGTCCTGAAAAATCGTTCTGGCTACTCGTTCGGCCCGACGAACGGGTTCAGCTGCTCGGCGGCCCGAATGATCGTGGCCTCGAGATAATCCCCGATCGCCGCGTTGTTCTGCGGGTCGCCGCCGCTCTGTAGCGACGCGATATACTGGTTCATGCCATCCTGCCGTCGGTAGAAACTGGCTGCGGACTGGGCCTGCGGGAAGAACACCTTACTCTCAGTGACGTTGACCGTCCGGCCGCTGTCGGACGCCACGCAGACGCCGTTGGCCGACATGAACATGATGGACACCTCGAGCGGTGTGTCCGCGCCGGGCGGCACCTGCGGAGGATTACCGAGCTCGCCTGGGACGTATGTCATTGATCCAGGCAGCACCGCGCTGTCCATGACCCTGTCCTTCTTCCACTTGTCGTAGCCGTCGCCGCTGAGGAAATAGAGCCCCTCGGTCGTGCCGACGTAGACGCCGTCGCCGACCGCGCCGATCATGGTGATCGTGCCCTCGAACGTCTTATGCCCTGCCGTCTTGTCGACGAAGTTATACAGGTACGGCTTGGTAGCCCACAGGACGTTATCGACCGCGAGCAGGATACGACCGCGGTAATAGGCGATGACCGTGGCGTTCGGAGGCTTACCTAGGAGCTGCCCGGCGACCGCTGGCAAGGTTGCCGTCGGGTTGACCACCGGAGACAGCCAGTAGTCGGCCTCGTTGCCCCACGGGGCTGCCGTGAGCTCGATCAGGTCGACGACCCCGCTCTCGCTATCCGAGGTGAAGTAAGCCGAGACGCCGACCTGAGCCCACTGAAGACCGGAGAGCCCCTGGCTGGGGTCACTGATGATGCCGGTCTGGATGACCGTGAAAGTGGTGTCCGGGTTCAGGATGCCTAGCGAACCGTTAAGGACGGCGAGCACTAGACCGGTGGACGTGGAAAAGAGGCTGTGAGCGTTGCCGGGGACCAGCTTAGTGAAGCCGCGGCGGCGCGAGATCTGGCCGCTGTCGTCGAGTGTGACGTCCCGCGCGCGAACCAGTTCCTTGGGCCCGAGGCGCTCGGGCAGGACAGTGTTCTTGATGCCGCTGAATGTGTCGAAGACGACGGGTGCGCCGGGCAGCGGCGCATTCGGATCAATCTGTGCCATCATGACCCCTGAAGTGCGGGCACTGCCGGCAGATCGTCCGCTGGTGGGCCAACTCTTCTTTAAGCGCCTCGACGGTCGAGCGCAACGCCTCTACCTCGTCAGTGAGGTCCTTGACCCGGTTGGCGTAGCCGTCCATCAGCAGCCTGAACCTGGCGGTCAGATCTTCTGCAGTGTGGTTGCTGTGGTCGACCCGCTCCTTGCGGTCGTCGTCAGCGCGCTTTACGGACGCGATCTTCTCGTTTGAGCGGGCCATCCGCTGGGCGGCGATCCAGCTCGCAAGGGCCGCCACCAGTGCGGGCAGGATGGTGGGCAGATAGGGAATGGTCGTAATGTCGAACACGGTAAGGGCTCCCGCCGCAAGGAGGTGAACAGTGTCCTCAGCTTACCAAGCAGGTCAGTGTCACGCAACCACTTGGGGGTGCCTTGATGCCCACCGCTCAATTTTAGGGTCGATCGGCAGACCCTTCATCCTGTCCTTGAGGATCTCCTCCCAGACGTATCGTTTTGCTGACTGGGTGGCGTAGCGCGGTACACTGAAGCCGCACTCGCGGAGCGCCTTGTGGGCGAACATCTCCGCTTCGTACTCATCGACGTGCGTAGGGTTCTTCGAGAAGCGATGCAGTTTGGCGTGGCCGACCTCGTGCAGGAAGACATAGAGGCTGAACGTGTCGCAGACGTAGGGGACGTAGATCGTCTTCTCACAGTACTCGCAAAGGCCTGATGCACCCCCTTGGTGGACGCCGCCCTGGACGACCTTCCACTTCCTTGGTGTGTAGGCGTGCATGATCTGCCGGGCCCGCACCGAACTGACGAGGCTGACCCTCTCAGTGGTGACGTGCGAGCCCGTGGCCATGTCAGTTGAAGGCGGAGGTGTTAACCCCAGCACAGCCGGTTAGGATTGCGATGCCGACAACAGCCACGATCGCGATGACGACGAGGATCACGTAGTTGCGTGTGGGGGCGTCCATATCAGACCTTCTCAGTGCAATCCTGCCTGGCGAGATCGTCAGTGCCGATCCCACGCATCTCGAACGACATCAAAGCTAGCGCATTCCAGGCCACCAGCGCAAGGTGGTGACACCCTGTGCCAGGCTGGCCACTGTCGTCAGTGATGTCGAGCTCCTCGCCACGCCGCCATTTGTTCAGGTGGCGCATGAGTGGGCCGAGGACTTTGGAGTAGTCCATGCCCTTCTCCCAGTTACGAGGCTCGTACTTATTCGCTCCAGCCGTCAGAATTTTGCCTAGCTCGAGATCCCACTCCGGGGGCATGAGGTCCATGCGGACCTTGCCAGTGTCGTAGCGGAGGCCCTTGTTCGCATCAGTGCACGCCTCAACCATCTCTTTTGCGTTGGCCCACGCGATGCCGGCCGCTTTTTTGGCTTCCATCTCCAAGTAATCCCTGAACTTCGGCGTCTGGGGCTCGTCAGTCCAATCTCCGATCCTCACAGGAACGCCTCCACGTCGCCAGTGTCGATGCCGATCGCTAGGGCGGTGGCGAACTCGGCCTGCGCGCCTCGGCTACCCCTCCAGCCTGGGAGGAGTGCTAACGCCTCGGCGTGCTCGCATATCCACGCGAGATCGACGGTGAGCGCCTCGCGGCGCGTGACGTCCTCCGAAGGCTTGCCGAAGTTCGTCTCGGCGGGGTTGAACACTTCGTGACCAGCCAAGCGCAACTGCATGGCGGCCTCGTCGAACGCTGGAAAGTTTAGGTCGGCCCAGCCTGTCATCGGCCCGGCGAGGTAGATTTTCATCGGTTCACTCCGTTGATCAGACTGGGACGTATTGACGATGGCGCTGGCCAGTCTCCGCGCTGTAGGTGATCGAGGTCAGTTCGTGTCCTGAGCGCCACCCCCCGGTGTGTGCGTAGTTGTCCCCCGGTGTCGGGGTCCTGAGCGTCTCCCAGCGGCAGCGCAACGCCTCGCCGGAGCGCTCCTTGTGGATGTGACCTGAGAACGCATACCTATGCTCGGTGCGGCCCCAGACGTCCCTGTGGTCAGCCGCCATGAGCCCCGGCAAGCTGTCCGGCTTGACCTTGTGCCCGTGGTTGGCGAACAGGAACACCTTGCCGAACTCGTAGTGCCAGAAGTCACCTGGATCGATGTCGATGTCGACGCGCGGGTTGTTCTCGAAGAACTCCGACAGCGCGATCGAGAGCCACATCTGCGCCTCCGGATCGTGGTTGCCGCGGAGCCCTCGGTAGATGACTTTCTCGTGGCGCTGGAGCGCGAGCTCGATCATCGCCTTGCGGATCTTGACGGCGGCCTTGATGACCTTCGGGAAGCGCCCGTCCACGTCCAGCCGGTGCTTGTGCATCGGTGTGGCATTGGTCTGGTCGTTCATATGGAACTGGTCGCCGAGGTCCAGCAGGATCGCGGTGTGAGTGGGCGGCGTAAGTTGGATCAGCTCCGCCGTGGCGGTGAGCAGTTCACGTTGAGCGATGGCGAGATCCCAGTCGCGCTCGCTGTCTCGACGCCAAGCCAGGAGACCCAAGTGGAGATCTGCGGTGGGGTAGAGAGCCAGTCTAGTGGCGTCGCAGCCGGTAGGTGATACGAGGATCTCAGATTGCCCTCGCCAGTCAGCGACCATCTCAAGGACGGCTTCGCGGGCGAGTTGGGTGCCAGGGGACAGCTTGGTCTTGTACCAGCTGTCTCCGATCTTGAGGGAGGTGCGCTCAAGGATGTGCCCTTCCGGAAGTTCTAGTTCTGCCTCAGGTTGTTCAGGCCGCGTGGTGATATATCCATCATCGGTCTTTGTTGTGATCTTGGTGATCTCGAAACCGGGGAGGACTGGCTTGAAGCCTAGGTCACCGCCTCGGGCTGCGCCTTTGAGATGCGCGTTGACCGTGGACGCCGAAATGCCCAGCTCGTGCGCGATCGCGGGTTGGGTCATGCCCTCCTGACGGAGCGAGATGATCTTGGATATAGTGGCCGCGTCGAGTGCCATCGTAGCCTCCTGGGTTACGCGGCCGACTTGAGCCACTTCGTCAAGTTACCTGTCCCTTGTCCGACAGTGTGGACGAGGAAGAAACTGGCAATTATGTACCACTCGAACTGGTCGTACGGCTGTGGCAGCTTCGGGACGCCGAGCACAGAGTGTCCGAACAGGAACGCCGACGCGAAGATCGTGTCGAGCGTAATGAGGGTAAAGTGTAGGGCAGTAGGTAGACCGACGAATAGGGTGATGACCCTGTAGGTGAACGAGCCATAAACTTGAACCTTAAGTGCATCTATTTGAACCTCTGAGGTGGCCATCGAGACGAAGGCCTTGGTGTCTTCCTGCATGGCGACCGCAGCTCCGGCTTCCTTCGAGGAGGCCAGCGCGGTCTTGTAGGTCAGCCACTGCTTGAAGAAGCTCTGCAGGACGCCGCCGAAGAGCCAGTTGATGATAGGCATCAGGAACGGCATTTACGCAGCCTTCGGCATGAGGACGTTGACGGCCGGCGGGGCGGCGTCGTTGACGACGACCTGCGGATGACCGGCGTCCGCGTCGATGTTCACTGCTGCGGTAGAGGAGCCGGACATCGCGGCAGCGCGGGCGTCGGCGATCACCTTGACCGTTAGGCTGGCGACTGCACTGACAGCAGCCAAGCCGCCGAGGACGTACCCGAAATACTTGAAGTGCGGGAGCGCGGTCTGGACCGGCGCGAGGTTGGCGGAGGCGCTGGTGGCGATCGCGCCGGCCGAGGAGGCGGCCGTCGTCGCATGCGTAGCAACGAGGCTGAGCTTCGAGACCTTGACGTCAGTGACCGGGGCCTTGCGGTGGCCGCCGGCCGCCGACACGTCTACCGGATGCGGGGCGGGTGCCCCGGCCGCCCAGGCGTCACCCGTCTTCATGACGTTGGCGATGCGGGCGTTCCAGCCGTTGCCGAACTCGGACCAGGTCCTGAGGGAGTGGAGGGTGGCCAGTCGGCGCGCGCAATAGGCTCCAATCAGAGCCTCGACATCGCCGAAATCCTCAATCGCTTGAAGGGTCTTGGAGCCGATGATACCGTCGATTGCCCCTGGAAACTTGGTCCCGAGAGCATGCTGCAGCCACTTGCCTGACTGGCCTGGGCCGGAGTTCACGCCGCCGTCGAAGACGCACAGATCGAGGCCGGCCGGCAGGTCGTCGCCACGCACGGCGTCCCAGTACTTGAGCTTGTAGATAGTGCTGACTTCGTCGAGGGTGATCGAGTAGACGTCGGCCGCAGACATGCCGTTCTCACGCAGATAGGCGTTGAACGTGATCTGGGTGACGCCCTTGTTCGTGCGCCCGCCCGGGTCGCGGGGGTTGTCGACCTTGCCACCTTCGTAGACGAGGATGCGGGGGAGCGCCTTGGCGAAATCGGCCTGCATGGTTCATTGTCCCTGTCGGTACACTGACAGGGAGATAGCACTGACATCCCAGGTTTACAAGGGGTGCGCGGTCACCTGTAGTAGGAGACGTTCACAATCGGAGAGCCTGAAACCAAAATGAAGCGGATCGCTGTGAGGTCGCCGGCATAGAGGAACGGGGTGAGCGCAGCCGGCTGGATCATGCCGATCGTCGCCGTTGGTGCGGTACCATCGTCACGCCACGACACGGCCGCTGTCTGGACTGAGATCCGCGCATAGCGCGCGCCCACCGGGATCGCCTGGAGGCCATAGGAAGCCGCGAGGTTGGCGGCGCTGAGCGACTCAAAGCCGAGCGGCAGCTCGAGATACGGGCTACCGAGTGGGCTGGGGGTCGATCCGAGAGGTTGTTTTGCGACGGTCATGAGGGGCTCCTGTCAGGAACTTGTCTACACTGATCTGACTACGGCTGCAACATGCCGCCGCTGAAGAACTTGCGTTCGGTGACGTTGTTAGGCCGGATGCCCATCGGCGCGCCGAGCGCCTTGGCCTCCGCGGCCTCGCGTAGATGCGTGTCGAGGTAGCGCCCCAGATCGGCGATCGGCGGCTTCATGCCGGGCCACTCGTGCTGGTAGTCAGTGGACTGCTGCTCCCAGTACTTCATGGCGGCAGGATCGTGCAGCTGCTCGGCCTTGGCCAGATGCTGTGTGATGTTCTGCGACTGGTACTGCCGGCGAGCTTCCAACCCACTGAGAACGTTCTTGTTCATCTGCATGGTGGCGACCTTGGTCGGGTCGAACCCCATCGCCTCGAGGGCCAGATCGATGCCCCTCGGCGTGATGCCTAGCGGCGTGCCGCCCTTGTCGCGGTAGCCGTAGAGCTTGTCGCGCAGGGCCTCGATCGGACCCTTGAGAGCTTCGGGGGCCATCTTGACCGCGCCGTTGACGTAGTCGCCGTTGGCCATGTCGCGGGCACCCAGGCCCCAGTTCATAGCGAGGCCAACCGAGGAGCCTGCCAGGTTCTTCAGCCAATCCTTCTCGGCGTCTTCGAACTTGCGCTTCTCCGACCACATCATGAGCAGGTCACTGCCGGGTGCGATCTTCTGGTCGCCGAGGTGGGACAGGTCGACGCCCAGCGCCGCGGGTATCCCGCGCGCCATGGCGATGCCTGCCGTCTTGCCGTAGGTCAACGCCAGGTAGTGGCGGAAGGAGCCCATGATGTCGTGGGTGGGTGAGCCTGTGAGCTCGTCAGCCATCTTGTCATAGACGGACGCGAACACGGCGGCCATCGGCATGCCCATCGCGCCGGCCAGCACCGTTGTCGCGGCAAGGTGAGCGGCGAGGAACTTGCCCGCCTCGACCTTGTCCTGCGCGGTCTCACCGGCGAACATCTGGTGGAACTCGCGGATGAGCTTCTCTGTGGCCTTCGTCCGGTAGGACATGAACTGGTTGATCAGCGGCGAGAAGTCGCCGAACATGCCCGAGCGGGTGAGTTGGCGCGGGGCGTTCTCCGCGGAATAGTCGAACTGAGCGCCCTTGATCTTCTTGGCGGCGAAATCGAGCAGCGGGCCGTCCTTGGCCTCACCGCGCCACAGCGCTCGGGCGGCGAGCGCCAGCTTGATGCGGGGCTGCACTTCGGCGTAGCGCCCCATGGCGGTCGACATGTTGGCGATCTTCGCGCGGAGGCCTTCGCCTTCTTCGCTGAACATGGACTGCGTCAGCGCGCCGTGCGTCATCGCCCCCATGTTGTCGAGGGCGGTCAGGTATTCTGCATCCTTCTCGGACACTCCACCTTTCTCTAGGGTGCTCTTGCGCATGCCTGCGAACGACCAGTCAGGGTCCTTCGTCATCGCGCGCATGACCTTGATCGACGGCAGTTCGGCCTTGGCCAGCTCTCGCGCCGACGCGGCCATGCCGTGTGTCTTGCCAAGCTCGCCCCAGCTGTAGGTCCAGTCCTGAGCGTGCAGCGTGACGAAGTAGGCCGGGTTGAAGCCGATCTCGGACGCGCGGGTAATCCACGTCAGCGCGTTGACGAGTCCGTTCGGCTTGGTCGTCGGGCGGCGCGTCTCGCGGTTCATCAGCTCGGTGACCGCGTCCTGCGCGGTTTTCCTGTCGGCGGGTGTCACCGCCTCGTTCTCATTGAGCGACCGCATGTCATCGCGCATGCCAGAGATGGCCGCGCCCTTATCGTCCGCGGTGCCTTGGCGAGCCAGCATCGCCGACACGTTGGCGTCGGTGTCGCGGGCTTGGCGGCCGACATCCATGGCCATGCCCTGAACGTCTTTGCGCTCAGCGTTGATCTTGGTAGGCGAGCTGTCCGAGAGCATGTCCATCAGGTCACGCGTCATGTCCTGAGCGCTCTTATTCCAAGCTGCCATGAACTCTGCCTTAGCAGTAGGGTCCATGTCGTCCGGCAGCGTGGGCTTGTTGGCCTCGATCGTCGAGATGACGTCCTGCATAAACTTGGGCGCGACACCGTGGTGGACCGCTTGTTCTGCTGAGCCGGAACTAACCGGATCGTCTGCGCTGAGGTGACCTTGCTTCTGCAAGTCACGGAACGCAGCTTCCAGCCGCTGAACTTTATCGAGACTATCAGTCTTAATGTACATCTTGTTGTTGCCGTTGGCGCGGTCGATGATGCTATCGCCGAAGCCGTCCTTCTCCAGACGTGCGTTAATCGCGGCGACTGCGGCGGCCTTGGGCAAGCCAGTCTCGTCAGGGGCGATCGTGCCGGCGGCGAAGAAGTTGCCGTTGCCACGGCCGGCGCGGAAGTAGGGCACCCCGTCGAAACTCTTCTTGAGTGCGTCAGCACCGTCCACCCAGCGCTCGAGGCTCTCGACCTTGTCGCGCGCCGCCTGGCTGGCCTTCGTCATGTCGCCGCCAGGAGCCATCACTTTTTCGGCGTTGGCCGCGGCGCTCACGGTGGCCATGCGCTTGTCGATCTCGTCGGTCCAGAATTTCTTCGATAGCGCGGGGGCGTCGTGCGCCTCCATGCCAGCCTTGGACATCTGGTAGTCGCGCGCGGGGTTGTTCTCGAACCCGGCGGTCAGTTCTGGGTGCAGGAACTTCATGGTCCTGTCTAGGGCCATCGCGAAGCTGGCGGCCTTGCTCGCCTGGTTCGTGTCAACGCGCATCTGGAACGCAGCCTTGGCGGCGGGGCTCAGGCCGTTGTAGGTGCGGTACGCGTCGTTGGCCGCGCGCAGAAGTTCCGGCGCGTTGGGCTGGCGCATGAGCTCGGGGTTCATCTGCGCGGGCGGCTTGCGTGGGTCGATGCCGAAATAGGTCGCAGCCGCGGCTGCATCGTGCCCGGCGCGCTCGGCTCCAGTCAGCGCCATGTAGGCGTTGTGCGCCACGGCGCGCGACTTGTTCCAAGCGTTCTTCTGATTACTCTCGGTCTCGACAGCGTTGAACCATCGGGCAGCGCTCGGGACCTGCTTGGCGACGCCGGCTACGATCTCGGAGGGGCTCCGCATGCCTAGCACGGCCTTCTGGCCGGCGACGCCTGTGGACGCGGCGCGGGAGGCTACGGCTTCCTTGGCCTGGTCGCTGGCTCCGAACATCTGCTTCAGCTTGTCGATCGGGCCGTAGAGCGGGTCGGAAGGCGACGCGGGTGCGGCGCGGTTCTCCGTCATCACACGGTTACTGGTCTCCATCACCTGGTCTAGCATCGTGCGCTGGCCGCCCGCTGGCGCGCCGACGAGGCGGGCTACGATGTTCTTGAAGGCTTGCCACATAGACGTGGGCTTGCCTGGCATGGACGGGTCCGCCGGCATCGACCGGAGGGTCTCGCGGAAATCTGGGTTGGAATGGGCCTCGGCGAGGAACTCGTGAACGTTCTGCAGGCCGTAGGCGTCGCCGTCAGGCGTCTTCGCCTTGACCGCCTCGTAAAGCTTGTTCATGTCCTGGGCGGCCTGGCCGCCGGCCTCTAGCGCCTTGGCGCTGGCTGCGTGGACGGCTTCGTGCGCCAGGAGCTGGCCTGTCGCCTCACCGGGGCGCACGGTGATCGTGTTCGTCTTGGGGTCGTACATGGCCCCCCTGTCAAACGGGAGGCCTTGATCGGAGACAACCACGTTGGCGTCCACGCCGTTACGCGACAGCAGCCGCGACACCGTCTTGACCGTGCCGTTCTCGCCGTTGGTCTGAAGGTAGTCGAGCTGGTGCTTAAGTGTTCCACCGTTGTTCGCAATGTGTTCTAGGTCCACCCCGGTCTGGGTTGTAGGTGCTGGCGCGGCGCGCGGGCCGTAGAGACCTTTGGCAGTCGCATCTGCGACAAGGTTGCCGTGGGCCTCGAGTGCGGCCTGTGCCTCAGGGCTGAATTTGTCTAGGTGGTCGTCCCACAGAGCCGTGCCGGTGGGGTCATGCTGCAGGCCCACTTGCCATAGCTCGTTGAGGTTGGCTGCACGCTTTGGCGTCACGCCCGGCTTGGCGACATCCGTCATCGCCCGCAGGCGGCTGAGCGACTGCTGGACTGGATCTGTAGGGGCCTTGGCTACCGCTTCCGGCGACGGGGTGCCGTCGACAGGCTTCGCGGGGGCCACGGGTTGTGGTGCGGGGGGCTCGCCGGTGACGTCCGCTCGCGCGGTTGAGACCGTGGCGGCCTCTTTGACCTTCGCCAAGACCTCTGGGACGTCCGCAGCACCCGGGTTCGTCTGAACCTTGTCCAGCACCTCGGTCAGCGCCTTGTCGCCGGCTACCGCCGGCCTAAGCTCTTGTGCTGCGTCCCAGTTGGCCTTCTCGGCCTTGGTGTCGAAAGCGTCGCGCGGGATCGCGTTCTCGGCGGTCTCTGGGATGATCTTGCCCTTATCCGTCGGGATGTCGAGCGCCTTCGTGCCGCGAAGTTGTGCGTTCGACAACAGCGCATCACCGTTCTTTGCGGCGTCCGGCAACTTATTCAGGAACGAGGCGCGTTGCGTGTCCTTGTTCGTGTGGTCAAGTTGGTCGTAGAGCTTTTTGCCGATCGCTTGCGTCAGATCCTTAGCAGCCACCGCAGGCTCGGGTCCGCGACCTTCGAAGTCCTCGGCAGTCGGCAGGGGTGTGAGATCGTGCAGGCCTTGAACCTGTTCCGGCGCGGCGTTGGCAGCGTGGGCGTTGATCAGCGCCACATCTTCAGGACGTGGCTGCGGGACACCTTCGCGGCCGGCCACGACCGGCTCAGCGGCGTGCGGCGTGGTCAGGTCGGCCTCGGTAGGCGCACGGCCAATTGGCTGCGAGAGGTTACGCTCGTCCGGCGCGACGTTGTTGACATGGGCCATGGCCAGGTCGACCAGGTCCGGGGACGGCTGGGGAGTCCCTGTATCGATGGGTGCGGCTTGGCCTGCAAGGACCGGCTCGCCCCTGGTCTGGGGCTGTGGTGCGGCAGCGCGTAGCGCTTGTTCGTTCTCAACGTGGCCAGCGAGCTGCTGCTCGAACATGTTCGGCTGCTCGAGGCCTTTGAAGTGCGCGCTGAGCTGGTCAAGCCGCGCTTGCGGCGTCGCCTGGTACGGGCGGTTGGGGTTGTTCGGCTGCTCGAGCGGGAGCGGTAGTTGCGCGCCGCCTTCGGTCGATGGGCCTCGGCCTAGCGCGGCGTCGACACCGGCAGCGATATCTGCATTCGGCGCACCTTGTTCAGTTGGGGCTACCTTCGCAAGCGCGTGGAGGCCGCCGCCCATCACTACGCCGGTCGCGCCTCCGGTCAGCGCAGACGTGATCATCTCGTCCATGCGGAACGGGATGGATCGGTTGTTCATTTGCTGGGCGATAATATCTTGGCCTGCGCCGGTCACACCGCCGACGAATGCCTGGGACGCCGCGGCGCGCGCGGCCGACTTGGCGACGATACCACCGGCGAGGGTCGCTGCAGCGCGGCCTCCAGACCACGCACCAAGCGCAGCCTCCGGCACACCGAGGGCGATCGCCTTAGCGGCCTGGCCGCGGGTCAGCGGGCCGTTGGAGTCCTCTGACGTCTCGACGTTGCCGCCGATCATCTGGGGGAGCGAAGCGATGCCTGCACCGACCGCGGGGCCGACAGCCTCCGGGGCGACTACAGCAGCACCGAGTGTGGCCAGTGCGCCAGGCGCGCCCTTCAGCACCTGATAGCCGATGTTCGACGGGCTCCAAGGATGGTCTTGTGCGTTCTGCTCAAGCTCAGGGCTCTGGAAGCCTGCGGCGGTGCCGCGGAGGCGCTGGGCCCAGTCGGCCGCGGTGTTCGCAATGGTGTCAGCGCCGACGAGCTTAGCGGCGGCCTGACCGGACTGGACGACGTTGGCCGCCGTGCCGAGAGCGCCCGCGACCGGAGCTTCGACGTAGCCCATGAGACCGTTGTCGCCCGTTGACTTGGGCGGAGGCATGCCTCTGCCAGGCGCTGGACCAGCCGGCGCGGTAGGGGGTGGTGCGTAAGCCTGTGAGAGGATGTCGTCGTAGATCGACATCGTTATTGGACCGGGTTGCCGTTTTCGTCCGTCTGATCGGTCGTTCCGTCATTGTACGTCTTGACGTAGGGTGCGGACCCGCTGAACGTCTGCATCTCGCGTTCGAGCTCGATCAGCGCGGCATTACGCGCGTCACCCTTCGGCATCCCGGCGAGCCGGCCGCCCTGCTGGCCGATCAGCGCGTTGAACACGGCCGTCTTCGGATCGTAATGCTGCATGCCCCACATCATCTGCATCTGGTGCAGGTTCATGCCGCGGGTCGCCTTGACGAACTCGTCAGGCAGATACGCGCTGGGCGCGCCGATCGCGTGCTGTTGCGCGGGCGAGAGCTGGTGCTGGCTCGCCGCGTGGGGCGCGTGGCGGGGCTGCGCGGCGACCGGGCCCTCATCGGTCACGGTGGCCTGATCCTGCGCAGTCGGGACCGGAACGGGTTGGCCTGGGGCAGGCATACCACGGCCACCGGCAGGTAGGCCTGCGGCGTGATTTAGGATGTCGTGACGAGCCTGTGACAGATCGAAGCCGCCAGCTTGGGGGCTGGTCTGCATCCTAGCAGCAAGGCTTTCAGGTAGCGCCGCAACTTGCTCAGGAGCGACGGCGTCGTGGGGGAGTGCGCTAGGTGCGGCTGTCGGAGCCGCGGCGGCAGGGGCTGCGGCGGCAGGGGCTGCGGCGGCAGGGGCTGCCGTAGCGGGTGCGGGGGCCGCAGGGCCTCCGAATACCGCGGACGAGAGGTAGTCGCGGGCGTTGTGAAGCATCGCGCCGATGCCCCCACCGGTGCCGGCCTCTGCGGCTGGCGTAAACCGCTGAGCGGTGACCGGTGTGCCGGCGTTCTTCACCGCGTTAATAGCGTTGGAAATAGTAGCGCCCTCGTTCTGAGGTGCGAACCGGTTGGTGTCGGCGGCGGGTGGCGCAACGTAATTCGGGTCGAGGATGCGGGTCGGAGCGCCAATGCGCACGCCTGGGTCGCCCGGCTGAACAGTGCCCCCTTCTGCGAAATGCTGCACCGGTTTAGCGGTGGCATCATTCATGGCCTTGTCGAATAGGCTGGAGAACCCACTGACCGCAACACCCTGAGGGGTCACTGAGTTGATGGCGTCGATAATCTTCGAGTTGCCGGACGGCTGCACGGTGGTGGTGCCTTCGGCGAAGTGGGCAGGCTTTTTCGGCGGCACCATGCCGCGCGCGGATGTCTGGGTGTGGCTCGGGGGCGCGACGGGGTACGCCGGCAGCGGAGCCGGCTTGGTCTCTTGCGGCTTGATTGCGGGTGCGATAGCCATCTCAACTTTCCCAAGTCCAGCCGTTGTTGCCGAAGCCCCACTGCAGAGGTGTGAAGAACTTCCGCAGCGCTATGCGGCGCGCTTTGTCGACATTCGCCAAGAACTTCTTCTCGAAGTTCTCTGCGCGCTCGACGGCGTTGGCCCCCGCCACGTCAGTGTCCACGTTCGAGAGCGCAAGATACGCTGCGTGATCAAGTATGTCTAGGTGGTTGGCGGCCGGGATTTCGGGGTAAGCGTTGAGGTTCTTGATGGTGAGATCGTCGATCGGCTCGCGGCACACGCGCAGCTGCACGACGTTGCCGTCGTAGGGCGCGGCGCAGATCGGGTAGAGCCGCAGGCTCATGGCCCCGAAACTACCATTGGCGTCAGCAACGACGCCCTCGTCAGTGGCGAATGCGCGAGGCTTGCCGGGCGGCAGGTTCTCGAGCTGGTTGACGTCGAACAGCATCAGGTCTGGAGTGTGGTAGGTGTCGAACCCGTCGTGCCCCGCCTTCACTAGATCTTGGAAGTCGGGTGGGTTCGTCACGGTCGGCTGAACCACGGACACGCCGCCGAGCTGGCGTGCGGAAATCACCGCCACGATGCTGGGATCAAGCGGGTAGAACTCTTGGCTGTCGACGGTGGTGACCCTGGTGATCGTCGAGGTGTAGTCGCGGATGCAGAGGCTCTCGCGCGCGAACTTGCGCGCGGCCTCGTTGATATAGCGAACGAGCTGGTCGTCATCCCACAGATAGTCAGTGGACGCGCCACTTACCTGGTCTGACACGTCGTGGAGCCGGCCCTTGCGCAACTCTTTGAGCAGGGCACCTAGTTTCCAGCCGGCAGCCATGGGGCGCACTCCTGTTAGGCGACAGGGGCCGCCACGATCGAGTACGGGAACCGTAGTCGCTGACGATACCCTACTACCTGCAGTGTGTCCGGGTCAACGTCAGGAATGTCTTCGACCGCGGCCTCCAGGACATCGACGATGCCTTGCGGCACGAACGCCTTCTTGCCCGGCTTGAGCAGGAACCCTGCGCCGTTGATGCCGAAGAACTGGCCTTGGCCCCGCATGATATGAGGGCTTTCCTGGAGCACGATCCAGACGCGGTTCTGGAGGACGTTCGGCGCGGCGTTGACCTTGGCGACGATGCCCGGCTCAACCGCTGCGATCGCGGCGGCGGCGTTGGCTGCAGCCGCCTCTGGCGTCGCACTCATTTCGGCCATGAGCTCCGCGCGGAGCTGGGCTTTAAGGGCTGCCAAGATTTCGGTCTGGGACCTGCGCTTGCGCTTGATGGGGGTATTCTTGGTCTCGAGTTCTTCGGTCATGTTAAGTCTCCTGTGTTGAGTAACGTCCAGCCTTGGGTGGTGATCCACCTAAGGAAGTCTTCAGCGATCTGCTCATCAGTTGCGCCAGCATTGTGAACTGCGGCAAAGCCGCCTGAGTTCGCCCAGGCGACGATCATCTGCTTCGCAGCCTCATCGACCGGCACGTCAGTGTCCTCAGGCCTTAAGGATGGCGAACCCGATCTTGATGGCGGCGTTCAGCGCGACCGAAGCGTCCACGTTCTTGACGATGACCGTCAGTGTGTTGGACGTGCATTTCGCAGACAAGAGCTGCGGGGTGCCGGCGGTGCCGTTGCTGTCGATCGAGACAAGGGCCAAGTCGCCTGCGGCGACCGTGCTGTTTGTCAGGGTCAAGGTGTAGGACGACCCGGCCGCCGTAGAAAGAGCTTCAGACGTGACGATACCGGCCGACTTGTTGAGGGTGGCTGCGCCGGCCGTGGCCGTGGCGGTCTTGGTGCCTGTGTCGAGTTTGAGGCTCTGCACCGTCGCGAGGCCCGACGTAACGATGGTCGTCACAGCGGTGACCGCGCCGCTGATAGCAGCCGAGGCAGCGGTGACCGCGCCGGTGATGGCCGCGGAGGCCGCCGAGATCGCGCCGGTCAGCGTGGCCGCGCCCGTGAGCGCAGTCGTGCCGGTGACTGACAAGTTACCGCCGACCGAGAGGTCGGAGCCGGAGTTGATCGACGTCGCGGATGCGCCGACGATGAGCGCCTTGAAGGCGGTCTTGCTGGCGTCGGCCTCGATCGGCCGCGCATCAGCCTGGAACGCCACGATGTTGCCGTAGGCGTCAGTGGCTACGATGGTGCTCATGGCAACCTCAGTTGAAAACGACGAACTGGATCTTGATCGCCGCGTTGAAAGCCGCCGAGGCGTGGATGTTCTGGATGATGATGACCACCGAGCCGGCCGCAGGCTTGACCGAGGCAACCGTCGGCGTGCCGCCAGTGCCTGCGCCGAGGTTGACCGAAACCATCACGAGCGAGCTCGCGAGGATCTTGTTGTTCGTCAGCGTCAGCGTGTACGTCGACCCAGCGGTCGTCGTCAGGGCTTCCGACGTGATGTTGCCGAAACCGGCATTGAGCGTGGCAGCGTTCGAAGCAGCCGTGGCGACTTCATTGCCGACCGGAGTCGTGCTCTGGTCATCGACCTGGATCGAGATGCGGTCGCCGCCGCCGGTGCGGATGGAATGGGCCTTCATGGGAGTTGCTCCTTAGTAAAACGGGGGGCGCGATGGCCCCCCGCATAGACGTGCCCTGCGAGGGTCCGTCTGGATGGATTACGCCAGGATGCGGAACGTGCAGACCTGGGAAGCGACGACCAGGGCGGCCGGGAACTTGACGTAGCAGACGTTGCCGTCGCCGCCGTCCGAGTCCGCGAACACCGCCATGGCTCCCGAGGTCAGCTCGGCTTCGTCGGCTCCGACGAGCGAGGAGATCTCGTATGCGCCCATGCCGTGCATCCACTGGTAGAAGCCGACTTCCGTGGTCGTGAGACCAACGTTCAGTTCGATCTTCGTCGGGTAGAAGCCAACCGGTATGAAGACGGCCACGGCCGAACCAGCCTGCGTGAACCCGCCAGCGATGCCGTCGTTGCCTTCGCCGCCGACTTGGCGGCAGTTGGCGGCGATCAGCGTGTAGGTGTCGCTGCCCGAGGCGGAGATGGGGGCGGCGGCGTTCTGATTGACCGAGCCGGTGGTGCTGCCAGCAGTGGCAGAAACGCCCATGTTCTGGAGGTTACCCGGAGCGACGTAGGTCGAGGGGAACGACGTGCCATGGATGGCCGGGTCGATGATGCCGTAAGCGGTCATTGGAGCTCTCCTGAGCTGAAAGGGTTGACGGGGGCACTAGGCCCCCGCGTTTGGATTACGCCGTCGCGCCAACTTCGAGGCGAGCCATGAAGGCGTCCTGAAGGATGACCGTGCCGGTCCAGAGCTTCCACCCGACCGTCCCGCGCTGCCCGAGGGGGTCGCCCGCGGCCGGCTTGGGGTTCACGACCATGGGGGCCATCGAGCTCTTGCCCTTGAGGGGCACGATCCCGAACGCATCTCTTCCGAACACGAGGATCGGATAGATGTCGGCGGAGGTGCCGGTCGTCGAGCGCAAGCTGCCCTTCGCCCCACCAGCGTCGGCAACCGGAGCCGCAATCGTCGTCAGGATGTAGCGGACCTGCTCGACCGACCCGATTTCGCCCTCGAAGGGGGACGTGTGCGGGCCGTACTTCGCGACCGGCACGAAGCCAGTCATGTTGCGGATGTCGCTCTCGAGATCCGGGTGGCCAACCGCCATGTAAGCGGCTTCGACCGAGGTCGTGTTGAAGGCAGGCGTGCTCGCGACAACCTTGGTTATTTTCTTCGCGTTCTGCCTGTTCAGGCCCGTCGTCACCCGGCGCTGATCGGCGAGGGCGACCGCAGTCACGACCGACGAGCGGCCAGAGACGTTGTTGCCGTACCAGACGTTCGTGCCGGCCTTGAGGACGTTCCAGCGGAGCGTCTCGACGGTCACCGCGGCGTTCTCGCCGAGGATTTCCGTCATCTGCGCCAGGACAGGGTCCGTGTGCGTGTCCAGGATCACGTCAGTGATCGTGGCGAAATTTCCGTATTGGAACAGCTGGACCGTGTAGTCCGTGTTGGTCAGCGTCGCGCCGGAGGGCGTCACGCCTTCCGTCAACGGCGTCGTGGCCGTCGGGATGCTGAACGCCGTGCCAGCGCCGTTCGTGCCTGCACCGTTGTCCGGGCCGGCCGCGCCGCCAGCGCCCGTCAGGTAGTAACGACGGAACTTGGCAGTCTGCGTGGACTGGGTCGGGAGGGGATAGGTCTGGCCGAATTTCTCTAGAACGAGCAAGGGCATAGCCCGCTCGAGCATTTTGACGACACTGTACGCGGCTACTGCCGGCGAAATGTCACCATAACTCGTGATCGCAACCATCGTGGGGCTCCATTAGCCAAAGGGTTTCGGGCCTTGGCAGTGGAGCGCCGCGCGGTTCGCTTACTTCGTGTTGGCGAACTTGTCCCAGGCGTCGTCAAACGTCACAGGGTCAGCGGAAGTCACAACTGCCGTTGCTCTGGAAACGACTGGGGCCAGAGAGCGCGCCGCTTGTTTGGCCGCCTCGGACAGCTCATGTCCTGTGGGCTTCGCTACCGGGGTCTGCGTCGGTGACACTGACGTCCCAGTGGCCTTGCGCCACTCGTCGACTAGCCATTTGACATCGCCGACTTCTCCCGTGTCTATAACGCCCTTGTACGCGGCGCGCAAGGGGGCTGGGATACTTCGGTCAGTGGCGACCCACTTGGTCACCGGATCGTAGACAGCGTCGTAGTCAGGGACGGCGCGATGGAGCGTGTCCATGTGGTGATCTTGTTGAACTGTCTGCATATTTTCGATAGCAGGGGCGACGTAGTCGTTGACCTGGCGCATGATGTAGGCGTTGTTCTGCACTGTCGTGCCGCGCATCGCCAGCTGAAACGCCTTCATAAGGTCAGGGTAGTCCTTCTCAGCGGCCTGCAGTGTGGCGATCTCCTCGTCAGTGTAGAGACGGGGGGCTGGCTGCGGCTGGCCGCGCGCGGGTGCGGGCGGCGGCGCGCGGCGGTCTAGGACGTCTGCGAGACGCTCAAGGATGCCAGCTTCGTCCGATCGTACTGAAGCTGCGGGAGTGGCAGGAACAACAACGGGTGCCACGACCGGATCGGTGGACACTGCATCGGGATCTGCAACGACCACGGGGTCAGTGGCTCCAGCGTCGGCCACGGCGGGCTCAACGGCAACGGCTGCGGGGGTGGCTGCGACGGTAACATCAGTGGCTCCAAAATCAGATGGGACCGGCTTCTTGTTGGCGGCCAGGTCACCAAGGTTGTCGAAGAATTTGCCGAAGTCATCTTCGGCGGTGGTTTCCGTGCTCATGTGTAAGTCTCCTTTGAGGGCAACGGGGGTGGGTTAACAGTGAGTTCGTGGATCAGCCTGCGCAGGCCTAGCGCCATGCCTCTGAACCCTTGAATGTCAGTGTCGTCGCAGCTGACTAAAGTTTCCTTGGTCTCTTCATACCTGAGGGCTAGGAGCTGCAGGAGGGCCATTATCGCCGGGCTGCGGTCCCGCTCCCTGCGGATCACCTCCGCCAAGGCTGCCATCTGGGCCTTGCGGGTTGGCGGTGCCGTCGATTGTGGGTCCTGGGAGTTGTGGCTGGGGGACTGCACCATGGATCATAGCTCCTCTTTCAAGTATGTCGATAAATGCGGAGATAGTTGTCGCGTCGCCGCTGGCAATATTCTTCTGTCCAGCAGCGATGTTCTTGAACCCATCCGTAAGCAACTTGCGCAACTGCGCCTGGAACATCTGGTCCGTCTGATCGTCCTTCTTCTGGTCGTCCTGATCCTGTGCGGCCTGGCGACGAGCGGCTTCGCTGTCACTGACCATAATGTCGTCCATGTCGCGCGAGCGCAGGCGATAGTTCAGCAGCTTCTTGCTGTCGACGTAGATCTTCTCTTCCGGCGTCAGTGTCTGAGCCAGTTGGTCGGCTTGCTCGCCCTTGATCTCTTTCTGGATCAAGCTCGTCGCGCCGCGGGCGATCACGTTATAGTCGCCGTTGTGATCCTTAGTCGGGTTGAAGACCTTGTTGAAGGCCAGCATCGACTGGATCACTGACTGTGTGAAGCTGTCGTAGCCCCTCACCATGTCCTTGAACGGCAGCGCGGCGTTGCCGCGGAGCGCGCTTGCGCCGGACGCGGTGCGCATCGGCTCGCTCGGCAGCTCGGACGGGTCCGCGCCGTTGGCCGCGGTGACGAAGGTCTCAGTGTCGGCGAACTTCATGCCGAGCGTGATGATCTCCGTCAGCTCTTTCATGTGGCTATCGATCTGGACGTTGCGCACGGCCGGCCACTGGGCCGTCACGTCGTTATCATCGCGATACCACATACGGTAAGACCGCAGGCTTGTCAGATCCTGGTCCGCGCGCAGGAGCGCGGTGTTGAGCTCCAGGTTCGGGCCGCAGGTCACTGATGCGTTGTCGAGCAGCATGCGCGTCGCCGCGCTGACCATCATCTGGCTGTCGCGGATGGCGTTCGGCAGGCCGAAACCAATCGGCGAAGTATCGTCCTTATCATACAGGAACCAATGAAGCATATTCACGTCGACCTTGAGCTTGGCCCACGGATCGAGTTTGCAACAGATGATAAAATCGTCGAGGAACCAGACTTCGGCGTCGAGTTCGTCGTTCATCTTGTCGTCGTCGACTTCGCAGCCGCACAACTCTAGCATCCGGCCGTCAAGTTTGCCGACCCAAACCTTGACCTCATACTTCTGGTTGTCAGGCTTCTGGTCGTTGACGTTGGACCGCACGCCCATGACGCGCAGCTCCCACTCATATTCAAGTGGCTTATAGTTGCCAGTCGGATGCGCATCTAGGTACGCATCGATCTGGGTCGGGAAGAAGTCCAAGCGCTTCTTCAGCTTGATCAGCCCCGACTTGGATAGAACCTTGCGGAGAAAATAGCCGTCCATGCTACCGAAGGTCTTGGCCGTCAGGTCTGGGTAAAAATCCCACACGCTCACGAACTCAAACATCGGCTTGTAGGAACTCTTGGCCTTCGGCATCGGGACATCCTGCCCCTCTTCCATCGACCACTCGACCGTCTTGCACTCGACGGCGAACGGGCCGCGGAGCAGCCCCAGGCCGTACTGAACACCGCTCTGGATGACTTCGCGGTTCAGGGCGATGTAGTCGTAGCTCTGATCGCCGCCGAGCTCCTCGAGCTGGTCATCGATGACGCAGCTTAGCTTCTCGGCGCGGTCAGTGAGCATCTCGTGAACCGCAGACATGGCATAGTCGGCGTCAACCGGGCGCGGCTGGATGCCGGCGGCCTGGTCCGCAGCCTGTTGCTCGGCGATCGCCTGCTTGACGTCGCCCATCGTGATGTTGGACGGCGGGCCCGGCTTAAGCTCCCAATTCCGCTCATTGCCTGGGAACATCAAATTCATGAGGTGTGAGACGACGGTGATGCACTTGACGCGGGTAATCTTGGGGTAGGCTTTGGACCGGTTAGGGTTCATTGCCTGTTCGATTTCTGGGTCGTACACGCCCAAATATTGCCTCTGGTTGCGTAGCCACCGCAGCTCAGCGATGCGCCGCTCCATCCTGTACTGGTCCCACAGCGATATGAGGCGGAGCGCCAGCATCGTCAGGTTGGCACCAGAAATCTCTTTGACCGGCGCGTCAGCGCTCGCGCCAGGTACAGTGACCGACGGCGGTGCGTTCTCGATGATGGCGGGGAGGTTGTCGGCCAAGTCAGTGCTCTCACAGGTCGGCAGGAGTGTGTTTCGTACCACAGTCAGGGACACTGAGATAGGCCTCTACGCGATCGCGTATCAAACGGAGATGCTCGTATCCACCTAGTGCGGTGTTGCAGCGATGACATAATATCCCACGCACTTTGCCCGTCGAATGGTCGTGGTCAGTGTGCCAATTCCTGCCGGTGGTCGTCGTAGATAGACAAATCGCACACCTACCTCCCTGTGCCGAAAACAATTTACCCCACTCAACTATAGTAAGGCCGTAAGTTTGTTTTAACTTACAGGCTCGTATCGTTTCAGGGTTACGTGCGGTATAGGCCCTAGCTTTCGCATTCACCATATCTCGATTACGTACGCGATAGTCTTTGACTTTAGCGTTCACCTCTGCGCGGTTCCGGTCCACATAGTCGGCTCGCCGCTTGAGATAGCACGGCTTACAGTCCGGGTGATACCTCTCTTTAGCTGTGCCCTTGTGGACACAGTAAAACATATCAAACGACTTCTCATCTTTGCATTTAGTACAGGTTTTCATTCCCTCACCGGCCATGATATTCGTTAACGTTATATTTTTCTGGTGTGAACAGCCTCCTGCCGCCAGCCTCCTGGAGCACAACCCCTTTGTGAAAGAAACGAAGGCCATACCCTCCAGCATCGCCAACGTGGGTCCATTGATTATCTTCTGGGCTTGCACCTTTTATTTCGTCCTTACGGACGTCAATACCAAATCGCCAGCCACCTTTTAGCGCTCTAATAAGATTAGGACATTGACCACCGTCAATTTGAAGTTTTTGGCCCCCCTCAACTTGGTTCGTGAGGTAGTGATCGTAAGCATTGATGCGCAGCGGCATCCTGTTATTCGTCTCGGTCCAAGTACCGTGCGGGTAATATTTCTTGAAAGTCATCCGTACGCGTTTCTCATCATTATCGTTGCGGATCATCGACGCAGGATCGAGCGAAAACATCAGGCGCGCGCCTGGAAACCGTTCGGCGACGTACGGCTGGACGCGTTCCTTGATCAGCCGCTCTGCGCCCATGCCTCGCTGTACGAGTTCGCCTAGGATGTTGACGCGGCCGTTCCACGCTTGCTGCATGAAGACGAAGGCAGAGCCCCCAAGACCGGGGTCAGTGCCAACCACTAGGGTCTTACGCCGGTCGAACGGTAATGGAGTCAGCGAGACATGCTTGTCCGCGTAAAACGTGCCGATGACAGGCGTTCCTGCAGCTGAAAAGCCCCATTCGGCGTCGATATATTGCTTGACCCAGCCCAACGATTTGCCTTTGGCAAGGTTGGTGTAGTAGGAGCGTTTGCCTGGCAGGTTCTCTAGGTTCTCCGCGTCCTTCGAAAAGCCTGATGGCTGGATATAATACCACGCGTTATTGACGTGCGTGACGTTGCCATCTTCGTCGGTCTTAGTCGCGGTGTCCTTAGCGAAGCCTAATAGCCTTTGGCAGGCTTCTTGAGCCGCATCATCGTGCGGGAACGTGACCGGGATGCACCCTACGCGCTCGCCAGTCTCGTTATCGACTGTGCTGTGCAAGTAATCATACCACCAAAGGTCTTCTGTACCTGGGTTAGACTGTCCCCACATCCCCCAGTTGGTGACTGCGACGCCGCCGGGGGGCTTGTAGCGGCCGAGACGGCCTGACAGACCCTCCACGATCGCCTTAGGCACCTCGCGGAACTCGTCGATGATGGCGAAGGTGACCTCGAGGCCGAGCACGCGGACCACGTCGGCTGGGGTATCAAGAGGCCTGAAGAGGACTTCGCAGCAGACGTCACCGAAGCGCAGGGTGAACCGCTTGTCTGAGGCGTGCCACTCGCCGAACTCGCCGTCCTTGAACCAGTAATTCCAGCTAACCAACGTGCTGTCGGTGAGCTGTGGGTTGGTGTTACGGACGACGACGGCGCGGGTGTAGCGAATGCCGTCTGGCGACGGCTCCTGCATGGACGCCATGTAGCATAGCTTGAAGAATGCCGCGGTGGTCTTCGCGGAACCGAAGGGGCCGACGATCCAGTCGTAGAAGAGCTCACCCTTGAGGTGGCGCTTCATGAAGGCTTTGGCTATGGGAGGGGGTGTGTAGTCGATTACTGAAGGCATATCAAGCCTTCCGGGATGATCTGCCACCCATACTTACGCCCAGGCGCACCAGGTGGTGCGTAGGTCCACACCAGGATGTGACCGGCTGGCAACACTGGCAGACCACTGGCCTTCGCTCCGAACTCAGACAGGAGCGGGCGCGCGCCGAGGAACCGGGCGACGTCTTCCGAGCATCGGATCATGACAGGGAGAAGGGTCACTGACACACATCCAGATAATCGAGGATCGCCTTCGTGGGGTCGATCTGATCGTCTGTGTGATCACCTAGTGCTAACTCACCCTCCATCCGCACCAGCGCTCGCTGCATGTGTTTGATGCTGTGCTCAGCACACGAGATCGCACCTTGCAGATGCTTGATGGCCTTGCGGCGGTTATACTGCGACGGGTTAGGCTCCCCGCTATCAGGGGTGGGGTCATCTGGCCCTGGCCGGAGTTTGTAGCTCATACGTCAGCATCTGGTTTGAAACGTAGGCCACGGTCGTCGAGGATGATGTCGACGTGGCGACCGTCAGGTGCGTGCCAAGCCACGAACTCGATGAAGCGGAGGAACAAGTCCCACGCCTCGTCGCGGAAGATCGTGATGTCATCACACTCGCAGAGCTGATCCCTCAGTTCGGGGGTGACTACGGCTGTGGCGATGCCCATCAGAAGTGGTGGCCGGAACGGCACGCCTCTTGGCCGGAGACCATGAAATTCACTGCGCCACGGGCTTGCTTGTTCGTGGACTCAGTGATGATACCGAGGATGCGCCCATAGGCGTCGTAGACCGGCCCACCGGAGTTGCCTGGGGTGATCACGGCGCTGATCGGCACCTCATCGGCGTCGTCGGTCGTGCGTCCGACACCCGCGACCACGCCAGTGGTGTGGACGAACGTGAACCCGTAGGGGTTGCCGACGACCTCGATCGGCTCACCGATCTGTGGGGCGCGACAGGACAGTGTAGCACTCTGCGCGTTGATCTCACCAGTCAGGTGGTAGGCTGCGATGTCGGCCGTCGGTGACTGCCACTCCAAAAATGCGTCGATCGCCGGGCCCGGCTTGCCGTGCTGATCCAGTACGACCCGGGCGTTTTTGAACTCGTCGCCGGTGCAGTGCTTCGCCGTCAGGACCGTACCGTGGCCGATGTAGACGCCGCTGCAAATTCCGGGGGAGCCGTCCTCGGTCGTCAAAAGGATCTCAACGTCCGAGGAGGGTAGGCGACTGTTGACGTGCCTGTCAACGAAGGCCCCTCCTAGAAGTGTGCCTGCCAATAGAGTGGCTAGGATACCAACAACCCTGCTCATTTAAGTCACTCACTTCTTCGGTGGTACCATGCCTTTACCGGGCTTGGCGGCGGGAAACTTCTTGCCTTCAGCTTTGTCCGCGGACACGAACTCCTGACCCACTGACTGTGGGATGCCCACTTTCTTGGCAAACGCTGGATTGTGTTTCACAGCCTGCATCAGATGCTCCTGGGCTGGTGACTTGTCCGGCATTGCAAAGCTCCCACCAACCAATGCCCACCATGGCCCACACGAAACACCAGAGAAGCCAGGCGACCAGCAGCGACTGGCTCTGGAGCATCTTCTCCTGGTCCGTCAAAGCAGCGACTTCTCGATCTGGACGAGTACGACAAGCATCAGTCCAACGCCGACACAGATGCCGGCGAGGAAGTAGGCGGCGTGCGCTATCACAACTTCTTCTCGATGGCGGCGATCGCCGCGAGAGCCTCGGCTCCTAGGCCCTTAGCCGCGGACGCACCGATCTTGGCTGCGTCGACCATGGCCTGCTGCTCAACTGGTGCAGCCTGGGCCTTAAGCTCGGCGACCGTGTGCGGCAGAGCGACCCTGGCTCGCGCGAGGAGGTACCTGCCGATGCACCCGCCGCTAACAAACGCGATGGCGTGCGTGCCAACAGTGCTGGTGAGCAGCGAGAAAATGAACGAGAGCATGCGAGTTCTCCAGTCAGTGAAGACCTGACCCCATATAGCGCAGAGGTCAGTGTCCTGCAAGGGTCAATAGTCCAAGATCTCCAGCCCAAGAGCCAGCATCTTGTCCTTGGTCGCGGCGTTGAACGATGTCACTGACGCGAGAGCCTTGGACCAATCGGAGAAGGTCACGCAGACGACGCCCCTGAACGTGGTGACGCGGACCAGCCGGTCCTCATCTCGCTCGGCCTCCGACCGTTCGATCTTGATCACACGAAACCCCAGAATTGCTGAACCAGTAGGCCACAGTAGATGGCGTAGTCGGACGGTGTGAGCCAGACGACAGTGTCGTTGGGCAGCGTGATCGGGTAGTAGCCGATCATTTCAGTGTCCTTTCGTGAAAATCGGGGGCCGGGGCTGCGCGAAGCACGTGTACCCGACCCCCTAAAACCCTGACCGGCGGTCAGAACTCCCGTATTGGAAAGAACTCGCGGAGTTGCCGCGGCGGGTTTATTGCAGTGTCGCCCCTGTGATCTGGCGCTCTAGCAGCGCCATCCTGGCCTCGGCGTCCTGGGTCAGCGACCAAATCAAGAACTCGACGACGGGGCTGGACGGTGGCAGCGGCAGAGGCAGCTCCATCTGCTCGGGCTCATCGGTCACTTGCGGCCTCCCTTGCCCATCTTGCCAGCCTTGCTGAGACGCTGGGCCTCGGCCTGCTGCGCCGCTGCCTTACCCTTGGGCTTCCAGGCTTGGATCAGTTTGCGCCGCTTGGCGCGGGTCTGTGCGACGCTCATGTCAATCCTCCAGAAAGCCGTGGCGGGTGCCTGTCATGCCGTGGAAGTCAGTGTGGTCGCCGGGCGGCGTCGGGATGAGGGAGAGCTGGTGGCGGATCTCGCGCAGCATCTCCTTGCTGACCGGGATGGGCCAGGCCTCCGGCGCGCTGTCGATGGCGAGCATGTTGTCGATCATTGGGATCAGGTTCATGGCGTCACCGGCATTCTGCCCTTCTGGGCGGCTAGGACGAGGTCCAGTGTCTTCTGGAGCTCGGCGTTCTGCTCCCTAAGACTTATGATCTCGGCGACGAGCTTACCGATCAGGCTCATCGTGGCCTTGGCGAGTTCAGGGTTCACGGCGATGTGAACGAGTTGATGGTGAGGGTGCCGGTGCCGGTCTTGCAGTAGAGCCCGTGCCCGGCCGCGTTGCCGCCGCCGAGGACGAAGCCGACCTGGGCAAGGTTGGCGAGGGTGTCGACGAACTGCGCGTTGGTGCCTGGCGGCGGCCCCTGCACGTCGCTCCAGTGGGCGATCGTCAGCGGGACGGTGAGCGTGTGGGTGCCGGCCGTCATCGGCCCGCGGATGCTGGAGTACCAGCGGTAGGAAAAGACCGTTAGGGCGGCGTCGCCTGTGTGCTCCAGCAGGAGCGTCAGCTGCGGCGGGTCACCGGCTGTGTTGCCCATCTCAGTGTCGAAGCCCAGCACGCAGTCACCAGCCACCGTGTAGTTGACCGTGATCGACATGTTGAGCGCTATGGGCGTGCGGGTCACGTAGTCGACGTGGTTGCACGGGCCGGGAGCGTTCGTCAGGTTGTTGGACACTGGCTGCGGACACGCGCCGCCCATCGGGAAGTTGATGGTGATGGCCCCGTCAGCGGCGATCGCCGGCTCGGCTGGCATGCCCGGGCTGTACCGGATGGTCCAGGGGTTGGCAGGCAGCGCCGGCTCGGTCGAGATGGGGAGTTCGACCGGGGCTGGTGTCGAGTTGTCTGAGTTGCACGCAGCGAGCGCGAGCAGTGGTGTGGCGGCGAGCAGTGTGTATGCGATGCGCATGGATCACCCTAGGTTGATATTGATCACGGCTTGGACCGTGGATGAGCCAGCCTTGCCGGCGGCTGCGCCCTTCTGGTCGATCGAGGCGTCGAGGCCCGCGATGCGCACCACGAACTTGAGCAGGTCCGCTCGGACGTTCGAAGGGACCACGTTGGGGTTCTCCTCGGACGCCATGGTGTGGATGTCTTTGAGCAGCACCTCGGCCATCGTCTTGGCCTTCATCCGGAAGCTGCCGCCCTCGGACGCCGCCATGTCACGGGCTTCCTTGCAGGCCTGCAGGAAGACCCTGTTGTGCTTGAGGCGCTCCCAGTCGTCCTGAGCGAGGCCGTACTCCTCGAGGAGCTGCTTCGGCGTCCCATTGCCCAGCGCGAGCTCGACCGGGAGCATGGGCGGGAAGCCCAAGTCGCTAGGGTCCTTGTCGACTAGGGCGGGCAAGTTCATCAGAGCTTGGAGAGCCCGAGGATCAGCTTGTCGAGGATGCGATCCTTGAGGGTGAGAGGGCGATCCTCAAGCCGGGCGATGCGGGAGTAGACGTCGCAGAGGTCGCGGTCGAGCGCGTTGAACTTGTCGTAAAGCTCAGTGGTGCGGTCCTGGGTAGTCTCCCAGATCTTCTCGCCGCGTTTGTGGCGCTCCCATAGGTCGTCGATGCGGCCCTTGATCTGATCGATGTGTCCTTGCCCCAGCGGATTGCCCGGGCCTGGGATAAAGCCAAGCTCGACCTCGATCGCGTGGAGGCGCTTCAAGATGTCCACATCGAGGGAGCGGTGGAAGGCTGAGTCCGGGTGGGAGGGTGCCGTACACCCAGGATAGTCACACATGTCAGTCCTTCCAGGTGATCGCTTTGACGGCCCACATCTGCGCGGTCTGGGCCTCGGTGATGGCGATCGAGAAGAGGCGCGCGCGTTCCGGTGTGTCGTAACCGGCGAACGCCTGAGCGCGCTGTTCGTCGCAGAAGTCGATGATCTCGGCGTAGAGCCGCTTGACCCTGTCGACCGCGCTGTCATTCGATGGGTTGAACGAAAGGCCGACCGCCTTCTCTCCGTATGTCTGGGTCATCTCAGTGTACCGTTTGAGTTGGGTAAAAAAGTGGGGGCTAGCGTCGACGCACTTAAGCGAGCGCGGCCAGCCCCCAAGTCGGGGGGAGGAACAGCGCCGGGAGTCTAAGTCGGCGCAGCACTGAGATAGGACGTCAGTGTCCTGACGTCAAGGGCTAGAGGACAAAGTTGGCCGCGGTGAGCACCGGGTTGCCAGCGAGCTTGAGCTGCATGTCAGGGTAGAAGCTGCCCGGCATGTAGACGCTGACCAGGGTGTAAGTCCCCAAGGTGGATAGGGCGACCTGGCTGCCGCCTGTCGGCGCGGCAGCGCCAATGAAGGTGAATGCGCCCATGGCGCTGAGGTCGATCACGTCGGTCGCCACGTTGAACCCGGTGATCACGTCAGGCTGCTGCGGCTGGCTATCGCCGGGCGAGAGGTAGACGAAGACGCTGGGCTGGCCGGCCGCGGTGTTGATATACTGGCCGCCGAAGCCGCCGACGAAGGTGTTGGGCTTAGTCGTGACCCCGTAGAGGTGGGCCAGCGGAACGCCGCTGTAGAGGACGTTGGCCTTGTTGGGGTAGGCGCTCCACGCCGCCGCGGACCACTGAGGGTTGTGGTAGTCGACGACCGTGTTGGGCGTCATGGTGATGTTGGGGCCCGGGCTTGGGCTGGAGCTGAGCGGGTAGAACTCATAGCTGCTCCAGAAGCCGATGTAGTTGCCCGTGACGTTGATGTTGTTGATCTGGCCATACTGGCCTTGCACCCCGGTGAAGGGTGCCACGAGGTAGCCGATCGTCGACTGCTGGATGTCGACCGTCGCCGCGCCGCCGAGCAGGATGTTGTTGGTCGCGGTGACGCCCATCACGTTGTCGCCGCCGTCGGTGCGGATGTAGAGCGCGGCGTTCATGTTGCCCAGGCCGCCCGTGGGGTAGTTGTACCAGCCCGCGACGTTCCAGTTTGTCCCGTCGATCGTGTTGCCGTTGATCGTGACCGGGCCGCAGGTGCAGGGCACTGAGATGGCATCGGCGTGCGTCAAGCTGACGTTGGCCAGGCCGTTGAAGAAGCACCCGGTGACCGAACCGGCCGCGAGGTGGATGGCGTGGCTGGGGATGTCCTGGAAGAGGCATCCCGAGATTGCGCACACGCCTGCATTGCCTGAGATCGCCCCAAGGCCTGGGCCGTTGGGCGCGGGCGTGGCGAACGACCCGATAAAGGAGCAGCCCGTCACCGTCAGCGCGAGGACCCCCGTCTGGTTCTGGATGACGAACGTGGCCGGGCCGTTGAAGTCGAACAGGCAGTTGATGAAGCTGACGCCTTGGCCCCAGTTGACGATCGACCAGCCCCGGAAGTCGACGTTGGCGAACGTCTGACCGTTGACGCCGGTGCCGATGTTGATGGTGTTGGCCTGCGTGGTGAGGATGGTCGTCAGCGCGGCGTTAGCGCCGGTGCGCAACGGGATGATCGACGCCGGCAGGATCATCCCTCCAGGAGGCGAGACGCACCCGACCTTGGTGTCGATGCCTGTGATCTTGTAGCCGACCGGCAGGCACGCGCGCAGCATCGAGAGTTTGAGCGGGCTCAGCAGCGGCAAGGTCACGCCTGCGACGGGGGGCAGGGCCGCCGAGGCTGAGTACGAGAACCCATCCGCAGCCGCGAAGTTGACGGTGACCGAGCTCATGGCATCACGCCGTGGCTGTGGCGACGAGCGACCCGCTGCCAGCGGCTACCGTCCAGATGCGGCCGGAGCTGTCGGTCACTGAGGTGAGCGAGACGGACGGGCTCGAGACGATGGTCTGGCTGACCGGAGGCACTGGGAAGTTGACCGTGTTGGTTGACCCGTCGGCGGCGGTGAACTTGATGCTGAGCGTCGCGGCGGGGAGGGTCGAGGTCACGCTCTCCGTGTCAGTGATCCCGGTGACCGTCATGGTCATGAGCTGGCCGACGACGTACGAGGCCTTGTCGAATGTGATGGTGGGGGCTGTCCAAACGTCGCTCACGGCGCGGTCTCCTCTGTCCTTCGACAAGCGCTCAGGATGAGGGGTCAGTGTACCATGAGTGCGTCGGAAGGGAAGGGCCCTTCGACTGGGCTCAGGATGATGTGGTGCCGCGGCGAGGGATCGAACCCCGGACATCCTCGTTACGAATGAGGTGCTCTACCGACTGAGCTACCGCGGCATGTGGCTTGAGAGCCAGGGCTCGAACCTGGGACATCTTCGTTAACAGCGAAGCGCTCTGCCGGCTGAGCTACTCTCAAACAGTCCTAAGAATGTAGCACGGTTCGGACGTGCGTCAACGGTCGCGCGCTTGAGGAGATAGGCAGTTGGCAGAAACTAGCAGGAAATTGGCAGGCAAAAGCAGGACGCTGCCCGAAGGATGTAGCATGGTTCGGCCAAGAAAGAAAAAAGGACCGCAGCCCTCTGGTGCCGTTAGGCAGTTGTCCCCAGGGCTGCGGTCGAGTCTGGCCTAACTGCTAGGTGGGACCAGGAATGGTTTCCTAGCGGTACTGATATGGCAGCATTGTTGACGGGAAACAATAGGTGATTCTACGTAGTTTGTACGGAGTCTAAGCTGGTATTGGTTTGAGCAGAAGTACAACAGAAATGTTAGGGAGTTGCTTAAGTAAATTTGCTAAAAAATTTTCAAAAAGTTACGCGTGCTACGATGGAACCGCGCGACGCCATAGCAACTCTTTCCCCCCTTACACCCCTTCAAAAGCAAAGAATGCTTATTCGCCTAGTAACGCGAAGTTACTGCGCCGCGTTTGACTTCTCTCGCGTTTGTGCTATTGTTTGAGTGTGGCAATCACGTCACGCATCGAAAGGCCTAACACCATGTCAAACATCTCCAACCAAGACGCAATGCGCGCAGCGGGCAAAGGCTCACAGCAGTCTTATGCATCGGCCATTGCTATCCTCACTGGCCAGACTGACGAAGCGTATATCGCTACATTGCGTCAGGACTATCTGATCGGCGCTTTGACTGGCGTCGACGGCGTCACGGTCGAACAAGCGATTGACTACCTTCCCGTTGCTGACGCCAAGCCTGGCACGAAGGGCAAATGGTCCGACTTCCCGGTCAACGATCCGTCAACGTTCGACGCGACCGTGCATCGGCCGCGCGACGTTCACAACGCCTACCGCTCCGGCCTCATGGGCTGGTCGCGCGTTCGCGCGTCAGCTGGCCTCCCGTCGCTCAAGGCCACGACTAAGCATGAGCCGCGCGCGCCCAAGTCCGCCGCCGAGACTGGCGTCGCTGTGGCCGTCGATACCTTCGTCGCGCCGTCGCATCTCGATACCGCCGCCGCGGTCCAGTTGGCGCATCACCTCGAGGATGTCCTGCGCCGCGTTCTCGGCTCAAAGGAAATTAAGGGTGACGCTGGCAAGGCGCTAAGGGATATGCACCGCGATATGACCGAATATCTTGCGGAGGCTGATAAGGCCTTAGCGCCGGCCACCGAAACGCAGGACGAGATAATTAAGCGCCTAACGGCTGAACTAGCTAAGCGGCCGGTTAAGAAAGCCGCTTAAGGCTTAACTCCTAGACCGATCGAAACTCGGATACCGATCGTTCTTGGAAGTGTTCTGATTACCAGTTAAGATTAAGGGCCGCGCGAGCGGCCCTTTTTGTTTGTCCGGAGTTTTATTAGCGCTAAGCTAAAGTTAAGCGCTTAAGCGGCGTCATGCATACCGTAAGTCATTGATGTTCCAAAACACCATATATATATATATATCTATTATAGATTATTCGACGAAAGGACTCGTCTGAGAAGATTTTTCCGCTGCCTTACGGGCTTAACGGCTAAAATCTCGTTAAGCGCTTAAAACTCTAAACCACACGTACACGTCGTATAAAGTCCCCTTCTAGAAATTCTCTCTTTTCGTCGAATAACGCCCTCCAGTTTAATGTATAATCCATGTCAGTGTCCTTTCAGTGTGTTGCCCTATTGCGCTTTCACGCCTTAACGCTTATTTTAAGCTAAGAAGTCAGTAACAGGGTGTTACTGACACCTTAAAACCCTTAAGAGACACTGACATGGGCCGTGAAACTCGCAACAGAGCCACTTACATAGGCTACCCTCGCTTCGTAAGAGGTGACTTAGGTGATGGGAATAGCCGCGCCGTGATACCTGCGCCTTATCGTAAATTCGACGCTGGCCACGTTTACGAGAACGTCCAGGTCGTAAACCGTAAACGACGGCTAGGATTTAACGACATGGTGGAAGTGCTCCACCATGTTCCGTTTATAAAATGGACGGTGGACGATCAGGCTGAGGCGGTTAAGCGCGGCTATTTCGTCGAACGCCATGCTCACGACAATCACGCGATCATCATCCCGCTGCCGCTGCACACATTCAAGAGCGATAGCGAAGTGATGTCCTCTGAAATGAAGCGTGCGAAAGACGGTGACAGGTGGACAATCGAACGCTTTTTGCCGTTCGTTGTCCAGCAGGATCAGCGTGGCTGGACTGGAACATGGGACAAGGCAATCGAGACTTATAACGCCAAATTGATTTGGTATAGAACGCGCGTAGCTGCCACGCGAGCCGCCCGCGACGCAGCAGCTGCATCGAAGCCTCGCGGCAGGCCGAAGGGTACGCCCTACGCCCGCGAGCTATTCGCCGAGCAACAGTTCAAGGCGTGGCCAGTGGCCAGCGGCGTGACATTCCACGATTGGTGCAAAACGCAACCATCGTTCGGTGAATGGTTGGAGCTCAATCCGGACGCCAACGTCCCACGCACATGGAAGCCGAAAGACTACAGCGTGCCGACGGCCAAAGAGCAGTATGAGGCCCGCATCCGCGAGGCTTACGGCAACGACGCGCTTAGCGATCCGGAGCACGCGTGGAGGCCCAAAAGCCGACAGTGAAAACTTGACATAAGCTCACAGATGTGGTATGGTGTTACTTCAGTTAGGAAAAGTGTCTGCCCACTGACAATTTTAATTGACACACGCCTAGTAACATGTCGTTACTGAGGCAAAAAAGAGAGGGGACCAGGAACATGTCACAACCGTATTTCTGCGAAGGCTCCGACGCCATGGTTGATTTAGAGACCATGGTTGACCGCGTCGGCTTGAACAATGTGCTCTATGCGCTGGCTCACATATGCCGCGCCAAAGGCGAGCATCTCAGAGCGGCGTGGCAAGACGCTACTACCGCCAATGTGTGGGACAAGAATGCTGTCGCATTGGACAGGGTCCAAGAGCGCTTGATCCGAACTTGACCGCTTTCGATGCCGCTCCATTGCGTGCGGCATCACTGGCGACCAACGCCAACCCAGTAACGATGTGTTACTGAGGATAAAGAAGGGACCAGGAACATGTCAGAGATCGACATCACAGATTTCGTGTTGAACGTCAACACGCACGACCTATCAGCCAGCGTCGCTGAAATGGGCCAGAATGCTGGTAAGATCACTTGGGCTAACGCCAAGAGCGAGGCCCAGACATATCAATTCATCACTGAAGACAACCGTCCTGAGTTTGAAGCTTGGGTCGAAGGCTTCGGCGCATGGGATGAAGACGAGCGCAAGTCATGGTCGCTTGACGAGTGCAACGCGCTATTGATCCAGTTCATTGCGGGCGACATGAACGAAATTGAGGCCTTGTGCTCCGACTTCGAAGGCGAGATTGATTGGGACGCCGTCGAACAACTGGGCCAAGCAGGGACGATTAGCTCGCGCATATACGGCGGGTCGCAATCTATCGACGGCCGCATCTATTTCTACATGGGCGACTGACCGCTTTAGAAGGGCACGCGAGACGTGCCCTTCACTGGCGACCAAGCCAGCGCTAGGCTAAAAGGCCAGCGTCAACACAGGGACCAGGACCATGTTTGAGCCGATCAAAGCGCTTGTGGAGCACGTGTGGCCCACACGCTATTACCTCTGGTACATCGACGGCAAGCCCGTCCATCTGACGATGGCCCAGTGTATCGACGAAATGGAGCGTGAGGCGCTGAAGCGCTCGCTGCGCTCGCTGGCGGTGTCGAAATGACCGCCTCCAAGAACGACACCATCGATCTATTCGTCTGCGTCGATTGTGGCTTCCAACTGGCCTATGGCGACGTTGAGAACCCCGACCCGCGATGGAACCCTGACGCGTTTGCACGCAAGTGGGACGGCTACGTCGTCGTCAACGGCGACAGCGACAAGGACCGTGACTTCAGCTGGTCAAGCTGTGACGGTTGCGGCTCAACGTTCGGCGGTGCTCGCATGCATTGCGTCGCTTGGGAAATGGAGGCCGTCAAATGACCCACCTCACAACCCATCAAATGCTCTACCGCGAGCAAATGGACGTGGCCATCAGCCGCGCCTACGAGACGCCTAACCGGCCGCTGATCGAGCTAGCCATGGGCCACGTTCAAGTGGCCTACCGCACTGGCGTCATCGACGCTGAGACGGCTTACGGCCTCCGGTTCGATCTGGCGCATGCCCTCCCGCTTCAGACCAACGGCTGGCTTGGCATCGACAAGGGGGGACACTGACATGCTCCGACCCAAGTCCAGACACCTCAGTCGCGTCCACGTGCTCTTCGACCGCTGGCGCTTCTTTACCGCCATGCTCATCATCGGCTGCGCCATCCTCATAGCTGTGGCGTATTGGGACGTTCTGCCAGCGTTCTCTTCTATTACGGAGTGGTTGCCATGACCTACGAACGCCTATTCCTGATCCTCGCCATACTGGCGTTGTTTGACCTCATGTTCGTTGTCGCCCTCGCGCGGCCGATCAAATACGACGAACACGGGAAGCCGATACGCGTGCCGTTCGAAGACGGCAAGCGTCGGCGCTGAGTCCCCGTCAGCACGGGTGATTGCTGGACCTCGCACAACATGGAGGATGCCATGATCCTCGGCCGGTAATAGGTCGAAACGGCGCTTAACGCGCGCCGTCGCCACGTAAAGCGTGGCCTGACGAGACCAAATGAAAAGGGACTAGGAACATGAAACTTACATACCGCAAACTCCGGCTAGCAGGGGCTTGCTCAGTACAAGCCGAATATTTCCGCGAGTTATTCCCTAAAGGCGTTGTGGTTACCGCCGCCGTCTGCGCCAGCGTCGCTTGCGAGTTTGATTGGGATTGGGCCGCTGGTAACCTGTTACCTACGCTGCTGCAGGCTGACTACTACGCCAAGCGCGCGCCGCTGCATGCTGACTACTACGCCAAGCGCGCGCCGCTGCATGCTGACTACGACGCCAAGCGCGCGGCGCTGCAGGCTGACTACGACGCCAAGCGCGCGCCGCTGCAGGCTGACTACGACGCCAAGCGCGCGGCGCTGCAGGCTGACTACGACGCCAAGCGCGCGGCGCTGCAGGCTGACTACGACGCCAAGCGCGCGCCGCTGCAGGCTGACTACGACGCCAAGCGCGCGGCGCTGCAGGCTGACTACGACGCCAAGCGCGCGGCGC
>Ga0210406_10000347_pt1 | contig 65835 bp, 54 predicted proteins | sample IncBWC30MmetaG_FD_155454 | JGI IMG/M metagenome (GOLD analysis project Ga0210406, IMG submission 155454) | Forest soil microbial communities from Barre Woods Harvard Forest LTER site, Petersham, Massachusetts, United States - Inc-BW-C-30-M | ecosystem: Environmental > Terrestrial > Soil >...
CAGCGAAATCGGGGGCACTTACCGACAGTGGGCTGGACATCGAGACAAAAATCTTCTCGCCCTCCGGTCGAGGGAGAACTTTTTTCTTGACATCCCTTTTTATAGAACTCATTGAGCGGGTTTTGAATTCACATGGGCCTCCGGTAGCCCATCCATCGGGATGAAAGTCCATTGCTAGCATCATTGATTCCAAACAGGTCACCCAGAACGTTCGACGGAGTGTACCGGCCTGATTCATCGTCTAAGCAATTCCAAAGTATTATTTCTCGACGCAGCCACAGGTGAACCTCTTCACCACCGTACGCACAGTACGAAAGAGCCGCCATTCCGGGAGTGGCGGACCTTCGCCTGCTTGCCTCTGCACAAGCGATGACGATTGCGCCTGCATTTAACCAACCCGATGCTCCTTAAGTAATCCAGCTTGCTTCTGCTTGCGGGTTGATGTACAAACCAGCCGAACGTGCCTTCTCAACAATGTCTGCTCTGAAGCCTGCCGACGAATTCGGATTGGCTGGGGCCTGCTGCGCGCAAAAGCCCGGGCGTCTTCCCTGTCTCTCATCTTTTGGAGAAAACTTTATGACTATACGGAATCTCGTCACGCTAATCGTTCTGATGCTGGGGCTGAGCATATTCGGATTCGCGCAAGGAGCGGCAACCGGCGACTTGCACGTCACGGTGAAAGATCCCAAGGGCAGCCTGGTGACGAACGCCACGGTTACGGCGCGAGATCAAGCGAGGGGGTTGGAGCGGTTGGGAACCGCGAGCGGCCAGGGTGAATACGGCATTCTCTTGCTGCCGCCGGCCATCTACCAGGTTACGGTCGAAGCTCCGGGCTTCGCGAAAACCACGGTTGACAATGTGGCCATCACGGTGGGACAGGTGGCGGACTTGCCCATCGCGCTTACGCTTGCGGGTACACAGGTCGTGGTCAATGTCAGCGCTGCGGCCGAACTGATCGAAACCAGCCGCACCTCGACCACCGACACGATTGAGCAGAAGGCGATCGATAACCTTCCCATCAATGGCCGCAACTACATCAACTTTGCGCTTACGGATTCGCAGGTGCTGCGGGACAACGCTCCCAACATCGGAGCGGCGCCCACGTCGGGGCTTAATATGAGCGGGCAGCGGGCGCGCTCGAATCTGGTGAACGTGGATGGCGCCGATGCCATCGACAACTCGACCAATGGCGTGCGTTCCACCGTTTCGCAGGAAGCGGTGCAGGAATTCCAGATCATCACCAACAGTTACGCGGCGGAGTACGGGCGGGCGGCAGGGGGCGTGATCAACATCATTACCCGCTCGGGATCGAATGAATTCCACGGCGATGTGTACGGCTACTTGCGGAATCGGTATATCCAGGCCACGAATCCCTTCAGCAATGTGTCCCAGCCGGCTTATACGCGAGTACAGGCAGGGACCGCGTTTGGCGGGCCAATCAAGAAAGACAAGACTTATTATTATTTTGCCTACGAAGTCACGCGGCGGCATGAGACTGGGTTTGCCAGTATCGGACAGGATAATTTCGGCCTGGTTCCGTTCGACGCGACCAACATCTTTGCGCCCGGCCTCGCGCCCCCGGGGACTTTCAATATCCAGGTCACGCCGCAGCAGGCTGCTTTTTTGAGTACTCCGCTTCCGCCCTCGCTTCAGCCGCTTTTGCGGCAATATGCTTTTCTGGCGGGCGGTTCTTCTGCCATTGCCTTGAACGGATCGTATCCGCAGTCGTTTGGGTTGCTGGCACAACTGGGCGCAATTCCAATCCCAACCAACGGAACCAGTCCGTTGACCCAGTTCCCCAGTTCCTGCAACCCTGGAAACACGCAGTGCAATGGTTTGCCCGCCGCGTTCCAGACGTTGAATGCGCAGCTCGGAAACTTCCCCGTCTTTGAGGGCACGAGTCTTTATTCACTGCGGCTCGACCACAATATCAACAACAACAATCGGATCACGCTGCGTGCCAACGTCAGCCCCAGCACCGTGACTGGGATCGAAGTGAACGGCGAGGGTCAGACTTTCGGACAGAACGCGTTTTCCAGAACCTCGCAGCAAACTTATCGCGATGTGGCCGGGGTGTTTCAGGATACCTGGACCATTGGCGGCAATAAGGTGAATGAATTTCGCTTTCAGTATGCCCGGCGTGGATTGTCCTACTTCTACTCGAACGCGCCCGGCGGATCCGATGTCGCGGTCAATATTCCTGGCTTCGCGTACTTCGGCCGCGAACCTTATTCCTCCATCCAGCGAACCGAGGAACGCTACCAGTTCACCGACAACTTTTCCTGGACGCACGGAAGGCACGGCATGAAGTTTGGCGCGGACTTCAACTACATTCCACTGACGGCGACGTTCACCGTGAACTACGGTGGCGTGTATGATTTTGGCAGCCTCAGCGCTGCCCAGGTCATCCCTAGCGCAATTTTCGATACGCTGCCACCAAGCTTGCAGCAAGCCATCCCCGGCGTCTCCGGGATACAAGCCTATGGTTTGGGCGTACCGCAGGATTTGATTCAGGGGATTGGCAATCCTCAGGACAAGTTCACCAATAAGCCCCTGGGAGTTTACTTGCAGGACTCGTGGCGAGTAGCGCCCACCCTCACGCTGAACCTGGGCGCACGCTATGACGTAGAATTCCCGCCGCAATTTGCTCCGCCGGATCCGTTAGCGCTGGCCGCCTATAATTCGCTGGGACTGCAGAAGGGCATTCAAACCGATACCAACAACGTGCAGCCACGCGTCGGCGTGGCTTGGGATCCAAAGGGAAACGGCAAGTCGGTACTGCGCGCATCCTACGGCATTTTCTACGATCATCCCTTGCTTGGGCTTTATTTTCTGGGCGACGCTTCGGACGGATCCAAGAGCGGACAGTTGCTGTTTCCCGGTGGAAGCCCGTGCAACCCGACCGTGATGCCGGGCGCCGGCAGTTTAAACGGAACCAACATTTTTCAGGGGATTTTGAACGCGCCGGACTGCCTGCCCACCATTCCCGGCTATCAAGCCGGCGGACAACGGTTTAATCCCGCTCCCTTTACCGGAAATTCCCCGGCCAATCCTTTTCTCTTTGTGAACCAGAATTACCTGAATCCATCGACGTTTTTCCCGCTGGCGTTCCAGCCGTTTGGGTACCCGCAATCCAAGAACTTTGTTTACGCATACTCCCAACAAACGAACCTGACCTTCGAGCAGGATTTGGGGGGTGGTTTCGCTTTGAGTCTGGCTTACAACTTCAACGGCGGGCGGCACCTGAACCGGCCGATTAACGCCAACACAGTTCGCGGAGACTTGCTGGTGAAAAACTGGCAGGCGGCTTTGAGCGATCCCACTTCGAATGCCGCGGCTGGGCCACTTAGTGTGGGTGCTGGTGCGGCTCCGTGCGGGGTCAATCCCAGTGGGGTGCCGTGGGTTTCGGCGGCACTGACGAATTTCTTTCGGCCTTCGGGACTGAATCCTGCGATTGCCGCCGCATTACTCGCCGTCCCTGCAGCCGCGCCCTGCGTGGGGTTGGCACAGCAGATTCTAGGGGCCGAGGGCCTCAGCACCGCGTGTAATCCCGCCACGCTAGCGAACTGCGTCCCCTTCGGCGACATGGATGCCAACTATTCCAACGGCAGCTCGATTTACAACGGTTTTACCACCAACCTGCGCAAGCGTTTTGGGAATCACTACGAGTTTCTGGCGTCGTACAGCTTCTCGCATGCGATTGACGACTCCACTGACTTGCAATCACCGCTGGCGCCTCAGGACAGCTATTTCCCTCAACTGGAGCGCTCGAACTCTTTGTTCGACCAGCGCCATCGTTTCGTATTCAGTGGTGTCTTCCAGTCCGGAAGGCTTGGCGGAGACGGCTTTGCCAGGAAATTTTTCAGCAACTGGACACTTGCCCCAATCGTCGAGGCCGCGTCCGGACGTCCTTCCCTGCTCATTACCGGCGACAACACGAACTTCCAGTTCGCACCCACAGCGGCACGCCCGAACGTGGTGACTGCGGCTACAGCCGTAAATGGCTGCGGTCCGCTGGTAGCGTCTAAGTTCTCGCCGACTGGGCTCTTCCAGGAGCCCTGCTTCACGGCTACTTCCAACACCACGTTGCTCTCGCTCGATGGCAATCTTGCTCGCAACGCCGGCCTGCAGCCTTGGACGGTGTTCAACGACCTTCGTGTTGCCCGCCGCATTTACTTCGGGGAACGAATCAATTTGGACCTGATCGCGGATATTTTCAACATCGCGAACAAATTCAACGTGGCTGCCGTGAACCAGCTCTGGACCAATGCTGGACAGCCGACCGCGGCTTATGATCCCAGGCAGTTTCAGTTTGCGATGAAAGTTAATTGGTAGGAAGTTCGGCACTCGACACGTAGTCAGACCCTGCCGCCTGTCACTCTCTGCTCTTATAATGCTCAACCGGAGGATCTGAATGAAACTTCGCGTTCTGCTATCCCTATTGTCATCCCTGTTTGTAATTCAAGCTCAGGCTGCTTCGAAGCGTACCGTTGCCGAAGCCGAGCAGTTTATGAAACAGGCCGAGGCGCGCCTTAATGAAATCGAGATCAAGGGGGCTCGAGCCAGTTGGGTGCAGGAAAACTTCATTACGGATGACACCGAAGCATTGTCAGCCGACGCGCAGGATCAACTTACCGCGGCGACCACGGAGTTGATCGAACAGGCCAAGCAGTTTGATGGGCTCTCCCTTCCGCCAGAACTAGCCCGCAAATTCATGCTGCTGCGGCTATCGCTGACCGCGCCCGCTCCGAAGGATCCGGCATTGCGAAAAGAGATGACGCAAATCGGCGTGTCCATGGATGCAGATTACGGCAAAGGCAAGTACTGCCGCATGCCCGATGACTGCCTCGACATCACCGCCATCGAAAAGATCATGGGAGAGAGCCGCGATCCCAACGAATTAAAAGACCTCTGGCTGGGATGGCACAAGGTCGGCGCTCCCATGCGTCAGCGCTACGCGCGGTTTGTTCAGCTTTCGAACCAGGGCGCTAAAGAACTCGGCTTCAAGGATACAGGGGCACTCTGGCGCGCGGGTTACGACATGACTCCAGAGCAGTTCAGCGCCGAGGTGGAGCGACTCTGGCAGCAGGTTCGGCCGCTCTATCTTTCTCTGCACACCTACGTTCGCGCCCGCTTGGTACAAAAGTATGGGCCGCACGTGGTTCCTCCCGACGGCCCGATTCCGGCACACTTGCTCGGCGATCCCTGGGCGCAGGAGTGGGGCAATGTCTTCCCCATCCTTGGTCTGAGCGAGAACAGCGGTAGCTACGATCTGACGAATCTGCTAAGGGCCAGGAATCTCGATGCCAACGGCATGGTGCGTTACGGCGAAGGTTTCTACAAATCGTTAGGCTTCGCTCCGTTGCCCGACACATTTTGGGTACGCTCGCTTTTGATCAAGCCCCGCGATCGAGATGTGGTCTGTCACGCCAGCGCGTGGGACATCGACAACGAGGACGATCTGCGGATTAAGATGTGCATCCAGATTCGCGATGTCGATTTCGTTACCATCCACCACGAGCTTGGACACAACATGTATCAGCGCGCCTATAAGAACCAGCCATTCCTGTTCAAGAACGGCGCCAATGACGGTTTCCATGAAGCCATTGGTGACACCATCGCGCTGGCGATCACGCCCGAATATCTGCGGACCATCGGATTGCTCGACAAAGTGCCTTCAGCTGACAGCGACACTCCGCTGCTGTTGAGGCAAGCGCTGGATAAAGTGGCGTTTCTCCCCTTTGGCCTGATGATCGATCAGTGGCGGTGGAAGGTCTTCTCCGGCGAGGTGGCTCCCGGCAATTACAACAAAGCATGGTGGGATCTTCGGTTGAAATATCAAGGCGTCGCTCCACCAATGGCGCGCAGTGAGGCGGACTTCGATCCCGGAGCTAAGTATCACGTCCCTGCCAATGTGCCGTACACGCGATATTTCCTCGCTCGCATTCTGCAGTTTCAGTTCTATCGCGCCTTGTGCCAGGCGTCGGGATACACTGGCCCCCTCAATCGCTGCACCTTCTACGGCTCGAAAGAAGCGGGAACAAAATTCAACAAGATGCTGGAGATGGGACAGAGCAAACCGTGGCCGGACGAACTGGAAGTCTTGACCGGACAGCGCCAGATTGACGCGGCCGCGCTTCTGGAGTACTTCGCCCCGCTGCAAAAGTGGCTCGACGAGCAAAACAAGGGACAGAAAGTCGGCTGGTAATCCCGTAGGCCCGGACGCCTCGTCCGGGCGGCAAGCGAAGCGAGCCTCGCGAAACTGCGGCGCTTCGCACCGCCGGGCGGACAAGGGCGTCCGCCCTACGTGATCCTAGTTACCGTTCAACCACTCTTCATACGCTTTGAACGAATACGGCCTGCCCAGGAAATCGCTGACCAGGCCGGCAGCGGGCATCGTCCCGCTTGGCCCCAGAATCGAATCGCGATACTTGGTTGCAATTGCGGGATTGGTCAGACCGTCTTCCTTGAACTCCGTGAACATGTCTTTTGCAATTACCAGCGACCACATATAAGTGTAGTAAGTCGCGGAGTACCCGTTGAGGTGGTCGAAGGCGGTTTGCATGTGCGTATCGGGAACGTACTTGAAAGGCGTGTAACGCTCTTGCAGTTCGGCGACAAGTTTGGTGGTATCCAGTCCCTGCGGATCGCGGTTGTAGAAATTCAGGCTGATGGCCGCGTAGAACATCTGCATGCGCACGCCCAGGGCGCGGCCAAATTCATCCGCGGCTTCGGCTTTCTTGGCCAACTCCGCTGGAATCGGCTCATTCGTTTTGTAATGGCGGGCAAAGGTTTGCAGGATGGCGGGATCTTTCGCCCATTCTTCAAACATCTGCGAGGGAGCCTCGATGAAGTCGTTCTCCAGATCGCCCGTCGGCCACTTCGAGCTTCCCCGAAAAATCCCATGCAGCAGATGCCCGTATTCGTGGAAGAAAACGATCACGTCATCGCGTTCCATGAGGCCAGGACCGTCCGTGGCTTGAGGAAAGTTACAGACCAGCACATACTCCGGCGCACGAAACCCCTCCTTGCCGGTTGACAGGCCGAATGTGGCGTAGTGCTTGTATTTGTTCTCGCGCGGGAACATGTCGAAATAAATCCGGCCAAGCAGCTTGCTCCCATCGAAGACGTCGTAAACCGCGACATCCGGATGCCAGACCTGGGCCGTGGTCACGCGTTTGTAGGTAATGCCGTACATGCGGCTGGTGAGATCGAGGATGCCTTGCAGAACGCGTGAGTATTCGAAGTACGGGCGTACCGACTGGGAGTCGTATCCGTATTTCTTGATGGTCGCTTCGTGCAGAAAATGGTGGTAGTTCCAAATATCGACGGTAGTCGCGTTCGGCTCCTGCTGGCGTCTGTAGGCCAACAGTTGCTCGTAATCCCGCTGAGCACCGGCCCGCGAGGCTGCGGTAATTTTCTCGATGAAATCGGCCGCATTCTGCTTGGTCCCGACCATCTTGTCCTCGGTGGCGTAAGCGGCCCAATCGGAATAACCCAACAGAGTGGCCAGTTCATAACGCTTCTGCAGCAGGCGCGACAGGACCTCGATGTTCTTCGGATAAGCGCGATGAGTATAAAGTTCGTAAAACGCCCTCTGGGCCGCCTCATTCGTGCCATATTCCCGGAAGGGAATGTAATCAGTGTTGTCGGTTTTGAGTGTGACCTTGCCGGAGGCGTCGGGCTTGTGCGCTTGCTTGTAGTCTTCCGGCAGGCCGGCTAGTTGAGACGGGTCCAATTGCAGTTTGCGCACATCCGCGGGAATGTTCTGTTCAAACTCCTGGCCAATCTTGACCAGCTCATCCTGAAGCTGCCGTATCTTTGCCCGGGTGGCATCGTCGCGATCAACCCCGGAGCGATGGTAATCACGCAGGGTGGTTCGCAAAAAATAACCTCCCCCGCTATCGAGCTTGGAACCGTCGAGCGAGGCTATGACGTTGTACATGTTCTTATCGAGCGAGATGTCGGTAAGGAGTTGGTTGGCTTCCTGCTCGCAGACCTGGGCGGCGTCACGAAATGGTTTTGCGGGATGCACCTGCTCGGCGAGACCAGAGCGGGCTGCGGCATCACTCGCGATCAGGATGGCGGTATCAAAGGCCTGCAGCGTAGCCGTTGCATCGCGTGGCAACTGGGTGGCCTTGAGGTCCGCGACCCTCTTCTTCGTTAATTCCAGGTCGCTACGACAGGATGTCAGAAACGAGTCTGGCGTGCCAGCCAACAAACTGGAAGCACCCGGAGCTGGGGGTTGAGCGGTAGCACCTCCCAGTGATAAAGCCAACGATACGGCGAAGATCGGCATTGCGATTTTCTTATGATTCATCGTTTGTCCTTGCGCCGGGGCGTGAGTAAGGCGCGCGAAACCAACCGATTTAGACGTAAGAACCGCTAAAAAGTGAGGTGCTCGCCGCAAAAATCACGTAGCCCCGGACGCCTCGTCCAAGGACCTGAAGTTCGCTTTGGAGATGTCGTCGTGGACCTATCCCGCTTCGCACGCGGACGAGGGCGTCTGCCCCTACGTGTTTTATACTGGTACGAAACCTATGGCAGACAGCATTCACGTAAAACTCCCGGATGGGAGCGTTAAGGATGTTCCTAAAGGCAGCACCGCGCTCGACGTCGCCAAATCCGTCGGCCAGCGGCTTGCCGATGCAGCACTTGCGGCCAAGACCAACGGCGATCTCATCGACCTTACCCGGCCGCTCGAAAAGGACACCGATCTTCGCATCTTGACCGACCGCGATCCCGAGGCGCTCGAAGTCTATCGGCATTCCTCCGCCCATCTGCTGGCAGCGGCGGTTCTCGAGCTTTTTCCGGAGACCAAGCTCGGCCACGGCCCTGCTACCGAAACCGGATTCTTTTACGACTTTTATCGCCCGACTCCGTTTACTCCGGAAGATTTGGAGAAGATCGAAAAAAAGATGCAGGAGTTGGTGCAGCAGAACATTCCCTACGCGCGCGAATTTCTGCCCCGCGATCAGGGCCTGCAGGAGTTCAAAAAAGAAGGCGATTTCATGAAGTGTCATTTCATCGAGCAGTTCACCAAGCCCGATGAAAAGATTTCGATTTATCGCACCGGCAAGTTCACTGACTTCTGCCGTGGGCCGCATCTGCCTTCGACTGGAAAGATCAAGGCCTTTAAGCTACTCAGCATCGCAGGCGCGTACTGGCTTGGCGACGAGAAAAACCCTCAGCTCCAGCGCATTTACGGGACTTCATTTTTTTCTAAGAAAGACCTCGACGACTTCCTGAATAAGCAGGAAGAAGCCAAAAAGCGCGACCATCGGGTGCTGGGCCAGCAGCTTGATTTATTTTCCATCCAGGAACTCGCCGGGCCGGGCCTGATCTTCTGGCACCCCAAGGGCGGCATCATCCGCAAAGAGATGGAAGACTGGATGCGCTCCGAGTACATCAAGCGCGGGTATTCGCTCGTCTACACTCCGCACGTGGTACGGCGGCAACTGTTTCATGTTTCTGGCCATGAGGGCTACTACTCACAGAACATGTTCGACTCCATGGAGCTAGATGATGCCGAATACCGTCTGAAGCCGATGAACTGTCCCGGCCACATTTTGATTTACGCAGACTCGCTGAAGTCGTATCGCGACTTGCCCGTGCGCCTGGGCGAACTCGGGACGGTCTATCGTTACGAGCGTTCAGGAGTCATGCATGGGCTGTTGCGGGTTCGCGGTTTCACTCAGGATGACTCCCACATCTTCTGCACCCCCGAACAGATCGAAAGCGAAATTGGGGGCTGCCTGGATTTTGCGCTCGAGGTGCTGAAAGTCTTCGGCTTCGACCAGTACCAGACCGAGCTCTCCACCTGGGATCCAAATGACCGTAAGAATTTTCTGGGATCGGAAGAGCAGTGGAACATGGCCAACCGCTCGCTTGAAAATGCGCTCAGGCAGCGGAATATCGAATACAAGGTAATCCCCGGCGAAGGAGCGTTTTATGGGCCGAAGATCGACATCAAGCTGGTGGATGCAATCGGACGCCTGTGGCAGCTTTCGACCGTCCAAGTCGACTTCAACCTGCCGCAGCGCTTTAACCTCGAATATGTCGCTGAAGATGGCACGCGCAAGCAGCCGGTGATGGTGCATCGCGCGCTGTTTGGATCGATCGAGCGCTTTTTCGGAGTGTTGATCGAGCATTACGCGGGCGCGTTCCCGGTGTGGCTATCGCCGGTTCAGGCCGCGATGATTCCGATTGCCGAGCGCCACGTGGACTACGCAAATAAAGTCGCCGATCAACTCAAGGCGGTTGGTGTCCGTGTCGAAGTCGACGCTCGCAACGAAAAGATGAATGCCAAGATCCGCGAGCATGCCATGCAGAAGGTGCCGTTCTTGCTGGTCGTTGGCGACAAAGAGTCCGAAGCCGGCAAAGTGAACGTCCGCACTCGCGGCAAGGAGAAGACCGAAGACGTGCCCGCCGCGGAGTTCGTGGAGAAGATCAAGAAGCTGATCACAGAAAAGAGAGCGGCCATCTAGCGGGTCTCCTGTTGCTGTCATCCCGAGCAACGCGAGGGATCTGGGTTCGTCGCGAGGCCGGCAGAGACCCAGATTCCTCGTCGCTTCGCTCTTCGGAATGACAAGAGGATAGATTTATATTCGATCAAGGCGTCTTGAGGCCGGTGGAGTTTGCTTCATGGCGTCTGACTTTTCGAAGAAGCGCGTCGCGCAATGCGGTCCTACATTTAGAATCGGTCGGTGGTCGTCGGCATCATCTCCGATACACACGGATTGTTGCGTCCAGAAGCCATCGCTGCTCTGCAAGGATCCCAGTTCATCATTCATGCGGGGGACACTGGCGACCCGCGGATTCTCGACATACTGCCTGCAATTGCGCCAGTGACGGCCGTCCGCGGGAACGTTGATCATGGCGCGTGGGCACTGAAGATTCCGGCCACGAACGTCCTTGAGATTGGCGAGCTAGCCATTTACGTGCTGCACAGCCTTCGGGAACTCGACTTGAAACCGGAAGCCGCGAAATTTTCGGCGGTTGTTTATGGGCACAGCCACGTTCCCAAGAGCGAAATGAAGAATGGCGTGCTCTACTTCAATCCCGGCAGCGCGGGGCCGCGACGGTTTAAGTTACCAGTCAGCGTAGGACAACTAACCGTAGAAGACGGCAAGATCGAAGCGAAGATCCTCATGCTCGAAACCAGCACGTACGCCCGGACGCTCTCGTCCGGGCGGTGAGCGAAGCTCACCGGTTTGTCGGCCTCCGCTACAATCCTCACAGTGTCCGTCCAGTTCCAGATCGAGGCTCAAACTGGCTCCGCCCGCGCCGGCCGCCTGATTACACCACACGGCGAAGTCGAAACCCCCGTCTTCATGCCGGTCGGAACGCTAGCCTCGGTCAAGGGCGTTCCCCAAGATATTCTGGAGGAGCTCGGGGTCCAGATTCTTCTGGGAAATACTTATCACCTCTATCTCAGGCCTGGAGTCGAACAAGTCCGCAAGTTGGGAGGCCTGCATCGCTTCATGGCGTGGCCGCGGGCAATTCTCACCGACTCTGGCGGCTTCCAGGTATTCAGCCTTACCGATCTCCGCAAAGTCACTGAGGAGGGCGTGACGTTTCGTTCGCATCTTGACGGGTCTTCGCACTTTTTCAGCCCTGAAAGCGCTATGGAGGCGCAAATCGGCCTAGGTGCAGACATTATTATGGCGTTCGACGAATGCACCGAGTACCCCGCGGATCGGGAGCGGATGCGTGCGTCCATGGAACTGACCCTGCGCTGGGCAGACAGAAGCAAGCGGCACTTCGAAGCACATAAACATGAAGTCCCCTGGAGAAGTAAAGTCGGCACAGCCGCCCTCTTTGGCATTGTTCAGGGTGGCATGGACCGGCAGCTACGGAAGGAATCTGCTGAGCGGACCATTGAAATTGGGTTTCCTGGTTACGCGATCGGCGGGCTCAGCGTGGGTGAGCCGCGTGCCTTGACCCGCGAGATCGTCGAGTCCACCCTCGAACACCTGCCCCCCGACAAACCTCGCTACCTCATGGGAGTCGGTACGCCCGCGGAAATCGTCGAATACGCCAACCTCGGTATCGATATGATGGATTGCGTTCTGCCCACGCGAGCGGCGCGCCACGGGTTGCTATTTACTTCGGAAGGCAAGATCTCGATCAAACAGGCTCGGTATGCGGGGGACGAGGCTGCGCTCGACCCGAATTGCGGCTGCCGTGTTTGCCAGCGCTACTCCCGAGCCTACCTGCGACATCTTTATGCCTCGAACGAGGTTCTAGCCCAAGTCTTGAATACTGTCCACAATTTGAGCTTCTACCTTGACACTATGCGAGCGGTGCGTCATTCTATTTCACTTGGGAAAGAGACTGGTTCTCCGTGTGCCTGGTCTCAACCGAAACCATAGCTCGGCATCCCCAGTTCGTGTCCGATGCTGAAGGAATCTCCGGCCTCATAGCGCGAGAACTCCAGCGGTAAAATTGCAGAGAGCGGTGCGTCAGCGCGCGTTGCCTCGGAATGATTGGATTTCTAGTCTTCGTTAATTATGAGCGTTCAGCATTTATTATCAATACAGCTAGGCGGCGGCTCGGCGGGATGGCTGGGGTTTGCCCCGCTCATCTTCATTTTCGCGATTTTTTATTTTCTGCTCATCATGCCGCAGCAGAAGCGGCAGAAGAAGTGGCAGGCCATGCTGAACGAGTTGAAAACCGGCGACAAGATCGTGACAACCGGGGGCCTGCGAGGCACTATAGTTGCCATCAAGGACGAGTACATCCACCTGCGGGTTCCTCCGGATAACTTGCGGATCGAGGTAAGCCGGGGTTCAGTAGCTTCGGTGACGACGCCCGAGGAGCCGGCGAAATGACCACTAACATTCAATTTAAGCGGTGCACGGGCGAGGACGCCCGCGCCTACATTAGGCAATCGGGAATCATTTCTCATGAATAAGAACCTGGGCTGGAAAGTCATTGTTATCGCTGGCACGTTGCTGTTTTTCCTGTTCGGCATCATCGGGATACCGGAGCAATGGTCGCGTAGCGGGTTGCTGGCAGCACTACAGAACCGCATTCACCTCGGACTCGATCTCAAGGGCGGCACTCACCTGATTCTGCAGGTGCAGGTGAATGACGCAGTCAATGTCGATTCGGACAACGCAGTCGAGCGACTGAAAGCCGATTTGCGGGCGCGCAAGATTAATTACGCCGAGATCACCAAACCTGATCCGGCCAGCAATCCTGACAAGATTGTGCTGAAGGGTGTGCCGCCGGAATCCAGATCCGACCTTCTCTCGATCGTGCAGGATCGCCTGCCCGAATATCAGTTGACCTCGGGTGCCGACAACGCCTGGACCGTTTCCATGAAACCGCAGGCCCTCGCCGACCTGAAGAATCGCGCTGTGACTCAGGCGATTGAGACCATCCGCAACCGCATTGACCAACTTGGCGTTAGCGAACCCATCATCGAAGAGCACGGGCTGGGGCAATATCAGATTCTTGTGCAACTGCCCGGCGTGGACGATCCGGCGCGGGTAAAGGACATTATGCAGTCCACCGCCATGCTCGAAATCCGGCAATCTTTTGGCGGGCCTTATCCGAGTGAGCAGCAAGCCTTGCAGGATAAAGGCGGAGTCTTGCCGTCAGATCAGGCTTTGATGCCGGGGCGCAGCGTTGGTACGAACGCCGGCGAAGGCGGGCAGGCCTGGTATCTGATTTCGCGCGCATCGGCGGTTACCGGGCGCGATCTGCGTGCCGCCGATCAGTCGCGGGACGAAAACGGACAGCCTTCGGTTAGTTTCACGCTGACCGGCGAGGGCGGCCGACGCTTCGCGAATTTTACCGGCGCTCACGTCGGCGATAATCTCGCGGTGGTGCTCGATAACAAAGTACAGGAAGTTGCCGTCATCAAAGACCAGATCCACGATCAAGGCGTAATTAACGGACGCTTCACTGAGCAGCAGGCCAAAGATCTCGCCATGATTCTGCGGTCGGGCGCTTTGCCTGCCGGCATCAAGTATTTGGAAGAGCGCACTGTTGGTCCGTCGCTCGGCAGCGATTCGATTCGCGCGGGAGTAACGGCGGCGGTAATTGGCATGTTAGCTGTGCTGATCTTCATGCTCGTCTATTACCACGCCGCGGGAATCAATGCAGACATCGCCCTGATCCTGAACTTGATCATCCTTCTCGGCTTCCTTGGTTTCAGCGGAGCGACGCTGACTCTGCCGGGAATTGCGGGCGTCATATTAACCGTCGGTATGGGCGTAGACTCGAATGTGCTGATCTTTGAGCGCATCCGCGAGGAATTGCGCAACGGGAAAACGCCGCCGTCGGCGGTAGAGCAGGGCTTCGGCCATGCCTGGATCACGATTGTGGATACGCACGTCACCACAATTGTTTCGGCAATTATTTTGTTCCTCTTCGGCACGGGTCCGGTGCGCGGCTTCGCGGTCACACTCAGTTTCGGCCTGTTCGCGAATTTGTTCACCGCGGTGTTTGTGTCGCGCGTGATTTTTGACTGGTTGCTTAGCCGCAAACAACGCGGCGAAGCATTAAGCATCGGGTAGTCGCAAGGCGCATAGCAAGAGAAAAGGAGTTCTAAGCGGCGTGGAATTTTTTCGTAATCCCAACATAGATTTCCTCGGCAAGAAGTGGTACTTCCTCGCTTTCTCGCTGGTCTTCAGCGTGGCCGGTGTCTTTTCCATGCTGTTCTGGCACCACATCCCGTACGGCGTAGATTTCCGTGGCGGCACGCTCGTGTACGTGAAGTTTGCTCAGACGCCAGACAACAATGCTATCCGTGCTGCCATGGACCGCGTCGGGCTACACAATGCCCGGATCCAGAGCTATGGTTCGCCTGGAAGCAACGAGGTGCTCATTGATGTTTCCGAACAGGAGACCAGCGAGCAGGCCCTCGACCGCAGCAAGACTCAAATCATCAATGCCCTCGAAACCAATGCGCCTGCCGACAAACAGGATCTGAACAACTCCGGTTTCCTCACCATCAAGAACTATCTCATGCAGAAGGATCCTCTCCACACCGGCACCGATGCGGAGGCGCGATATACAACGCAGGCCCAGGCCGTCGTCAATTACCGCGACAAGGTGCAGGGCGGAGTGCTGCATTCCATGGACGAACTGAAAGCGGCAGCCGACCCCGCAGTCGCCGCCTCCCTGCCGGACGGATTCTTTCTCTCCAATTTTGCGGTACGCAACGTGGAAATCGTCGGCCCGCAAGTCGGAGCGCAGTTGCGCAAGCAGGCATTGCTGGCCACGGTTTATTCCCTGGCGGGCATGTTGATTTACCTCGCCTTCCGCTTTGAATGGATTTACGGCGTCGCCGCCGTCGTCACCGTGTTCCACGATACCTTGATCACGGTAGGGGCGTTTTCCCTGCTTAATAAAGAAATTTCGTTGACCGTAATCGCCGCCATTCTGACCCTGATCGGTTATTCCAACAACGACACCATCGTCGTTTTCGACCGCATCCGGGAAAACCTGAAGGTGATGCGGCGGGAGAAGTTGTCGGACATCGTCAACAAAAGCATCAACCAAACCCTGAGCCGGACCATTTTGACGGCGGGCTTAACATTCCTGACCGTGCTGGCCCTGTACCTCTTCGGCGGTGAAGTTCTGAAGGGGTTCTCTCTCGCCCTGGTGATCGGCATCCTGATTGGAACTTATTCCTCGATCGCCATTGCAGCGCCGATTTTGGTGGCCTATCAGGATTGGCGATCTGGTCGTGGAAAGTCGGCCCCTATGGTTCCAGTAGCGAGGGAAGCCAACCGCCGGGAAAAAATCAAGGCGAAGGCCTAGTCCGCCATTTGCGCAGCTTCGCCTTAAGTTTGTGATTAAGTGAGATTTGAGGTAGTATCGTCCGGTTTTCGATTTGGTTCGATCGCAGACAAAAGTGCCGGGAGCAAACTGCAGGCAGTCGGTGTCTAAAGAGTAGTTGGGGTCGTGTAGGAGGAATCTCATGTTTGAAGACAGCCTGATTGAGTCCGGTAACAGGCTCAAGACGAAGCGGGGTATTTGGACTTTCCTGTCGTTTATTCTTGAGGCCGTTCTGGTCGGTGTCCTGGTGTTAATCCCTCTGCTGTTCACCGAAGCTCTTCCCAAGACACAGTTGATGACCTTTCTAGTCGCGCCGCCACCTCCGCCACCTCCGCCACCACCCGCAGCGGCCCCGGTCAGAGTCGTAAAGCAAGTGCAGACTAATATCATCAACAACCAGCTGCGCACTCCGACCAAGATTCCTGAGAAAGTACAGATGATTAAGGAAGAAGACGCGCCTCCGCCGGTCATGTCAGCCGGAGTTGTTGGCGGCGTACCCGGTGGCATCCCCGGTGGGCAGATGGGGGGCGTCATCGGAGGCATCATCAGTTCGACCCCGGTCGCCGTGCCCAAGGTTGCTACGCCGCAGCGTGTTCGCGTGTCGCAAGGTGTGACCCAGGGACTGCTGATCCGTAAAATACAGCCGAATTACCCACCTCTGGCTCGGCAAGCACGCATCCAAGGGAGTGTGCTGTTGCAAGCTGAGATCAGCAAAGACGGGACTATCGAGAATCTGCATCTAATCAGTGGTCATCCTATGCTGGCTCCGGCAGCCATCGAAGCGGTGAAGCAATGGAAATACAAACCCTACATTCTGAATGGCGAGCCGGTCGAGGTGGAGACGCAGATTACGGTGAACTTTACTCTGTCCGGGGGTTAGATCCGAGGCAGTGACGATTTCTAGCGATGTGGATAGGAAGTTTGAGCAGAGCTGTCCTCCCCCAATCCTTTCTTTAAGCTGACTCGGGGGCGGGTCGGTCCGAGGAATGCCAGCCTGTAGCCTCGGCCTGCGAGTCGACAGCTTTCGTACTACAGATCAGCAAGACAAGCTCGACCAGATTTCTGAGGAGGAAAAGCAACTCATGTTCGTAGCTCATGTAGCAACCCATACCCTAAGTCACATGTCCACCATGGCGGTCTGGCTGTTCCAGGACCAACCGGTGGCTTGGGACCCGATCTCGCTCTGGAAACAGATGGGATTCATCGCGAGAGCCGTGGTCGTTATTTTATTCGTCATGTCCGGTTGGTCGATTGGCGTAATGATTGACCGTGCCATGGCCTTCAGCGCGGCACGCAAGCAATCGCGGGCATTTGCTCCCGCGGTGGCGGGCGCCCTGCGCGACGGTAAGATTGATGAGGCCATCAAAGTTGCCGAGCGCAACAAGAAGAGCCATCTGGCGAAGGTTGTAACCGCCGGCTTGATGGAATTTCGGGCTCACCAGGAAAGCGGTGAGATTCCCGGCGAGACCATCGAGGCTTCTAAGCGCGCCTTGGAGCGCACCGAGGCTATCGTTCACGCCGAACTGAAACGCGGCTTGGGCGGCTTGGCGACCATCGGCTCGACTGCTCCCTTCGTCGGGCTGTTCGGCACGGTGATGGGTATTCTGAACGCCTTCAAAGGCATTTCGGAACAGAAGGCGACCGGTCTGGGCGCAGTTGCGGGCGGTATTGCAGAAGCGCTTGTGACCACCGCCGTCGGACTGTTCGTCGCTATCCCGGCCGTCATGATGTTCAATTACCTGACCGGGCGCGTGGAAGCCTTCGACGTGGAGATGGACAACTCCTCGAGCGAATTGATCGATTACTTCCTCAAGCGACGGGGAATGCGCCGGTCCTAACGCTGAGCAGGAATGGTTTTCGATCATGAGTTGCTGGCTTGCGCCGGAGGATAGACTTCGGCGCTGAGTAGCGACCTCCCGGGACGAGAACCGATTATGGTCAGCGACGAGGATAAGAGCACGCAGGAGAGCAGAAAATGGCACTGAACAAGCGGAACGAAGGAGCCAAGGTCAACTCCGACATCAACGTCACACCGATGGTGGACGTGATGCTGGTGCTGCTGATCATCTTCATGGTGATCACGCCCATGTTGCAGAAGGGCGTGAGCGTGGACTTGGCTAAGGTCAACAGTCCGACTGCGATGCCGGATGCCGACAAAGAAGACGCACTGATCGTAGCCGTCATGCGCGATGGTCAGGTGTTCTTCGGCAATGACAAAACACCACCAGATCAATTAACCCAAAAGGTCAAAGACCGTCTGGCCAATCGCGTGGACAAGAGGGTGTTCGTCCGCGCCGATGCCCGGGCCAAGTTTGGTTCGGTAGTCGAGGTCGTGGATAATGTGCGCGCCGCCGGCGTGGACCAGTTGGGTCTGCTGACGGATCAGAAGAAAACCACGTCCGGAACTCCGCCACCGCCTGCGACTGGCGGGCAATAAGAGGAGCTAACTATGGGAATGACAGCTGGAGGGAGCGGCGGAGGTCAAAGCGCCGTTATTAACGTGACGCCGCTGATCGACGTGCTGCTGGTGTTACTGATCATCTTCATGGTGATTACGCCTTTGACTCCAAAGGGACTCGACGCCCTGGTGCCGCAGCCCCCGCCGCCGAATGCGCCCAAGAACAATACGCCCGATCGCACCATAGTGGTGCAGTTGATCGATCGCGGAGCGGGCCAGGAGCCGGGAGTAAAGATCAACAACGAAGACACAACCTGGGACGGTCTGCAGGGACGCCTTACCGATATATTCAAGACCCGCGCCGAGAAGGTGATGTTCGTCAAGGGCGATGATAATGTTCCGTTCGCCGATGTCGCGAATGTAATTGACATTGCGCATGCTTCAGGCGTAGACAAGGTTGGTCTGATTACCGCCAAGATCGAAGCTGGCGGCTAGGCGTTCGGGCGGAAGTTTTCATTTACAAAATTCAGGTGCGCCTGCCGATATGATCTCAAGTCGGCTGCATCGGATGCGGTTCCGCATCGGCTCAGAGTCATAGTTTTCGTCCGATCTTGAGGATTCCTGGCGAGGAGATTCATAAAGCAATGAAAAAAAGCGTGCGGGTGCTGGCACTGATAGCAGTCGGCGTATTGATGTTGTCGGCCACGGGCTGCAACAAGCTGAGGGCGCGTGACCAGCTCAACAAGGGTGTGGCCTCTTACAAGAATGCCCGGTATGAAGAAGCCATCGACCACTTTCAGCAGGCGGTCACACTCGATCCCAGTCTGCTGAACGCCCGCCTTTATCTGGCAACCGCCTATGCGCAGCAGTATATTCCTGGCGTCGACGCCGAAGACAACAACCGGCTGGGGCAGCAGGCCATCGACCAATACAAGGCGGTGCTGGAGCGCGATCCCAAGAGTATCAATAGCGTCAAAGGAATCGCCTACATCTATCTGCAGATGAAGAAATTTGACGACGCCAAGACGTTTTATCGCAAAGCCCTCGAGATCGATCCCAATGATCCCGAGCCCTACTACTCGGTGGGCGTCATCGACTGGACCCAAACCTATCAGCCGCGTATGGAAGAGCGCGCCAAGCTGGGTATGAAGCCAGATGAGCAATTGAGCGCCAAAGACAAGAATCAGAAGAAATCATGCGCGGAACTCAAGCAAAAGAACTGGGCCAATATTCAGGATGGCATCGACGCCCTCAACAAAGCCCTGCAGTTGCGGCCGGACTATGACGACGCCATGGCGTACATGAACCTCATGTATCGCGAGAAAGCCGACGTCGAATGTGACGATCCCGCAGCGCGCGCGGCGGATCTGAAAACGGCCGACGAATGGGTCGACAAGACTATGGCGACAAAAAAAGCGAAAGCCGAAAAACAACCCGGAGCCCAGGGCATCACCATGGATCAACCCAAGTAAGATCAACCGAAGTAAAATCGTCCCGCAGGCAGAACCTGGAATTTGCTTCGCTCCGCATGACAACAATTCGTGGCGTCTCGACAAATCGCAAACCCCTTTTCCCCAGGAAGGGGTTTTGCTTCGATTTGATTTGCTGTTGGCTGTCCATTTAATCTGTGGTCGAGCATTGTGCTTGCCGCCATCGTCCCTGGGGCGGATTGACAGCCCTAGGAGTAAGCAACTGAGCGGCGCAATCCTTCATCCATAAAACAGGCTTGGTATGTACATTTTGACTCTCAATCCGGGCGAATCTGCTTTCGTGCGCTGCACTCGTTGCGAGAACCTGAATCTGATGGTGACCAACGAGAAAGAGAACGATGTATCTCTCCAGTTCAACGCCAAAGACGACCAACTGGATGCGGAGTGTGTACTGTGCAAGCGCCATTACTTCTGGACTCCTGAGTCCGTCGCAATCGTCAAACCTTCGCAAAGCGCGAACTGAGAAAAATCCTAAATCGCAGAGAACACAAAGAGAATCCGACTCCCGCTCGGTCCTCTGCAATCTCTGCGTTTCAGTGTTTGCCCCCCAGCGCCCTAAGCTATTGAATTCGCGGCTCTCCAAAGTCATCCTGGGACCAGTGCCTTCCGTCACATGATCCGGCCCGTCTCTCCCCGTAACATTAGGATATTGCTTGGGGGGAGATGACTGCATGAAATGGAAGCTTGACCGCATAATTAGCGTGGCCACCCTGGTGGCCTCCGTGGTAGCCATAGTTCTCGTATTGAAAAAGCCGCAGCCCGTGGCGCCCGTGCAGTCGCCTGCCGCTGCGGCGGCAAATGTTCAGTCGCTGGAGAACAAACTCGAGCAGCTGGAACAGCCGAAGGAGGCCGGCCAAGCGCCCGCGCAGGTTCATTTCAGCTCCGACGAAATCACAGCGGCGCTGGCGCAGGCAGCTGCGGCGCTTCCCGCGATGAGTGCCGGAGCCACGTCCGCGGCCGCCCAGGCTAGTCCAGGATTGACGACGGTCCCTTCTTCTCCCGACGCACCCATTGGAGAGGGAGAGCCTCAGGTGAAGGACTACAAGGTCAATTTCGATGGCGACGTCGCCCGCGGGCAGTTTGTCACCCAGATCGGCGGCAAGGATGTTTACGTCACTCTCGCCGGACATCTTGGCTCCAAGGACGGCTATGCGACCTTCGATCCCACCGAATTCAAAGTGGGCGATCTTAGTATCCCGGTGTCAATGGTCAGTGGCGCGCTGCAGAAGAAGCTTGCCGAACAGCGCGACCGTCTAAAGCTGCCAGATGACGTTGGCAGCGTCAAGGTTGAGAATGGTCAGCTGGTTGCGACGCAGAAATAATTCTCAATGACAGCGGAGTTGCGAAATGGCTGGACCAGCCGCCCAAGGCTGTAACCTACTCTCCAGGCGCGCCCTGAAACAGCGGGTACAAGCGATCTCCAATGACGCGATAGATCACGAAGGCGCTTCCTGCGTCTGAAACTTGGCGAAACAGGAGTTCGGCACGTCCATCTCCGTCGACATCGACGGCATCGATCAGCTCAAGCCGGGGGATTACATCGGTGTGCTGGGTGTCAGTTACGTTTGCCAGGGCTTTGTGGAGGTCGCCGTTCACGTCTTCGCGAACCACCAGGGTGATCATGTATTCCAAATCCGAAGTTTGGGTCTCGCGTTGGCGTTGAGGCATGCGAGCCTTTGCAGTCAGCACCAGCTCGGGCTCGTTGATATCGGCCAAGTCGAACACCCGAAGCTGCACCTCTTCGAACGTGGGCGGCACTGGCTTTGCTGTGGCTGCTTTGCCGTGCGTCGTTGGAGGATGAACGGGGGGCGCGGTGCCAGCGGTTGCGGACCCCAGTTGGCTGGCGCGTGCCCTGACTTCGTCCGCCGCCATTGCCAGCATTTTCTTGCGGAACTGCTGCTCCTCTTCTGGCTTCATGCTGTAGGTATAGGGAAGCGGATCGGGACCATCCGAATCTGAGATTGCGGGGATGAGCTGAATCTGGCTTGCCGCCTGAGCTGCAGACTGGGCGTCGGACGACTCGGGCGCCCTCGCGCCTGCTGAAGACGCTGGCCCGGCATGCCCACCGGCCTTCGCCGACGCGGCTGCCAACGCCTTCTTCTGAGCTTCTTCCGCCGATGCGGCACCTGCCTTGCCCCGTTTCAGGGCCGGCCGGTCTTTATCTTCTGGAACCTTTTCTTCTTGGGCCTGTTCTGGTTGAGACGAGGATGCCGGCGCCGAAGCTGTCGCGGCGGTCGACGTCGCTTGTGGAGTGGACGCAGGCGGCGTGCTGGTTGAAACAGTTGGCTCGGGCTGCGTCGGGCGAGGCGCAGCGGGCTCTGCGGGAGTTTCCACGGGCTTCGGCTTCTCGGAGCCTGCGCGCCGCAGTACCGGGGGACCTTCGTCCTCGTTCATGCCGCGGGGTACGGAGGGTACAGGCTTCTTCACCGCCTTCGCTTTAAGATCACTTGCCGACTGCCAGGTGCCTTCGGCCATCCACTCGGTTGCCTCTCCTGCACCTTTTCTTTGCAGCGCGCTGGTCACGGTGAAAAGTCCGAGCGAAACTCCAGTGTGCACCGCTTCATAGACCGTCTCACTCCACAGCGCCATGGGCACGGGAGCAGCCTTGTACGCGCCGGCATCGTAAAACTTGCCGTCAATCATGATGGTGATTGGAATCAGGTGAGCTTTGCCGTTGGGCGGGAGTTCCAACAGACCTATGGCCCGCGGCCCTTGGCTGGTTTTCGGGGCACGGGTGATTTGCGCGGGTGCGACCTGCAGAAAAATGCTCAGGCCGAAAATGCCGGAGATGACGAGCCGGAGCATACTGCGGTATAACGTTGAGCGAGATGTTGAGCGAAAAGGAGAGACAGTCATGGATATCAATGTCAATGATAAAGCCCCGGAGTTTACTTTGCCTGATCAGAATGGCGAGCCGGTCTCGCTGAAGGATTTTCGCGGAAAATGGGTGGTGCTCTATTTCTATCCCCGAGCCGACACGCCGGGGTGCACCATTGAAGCGTGCGAGTTCCGCGATTCGCACAAGAAGACGGAGAGGAGTGGGGCCGTGGTTCTCGGAGTTTCTCCGGATGAACCGAAAGCGCTCAAGAAGTTCGAAGATAAATTCGATCTGCCCTTTACGCTCCTGGGCGACGCTGATAAGAAAGTTGGCAATGCGTACGGAGTGATCCAGGAAAAAAACATGTATGGCAAGAAAGTTATGGGCGTAGTCCGGACTACGTTCATCATAGGGCCGGACGGGAAGATCCAACACATCTTCAATAAAGTGAAGCCAGAAGGTCACGCGGAAGAGGTTCTGGCATTTTTGAAGAGCGCCGCGAAGGGGGCGGCGTAGCTAGAGTTGGCACTTAGCACTCAGTCGCTGAACCAAGTCCAGCCTTCACTAGGAACAAATACAGCTTGGCCGAATGCAGTGGCTGAATGCTAAGTGCTGATGGCTCGACTTCTACTTTAGTGTTGCTGCCGTCGTAATCGCAAAGGTCAGAGCCGATTCGGCGGGAATCGACGCTTCTTCTTTTCCCGTTGCGGCTGCGACTCCGGTTCCGGCGCCCGCGCCCGCTGCGGTGCCGATCAGGGCGCCTTTTCCGCCTCCCGCCAGACCCCCGATGAGCGCGCCTGCGGCGGCGCCCCCGCCGATCTTCTCGACGTTGCCCTTGGTGTGGCTCTTACCTTTGGCCCGGTACGCGGTGGTTGAGATCGCGACGGACTTACCATGAATCTCCACGGAGGTTAACCGCAGGGTGAGTTCGCCGGGATCATGCAGGCGTCCACTGGATTTTGCGTGAGTTACTCTGCCTTTGACAGGTGTGCCTGCGTCGGCAACGGTCTTGCCGTTGACCACCAGGTTTCGAGCTAATGTGGCATGAAAGCTTTGGCCAGTTTTGGCGCTGCGGGAATTGATTCCCGAGTCGAGGCGCACAGAAATCCTGGCGCCAGCCGGAATAGTTTCAGCCGCAGCGGCGCTCGCGAGAAGCAAGAGCACAGAAACGATCTTTTTGCCGAGCATAGAATCTCCTAAATGCGTCGATTGAAGGGTGGGCTGCTTTCCATCACAATAGGCGCAGCGAGGCTCGGAGTCTCGTAACGGAAGGGCTATGATCCGATTGGCCTTTGGGACAAGTATGAGTGTGGCAAAATCGCGAAAGCAGGACAGCTCGATTTTGACGGCTCCCGCTCGAATTGTGTTGCCGCGTGAATTCTACGACCGCGATCCGCGCCGGGTTTGCCGCGAACTGCTAGGCAAAGTCCTCGTGCGGAGAGAGCAGCGACGCAGGTTTCTTGTGGCCCGCATAGTGGAGGTTGAGGCTTACCTGGGGGAAGACGATCCCGCGGCGCATTCGTTTGCCGGGCGCACTGCGCGCAATGCAGTGCTCTTCGGGCCTCCCGGCTATGCATACGTTTATTTCATTTATGGCAATCATTACTGTTTAAATGTGTCCTGTTTGCCTGACGGAGTTGCCGGAGGGATTTTGTTTCGCGCGGTCGAGCCGCTGGTGGGGATAGAGCAGATGGCTCTGTCACGCAACGTGTCGATCGATTCAGCTCGCGACTTGCGGAGGTTGACGAGCGGGCCGGGGCGATTGGCTGAGGCGTTTGGCATCACGCGCGAACGGGATAATGGAAAAGATCTGGCCAGCGCGCGGTCTGACTTATTTGTCGCGGATGATGGATATCGCGTTCGAGGGGTCCTGACTACTCCACGAATTGGCATCACCAAGGCGGCTGGGCTGCCTTTGCGATATTTGATTGCGGGGAATGAGTTCGTCTCTGGTTCGAAGATCCGGAATATGAAGCATGTTCGGATGCGGGAGAGCTGAGAAGGATCACGACATGAAAAGACGAGTTGGCCTGGGAATCGTGGTGGGGGCAGTGATGCTCGGGATCTTATTGAAGAGGTCGTCCGCGCCGCGTCATCGCTACGGATCTTCCGCTTCCGAAACTGCCGGCATGAAGGCTGATGCCGCAAACCGGAGCACATCCGCGGCCACGAGGAACTTTCCGGCGGAACTAGCGGTCAGCGCTACTGCTCTTACTCTGTCTCAAAATCAAGAACCCGGCGTCTCCGCGAGTCATTCAACCAGCCATGAACCTTTGCCCGACGGCCTGTCTGCAAGCATCAGGTCAAATTTCGAGGGCTACCGTGTTCCCGAAGGAAAAGACATCACGAGCGGATGGACCGTCGATAAAGGGCCGGGCGCCTTCTCGTTTCTCTGCCTCGGCGACTTCAACGGAGACGGTGCGGAGGATGCTGCCATCATCCTTATTGGCGAAGAAGGCTGGAAGTTTGTGATTTTTGAGAAAGACGGCCCCGGACAATACCGGCCGGCCTTTGTTGCCAGGCCGAAAAATAAAGAGGAGCTCGGGAAAGGCTGGGAGGAGGAGATTCTCGCGGCTCCCCAGCATTTGCTTCTGCGGACCGTAAAAAAAGGGGAGACTTGGGCTCCTGAAGCGGATGACGACCCGAACCTGGGACCCATGAAATCCGATGCGATTGAAATAGTAGCCAAGCCGATTCCGAACGCCTATTTTTCCTCTCTGATCCTCTTCAAAGATGGCAAGTATCAGCAAGTCTATCGCGAACCGCTCGTTGCAGTGCCCGTGCACTGACAAGTCCTAGCGTTCTGCGTCTTTCTAAGCATCCAGCAGGATGTTGTCGATAAGCCGGGTGTTTCCCGCAAAGGCTGCGACGGCCACGAGGACATTGTTCGTGAGCTCTCGTACGGGATCGAGCGTCGCGGGATCCACGATCTCGAAGTAATCCAGGCGCACGGCGGGCTCCTGCGCCACCACTTCTTTCCCCGCTTCAATCAGCTTGGCTGTATCGCGCTCACCCTGATCGAATCGATTTCTCACCCGAGTCAAGGAACGCTGCAGGACCAGCGCGGATTTGCGCGCTTGCGGGCTGAGGTAAGCATTGCGGGAACTCATGGCGAGACCATCGGGCTCGCGCATGATCGGGCAGATGACGATCTCGACGGGCAGATTCAAGTCTCGCACCATGCGGCAGATGATGGTGGCCTGAGCCGCATCTTTCTGTCCGAAGAAGGCTAGGTCCGGTTCCACAATGTGGAAGAGCTTGGCCACAACCGTGGTCACGCCACGGAAGTGGCCGGGACGCGACCTGCCGCACAGCTTCTCGCTCAGGCCTTCGACGGTGACATAGGTAACGGCTCCCGCGGGATACATTTCGTCTGGCGTGGGTGCGAAGAGAATATCGACGCCTTCTTTTTCCAGCAACTCCCGATCGGGTTCGAAGGTGCGCGGATATTTAGCCAAGTCTTCACTCGGTCCGAATTGCAGGGGATTCACGAAGATGGAGACTGCGACGACATCGCATTTCGCCTTGGCGGCTCGCACCAGGGAGAGGTGGCCCTCGTGCAACGCTCCCATGGTCGGAACAAAGCCCAGGCGCTCTTCGTCGCGGCGCACCTGGCGCGAAGCGGCGCGCATTTCGGCGATGGTCTTATAGATTTTCATCGTGCAATGTGGAATTTCGGCGTTCAGGCGGACGGAACCCAGTTTATGAGTACCTTCATGCTTTCCAACGCGCCAGCAGCCAATGCCCGGTTCTTGCGAAGCTTGGCCTTGTCTTCCTCGGAGCTGGCGGCACTGATTTCTTGAATTGCAACTACGCGCCCATAAGGCCAAGTTGACATCGGCAGCTTAGCAAGTGCTTCGGCTAATTTATCCGGGTCGAGGATCTGCTGTTCGTTGTTGCTAACATCCAGTAGTCCGACGCCGTCGACGCGGACGATTAAGTATGGATTCCGCCAGGTCTTCATATCGCGAACGGCAGCATATTTCGCCGAATCCGCTGACGGAATTTGTTGGATCCGAGCCTCTGGGCTAATTGCCGCGGCGGTTTCCTCCGGCGCTCTGGGTGGCTTGGCGCAGGAGGCAAACATGGCAAGGCTGACCGCCACAGCAGCTAAACCCAGATATTTCATGCCAACCGTATTATCTTCTATCGGCGCATCTCCCGCTTGCGTGCCAGCACGGTTTCGAGTGCCTGCTGCGTTTCTTTGGACAAATGGTAGGACTCGTTATCCGATGGATACTGATGGGAGATCACGTCTTCGCGGAAGGACTGCACGGCATCCGCAATAAGCTTGCCGGCATCGCCGTAGCGGCGAACGAACTTGGCTGGCGGGGAGAAGGTCAGATTCAGAATGTCGTGGAAGACGAGCACCTGGCCGTCGCAATCCGGTCCCGCGCCAATGCCGATGGTCGGAGTCTCGATTTCGGCGGTGATCATGGCAGCGACTTCGCGAGGGATGCCTTCGAGAACCAGGAAGGCTATGCCCGCTCGATCCAACGCCACGGCATCGCGCATGAGTTGTTCGACTCCCGCCAGCGACTTGCCTTGAACCTTGTAGCCGCCCATGACGTTCACTGACTGCGGCGTCAGGCCGATGTGCCCAGCGACGGGAATTTCGGCGTCGATGACGCGGCGAATCAGGTCGGCGCGTTTTTCGCCGCCTTCGATCTTCACCACTTCGGCGCCAGCTTCTTTCATGAAGCGGGCTGCGTTGCGCACCGCATCGTCGGCGCTGACGTGGTACGAGCCGTAGGGCATGTCGGCCACCAACAGCGCATGCTTCACGCCCCGCCGCACGGCCCGGGTGTGATAAAGCATTTCGTCGACGGTGACCGAGAGCGTGTCCGGATACCCGAGCATGGTCATCGCCAGGGAATCGCCGACGAGAACGATGTCGATGGACGCCTCGTCGACCAGACGCGCGCTGGCGTAGTCGTAGGCAGTTAGGCTGGTAATGGGCTGATGTTGGAGTTTCTTTTCTTGCAGGGAAGCGACAGTAATCTTACGGCGAGATTCGCCAATTGGTGTGACACTCACGATGTCCTCCAGTGCCCCTCCGCCTTGGCGGATAGAGCCCGTACACATCTTTGGATGCTTCTGCGGTTATTGTAGCTCAGAGTCGGCGGTTTGCGGAAGTGGCCGTATAAGGCCTTTGCCATCCGTCGCTTGCACCTGATGAGATCGATTAATCCATACTAACGACAAACCTACTTCTGGCACGTCGGCGAGGCCGGAATGTTGGCCGCTATCGGGAGTGGCGTCAAGTTGTATCTCTGCAAGAGGGTATTCGCTGACGAAATCTTCTGCTGATTCACCTCCCGCCATTGCGTCAGGCGCTTAGAGAGTTCCTGGCAATATTGCTGGACGCTGGCTTCGAGCAAAGCCGCGGGACGCGCGTCTCCACTCTCAATCATGAAGGCGAGGCGGCCGAGTTCGCGATTCAGCGGACCAATTCCAAGGTCGTCGTTTTTGCCTTCGCCGATGTCCACGGCCTGGTCATCCAAAGCCTTCAGCGCGTCCACTGCTTCTTTCTTCATTTCATCCGGCTTCGTTGAATCTTGGTTAAGAGATTTTTGCCGGTCAGCGATTGCGTCTCGCAATGCGCGCACTTGATCCGATCCGACATAGGTGGCGGCCATTTGACCCGAGATATTGGTCTCCACGTCGAGTTGCTTCACCAGATCCGACGGTGACGCGGACACGCGCGGATCCAGAGTGACTGTCAAAGACTGCCGATAGGTTTGGCCGTTCGCGGTCAAGACCAGCGAATACTGGCCCGGCACGACGAACGGTCCCGGCTGCAGTTCGCGGGGGAATTTTCCGGGTATAGCATGATCCGAGCCCGTGTACTCGATATAGTCCAGAGTATTGCCATAGTAGCTGTAGCGCATTGTCTTCATCGGAGGATAGCGCAGGTCCCAGGTGAATCGGTTGAGCCCTGCCATCTTGGAAAGTGCGGGTTCCGGCGCGAACCAGTACTCGGGAGCGTTGGGCGGGGCTTGGTCGAAACTGCCAGGCACATCGGTGAACTCGCGCACCAGACGGTTTCGCGCGTCGTAGATGGCAAGCTTGATGTCACCCTCGGGCGCGGATTTTAGAAAGTAGTCGATGATTGCGCCGTCGGGTGGATTGTCTCCCGCTGGAGTTTCCGGAGGTAGTGGAGTGTCCTGCGACACATCCCAGCGGGCGCGTACGACATTGCGAGGGCGCAACAAGTACGCGTCCGACTGCGGCCACTTCGAGTCGACCTGACGCAGCGGCGCGATGTCATCCAGAATCCACAGTGCGCGGCCATAAGTCGATGCCACGAGGTCGTCGCCGTGAACATCGAGATCCGTTACCGTCGCCGTGGGCAGATTCAGTTGCAGGGTTTGCCAGTGATCGCCGTCGTCCAACGAAACGTAAACGCCATTCCAGGTACCGGCATAGAGCAATCCCTTGCGCACTGGATCTTCGCGAACCACTCGGGCATTTCCCGTATCCGGTAAACCCGTGGTGATGAGCTGCCAGCTGTGTCCATAGTCACGAATGCGATAAATCAGGGGATGCAGGTCCTGAAAGCCATTGACCACGGCATACGCGGCTTCGGCGTCGTAGTGCGAAGCTTCCACCGTTGTCAGGCCACTGCGATCAGGCAAGCCGGGAATGGTTACATTCTCCCAAGTCTTGCCGTTCTTCGTGACTTGAATGATGCCGTTGCCTGTGCCCGCCCAGATCACGCCAGCTTTCACCGGCGATAACGACAGCGTGGAAATCACGGCACGTCGCGGATCCGGTTTCTTATTCTCGACGTCCGCTTTCAAAGTAATATCTGGACTCACCTCCTGCCAATTGAATCCGCCGTCCGTGCTCTTTAAAACGTACTGAGCCGCTGCATAGAGCGTGTGCGGATCCTGAGGGGAAAACGCAATGGGTGCCATCTGAGCGGTGCGGTACCTCGGAGTCCGCACCAGAAGGTGCACAATCTGGCCGGTAGTCTTGTCATAGCGAAGCACCGTGCCATACCAGCCTCCGGCGTAGACGTAATTTGGATTTGCGGGGTCGGGAACGATGTAGCAAAACTCAAATGCCCCGGTCGGCGCCCAATCGCGATACGTGATCTCACCATAATCGCTGCGGCTCGGTACCGCGGCAGTGCCGCTGTCCTGCTGCGCGGAGTAAACGTAATAGGGAAAATGCTGGTCGGTGCTTACGTGATAAAACTGCCCGGTCGCCTGGTTGTACCAGGAGCTCCAGGTGTTGCCGCCATCAACGCTGATGATCGCTCCCTGGTCAACTCCGAGGATCATGTTCTGCGTACTGGCTGGGTTGATCCAGAGAACGTGGAAATCGTCTCCGCTGGGCGCTCCTGCCCAAGCTTCGAAGGTGCGGCCTCCGTCGGTCGAGCGGTACATGGAAGTTTGCGCCACGTAAACCCGGTCGGCATTCTTGGGATCGACAAACACGCGGCTGAAATATCCATTTCCAAGAATGCGGGGATCGGTCGTGCTGCGTTGCCAGGTGGCCCCGCCGTCATCGGACCGAGATAGTCCCTGCTTAGCAATGGCGAAAACGCGCATGCCATTGGTACCGGGTGCGACCGCGACACCGACGCGCCCCATTGGCTCGGTCGGCAGACCCTTGCCCTCAACAGCGTTCCACGTGGAACCTTGGTCGGTGGATTTATAAATCGCGGCATCTTGCTTTTTCTTCTTCTCGGGCTCGTCATTGCTAAACGGATCGTCGGGACGGGTCCAGAACGAAGCAAAGAGAATGCTCGGATTATCGGGAGCGGCCTCGATGTCTGGGACGCCCGTTTCCGCATCTTTGTACAACACTTTCTGCCACGTCTTGCCGCCGTCGGTGGTCTTGTAAATGCCGCGCTCGGCGCCGGACCAATGATCTCCGGCAGCCGCTACCAGAACAACGTCGGGGTTGCGAGGATCAACAACGATGCCGGTGATGATGTGGGTTTCACGCAAGCCGATATTTGTCCAAGTCAAGCCTGCGTCGGTTGATTTGTACACACCATTGCCCTGTGTCTGCTCGCCCGTTCCGACGTAGATGACTTTCGGATCCGATGGCGCAACTACAATGGCACCGATCGAAGCGACATGCTCCTTATCGAATACCGGTTTCCAGACCTGCCCTCCGTCCTCAGTTTTCCAGACACCTCCGCCGGGGGTTCCGACGTAATAGACTGCAGGCTGGCTGGACACTCCGGCAACCGAGGTGATTCGGCCTCCCCGATGCGGACCGATCAGCCGCCATTGCATGGCCTGCAGCATGTTGGAAGGAATTTCCTGTGCCGCTACCGTGGCTACAACCGATAGGACAAAAAGAGAAGGGGCAATCCGCCTAACAAGACACATGACGCGTGTATAGTTCATTCTGCTCTGGTGGCTCCTTCAGGCCACATTCACATCGCTTCGGGAGCGGCAGTATAGCATCCCGGTGTTCCCCGCCTACCCGCCGCATGTAGTGTTCTCACTACTATTTGTGATGCAATAAAGTTGCTGTGGCGCTTTCCCCGCGAACGGACTACCATTTACCTGCCTGACGGGCTGACTCCACGGCTGGCACAGGTTAACGCGATATGCATCCCTTTTCCGGCGTACTTTTCGGGACTCACGTGTCAACCATCCAAGAATCGGGCCGGTCGCGGACAAACTCTTGCTTATGCGATTTGCAACAATTCCTGTCAGGGTTTGTGTTGTCGTTCCTGCTCTTATTCTTCGCAAGAACAGCGGACGCGCAATCGCAACCAGTGCCACCGCAGGCTGAGCCCGCCGGGCAGGCCCATCCCGACCAGAGTGCGGCGGAGATTGCCTCGCACGACGAAGCGACTACTTTCAAAGTCAACGTCAAGTTGGTGATGGTGCGTGTCGTGGTGCGTGATTCTCAAGGCCACGCCATCGGGAATCTCCATAAAGAAGACTTCGAGCTTTTTGACAATCGCAAACCCCAGATCATCTCCCACTTTTCCATGGAACAACCGGGAACTCTGGTTTCCAAGGAGCGGAAAACTTCGGATGAGAACGGAAAGCTGCCCTCAGTTCCCGAGCACTATATCGCCTTCGTTTTTGACGACATCCATCTCACGTTTGGCGATCTGGTGCAGGCGCGGACTGCTGCAGACCATCATCTAGCAACTTTGCAGCCCACGGATCGGGCCGCAATTTTCTCAACCTCCGGCCAAACCACGCTTGATTTTACCGATGATCGGGCGAAATTGCATGAGACCTTGCTTCAACTTCAGCCACGGCCCATCGCTGGAGCGGGCACGAACGAGTGTCCGGACGTCAGTTACTACATGGCGGATCTGATCCAGAACAAACACGATAGCCAGGCTGAACAAGCCGCCATTGAGGATGCTTTGGGCTGTATCGAGATTCCGATGCAAACGCCACAGCAACCGCAGGCTGCGCTACAGGCGGCGCAGATGTCAGTGGCGGCAGAGGCTTCGCGACAACTGCAACTGGGAGACCAGGAAAGCCGTGTCGCGCTGACGGTGCTGAAGGATGTGGTCCGCAGGATTTCGGTGATGCCGGGGCAGCGAAGCATGGTCGTGGTGTCCCCCGGATTTCTTACGCCAGAGACCGATATGTTGAAAGATTACACCGATGTTATCGACCACGCGTTACACTCCGACGTGATGATCAGCTCTCTCGATGCGCGCGGTCTTTACACGATCAGCCCTGGCGGCGATATCAGTAAGCGAGGCCCCACGAACGGAGTCTCGTCAAGCGTCGAAAGTCAGTACCAAACCGACAGTGCGTTGGCGGAAGAAGATGTGCTGTCGGACCTGGCGTACGGGACGGGCGGGAATTTCTTTCACAATAACAACGATCTTGACAATGGATTTAAGCAGACTGCTGCCACGCCCGAATATTTCTATACGTTGGGCTTTTCCCCGCAAAATCTGAAACTGGATGGCAGCTATCATCGTTTGAAAGTTTCGCTGAGAGAACCGGCCAAACTGACGCTACAGGCCCGCCGCGGCTACTATTCTCCCAAGCACGTCGCCGATCCCGCCGAAGAGGCGAAGATGGAGATCGAGGACGCGGTCTTTTCTCAGGAAGAATTGCACGATCTGCCCGTGGAACTGCATACCCAGTTTTTCAAGTCCAGCGATGCAGCGGCGAAGCTCGCGGTCCTGGCTCATGTGGATGTAAGACATATTCGCTATCGCAAGGTAGAGGGCCGAAACATAAACGAACTGACCGTGGTTTCCGCGATCTTCAATCGGAACGGAGTCTTTATTCAGGGGCTGCAAAAGAACCTCACCATGCGCTGGAAGGATGCAACCCTGGAGAGCAAGCTGGGGTCCGGAATCACCTTAAAAACAAATTTTGATGTGAAGCCGGGAAGTTATCTGGTTCGGCTGGTGGTACGGGATAAGGAAGGACAGTTGATGTCCGCGGAAAACGGCGCGATCGAAATTCCGTGATCTAAGGAGAAACATATGCAAACTCGCCGGGTGATTCTTGCAATTGGAACGATCTGTATTGCGCTTTGGGCACAGGCCCAGCAGCCGGCTTCCGAGGCGCCCACCGGGGATGCAACCACCATCCACGCTGAGACGCGGCTGGTTCTCGTGGACACGATCGTGACCGACAAGAAGGGCAGCTACGTCCGCGATCTCACGCTTAAGGAGTTCAAACTCTGGGAAGATAACAAGGAACAGCCCATCAAGAGTTTTTCCTTTGAACAAGACACCGCATCGCCAGACAAAGCGCAGCAGCGGTACCTGGTGCTGTTCTTCGACAACTCGACTATGGACGTGAGCGACCAGATGAGAGCACGGCAGGCGGCCGCCCAATTCATCGACGCCAACGCCGCTCCCAACCGTTTAATCGCGGTGGTTGATTTTGGCGGGACCGTCCACGTTGCGCAAAACTTTACGGCCGACGCGAGCCGCTTGAAGCAAGTCGTCGCTAGTTTGAAAACCTCGTCAGTGTCGCCAAACGCAGCGCCGGTTCAAGTGGCGTCGCTGGGCACGTCGCCGGTGGGCATGTCTTCTTTCGGTATGCCTGTGTTGGGTAATGCTGAAGCTGATTTTGGGGCGCGAAGCGTACTGCTGGCTTTGCGAAGCTTAGCAAAAAATCTAGGTGCCGTGCCGGGCCGTAAAACGCTCGTGATGCTGACCTCCGGCTTTCCCGTTACGCCGGAAATTCAGTCGGAGCTGACCGCCGCGATTGCGACGTGTAATCGCTACAACGTCGCCGTCTATCCCTTGGACGTTCGCGGTCTGGTTGGTGGCGCAGTGGCGCCGCCCTCGGGCTCGCTCATGCGATCTCCTTCGAGTCCCACGTTGGCGTCAGCGACGCTTACCTACACCGGAACTATGCTCTATCCACTGAAACTTGCCTATTTTGATCCTGCACAGCATGGAGGGGGGGGAGGCGGCGGCCATGGTGGTGGAGGAGGTGGGGGTGGCGGTGGCGGTGGCGGTGGCCACGGCGGTACCGGCGGCGGTGGCGGTGGCGGTGGCGGTGGCCACGGTGGGACAGGCACCAGTGGAGGTGGAAATCGTGGCGGCGGAGGGGGCGCGATCAGTCCGAGCCAGATGTACGGAGCGAATCAATACAGTCAGCCTCGGCAGATCGTTCCCCAGTTTCCCGATATTGCTACCAACCAGCAGATTCTCTACGAACTGGCTCAGGGAACCGGCGGGTTTGTCATCGTGAATTCCAATGACTTGCTGGGCGGCATGCAAAGGATCGCGAACGATCAATCCCAGTATTACGTCCTGAGCTATACGCCTCCCGCATCGGAGGAAGGCAGCTGTCACACATTGCGCGTGAAGGTGGAGCGCAGCGGAACCCAGGTCCGCGCCCGCAGCGGATACTGCAATCAAATACCGAAGGACCTGCTTGCGGGAAACCCGATCGAAAAAGAGATGGAAACACGCGCATCCGGCGAGATGGCGGGAAATGTTACGGGCACAATGCAGGCGCCATTCTTCTACACTTCGCCGAACACCGCCCGAGTGAATCTCGCGATCGGCATTCCGTCAAATGCGATGAAGTTTGAAAAAGTGAAGGGCAAGCAGCATTCGGCGGTCAACGTACTGGGCATCGCTTACAAGCCAGACGGCGCAATTGCGGCCCGGTTCAGCGACACCGTAAATCTCGATTTTGACGGTAAGAAGGAACTGGGAGAATTCCAGAAGGAACCATTCCACTATGAGAACCAGTTTGATGTTGCTTCCGGCCAGTACACGCTCAAGGTGGTATTCAGCTGCGGAAATGAAAGTTTTGGCAAGCTGCAGCTACCGCTGGTGATCGACCCCTATGACGGCAAGCAACTCAGCATGAGTGGAGTTGCGCTCAGCAGTCAGATGCAACGAGTTGCCGATCTCTCAGCGGGACTCGACTCGCAATTGCTTGGAGACCGGACACCGCTGGTAGTGCAAGGCGTTCAAATCGTTCCCTCTGCGTCTAATCGATTCAAGAAAACGGACAATGCGGCCGTCTACGCGGAGATTTATGCGCCGCTTCTGGCTGGACCCAACCCTCCGCAAGTTGGAGTCGAACTCACGGTGGTGGACCGCAAGACGGGAGAGAAAAAGGTAGACGTCGCATCCCGGGCCGCGAATCAAGCAGGGAGTTCGGTCGCTCCCGTGGGACTTAAGCTGCCGGTGGCTACGCTCAACCCAGGTTCTTACCGCGTCGAACTGCGAGCGATAGACTCGGTGGGAAATGCCGCGAAGCCTCGCATGGCTGACTTCGAAGTGGAGTAAATGCAGGCACGGGGCGTCGCCATGCACACGCAGCCCCGGACGCCTCGTTCGGGGACCAAGCAAAGCGAGGCAGAATCGTTTCGCTCGTAACCTGTGCCCTTTCTCAAGCCGGGCTTTGCCGAGCTCCCCGGACCGGGCGTCCGGGGCTACATCTGTTTCGCCCAGCGCCTCGCTTGCCGCGCCTCACCGCGGCCTGTAGCATAGGGACAGCAATCCTTCTCCAGCATTCATCCCAGGAGGCTTTATGGCAACCGATCTATTAACCGGGCCAACGATCATGGGCACGGCCACGCGCATTAAGGTGTACAAGAATTTTATCGACGGCGAATGGGTTGAAGCTTCGACCGGACAGACGTTCGAAAATCGCAACCCCGCCGACACTCGCGACGTGGTTGGCATCTTCCAGAGATCGGGCAAGGCGGATGTCGAGGCCGCCATTGGAGCGGCAAAGAGGGCCTTCGCCAAGTGGCGTCTGATCCCCGCTCCCCGCCGCGCCGAAATCATCTACCGCGCCGCTGAGATGCTGTTCGAGCGCAAGGAAGAATACGCCCGCGACATGACCCGCGAGATGGGTAAGATCCTAAAGGAAACTCGCGGCGATGTGCAGGAGGCCGTCGACACTGCCTACTACATGGCCGGCGAAGGTCGTCGCATGTTCGGGCCGACCACGCCCTCGGAACTGCCCAACAAGTTCGCCATGGCAGTGCGCAACCCCATTGGCATTTGTGGAATGATAACTCCGTGGAACTTCCCGATGGCGATTCCGTCGTGGAAGCTTTTGCCGGCGCTGGTCTGCGGTAACACGTGCGTGATCAAGCCGGCGCAGGATACTCCGCTTTCGACTTTCAATCTGGTGCGCGCGCTTTACGACGCCGGTTTGCCCCGAGGCGTTGTGAACATCGTCACCGGCTTTGGGTCGGAAGTCGGCACACCTCTCACCGAGCATTCCGACGTGCGCGCTATCTCTTTAACGGGTTCGAGCGCGGTGGGCCGCATTGTGGGGACGACTGCAGCCAAGAGTTTCAAACATTGTTCGCTAGAACTTGGCGGCAAAAACCCCATGATCGTGCTGGATGACGCGAATCTTGATCTCGCCATTGAAGGCGGGCTGTGGGGCGGCTTCGGGACCTCCGGCCAGCGCTGCACCGCGACCAGCCGGATCATTGTTCAGAAAGGTATCTACGGCAACTTCGTGGAGCGCTACGTGGAGCGCGCCAAGGCACTCAAGGTTGGCAATGGTCTGGATGAGACCGTCGAAATGGGTCCGGCGATCAATGAAAATCAGCTGAAGACCGATCTCAGTTATGTTGACATCGGCAAGGCTGAGGGTGCTCGCCTGAAGTGCGGCGGCCACCGCCTCGACAAAGGCGAATATCACTATGGCTACTTCATGGAACCAACGGTGTTCGTCGATGTGACTCCCAAGATGCGCATCGCGCAGGAGGAAATCTTCGGGCCGGTGGTATCGATCCTCGCATGCGACGACCTCGAAGATGCCATCGAGATTGCGAACGGCGTCGACTACGGATTGTCTTCCTCGCTCTACACCAAAGACGTGAACCGAGCTTTCACCGCGATGCGCGACCTTGATGCCGGGATAACCTACATCAATGCGCCGACGATTGGCGCGGAAGTGCACCTGCCCTTTGGCGGAGTGAAGCAGACCGGGAATGGCCATCGCGAGGGCGGTCTGGGCGCAATTGACTTCTTCAGCGAGTGGAAATCGATTTATGTAGATTACTCTGACCGCTTGCAGAAGGCGCAGATCGATCGACCGGAGTAAAAAAGTTTTACCATAGAGTCACAGAGCCACAGGGAAGCCAAAAAAAATCGCCAGGCCCGGGGTTCATCAGTAAGGGTTTGTTGTGTGACTCTGCGTCTCTGTGGTGCAGATTTCTGGAGCCATTCATGCCCATCGCGCAGAGCCGTGAAATTGCCGCTGCCTCCCGTCTTGACAATGTTCGCTATGCGATTCGCGATCTGGCCTGCATCGCCGACGAGGTCATCAAACAAGGTCACAAAGTCCTGCCGCTCAACGTTGGCGATCCCAATATTTTTGACTTCAAGACTCCGGCTCACTTGATCGAGGCCGTGTACAAGGCCATGCGTGACGGCAAGAACGGCTACGCCCCTTCATCAGGAATCAAAGAGGCGCTGGATGCGATTCGCGGAGAAGCCGGGCGCAAGGGAATTTCTACCGTGCAAGATGTGTTTGTCACGACCGGAGTGAGCGAGACGGTCGATCTTTGCCTGACCGCGCTGCTCAATCCTGGAGACGATTTGCTGACGCCGTGCCCGGATTATCCCCTGTACTCCGCGGTGCTGGCCAAACTTGGGATCGGGCTGAACACTTATTACCTCAACGAGGAAGACGGCTGGCAGCCCGACCTCGACGACATAAGGCGAAAGATTACGCCCCTCACTCGTGGCATTGTGCTCATCAATCCGAATAATCCGACTGGTTCGGTGTGCTCGCGGGCGATGCTGGAACAGATCGCCGAACTGGCGCGGCGCCATAATCTCGTGATCTTTGCCGATGAAATTTACGACAAGCTGATTCTGGAAGATGACGAGCATATCGCGATGGCGTCGGTGGCACCGGATGTTCCCGTGGTTACATTCGGTGGGCTTTCGAAAAATTATCTCGCTCCCGGCTGGCGCATCGGGTGGGGCATCGTCAGCGGCGACGCCGCGGTCGTGAAGCAATACGACGAAGGCATTCAGCGCCTGCTGCGTTCGCGCTTGTGCGCCAATCATCCGGAGCAGTACGCCATCAAACTCGCTCTCGAAGGATCGCAGGAGCATTTGATTGAGGTCCGAAAGAAGCTACGCAGCCGCCGCGATCTTACTGTCGAGTGGTGCAATTCGACGCCACGCGTAAGTTGCGTCTCTCCGCGTGGCGCGTTCTATGCGTATCCCCGCATCGATATTCCTGAAGGCGACGACGTGTTTGTGAAGGAACTCATCCTGCAGAAACACGTCATGGTCGTCCACGGCTCCGGCTTCGGGCAGAAACACGGGACCAAGCATTTTCGCATTGTATTTCTGCCGGACGAGAAGACTCTTTCGAAGGCCTACGCGGCTATCAGTGAGTTCATTAATAGCAGATACCACTAGCGGTGTTTCACCATCTGTAAGAATGGGTGGAGCAATCAATGAAAGCCGCCGTTCTAACCTCCCCACAAGACGTTTCGAAACGCCCTCTTCAGATCAGCGAGGTTCCACGTCCCGAAGTCGGGCCCGGATGCGTTCTGCTGCGGGTGCGTGCTTGTGGGGTTTGCCGGACTGACTTGCACATCGTAGAAGGCGAATTGCCCTTGCGGCGCGAAAAGCTGATCCCGGGTCATCAAATCGTGGGTGAGATCGCCGAAGGTCCTACGAAAGAGTTTCCACTTGGGACTCGGGTAGGCGTCTCCTGGATCGGTGGCATTGACGGCACATGCTGGTATTGTCAAAAGAATCTGGAAAATCTATGCGACGCTCCTACCTTCACTGGATACACGGTTCATGGGGGCTACGCTGAGTATGCAGTCGCACGCTCTGATTTCGTATTTTCTCTGCCTTCCGCCCTCGATGATCTGCAAGCCGCCCCACTTCTATGCGCCGGCATCATCGGCTTTCGAAGCCTTCGCGTGGCCGGTGTGGAGAAGGGGGACCGGGTGGGGCTATTCGGTTTCGGAGCCTCAGCGCACCTGACGATCGCCGTCTTACGGGCTTGGAAATGCGAGGTGTACGTCTCGACCCGAGGGGCTTCCCACAGAGAATTGGCAAGCTCACTCGGAGCAACCTGGGTTGGTACCGAGGTAGAAAAACCGCCAGTCAATCTCGATCGAGCGATCACCTTTGCCCCCAGCGGTGATGTGGTTGTCGCCGCCCTGGCGAGTCTACGCAAAGGCGGCGTTGTGGCCATCAACGCGATCCACTTGGATCACATTCCGCAGTTCGACTATGATCGCCTCCTCTGGGGCGAGCGTCAGCTTCGCAGTGTCGCAAACATGACTCGTTCCGACGCTCGGGATTTCCTTCAAATCGCAGCCGCGATAAATCTTCGGCCCAAGATCACAGTCTTTTCGCTGGACCAGGCAAACGAGGCTTTGGCCGCCGTAAAAAGCGATTCTGTGGACGGAGCAGCCGTCATCACCATGGTGTAGACCCACCAGCAGCAAAGAGATCGAAATTATTTGTCGTAGTGCAGGAGAGAGAAAACGTCGTATTCCGTCAGTTTTTCGCGACCCCTCAGGAAATCGAGTTCCACGACGAAACCCAGGCCTACCACTTCCGCGCCTAACGACGCTGCAAGTTTTGTCGTCGCTTCGGCGGTTCCGCCCGTGGCTAACAGATCGTCGACGATAATAACGCGCTCGCCCTTTCTTATTGCGTCTTTGTGAATCTCAAGCGTGTTCGTACCGTATTCCAACGCGTAATCGTACTTGCTGGTGGCAGCGGGAAGCTTGCCGGGCTTACGCACCGGAACGAAGCCCGCATTGAGCCGGTAGGCCACGGCCGGAGCGAAAATAAATCCGCGAGCCTCCATGCCCAGAACCAAATCGATTTTCTTATTCAGATAATGCTCGGACAGGGCGTCGATAAGAGTTGCGAATCCGACCTGATCTTTCAGCAGCGTAGTGATGTCGTAAAACAGAATCCCTGGTTTCGGAAAATCGGGCACTTCACGAATCAACTTCTTCAGCGGTTCGCAGTTAGCGTTCGCTTTGACAAGTGCGGCGTTGCTCGGCATTCACCAGGCTCCTTCGATGCGAAAGGTGGTAAGACCAGAAACAGGTTTAGCTTCAGACTCCTCGACGTCATCCACGCGGGCGGCGCGAGGGCCTTCCCGCAAACGCGACCGCAGTCCGGCCAGCTGATCGCGCGTGCCCATAGCCAGTACTTCCACGCTGCTGTCGGAGTTATTGCGCACCCATCCGGCAATGCCAAGAATGTGCGCCTCGCGCTCCACAAACCAGCGAAACCCGACGCCTTGCACGCGTCCGCGAACCAGAAAACGGCGAGCCAGAACAGCTTTTTCGGTGGATGTCATCTCCGCTCAAGACTCGAGGTAACGATGCACAAATCAAGGTTTACGCCGATCCCAACAAATATTTCTCTTTTTTCTTAATCCGCGCGATCCGCGTAAATCCGTGGCGAGCAGTACCTACTACGCCCGCGACAAATAAACACCCTCGGCAGTATCCACGCGAATCTTCTCGCCCTCGTTGATGAAAGGAGGCACCTGCACCACCAAGCCGGTTTCGGTCTTTGCTGCCTTGGTCACGCTGGAAGCGGTTGCACTTTTCAACCCCGGTTCGGTCTCAACCACAGTCAATTCGACCGTCTGCGGCAGTTCAATTCCCACCGCCTTGCCATCGAAGAATTCCACTTTAATCTGCAAGTTAGGAATGAGATAGTCCACCGCGTCGCCCAGGATGTCCCGGGTCAGATGGGTCTGCTCGTAGTTCGTGGTGTCCATGAAGTAGTAGCTGTCGCCGTCGGCGTACAGGAACTCCATTTCCTGTTCGTCCACATTGATCTTCTCAATCGGATCAGGCGAACGAAAGCGGTGCTCGAACATAGCGCCCGTTCGCAGATTGCGCAGTTTCGCCTGGATGAAGGCGCGAAGATTGCCCGGAGTGCGATGTTCCACGCTGAAAACCGAGTGCAGATCATTGTTGTGTTTAATGATCATGCCGGGACGTAGCTGGGTGGCGGGGATAGACATTACTGAATGAATCTCCTTTAATAGCGGGTGGCCGGCGGACGCGGGTTCGACCACATTCTCCGCCAACACGAGGCTCAAAGTGCTTATTTTACAGGACTTGAGCCAAGATGGGAAATCGCCGGAAGATTAAAACTTACGAATACTAAGTCGCGCACTGCCTCAGGCAGCTAGAATAGTGCTTAACGAATCTAAGCTGCAAGTTTGTCGTAACTTGAGAGGAGCTTTTATGCGTTCAGGAAAATACGAGTCTTCAGAAGGAAGCGCTGCCGGAACTGCCATCACTTTTCTGCTGATCGGGCTGGGAGCGGGCGCGCTGATCGGGCTTCTGTATGCGCCCAAGGCAGGCAAACAAATGCGAAAAGAACTACGGCGCAAATATGACGACGCCCGCGAGACCCTGGACGATTGGAAAGACGAAGCCAAAGACGTTGCCGAAGACGCTCTCGAACGCGGTCAGGAACTCGCCGATGAATTGCGCGACCGAGTAGCCCCGCTGGCGGCGGCGATGAAACGGCGCTGAGCAGGCTCAAGTCTGACTGCCGAAGAAGCCGGGACCCTTAACTGAATATCGCCACGAAAAAACCTTTGATCTTGCCGAAGACGCCGTGGTGCGCCGTCTTGGCGTGAGTTTGCGGCGGGGGCAGGACCTCGACCTCGAACGACGCGGTCGGCGGCAAGTAACGTACTTGAAGAAGTGCCGCCTCGCGAATCGGAGCGGACTTTGGCACATCACCACCACGCGCCGCGTTCCCCGGCAGATCTGTCGCACGAAAGACGAACGGAGCCTCTACTTGCACATGAACGTCGCTTGGCTTCGAAGGTGGCAGGGCCGCCGTCTCTGGCGGAACCTCGCCAGGCTGCGCCAGTCGAATGAATGAAGGCGCTTTCTCATCTGAGGCCGCAAGAACGGTCACGGCCGAGGCACGCAGTACGGGAACCTCGGGCGGCGGGCATCCGCAACTGGAAGGCACGGCCGTGTCCACCAGATTCAAACGGCCGGAGTGAAACACAATCTGCTCGCTGGGCTTGACCTGATAATTCCCATCTCCCAGCAACTCGGAAACGATGACGGAAGCGGTGTTGCCGGGCAAGGCGCGAACGCAGGTGTTCCCACGCGAATCAGCGCTGACGGCGTAATGAAACTCGCCGGGCCCGGCCATCAGAATGCGGAAATCGGGTGTGAGAATCGAATCCGCAGAAGCGTCCAGATCGTAGTGCGCTTCGAGCGCTCCGGTATTCATCCCCAACATGAGTGCGTGCCCATTTTGCGATGAAGTGACTGATACTGTCGTCCCCGGGCAGACCAGCACTTCACCGCCCCGTTCCAACCGCAACACGGACGTCTCCGAGCCCGCCGTCACCGAAGATCCCGCCGCCGCGTGGCTACCCACCAGAATAACCTTGCCCGAGGAGCCGGGACCCAGCGGAACCGCGACCGGCTGGACACCCGCTGTGAAAGCCGGGACAGAAGCCGGCTTGGCCGCCACTTCGTCTGAAGCGTGCAGGCGAACCATCAGGCGATTACCCGCCGCGTCCCAGCTGTGTCGGACCGGCTTGACCAGATCTATGACCACCTGCGTAACTGGCAGAGCGTTCTGATATCGGCTAACGCGAATTCGGCGGATCTCTTGACTGGAAACCTTGCTCCCATCGTTGTTCCCGGCCAGAAGCGCATTCGCCAAATCGGCATTCAACCGATCCGCCTTGGACAACTCCGCATTCGGCAAGTCAGCATTTGGCAAGTCAATGACCAGCCGCCGTGGATTATCCAGCTTGCTAATGTCGGGGACAATCGGGCGGTTCGACAGGATCTCCACCGCCGGCCCGGACAACAACCGCACACTGCGGACGATGGCCGGGGAGTCCGTGGATGCCAGCAACTTTGGCGTCGACTGCGCACTGCTTGAGGCAATCAGCGGCCCTATAAACAGCAACAGTGCAATCAACGGGCTCCGAACGCGAGGCTGGGGTTTCATCTCAAATTAGATGCTTCCAGCAACGATACCACTTGCCCCGCGCTAGAGAGAAGTGTCCCGGGGAGCACGAAAGTCATCACGATGTCTGCTAAGCAGCTCGGGTGAATCCGGAGCAGTTGGCACCCGCGAACTCACGGTTCGGAGAGAAATTCGTATTCATCGATGACGGCCGCAACCGCAACCCGGCCCTCGGAGCCGCCATTGTCCACCCTCACCACTTTGCCTTTGCAACGCACTCGAATGCTTTCCGTTAAAGTGATTTCCGGCGGAAGGGTAAGCGTAAATTCAATCGTCGATCCAGCGGCAATCGCCGAGTCCACAAAGAAGCAGATGCCCCGCGCGCTTACGTCACGAGTCTGGGCAGATTTCTCCTGCACGCCATCCTCGGTGTAAGTAACCGAAACAGGCAGCCGCAATGCGAAGCGGCGGGTTGCCCGCTTATTGTCCTGCTCAACTTCGGCCATGAGCCCTCCAGTAAGGCGAGTAAAGCATGGCGCGTTGCGTTCACCCTGTCAAGACTGTAGTTTTGGCGGGCCTATGTGGACATGGGTCTGAACCGTTTTCGGACTAGCGCAGACTACAAAGCGCTTCGTCATCCCGTCTATGACAGTCTGTTTGGGAATTAGGATAAGCTGGTAGCGGCATGGTCTTCGTCCTCGACAACTACGATTCGTTCACCTACAACCTGGTCCAATATCTGGGCGAACTGGGCGCCGAGGTGGTGGTGCGCCGCAATGACCAGGTGAGCGTAGCCGAAGTCGACGCCATGCTCCCGGAACGCATCCTGCTCTCTCCCGGCCCATGCACGCCGCAGGAGGCCGGAATCAGCATCGACATAGTCCGCCATTTTGCCGGGAAGGTCCCGGTGCTCGGAGTGTGCCTGGGACATCAGGCCATCGGCGCAGCCTTCGGCGGCGAAATCGTGCGCGCCCCCAAACTGATGCACGGCAAAACCAGCGAAGTCCAACACGACGGCAAAACCATCTTCAAGGACCTGCGCTCGCCGATGACGGCCACCCGCTACCACTCCCTGATCGTGCAAGAAAAAGGCCTGCCCGAAGATCTCGAAATCAGCGCCTATGCGGCGGAAAATGGCGGAACCCGCGTGATCATGGGCTTGCGGCATAAACAGTTTCCGGTGGAGGGCGTGCAATTCCATCCCGAAAGCGTGTTAACGGGCGAGGGCAAGAAGCTGATCGAGAATTTTCTGCGAATCTGATTCCGCCATCGTTTGCAGCTACACGAAAACAAAGGCCCGCCTGCCGAATCCACGCTCGACCCAACCAAGCAACTAGCGCATATTTCCATAAAGGCAATTTCATTCACATAAGCGGAAGGCAAGGTAGCCGCGTCTCTTGGAGAGGCGGCGAGATACCGTCATTCAGCCAAAATGGGCATATAATCGGGCCGTGGACGGTGCCATGTCGGAACTAGAGAAGCGAGTAGGGGAACGATTCGGGGTTCTTCCTAATTTCTTCCGCCTCGCACCGGAGACTCCCGAGATTACTGAGAAACTGTGGGGATTCGCGCAGGCTGCCTACCTCGACAATCCTCTACCCTCCGTTTTTAAGGAGCGTCTTTTCGTCCACCTGTCACGCTTTTGCGCAGTCCGGTACTGCATTGCTCGCCATGTTGGTTTCTTGGTGGGGCTTGGCCACCCCGCTGGCGACTCGAACGTGCGTACGCAAAGTGTCACAGACGTTGTTAAACTCCTTCGACGGCCTTTTCCGCGCGGACAAGAACTTCAGTCTCATCTCTCGCTGTGCGCAGCCTGCCCCGCACCCATTGTTGAAATGCCAATGCCCGATACGCAGATGGAAGATGCCATCTTTGTATTGGCAGCGCATGTGTTCTTGAAGACCTCTGACTACTTGTTATGTCTTGACGCACTTGCGCGACTGTTTGGGCCGACTCGCCTTCAATACTTGCTGTTGTTCCTAGCATTTGTCAGGGCAGCGCACTATTGGACTGAAACACATCCTGAGATCGCCTTGGAAGATGACATCAACAAACTACTGGCGACCCATGAGGCGCTGGCGGATTGCATCCTCAATGACCCGGAGGCCAGGGATAGCATCAGCCAGTCGCTTTTGAACGAGTTGCCTGCTTTACGCCTCAAGGCGGACAAAGCTATTGGCTTGCTCGCCGCAATTGTGGACTCATCCGAAGATGCCATCGTCAGCAAAACGCTGGACGGCATCATAACCAGTTGGAACGCCGGTGCGGAGCGGTTGTTTGGTTACACCGCCAGCGAAGCAGTAGGCCAGCACATTTCGTTGATCATCCCGCTCAATCGTAGGGACGAGGAAACGGTCATCATCGACCGCATCAAGAAAGGCGAACGAATCGAACACTTCGACACCGTTCGTGTGCGTAAGGACCAGACAACCTTCGATATTTCCCTAACGATTTCCCCTGTCCGGGACGCCAGCGGGAAGATTATCGGAGCGTCGAAAATTGCTCGCGACATCAGCCAACGTAAACGAACTGAGCGAGAGTTGCGCGAAAGCGAAGAACGTTATCGAACATTGGCGGATGCACTCGACACGCAAGTGCAGTTCCGTACGCAGGAACTTGAGAGAAGAAACTCGGAGCTGCGTGACCTTTCCGGGCGGCTCTTGGAGTCTCAGGATGTGGAGCGGAGGCACATCGCACGCGAGCTGCACGATAGCTCGGGGCAGACCTTGGCCGCGTTGGGTATGGTCCTTGCACGAATCGGCGAAGACGCAAAGAAGGATCCTGCGCAACTTGCCAAAAACGTACAGAACGCCGAGGAGTTGGTCCAGCATTTGACGAATGAAATACGCACAACCTCCTATCTTCTGCATCCGCCTTTGTTGGATGAAGTCGGTATTTCGTCCGCACTGAGTTGGTACGTGCAAGGTCTCGCGGAGCGCAGCAGTTTACAGATCGAGTTGAAGGTTCCCGAGAACTTCGGGAGACTTCCGTCCGAAATGGAGCTCCTCATATTTCGACTTGTTCAGGAAAGCTTGACGAACATCCATCGTCACTCGGGAAGCAAAACCGCGCTGATTCGAATTGAGCGCGACGAAAACGTTGTCCAAGTAAAGATTGAAGACCAAGGAAAGGGAATGTCCCCGGAACGACTAGCGGAAATTCAGTCCCAAGGCACCGGAGTGGGGATCAGAGGAATGCGCGAGCGTGTGCGCCATTTTCGCGGCGATTTGGTTATCGAATCTAACGGTTCCGGCACGAAGGTTTACGTGACCCTCCCCTTTAAGGCCCGACCTTCACGGGACCAGAGCGAGATCCAGCAAGATGTAGCATGAGACCTAATGCCATCGCCGGCCGGCCCATCCTAGTCGTGTTTTTCGACGTTAGGATGAGGACTTTGAACTCGCCTCTACCTTTATTTTTTCGGACGCGACTCCGGCGGCACCAGGCCCGCTACGCGGTAATAAACGGCGAGCTGCCCGTAGTGCTCTCCCGAATGCTCGATGAAGCCGTAGGCCATGTCGGACACGCGGACCTGCTGGTTGCTATACGGGTCGACTATCAGGTCGGACATACCTTTATCGCCCTTCGCCTTGAGAGCCGCGGCGCCGTCCGCAAACGACTTTTTCACGAAGGCAACCACGTCTGCTTTGGTTTTGTATTGGTCGCGCTTCGGATCTTCTTCCGCAGGCGGCTTTTGACCGAGAACGGGATTAGTGAAGAAATAGTTTACTCCGCTGGCGTGCAACAGTTGCTCGACGAAACTGCGCTGCGCCGGAGTGGGCTTGAAATCGTATTTGTCCTCGGGAAAGTCTTCCGCCATGGCAATCAGTTTCCGTCCAATGTCGTTCCATGAATCCAGCACGGCCAGCGACGGGCTAAGCGGTGGCTTGGGTGGCGCATCTTTTTTGCCCATTTCCTGAGTAAATGCCGTCGAACCCAACATCCCAACAGTCAGAATCAATGCGATCATCATCCTTGCAATCGTTGAACATGCAATCTTCATCACCTTTCCTCCTTGCGCGGTCGATTGGAACGAGTACATCTTAATCGTGTTATCCCAATAAGAACAAATTGCAAATTCGGTTTGGCCGCACCCTTTCGAAGGATGGGGCACCCTGGGTTCGAAGGGCAACGCCTCACCGTTATCCGCCGATTCGCGCCATTTCCACCGCTTTTAGCACCGCTTGGGCCTTGTTCATGGCCTCCTGGAATTCCTTGGCGGGATCGGAATCGGCGACGATGCCGGCGCCTGCCTGCAGGTAGGCGCGCTCGCCTTGCATCAACATGGTGCGGATGGCGATGCAGGAATCGAGATTGCCGGCGAAATCCGCGTTGAGGACGGAGCCTCCGTAGATGCCTCGGCGCATGGGTTCGAGTTCTTCGATGATCTGCATGGCGCGCACCTTCGGGGCTCCGCTGAGGGTGCCTGCGGGAAAACAGGCGGCGAAGGCATCGAGCGCGTCCAAGCCGTCGCGCAATTTGCCCTCGAGCGCAGAGACGATGTGCATGACGTGGGAGTAACGCTCCACGTACATGAGGTCGCGCACTTTCACGGAGCCGTACTCGCTCACGCGTCCGAGATCGTTGCGTCCGAGGTCGACCAGCATGACGTGTTCGGCGCGTTCTTTCTCGTCGGCGAGCATTTCTTTTTCCAGGCGCGAGTCTTCGGCTTCGTCGCGTCCGCGAGGATGGGTGCCGGCAATAGGACGGTACTCCAGCTTGCTTCCGGTTACACGGACAAGCATCTCGGGGGAGGACCCGAGAACGTGGGTATCGCCCATGCGAAGAAAATACATGTATGGCGAAGGGTTCACCGTGCGCAGGGCGCGGTAGATGTCGAACGGGGCAACCTCGGGAGAAAAATCCAGGCGCTCCGACAGCACGACCTGAAAAATGTCGCCGGCGGCGATGTATTCTTTGGCGCGTTCCACGGACTTCATGAAACGGCTGCGGCTGGTTCCGGCGTGAACTTTCATCTTAGACGTACGCGCCTTGCCAGATTTCTCCCAGCGAAGGCCGCGAGCCAGCTTCTTCTCGAGAATTGCGATGTCAGCAAGCGCACGGTCGTAGGCTTTGCGAGGGCTCTCACGAGAAACATCGGCGCTGGCGATGATGTGAATCTGATGGCGCAGGTGATCGAAAGCCAGCACACGGTCGAAAAACATGAGCACGCAATCGGGTAGGGAAAGATCGTCCTTGGCGTGCTCGCCGATTCTCTCCAGTTGGCGAACCGTGTCATAGGCGAAATAGCCGACAGCTCCGGCGGTGAAGCGTGGCAGTCCAGCGAACGTAGCCGGACGATGCCGTCGGAGCAACTCTTTTAAGATTGGAAGCACGGCGCCCTTACGCTGCTCGCGCGACTTCCCCCGCTGCAGCAGGACATCCTCGCCACGGGCTTTCACCTGCAAGTACGGACGGGCCCCGAGAAACGTGTAGCGACCGATTTGTTCTCCGCGCTCGATGGATTCCAGCAAGAAAGCGTCGGGCTCGGCGGCGGCGATGGCGAGAAAAGCAGAGACTGGCGTCAGCAGGTCGGCCGTGACCGACTTGACCACCGGCACCAGCGTGAACTCGCGGGCCAGGCACGAAAACTCCTTGTAATCGGGGCGTAGCAAGAGGTTGCCGGTTAGGCCCTTTCAACGGGATTGCGTCTGGCCATTATAGGACAGGAGTACACCCGCTAGCGTAACCTCCTGTAACCACCGAATGAATTGACGGATTCGCCGGCACAGCGGAAGATGGCAGTTTAGCCATTATCTTTAGCGGGGACCTATGCGTATCAAGTTCTGGGGAGTTCGTGGATCCACACCCGCTCCCCAGCCGGAAAATATGCGCTACGGAGGCAACACCTCCTGCGTGGAGGTGCGCGTCGGGGATGACCTTTACATCTTCGATTGCGGCACTGGCTTCCGCGTTCTCGGACAGGCGCTGCGGCACGAGTTCAACGGCCATCCGGTTTCGGCCCACGTTTTCGTTTCGCATTTTCATTGGGACCATATTCAAGGTCTTCCGTTCTTTGGCCCTCTTTACGACAACCGGGAGAATCGTTTCCAGTTTCACTGTTCGAGCCGGACCCGCAGCCTGAAACGGGTTCTGGAAGAACAGATGGCTGCACCCTACTTTCCTGTCGGTCTAAAGGAAATGCAGGCCCACCAGAACTTCTACGATCTGGATGAGGGCCGTATCCAGTTAGGGGACGTAAGCTTGCAGACGTTATGGCTGAACCATCCGCAGGGCTGCATGGGCTTCCGGGTGGAAACAAAAGAAGGTGTAATTGTGTACGCCACCGATAACGAGCCTGGGGACGCGCTGTTCGATAAGAATGTGCGCAAGCTCGCGGCTGGCGCGGATGTGCTGATTTACGACGCTCAGTATCTTCCCGAAGAGTACGAACGCAAACGAGGCTGGGGCCACAGCCACTGGCGCGAAGCCATTAATGTGGTTACGGAAAGCGGCGCGAAGGACTTAATCCTGTTCCATCACGACCCTGACCATGACGACGTGCTGATCGACAAGGTGGTCAAGGAAGCGCGCGACTACTATCCCCGGTTGCGGGCGGCTGCCGAGGGCATGCAGATCGAAATATCGGGCAAGCCGTTGTCGTAACCCTGCGACTTTTGTCTCTAGCCTTCGGTCTTCGAATCCTGGATTACAATGAAACGTTGGACCAAGCGGACACTACTTTGAAAGGGGCCGTGAGTGACGCCGTTCTCAGCACCGTGGCCACACATGTCGGTGATCTCAGTCATCGATATTCTGCTGGTCGCAATCGTTATTTATGAGTTTCTTGCCCTGATCAAGGGCACGCGGGCCTCGCTGATGGTCGTGGGTGTGGCGGGGTTGGGGCTGGCCTTCTATTTGTCGCGGTTGGGCAATCTGGCTGCGCTGAATTGGCTGATCAGCACGTTGCTCCCTTATACTGTGTTCGCGCTGATCGTGGTTTTCGCGGCTGAGATCCGGCAAGCATTGGCGCGGCTTGGGCGTGGACTGACATTGAGTCGCAATGCCGGCTCGGAAGCGGACGCTTACGACGACATCGTGCTGGCAGCCAATTTGTTCTGCCAGAATCAGACGGGGGCATTGATCATCATCGAGCGCGAGATTGGGCTGCGCACTTATATCGAAAGCGGAGTGCCGCTCGACGCACGGCTGTCCTACGATCTGCTGGCAACCATCTTTCGGCCGAGCGCTCCACTGCACGATGGTGCTGTGATCGTGCAGAACGATCGTATAGCCGCTGCTGCCTGCTTTCTGCCGCTTTCCATGAACCCTGTGCTTTCAACCCAACTGGGGACGCGGCATCGCGCGGGCATTGGTGTGACTGAGGAAACCGATGCCATCGCAGTGATCGTTTCCGAGGAGACCGGCAGCATCAGCCTGGCAGTTTCGGGCAAGATCGAGCGTGATCTGAGTGTGGAGCAGTTGCGCGACCGACTCGGAGAATTGCTGCGCCGCTATGTGCCTCCGTCCACTTTGCCGACACCGATTTCGGATGGCAATGAGGGTTTGGAGGGGGCGGAGGCGGAAAGTTCGCGCGCTTCTCTGCCTCGCCCCATAGATTCTCGTTTGAACGAACCGCGCTTGAACGATGCCCGTTTGAATCAGGGGACGGACCGCTAGCCCATGCGCGACTTTCTACATCGCCACGTGCTTCACAACCTGGGCCTGAAGCTGATCTCGCTTGCCCTGGCTGTGGGCTTATGGCTGGCAGTGGCGCGCGATCCTGTAGCCGAAGTTGCCGTCGATGTACCCATCGAATTCCACAACATCCCGCAAAATCTGGAGATCAGTTCGGAGAATGTTCCCCGCGCGCAGATTCGGCTCCGCGGCCCGGAGCGGGTGGTCCACCGCCTTCAGTCTTCCGACGTTTATGCGGAAATCGAACTGAGTGGCGTGAAGCCCGGAGAGCGCACCTTCGATTTAACCGCCCAGCAGATCCACCAACCTTCCGAGCTCGAAGTGGTTCAAGTGGTTCCGAATCAGTTCCATCTCGCGTTCGACGCACGGCTCACACGGCAGATTCCGGTGCAACCACGGGTGGTAGGCACTTTTGTTTCGGGTTATGGCATCGATCGGGTTATGGTGGATCCCGCAACCATCACTATCAGCGGGCCGAAGAGGCATGTGGAAGCGGTTGAGTCGGCGATCACCGATCCGGTGGATGTAAGTGGCGTTATGAACCGGACGACCTTCACCAGACATGCCTACGTTTCCGATGCTCTGATCCAGGTTGCCGGTCCTGATCCGGTACGGGTAACTGTCATCATGCAGAAAATCTCCGTCACCAGCAGCGGTCAGCCCGCCGAACCAGAATGACATCTCAGACTCGGCAGCTCTTCGGAACCGACGGCATTCGCGGCGTGGCCGGCGAATTCCCTTTGACTTTGGAAAGCACTTATCTCATCGGCCGGGCCCTGGGTCACGACTTGATTCGCAGTGATCCCCAGGCCAGTGTTGTGATCGGGCAGGACACGCGAGAATCGAGTTCCTGGATCGCGGACCGCGTGCTGCTGGGGCTGGTTTCGAGCGGGTGTGAGGTCCATAGCGCAGGTGTAATTACGACCCCTGGCGTGGCCTACCTGGCGCGTTCGCGCAACCATGCCGCCGGGGTTGTGATCTCAGCCTCGCACAATCCCTGGACCGACAATGGCATTAAAGTCTTCTCGGGCGATGGATACAAGTTGCCTGACTCGCATGAGTTTGCGATCGAGCAGGAAATTTTTGCGCTGCTGCAGAATCCAGAACGCCACCCTCCGGCGTCCGCAAAGCCCGCTCCCAGCCTACCTGGCGAGGCTAGCCTCCGGCATGCTTATATAGAATGGCTGGCGCAAAACGTGCACACGGACCTCAGCGGACTAAGAGTTCTGGTGGATTGCGCCAATGGCGCGGCCACGGCTGAAGCTCCGGAACTGTTTCGCGCTTGCCGCCTTCGGGCAATCTATCTCAGTTCGTCTCCTGATGGGAAAAACATAAACGATCGGTGTGGGGCTTTGCATCCGGAAACCCTTGGCAGGGCCATCGCCGAGAAGAAGGGGCAGTTCGATTTAGGCGTGACCTTTGATGGCGATGCGGATCGCGCTTTGTTCAGCGACGCCAACGGTCGAGTCGTCAATGGGGATGCGGTGCTTCTCGTAGTCGCGCGCGACATGCAATCCCGCGGAGTTCTGACCGGTTCCATGATTGTCGCCACGACGATGTCGAACATGGGGCTGGAAATCGCGTTGCGTAAAGCTGGCATACAGATGCTCCGGGCTAACGTTGGAGACAAGTACGTGCTCGAGGAAATGCTCAAGACCGGTTCGATTCTGGGCGGAGAGCAGTCCGGGCACATCATATTCCGTGATGGGGATGCGACCACCGGCGATGGACTCCTTTCCGCTTTGCGAGTGATGGAAATCATGGCGCGAACCGGCAACTCTCTCGCGGACCTGATTGGCGATCTTAAAGTCTTTCCCCAGACCATTCAGAATGTTCGGGTTCGCGAAAAGGTGCCGTTCGCCCAGGTTCCGGAAATTCAGCGTACGATTGAAGCGGCGGAACGCGAACTGGATGGCAATGGTCGGATTGTAGTGCGTTACTCGGGCACGGAAGCGCTGGCCCGAGTCATGGTGGAAGCGGAGTCGGAAGAAAAGATGCAGGCCCTGGCGGGGAATATTGCTGGCGCAATCAAGAATGTGCTGGGAGTTTGATTGTGCTGGGACGGGTCTATGACCCGTCCGGGCCCGGCCAAAGCTCGGTAGTGTTGCCTATGAAAACGCTGTTGTCTAACGCCGCTGCGATTTGGAATCTGCTCTTGCTTCTGGCCGTAATTGGCACTCTCGCCTGGTTCTTCTACTGGTTCGGTTTAAGAAGGCTGATTCGAGCGAAAAGGATTGCGAGTTCACGCGACCGAAGAATGCTACGTGAAGCTGCGGAGCGGGAAGTGGATCGGGAACGCAGCTGACCGTTCGCGGATACGCGTGGACCAAACATTATTTGTCATCCCGAGCGAAGCCAGAGGATCTAGGTGTTAGTTGTTGCAGGCAAGAACCTGGATCCCTTACCTTGCTCGGGATGACAACTTTAATTGAGGAAACCTTACTGCAAATCTCGCCAGTTCGCCCCAACTCCAATCTCGACCAGGAGCGGCACGATTAGCGGATGAACCTTTTCCATCTGCTCGCGCACCAGAGTTCGTATCACTTCGATTTCGGCTTCCGGGACTTCGAACACCAGCTCGTCGTGTACCTGCAGCGTCATCCTTGATTTCAGGCGCTGCTCGCGCAGTGCTGCGTCGATGCGAATCATGGCGATTTTGATCAAGTCCGCCGCAGTTCCTTGCAAAGGTGTATTGACCGCTGTCCGCTCGGCGAATCCGCGCAGGTTGGCGTTTTTGCTGTTGATGTCGGGGATCGGCCGCACGCGCCCAAACAGTGTTTTGACTTTCCCCTCACGCCGGGCTTCATCGAGGGTTCGGTCGATGAATGCGCGCACCCCGCTGTATCTTTCAAAATAGGCGTTAATGAATTGCTTGGCCTCGGAGGGCTCAATGCCTAAATTCTGAGAAAGTCCGAATGCAGACAGGCCGTACACGATGCCAAAGTTCACAACTTTCGCTTGTCTGCGGTGATCGGGCGTCACCATCAGCGGCGGCACGCCAAATACTTGAGACGCAGTCAGAGTGTGGATGTCATCGCCGCGGCGATAGGCTTCAACCAGCAGCGGGTCTTTCGAGAAATGCGCGAGCAAGCGAAGCTCAATCTGCGAATAATCCGCGGCCAGGAGCACATGACCTGGCTCTACAGTGAACGCTGCACGAATCTCGCGGCCCAGTTCGGTACGGATTGGAATGTTCTGCAGATTGGGATTCGCCGACGATAGTCTTCCAGTCGCCGTTCCAGTCTGACCAAAGGTCGTGTGCAAGCGGCCGCTGGTGGGATTCAACAAGGCGGGTAATGCATCGACGTAGGTCGACTTAAGCTTAGTCAGTTGGCGGTATTCGAGGACCATGCGCGGCACTTCGTGTTCGGCGGCCAACCCTTCGAGCACGTCCACTGCGGTCGAAATTGTTTTCCCCTTGCCATATTTCACGGGCTTAGGCAGGTTCAGCTTGTTGAATAGAACATCGCCCAATTGCTTGGGCGAGCTGATGTTGAACTCGCATCCCGAGCACTGGTAAATTTCCTTTGCCTTGGCGTCGATTTCGCGTTCGAGGCGCGACGACATCTCCTTCAAAGCCGCGCGGTCGATCTTCACCCCGGCGTGCTCCATCCGGGCCAACACAGGCACAAGCGGCAGGTCGACTTCCTGGTATAACTTGAGCAACCCGCCTTCTTCCACTTCGCGGCGCAACGCTGTTGCCAGCCGGCCAGTGATGTCGGCCGCTTCGGGCAGAGTGCCGCCGAGCTTAACGTTGAAGCGCCGCAGAGCTACGTCGGGCAAACGGTGCGACGAGTAGGTTGGATCGAGAAGATAGGAATACAGCATGGGGTCATGCTGAACGCCTTGCAGCGCGATCCCCTGCCGTTCAAGAACGTGAGTCGCCGCTTTGTAATCATGGATGGCTTTGGGCAGACTCTCGTCTGTTAAAACAGACTTTAGTTTCGACGCCGCTTCTTCTGCGTCAGCACGCACGGTAACCGCGATTCCATTTGCTGACGAGATTGCGATGTCTCGCGGCCGCTCGATCGCTGGAGGCTCAGATGTAAGCGCCAACATGCCGGTTTCCGATTCTTCCTCTCCCGCCTCCGGTTCCTCGACAACAATCGATTCTGCTTCCACGGCGATTGCCAGTGCGCCTCCCGCTGAAATGGTCTTTAGCACGGCGTCTATCTCAGCGGCGACTTTCGCCTCTGTGTAGTGCGCCGTGCTCACCTCGACGAGCGGAAGCAGCTCTTTCAAGAGAGAAGTGAATTCAAGTTCGGTGAACAGAGCGCGCAACGCCTCGACGTCCGGTTCGCCCAACTTCATCGCCTTCACGTCCAGTTCGATGGGCACATCGCAATCGATGGTTACCAGTTTCTTGCTCAGCAGGATGTTGTCGCGGTTGTTCTGCAGAGACTCGCGATAGGTCTTCTTCTCGACTTCCGCCGCGCGGTCGAGAGCCTGCTCGACCGAGCCAAAGCGCTTGATGAGTTCAACTGAACCCTTGTCGCCGATTCCGGGGGCGCCGGGAATGTTGTCGATGGAGTCGCCGCGCAGAGCCATCACATCGATCACGCGCTCGGGAGGCACTCCAAGGATTTCCTCAACCTTAGCGGCATCGCAGATCAGGTTGTCTTTGGGTGGATTCAGTACCAGAACGCGGTCGTTCACCAGTTGCAGCATGTCCTTATCGCTCGACACCACGTACACGGAGTACGATTGCGCGACGGCCTTGCGCGCCAACGTGCCGATCACGTCGTCGGCTTCGTAGCCTCCGAGCTCGAGGATGGGGATGCGGTAGGCTTCCAGCGCTCTTCGGATGTAAGGCAATTGCTGCGCCAGGTCTCCCGGCATTTCTTTACGATTGGCTTTGTAACCCTGATACTCAATTTCCTGGAAAGTTTGGGTCTTGAGATCAAACCGGCGCACGCTGGTAAGGCCTCCGGCCTGTTGATCGCGAAACGTAGGCGCGGCGACATCGAACACGGCCGCCAGATATTCCGGTGAAAAGTCGTCGCGCAATTTCCGCAGCATGTTGACGAAGACATACGTCGCTGCCGTCGGCAGGCCCGTCTTGGTGGACATCCCGCGCTGCCGCGCCATGGCGTGATACGCGCGGAAGATGAAGGACATAGTATCGATCAGGTAGATAGATCCCGCTGCGCCCGCCACAATCTGCGGCCTGTGCGTGACGGAGGACGCTTCCGGCGAGGCCGCGACAGCATCGCCCTCGAGCGAGGTAGACGGAGATTTCTTTCGGAGAGCCAACTAACTAGTTTAGCAGCAGGTATGCAGGGCTCGCTCTGGTCGCAATGAGACGCATCTAGCTGCGTCTTTACTCAAAGTTTACGGTGAAGTCGGCCTCGACAAACTTGGTCTTGACGCCACCGGAGTTGCTGAAAACCAGATGGTACGTCTGCGGGTCTCTATAGGTTGTCGGAACGCGCCAATCTACCTTCTGACTGTGCGCGGGATCGAGGTCGTAGGTAATGCTTTGTGGTTGTCCGTGAAGAAGCTCGTCGAACTCCTTTTCACTCAATAACATCAAATCCACGTCGGCGGTTCCATCGCTGGTGGAATCGGGATCGCTACGCTTCGTAAATGACCGGAAGGTGCCGCGCAATCTTGTATTGCCCTGGTGCGGCGGAACAACGAATGCAAACTGTGCATATTTATTTACCGGGAACACCTTGTGCAGAAGCTTAATGGACTTTTGCGGGGGCAGGTTGGTAGGGTGATCGACTGGCAGTAGTTCTCGCCGCACTTCTTGTTCTGTTTCTGGCTTGATGAATGCGGGCATCGCCTGTTCCTTCAGGATCGATAGCGGCGAAACCACCTTAGTGTCCGGGTCGTCCGGATCATCGTGGTGGGCTTCCTTGGCCTGCGCCACAGTTGAAGACTTGGCTTCAGGGTTGGCTCTTTTCGAGCAGCCGCAAATCAAGAACAGGACAATCATGAGCAGCGCAGACAACGTTTTCATCGCTTCTCCCGACACTCTCCGCCGCTGCTAATTCTCCTATGTCCTCCCTTCTAGTGGACAGATGACGGAAGTCACTGTCTCGGCTTTCCAAATTCGGTGGTGTAATGCAGCTTGATCTCTCCGCAAGTGTGCTGCTCCGGCGAATAAACCACACAGCTATCGAAGGGCCGGGAATAGACGTGCAGGCTGACCGCCCTCTGGTTAAACTCGCGCGGATTGTACACGCGGTGCACTGGCTCCAGGGGATCGACGGCGCAGGGATGCGCAATGTTCATTTCCACGGTATCGGCAGTCTCAAGATTACAAGTGCCTTCCTCAAGGTCCTGGGAAATCACGCGATAATTTTCGACCAGCAACCTGCCGATGGGCACGGCCATCCAGCAGTTCTGGTCGCGATGATTGTGGACGGAGCTGCCTTGACCTACCTCCCAACAAACAGCAATCAGTTCGTAGAGGAGGGTTTTGTCGATCAAATTGCGGGTGTAGTGCTGCCCATCCCAGGTCAGGTAGGCAGACAAGGTATCCGGTGCGACCGGAGTGCTCTCTAAGAATTTAGCGATCTGGTCCGTGCCGTCGAAAGCCGACTCGGGGAACTTCCGCAACTCCGATACAAAACCCTCTATGGCAACTTGTTTAGACAGTGCTTGTATTTCCATGTTTCACTCCTCTGCGTGGATCAGTATATAGCGCTCTGGGGAACCTGTGACTTCCATTGGGCCAGCCGCACGAGGGATGACGCCCGCTCCTTCATTTCACTCTACAAACATGCAATCTCCATAGGAATAGAACCTATATTTCCGCTCGACCGCGTGCCGGTAGGCTTCCAGAACCGGTTCCTGTCCACCGAACGCGCACACCAGCATCAGGAGGGTGGATTGCGGCAGATGGAAATTTGTGAGCAGGGCTCCTACTATTCGGAATTCATAGCCGGGATGGATAAAGATGTCGGCCTCGCCGCTGCCTGCCCGCACAGTACCATCTCGCGACTGACCGGCCGCATACTCGAGCGTGCGAACCGTCGTAGTTCCTACTGCCACCACACGCCTTGCGGCATTCAGGGCGCGGTTGATCTTTGCGGCTGCCTCGGGGGAAATCTCGTAAGGCTCGCGGTGCAAGCGATGATCTTCAACGCTTTGCGCCCGCACCGGTTGAAAGGTTCCAAGCCCCACGTGCAGCGTAAGTTCCGCCATCTCAATGCCGCGATCCCGAATGCGCGCAAGAATTTCGGGGGTAAAGTGCAGGCCCGCTGTCGGCGCCGCTACCGAGCCGCGGGCCTGGGCGTAAACCGTCTGATAGCGTTCCCGATCACCGGGCTGGTCTGGCCTGTCGATATAGGGTGGCAGCGGTATATGCCCGATTCGCTCCACTAAACCAAAGAAGTCTGCTGCCGGATGAAACCGTATGCGGCGCTCGCCAAAACCGCCCCGGGCTATGACTTCTGCTTGCAGTTTGGCATTGTTTCCTTCAATCGAGCCCCAGTCCCCAAAGAATAGTCGTTCTCCCACGCCAATCTTGCGGCCGGGCCGGACCAGGCACTCCCATTCATTTGGATATTCTGATACTTGCCTGGTAAGTAGCACCTCAACTCTGCCCTTGAGAAAGTCGCGGACTGCCGGGTTGTGCGAGCTCACGGGCTGCGCTTTAGCCCCGCTTCTCCTGCCATAGAGGCGCGCCGGAAAGACGCGGGTGTTATTGAAAACAAGCAAGTCGTCCGTCCGCAGCAGATCGGGGAAGTCACGAAAACTGCCATCCTGAAACCCTCCCGAGGAGCGATTCATCACAAGGAGACGGGAAGCAGCCCGGTCAGGAAGGGGTTCCTGGGCAATGAGTTCGGCAGGAAGGTTATAATGGAATTCAGAAACTAGCACGCAGGCTGATTATAAATTCGGAAGCTCATTAGTACATTTCACAACAAACGCATTGTGTTGAAGCAAGCGTCTGCGATACCATACGCGAACTGGCTCGGGTCCGCTTCTCCTGGCAGCCCCAAACAATTGCATGCCTAGCGAACGCCAACATCGACGCGAAATGGTTCTCTTTGGCCAGATGCTCCACCAACGAGGCTACGTTGCTGCCACTGACGGCAACCTTTCCGTCCGTCTCGATGACGAACGCATTGTGGTTACTCCTACCTGTATGAGCAAGAGCATGTTGCGGGCATCGGATATGGTGGTGGTCGATTTGGAAGGCCGCCGGCTCGCCGGTAACCGCAATGTATCCAGTGAGCTGGCCATGCACCTGCTGATCTACAAACTGCGTCCGGACGTGAAGGGGATCGTACATGCACATCCCCCGACAGCGACTGGCTTTGCCGCCGCGGGACTTCCGCTCAACCAGCCGCTGGTGTGCGAGGTTGTCATCGGGCTGGGCTCCATCCCGCTGGCTAAGTATGGCACTCCGGGGACGCCTGAGCTCTCAGATGCGCTCGCGCCACTGATCCCGCAGTACGATGCCATTCTCATGTCCAACCATGGCGTGGTCGCTTATGCCGACACACTTCATCACGCCTACATGAGGATGGAAACGGTCGAGCACTTTGCCCAAATCGCTCTCGTGACTCATCTTTTGGGACGCCAGCAACCCTTGGGCGAAGAGGATCTCGAAAAGCTGAGGCTGGCGCGCACTAAGTATCAAGGTTCGAGTTCAGTGATCACGTTGCCGCGCACCGCCGACACCGGCACCAACGGACGTTCGCGGCCGAGCGTACCCCAGATAGAAACCGCTGCTCGAACACGAAACAAGGATTTTCGCAGCCAGCTAAAAGCTAAGAGCTAGACTCTGCTTCACTGCCATCTCCGTTTGCGAAAACCTCATCCCGAGCGAAGCGAGGGATCTGGGTATTTACCTGCGATGGCGGTGCTGGCAAGAACCTATATCCCTCGCTTGCTCTGGATCACAAGTAGGATTACGGGACGACCCGTGTGTTTAACAGATAACCAATATTATTACTCCCCTCCGATTCTGAACCTCAACCCTGCCCGGACATTCGCACCCAGCGCCGGGTATCCGACTACTTCCTGGTAATTTTTGTCGAGGGCGTTCTGGAGTGTCGCATATGCTGTCACGCGGGAAGTAAGCGCATACCAGCCGCCCAGATCCACACGCACATATCCGGCGGCGTGATTGATTCCGAAGCCGAAGAAATCGGAGTCAGGACGCCTTCCGACGAAGCTCCCGTCCAGATTTCCTCCCCATCGCCTTCCGAGATAAGTGAGCAGCACTGTGGCTGAGTGCCTGGGCCGGCGTATGAGCGGCTGCCCTGTCGCGAGCAAAGGATCACAAAAGTTGGCTGCGGTGCACAGAGGTGCCTGCAAAATCTGCGTCGAAGTGTAAGTGTATGACGTGTTCAACGAGAGTTTCGATACGATTTTGCCCTGCAGCTCTACCTCCGCCCCGTGAGCGACTGCCTCATTTACGTTGACGTATTGGCCAATGAATGTTGTAGGGCTGGAGGCGAATTCAATCTGGTCGCGAAACAAGTTATTGAAGTAGGTGGCAGTAAGGGCATCTCGTCCACCGAATAGACTCTGCTGAATGCCTGCTTCAAAGGAGAGGTTGGTCTCCGGCTTGAGGTTAGGATTCGGGATCGTAAACGGCCCGCTGGCGAAGGATTCCTCGAGCAGAGGCTCTTTGATTCCGGTTGCGTAGGAAAATCGCAAGCGTGTACCCGAGAAGATTTGGCCGCCGCGCAATGCTTGTAGAGTAAGCGCAACCCGCGGCACTCCCTTATTTCCAAAGCTCCCGTTATGCACGAAGCGCGCGCCCGCGACCACGGACAGCCGCCCCAGAGTGAGCTGTTGCTGGCCATAGACTTCATGATTCAACCGCAAACCATGATCGAGGGGGAGTGAAGTTAAATCTCCCACAAATCCATTTTCATCTTCGAAGCGATATCCGAAAGTCGTCTGCGCCCAGCTCCGTTCAACATATTGGCCCTGATATTCGAATCCGGCGCGATTGAGGTCCGCGATGCTGTGAAAAGGCAGATCAATGTTGCCGAAGCTCGGCGAAATCCGCCCGGGATCGACCACATTGTCGACATTCGTGCGTTGCTGGTGATACTCGAACCCGGTAAAGCGATGCTGCCAGCGCGAGGGCCCGCTAACGTTAAGATCGACGCTGCCCAAAGAGTCGTTCAGCCGCGCGAACTGGTCCAGATCCGGCTGCATCAGTGGATCTCCGTTGAAATTCCACTCGCCTTGCACGCCGGTGCGGCTGTTCGAATGGCGTCCGCGTATGCGCAGAGAGACGCGATCATTAATTGCAAACCCGAGATTCGTGCCCTGCAATGAATTCGAGTAATCATCGTTCGGGCCCTGTCCGCTGGTGTTGAACTGGTCTCCAAAGATGTTGTAGTCGAAAGGGCCGCGCGCCCCGGCAAGGGCGAGATAGCCGTGGGCAGTTCCTAGATTTCCCCCATCGGCGCCGAAGCGCAGCTCCGGAACCGCTGTGGCGCCGGTCCGCGTCCAGACTTGCACTACACTGGTCATGGCGTCCGAGCCGTATAACGCGCTCTCGGCGCCGCGCACAAATTCCAGCCGGTCCGCTTGGGCGAGGGGCAGCGTTCCGAAGTCAAACCTGCCGCCGGGTTCGTTGACGGTCACGCCGTCCACGATCACTTTGTTGTAGCGAGAGTCGCCGCCGCGCACAAACAGCGACGATAGCCCGCCGCGCTGGCCCTGAGTATCTACGATGGCGCCGGGAAGAAAGCGAATCGCGTCATCGGCTGCGACCGGCTGCATGGTTTCGAGTTGATCACCGCTCAAGGTTTCGACATCTGCACCCGCGGCTTCGGTCGGAACGGGACTCCGGGTTGCCGTGACTACAACAGTTTCTGGCGGAGCCGAGAGCCGCAGTTTTACGGTAATCACGTCAGCGGAGGACGACAAGTCGGTGATCGCGGTGGCAAACCCCGGGGCCAGCACCTGAACCTGATAGGGACCCGCTGCCGCATCGCGAAATGCCACCAGCCCTTCGGCGGATGTCGTCGCCACCGCCTCGGGAATCGTACTGCCCTGCGGAATCAGCAACACCCGCGCCCCGGCAACCACCGCCGATTGGGGATCGACAACCTTAATTTTGATTTCAGCGGCAGAAGCGGCCGCCAGCAGGCAAATCAGAGATGTGAGAATACGAAAGAACCGCATGCACTCCTCCTTTGTCTCGCGAAAGGGGTTGGTGTCGACGGTTCGCGCCAGTCTCCTGGCTTTGCGAGTCAGGACAGCATTTCGCTGTCCGGCGAATGCAACCGGCCTTCCCAGGTTTCCCCAGTGACCGACTGCGAATTTCCTCGCTTACAGTTGCGCGGCAGCGCGGGCTTTTCACCCGCTTCCCTCCTCACCGTTGTTGATGAGGACGCGCGAACCAAAGAAGTTGAGAAAGAACGAAAAGCCACTTCCCTGATTTCCGGGCAGAACATCTGCCTGGAATAAGGGAAGTGGCATTGTAAATCAATTGCGGCAGTTCCTCTACTGTACGGTCACGTTGACCGGAGCAGAGGGGATGCCGTTAGTGACAACCACCAGGCTGCTGGCGCCTGTCTCCGCGTTTTTCGGAACATCGAAGTGAGTCGAGACAGTTTTCGTGCCGGTTGCGATCGCCATGGTGCTGTGGTCGTGCGTGCGGGCGTAGAACACGTGGTGGGAGGAGTTATTGGTGATGCGCACTAGAGGATAGCTGCTATTCATCTGGGCATCGTCCCCGTAAGCGGCACCGTGCGTCAGGCCGTTAAACTGAGTGCCTGAGATCTTGTAAGTATTGCCGCGGGTTATGCTGGTTGGGGCAGTAGTGATCGTCGGCGCCCATGCCTTCTGGTACGTTCCTTTGGCGGTGTATATCTCGGCATCCTTTGTAAAGCCATCCGCCAAGGTGTAGAGGATTTGGCCCGTGGGCAGCACCAGCAACCGGCCTACATAAGAGGTATTGACCTTGTTTTTCTTGTTGCCCGTGTGCTTCGGGTTGGGAACCGAATTGAACTTGGTTCCATCGAACTCATAGAAGGAAACCGGGGTTTGGAAGACCAGTGGGCTGGTCTCGCACAGAACATTTCCATCCGGCAGGACAGCCGCAGGAGCATCGGACATATCATCGTTGTTGGGAAAATCTGGTCCTGCAGCCCATTTGCTTGTCTTCGTGTCAAAGATGGCGGTGTGCCCGGCGCCACTTCCGTTTGCGCCCATCGCGAACACGGTACCGTCAGGCCGCAACAAAGCAGGCCCGGTTTCTCCTTGTGCGTTTTCGGATAGATCCACAATCGTGCTGCCGGCACTGGACCACGAATTTGTTTTGGGATTGAAGATTTCGGAGTTATCGGTATTCTGCGTGTCGACCAGAAGAACTTTGCCGTCGGGCAACAGCTCCATGCCTTCTTCCGAGAACGCATCCGATTTACCGGAACCCTTGAGAGTCCAACCTAACGTTTTCGCATTGAAGAACGCGGTAGCCTGACTAATATTCTGGCCCAGCATGAACTTTCCGTTGGGCAGCACGATCGCTGGAGAATCGCCAATGTTTGACCAGCCGCTAGGAGGATTGACGTTCGTCCACTTGTTCTTTACGGGGTCGTAAATCGCGCCAAGCGGGGTCTCGGCGCCTGGGCAACCAGCGCCGTTGTATTCACCGCCTTCGACCAATACCCGCCCGTCGGCCAACACCTGGGAGGCGAAATACAAAGGCGCGTAGTCTGACGGCATGGAAGCTGTATTGGACCACGTACCATTCACGTAGCTTCCCGTCAGGTCCGGAGTGAGACGATGCCAATTGGGCGTGCAGTACTCGTGCACGACAACCGTGCCATCGGTCAGTAGTAAAGCGGTATCGGTTTGAAATGTGGGTGGATGCTTCAAGTTTTGCCACTTTTGTGCGTTGGCAAGACCCGAAAAAGCCAGGCAAGCTGCGAGTGTGATTCCCAGCATTTTCATGATTTTCTCCTCTTGCGATCGTTTCCTCAGAGGCGGGTAGGTATGCGGGAGCAAGCAACACGTCGCCGCCACAGATGGGATGGGTAAAGCGCACTGGTTTAAGCGAGCAATGATTCGCCGCGAAACGTTAGCCTGCGCCGAGGCCAAAGTCAACGCCAGAATTGTAAAAAAAGACTGGCCTAGCGGATGCTAATCGTGACCCGTCGAGGTTGGAGATAAGAAAATCCACTCGCCTTTCTTCTGGCGCCAAGCCAGAACCAGACGAGTGGATTGAAATGTTACCGACCTATTTTGCGACTACTAATTTACCGTCACCGAAACCGGTGCCGAGGGGATGCCGTTGGTCACTACAACCAGACTGCTGGCCCCCGACTCCGTTGCTGACGATACGGTGAAATTAGTCGATTCCGAGGCGCTGCCGCTCTGCACCGCGTAGCTGCTCGGATTCGTGGTTTTCGCATAGAACACGTGCTTGCTCGAGTTGTTGGTGATACGCACTAAAGCGTAGTTCGTGGAGTCCTGGAAATCATCACCGTACGCAGCTCCGTTGGTGAGCCCGCTAAGCTGGGTCCCTTTAAGAGCATAGGTCTTGCCCTTAGTGACCGAGCTCGGCGCCGAAGTAATGGTTGGCTGCCAAGCCGCCTTGTACGTCCCTTTCGGGGTGAAGACTTCGAGATCCGTGCTGAAGTCGCTGAACAGCAACTGGCCGCTCGGCAACTCCAGGAAGTGTCCGTAGAAAGCTCCATCGGTAGATGCATTGGGCGGTCCGGCGATCTTCGTTAGTTTCGTTCCGTTCCACTCAAAGAAGACGGCGCCAGTGCCAAAAACGGGGGGCGCGGTCATGACGATGACGTTGCCGTTGATTTCCACGGCTGACGGCGCGTCGTCACAAGCCAAAGCTACACCGTTAACCTTCGGGAAATCCGGACCCGGTTTCCATTTCTTCGTTGCGGTGTTGTAGGTCGCAGTGTGGCCGGCAGTGCCAGCGGGGGCTGCTCCGGCGGCGAAGACAGTTCCGTCAGGCCGCAACACGAAAGGTCCGACTTCTTGTGAACCGGGGTCTTCCAGCCGAACAATCGTGCTTCCGCCGCTGGTCCATTTCTTCGTCGCTGGACTGAAAAGTTCGGAGTTGGGAGCATTGATTGCGTCCACGGTCAGGATGTCCCCGTTCGGCAGCAGACCCCATCCTTCTTCGTCAAAGCGATCGGTTTTGCCGGTGTTGGTGAGGTTCGTCCATTTAAGTGTCTTGGGATTGAAGTAAGCCTGGTCGACTCCAACGCAGCAACTGGCCTGGGTGTAGGTTCCGTCGGCCAGAAGAATTGCCTGAGCGTCGCCGATCTGACTCCAGCCGGCGGGAGGGTTCACAGGCGTCCACTTGTTTTTCACTGGATCGTAGATTGCACCCATGTTGGTCCAGACTGCGCTGCCGAGGTTGTATTCTCCGCCCTCAATAATGTAGCGGCCATCCGGCAGTACGACGGAGCCGAAGTAAAAAGGACCATAGCCGGAGGCCGTCGAGGCGATCGGCGTGATTTTGCCGTTGACGTAGCTTCCGGTGTTGTCCGGGGTCAGCTTGTACCATTTCTGTGGGGTCGAGTCTTGCTCTTCATGGAGCAGAACGGTACCGTCCGTAAGTAACGCGATCGCGCCTATGGGAGCGCTGGATGGATGCTTAAGCGGTTGCCACTTCTGTGCGCTGGCAATACCTGCCAAGGCCAGCAAAGCGAGGAATGCACTTCCGAACCTTTTCAACATCTTCATATTTATCCTCTCCTGGGTTTGCGGTCTTCTATAGGCGGATTCGGACGGGAGCTTCAGCACGTTGCCGCCACAGATGAGACTTGCGAATCGATCAAAACAATCGCCGCAAGAATCTAACCGCAGACCGCTGCGAAGTCAATGTGGCCTTTCTTCTCCTAACCAGAGCACTATCCAGGCCCCAGTGGGCGGGGTGCCCTCGCCCCTGCCGTCCGCGGATCAAATCACCTTCGCCGCAGCGTAGGTCTGCGCAACCGGATGCCAAAGGCGTAGAATGCTGCCATGATTCCTCAGGATCTGCTCGATATCCTAGTCTGCCCGGTTTGCAAGAAGCCCTTGCTGCTCAAGGAAACTGGGGAAAGCCTGAAGTGCACCGAGTGTCGCCGCGTCTACCCGATCCGAGACAATATCCCGATTCTGCTGGTCGACGAAGCCGTCACCGACCCTTCCTAGGCTCCCTGGGTGCTCGGAAGTCTGAACCTGGGCTGTTATGGGCACCAGCGCCCCTTTTGCGTACCACAACGACACCCTGTGCCAATATCCCGAGACGAGGGGTCGACTCCTGTCCGTCTAACTGGGTAACGGGACAGCACTTGGCTTCAGTGCAACTTACTGCACCCACACGGGTTTGAGTAGGTAACAGACCTGGGTGCCGATGGTTTCAGTGCCCCAGGCGGTG